>Ga0210405_10000720_pt1 | contig 41712 bp, 36 predicted proteins | sample IncBWH11MmetaG_FD_155492 | JGI IMG/M metagenome (GOLD analysis project Ga0210405, IMG submission 155492) | Forest soil microbial communities from Barre Woods Harvard Forest LTER site, Petersham, Massachusetts, United States - Inc-BW-H-11-M | ecosystem: Environmental > Terrestrial > Soil >... | reverse complement strand
TTTGCGTTATCCCGGCATAACCGGGGTGGACAGATTAGAAGTTATCTTCCGGAGGCCAACAACCATGTTTCCCGACCACGACAACCAGTCCTCAGCAGCTGCAGCCGCTACCGCACCTGATTCAGAACCTGCTCACAACAGCACTCCAATCGAAACCAATTCTGCGCCGGCAAGCGCGCACGAGGCGGAAGCCCGTCACAGCGCCCCAGAGCCGGTAGCGCAGGCCAGTGATGCAGGCGTGGAATCGCACGGTCATTCGGCGGAATCCGCCGGAGCCGCTCCTCCGGAGCATGCGCCTGCCGCGGAAGCTCCAGCCGCAGCGGAAGTGCACGCAGCGACAGCTCCACCTCCCGCCGACGCCGAAGCCACCGCCGCCGCCGAGGAAGCGGCCGGCTCCGAAGAGATGAGCAAGCTGATGGAGCAGTACGACGAGCAGCACGAAGCTGCCTCGCAAAACGAAATCATCGAAGTAAAGGTTGTCGCTTACACGGAACACGGCGTGGTTGTGGACCTCGGCGGAAAAACCGAAGGTTTGATCCCCGCAGCGGAATTCTCCGAAACGGACATTCCCCGTCCCGAGCCCAACGCCGTCATCGAAGTCCAGCGTACCGGCGAGCACAAAGACGGTTTCACGATTCTCTCCTATCAAAAAGTGCTGCGCCGCCGCACCTGGGAAAAAATCGAAGCCGCCTATAAAGCCAAGGAAACCATCACTGGCAAGGTCGTGGACCGCATCAAGGGTGGACTCGTCGTCGATATCGGCGTCCGCGCATTCTTGCCCGGCTCGCAATTCGACCTGCGTCCCACGCAGAATCTCGACGATCTGACGGGCACCGAAGTCCAAGTCCGCGTCACCAAGCTCAACCGCCGCCGCGGCAACGTCGTCGTCAGCCGCCGCGCGCTTCTCGAAGAAGAGCTGCACGCCAAGCGCGCCCAGTTGATGGAAACGCTCACCGAAGGCCAAGTCGTCCACGGCCACGTGAAGAACGTCACCGAATACGGCGCCTTCGTCGATCTCGGCGGCATCGATGGCTTGCTCCATCTCACCGACCTCAGCTGGGGCCGCGTCAAGCATCCGTCTGACGTGGTCAAGCCCGAGCAAGAACTCGACGTCATCATCCTCAAGTTCGACAAGGAAAAGCAGCGCGTCTCCCTCGGCCTCAAGCAGTTGATGCCGGATCCCTGGGTGAACGCCGCGGAAAAATATCCTGCCGGCGGGAAAGTAAAAGGCAAAGTTGTCGGCGTCGTCGACTATGGCGTTTTCGTTGAGCTCGAACAAGGCATCGAAGGCCTCGTGCACGTCACCGAGCTGAGCTGGTCCAAAAAAGTCCAGCATCCGTCGAAGCTTTTCAAAGTCGGCGAAGAAGTTGACGTCGTCGTGCTGGACATCAAACCCAGCGACCGTCGCGTCTCCCTCGGCATCAAGCAAGCGCTCCCCGATCCGTGGCTGCTCGTTGCGGAGAAATATCCCGTGGGCACCATCGTCACCGGCAAAGTCCGCAATATCGCGGAGTTCGGCGCCTTCATCGAAATCGAAGAAGGCTTTGACGGCCTCGTTCATGTCGGCGACGTAAGCTGGACCGAGCGCATCAAGAATCCCCATGAGTTTTTCAAAAAGGGTGAACCGGTCACCGCCAAGGTCCTGAAGATCGATCCGGATAATCGCCGCGTCTCCTTGGGCGTCAAGCAGGTGAACGACATTTGGGGCGAGTGGTTCAAGCAGCACAAAGTCGGCCAAATCGTGAAAGGCAAAGTTTCGCGCATCGCCACGTTCGGCGCATTCGTCGAGCTCGGCGACAATATCGAAGCTCTCTGCCACAACACCGAGATCGAGGAGCGCAAACGTCGCGACGATGGCCACTCTCCCATGCACCGCACCAGCACTGGCCCCCTGAAGAGCGCCGGTCCGCTCGAGCCGGGCAAGGAGTACGACTTCAAGATCATCAAGATCAGCCCGGAGACGCGCCGCATCGGATTGAGCTATCGCGCCGCCGCCAAGCAAATCGAGCGCAAGGAAATCGAGCAGTATCGCTCCACGTCGAAGTCTTCCTCGACGGCCACCATTGGCGACGCGCTCAAATCTAAGTTGTCGGCCCGCTAGGCTCGGAAGACAGTAGGCGTCACGCGGCAGACTTTTTGCAACAAACCGGGCTGCGCTTCCCAGGGCGCCCCGGCGGCAAGGCACCAGGGGCAGCACAATTTCATTTACCTGCGGGTCAATTTAGTGATAGGAAGAGGGGCAACCGGGCGGGTTATGCCCCTCTAAACCGTTTCGCACCAAGAACCTGCGGGCGCTGATACACTGGCTCTGCAACGAGGAATACGCGCGATGACCAAGCAACTCACGCTGACGAAGGCAGACCTCATCGAAGAGGTTCTGCGCATCACCGAGCTCCCTCGCAAGGAGTCCGAGACCATCGTCGAGACCATCTTCGATAGCATCATCGAGTCGATCCAGAAGGGCGATAAAATCGAAATCCGCGGCTTCGGGAGCTTCCGCACGCGCCAGCGCCGCGGTCGCGTGGGCCGCAATCCCAAGACCGGCGAAAAAGTCGAAGTCCCGCCAAAGAAAATTCCTTTCTTCAAGCCCAGCAAAGAACTCAAGGATTTTGTAAACAGCTCGGAAGCAGCAGCATCCGCGGCAACCTCCGCAGCGCCGGCTTCCGGCGACGCGAAACATCCCTAGGCCGCTCCGCTATTCCACCGAATTTGAGTTTATCTCCAAGCTGTCTTCCCACGGCCGGGCAGCAGCTGTGCGATTCACGCACCGTTTTGCGTTATGCTGTCCGCGCAACTTTTGCCTTTGAGGACGCCTCTCGATGGACTATCTCTGGACCCCGTGGCGCTACCAGTACATGGCGCAAGTCACTGCCGGCAAGCAGCCCGACTGCATTTTCTGCGACGCGGTCGCACTCAATAAGGACGACGAAACGCTCATCGCCTATCGCGGCGCGAAGACCTTCGTCATCCTCAACCGCTTTCCCTACACCTCCGGCCACGTCATGATCGTCCCCTATGCTCACGTCGCCGAGCTCGCGCTCTGCGATGCCGCCGCGCTCAGCGAAATGATGATCCTCGCACAGCGCATCGAAAAAGCCTTCCAGTCAAATTACAAGCCGGATGGCATGAATCTCGGCATGAACCTCGGTCGCGCCGCGGGCGCTGGCGTCGCCGGACATCTTCATCTTCACGTCCTGCCCCGGTGGTTCGGCGATTCCAACTTTATGACCGTAACCGGCGAGACTCGCGTCCACCCCGAAGACCTCCAAGTCACCTATCAACGCCTAAAATCGGCCCTCTCTAAGTAGCGCTTGCCTCGTTCTCTTCATTCTCTTCTCTGCGTCCTCCATGCTCTCTGTGTTAAAACCCACCTTACACTTCAACATCGATCTAACCGGAGAAAGGCAAGTCCCTCCCCGCTCATTTCCCCCTCTCCACCTTGAACTTTCAACTTTGAACTCTTGGACCTCTTCTCTGTCAGCTGTCGGCTGTAAGCTGTCAGCTCTTTCTCTTCTGCGCTAAACTACTCCCACCCATGAATCTCGACCTAACCGAAGAACAATCTCTTCTCCAAAAAACCGTCCGCGAGTTCGCCGAATCCGAAGTCCACCCGCTCGCAAAAGAACTCGACGAAACGGGCCACTTTCCGCGCGCCACTTTCAAAAAGGCTGCCGAACTCGGCCTCACTGGCATCGCCATCCCCGAATCCGACGGCGGCGCCGGTTTCGATCACATCGCCTACACCATCGTCATCGAAGAAATTTCGCGTTGCTGCGCGTCCACCGGTGTAATTCTCTCCGTCCAAAATTCCCTCTATGCTGACCCGATTCATCGCTACGGCACGCCCGAACAAAAAAAGAAATTTCTCGAACCCTACGCCTGCGGCGAAAAAATCGGTTGTTACGCCCTCACCGAACCCCAAGCCGGCTCCAACGCCGCCGCTCTCCAAACCAAAGCCGTTCTCCGCGGCGACAAATACATCCTCAACGGCACCAAAGCCTGGATCACCAACGGCGGAGCAGCCGACGCCGCCATCGTCTATGTCAACAGCCAGCCCGAAAAAGGCGAAAAAGGCATCACCGCGCTGGTCGTCGAAAAAGGCACGCCCGGCTTCAAAACCGGCAAAGAAGAAAAAAAACTCGGCATCAGCGCCACCGCCTGCTGCGAACTCATCTTCACCGACTGCGAAGTCCCCGCCGCCAATCGCATCGGCAACGAAGGCGAAGGCTACAAAGTCGCGCTCTCCACGCTCGACGGCGGCCGCATTGGCATCGCCGCGCAAGCCACCGGCATCGCTCAAGGCGCCTTTGAAGCCGCCCAAAAATACTCGCAAGAGCGCCTCGCCTTCGGCCATCCCATCTCGCAATTTCAAGCCATCCAGTTCATGCTCGCCGACATGGCCACCGAAATCGACGCCGCCCGCCTCCTCGTCCGCAAAGCCGCCTGGAAGCAAGACACCGGCGCCCGCTTCAGCATGGACGCCGCCATAGCCAAACTTTTTTCCAGCGAAATGGCCACCCGCGTCACCCACAAAGCCATCCAAATCCACGGCGGCAACGGCTACTCCCACGAATACCCCGTCGAGCGCAACTACCGCGACGCCCGCATCACCGAAATCTACGAAGGCACCTCCGAAATCCAGCGCCTCGTCATCTCCTCCTGGGTCCTGAAGTCACAATGAAACCCTCGGTCCTCTAAGCCGCATTCCTCACTTGCGTCGTTATCTGCGGATGCGGTGATTCCTGTGACTACGCAGTGCTGTCTGACGTGAAATCTCCCGACAGTAAGCTGAAAGTTGTCGTGTTTCAAAGACTCTGTGGAACAACGATTGATTCCAGCAGGCATGTCAGCATCTTAAGCAGCCAATCAAAGCCATGGGACCGCGGAAATCTTTTTATCGCCAGCGAGAATAATTCTGCGGTACCGCCTGGCGACAAAGGGACAACGGAGATCAGGGTAAACTGGGAATCAAACTCCTCGCTTTCGATCTCTTATCCACAAAACGCCCATGTATTCCTGAAGAAGCCTAACGTGGCTGGTGTTGCAGTCAAATATAAAGCTCTACCATAGTATTCTTGGAGCGTGCTCGAACTCGACTGCGGCCAGGATTTTGACCGAACGCGCGACGAAGATTTCTTCGCAGCTCTTCCCCCTCGCCCCGCCGTCTGCCTGATCGAAACGCGCGCGGAAAACGCCGAGCCCTTTTTGATTCGCACGCAGGACTTGCGCCGCCGCTTGCTGCGCCTCCTTGGCCCTGCCGACCCCGCCAGCAAGCGCCTGAATCTGCGCGAACTCGCGCGCGGCATTCGTTATCGCCTGACGGGCTCAAAGCTCGAACAATCCCTGACCTATTACCAGCACGCAAAACAAGTCTTCCCGAAGCGCTATCGCAAACTCACGCGCTTGCGTCCTCCCGCAGTCCTGAAAATCAGCCTGCGCAACGCCTATCCTCGCTGCTACGTCACGCGCAGCATCGCCGTGGACGAAACCGGCGCGCCCACCGCAGGCGCCTACTACGGCCCCTTCCCTTCCCGGAAGTCCGCGCTCGCTTTTTCCGAGCAGGCCCTCGATCTCTTCAAAGTCCGCCGCTGCCAAATCAAAATCCGCCGCGATCCCACTTTTCCCGGCTGCATCTATTCCGAAATGAAAATGTGCCTCGCGCCGTGCTTCGCCGGATGCACCAAAGAGGAATACGACGCCGAAGTTAAGCGCCTGGTGCAGTTCCTCGACACCAACGGCAACTCGCTCCGCACCACCATCGAAGACGACCGCGAACGCGCCAGCGCCGATCTCGATTTCGAGCGCGCCGCGCAACTCCACAAACGCATCGAAAAACTCGACGAAGCGCTGCGCTTCCGCCCCGAGATTGCCCGCCGCATCGCGAATCTCGACGCCGTAATTCTCCAGCGATCCGCCGAAGACCAATCCATCGGCGTCTTCGGCATCCACGGCGGACGACTCGCCGAACCTTTTTTCCTGCGCTTCGCCGAGATCGCCAGCCAGCCGCGCTCCGCCGAACACATCTTCAAGGACTATCTCGAGGGCAGCTCTGCAACCGCGCATAACGCAGAGAAGCCCGCTGCAATCGCCGCGGCGCAAAGCGGCGAAGATTCCCCCGTTCGATCCGCGGCCGCCGCCCGCGAAGAACTCGGCGAACATCTCGCGCTCATCTCCCGCTGGTTCTACAGCAATCCTCGCGAAGGCGAGATTTTCTTTCGCGAAAAAGACTGGCCATACCGTAAGATTCTTCGAGCCTGCTCGCGGCTCCTCAATCCGAAAACCGCGGAACCGCCGGCAAGCGAGCCTGCCGCGAGCGGCAATCCATCGCCGCCATAAGGCCGTTGACTTTCTAGGGGCACGGCTTGCCGTGCCCTCTTGGGGTTGCCGCGACACAAAGGACACAATGACCAAATCCGCCACACTCGAAGCCACAAAGCGCTACGCCAACCGCTTCGGCCACGCCGCCGACGGCCACTTCCGCGAAGCCCACGGCCTCGTAATGTCCTCGGTCGGCATCGGCACTTATCTAGGCCAACCCGATCCTAAGGTAGACGCAAGCTACACCGCCGCGATCGCCGCCGCCGCCGAAAACGGCATCAATTTCATCGACACAGCCATCAACTATCGTTTCCAGCGCAGCGAGCGCAGCATCGGCACAGCCGTCAAACAACTTGAGACCAAGGGTTTTTCCCGCGAAGAGCTAGTGGTTTGCACCAAAGGCGGATATTTAACTCCCGAGGGCTCAATGCCCGAGGAACCCACCGAATATTTTCTTCGCGAATACATCCAGCCCGGTATCTTCACACCGAAAGACCTCGTCGCCGGCAGCCACTGCATGACGCCGCGCTTCCTCGAAAATCAGCTCGCGCGCAGCCTACGCAATCTGCAGCTCGAATGCATCGACGTCTACTACCTGCACAATCCCGAAACGCAGCTCACCGAAGTCTCGCCGCCGGATTTTCTCGAACGCGTTCGCGATGCCTTCATCTATCTCGAGTCCGCGGCCGACGCGGGCAAAATCCTGTTCTACGGCATGGCCACCTGGAATGGCTTCCGCCAGGAAGCCAAAGCGCGAGATTCGATGCAACTCGCGGAACTTGCGCAAATCGCCACGGATATCGCCGGTGAAAAACACCGTTTCCGTTTCGTACAACTCCCCTTCAACCTCGGAATGACGGAAGCCCTCACGCTCGGCAACCAATCCATCGGCGGCCATGACCGCACCGTCATGGAAGCCGCCAGCGAATTGGGGATTACCCTCGTCGCCAGCGCGTCTCTCCTGCAAGGCCAGGTCGCTCGCAATTTGCCTGCATTTGTAGCCCAAGCTCTGGGCCTCGAAAACGATGCCGAGCGCGCCCTGCAATTCGTCAGGTCGTCGCCGGGAATCACCACAGCTCTGGTAGGAATGTCGCACGTGGAGCACGTCCTCGCCAACGCGAAGCTAGTGAGCGTCGCGCCCGCCACGGTCGATCAATTCAGCCAGCTCTTCAGCCGCGGCGAAGGCGCATGACTACGCGTAAGCTCAGGTCCGCCACTCTGCTTTCACCCGTCATTCCGAGCGGAGCAGGCCGACGCTTTTTCTTTCACGTTCGCTCCTGCGAACGTGTCGGCCTGTGCAGCGAGGAATCTCTCTTCGATTTCAAACTTGTCTTCAACTCTATTGTCCTAGCTCCGAAATCCTCTCGCTCATCCAGTCTGTGATCGCCCGGTCCACCTGATCGAGCTTCCCCACAAAAAAATGATCGGCATCCTCGACGACGACAATCTTGTTTTCGCCAGGCAACGAGGCCACCAGACTCTTCACTTTGTCGACTGCGCCATAAATATCATTCGCTCCGTGCACGAACAGCTTCGGCTTTGCGCATTGCGTCAGAAAAGAAAAGTCCGTGCTATTCACCGGGGTTCCAAGGCCGATCAATGCAGTCACACGCGCGTCCTCGCACCCCGACCGAAGTCCTACCCAGCAACCGAAACTGAATCCCGCAACCAAAAGTGGAATGTTCGGAAATTCCGCGGCGAGAAAATCCAGCGCCGCGCGAACATCGCCACGTTCCCCATCGCCGCGATCGTGTTTCCCCTCGCTCATTCCAGTCCCGCGAAAATTGAAACGCAAAACCGGAAGTCCCAGCGCATCCAGAGATTTTGCGGCCTGATACACAACTTTGTTGTGCATCGTGCCGCCAAAGAGCGGATGCGGGTGACAGACAAGCGCGGCCAGCGGCGGCGAACCCGCACTCGGACTCCACAGAATGGCTTCCAAGCGGCCCGCTGGCCCGGGAAGAAAGAGATTGCGAGATTTGTGCGGTGCGCTCATGGATGCACTCAAAAGAAGTGCGAGTGTACCGCAACGCAGGGAAAAGACCGAATTCCCCCGCACAATTTCAGAATATTTCTTTGATCGATTAAGTTCAGGCGAGGCGCGATGTACAGCCTTGCATCATGTTTCAATATGGACGCGGCTCTGTCTGGAGAAGTGTTCTTTGGCTCCAGTCGCAGTCTCTGGGAGTAACAGTACTCTTCGAAGTGCGCAAGGCCTCACAGTACTCGAAGGAGTCCTAAACCCTCGTACTAGGACATAATTTCCTGACTTTCGCGTTGCAGTTTACTGTTGCCGATGTTAGCGTTCCCTGAAATTCCAGCCAGAGTGGGAGGAGCAATGAGCGACGGAGCCGACCGCCGCGAAGCCAGGCGTTTCAACATGACGCTGCCGCTGCGCGTGCTTCCGCACGAACCGCATGGGTCCGAACTCACGGCGCAAACGCGGGACGTCAGTTATCGCGGCCTCTACTTCCTTGCGGAAACCAAATTCCCTATTGGAAGCGAAATCGAATTCGTCATCACTCTGCCCGAGCATGTAACGCAGTCGAACGACGTCAATATCCGCTGCCTCGGCCAAATCGTGCGGGTCGAGCCCACGTCCAACGGGCGCATGGGCATCGCCGCGAAGATTGAGCGCTACGAATTCTTGCCCGCGGCAGCTACCGCCGCATAAACTCCTTGGGCATTCGTCGTTCGCGGGCGCTTCGCTCGTTCGAAAACATCGTTCAAGATGTTTCCAAATCGTTGCTGGCGCTCGCTTGCGGCCACGCTCGGCGAGTACAATGGCTTGGGCCATCCTTTCAACGTCAGCAAAATCGAGGCCCGTTTCTCCGCGGGGGAGCTTATGTATCACTACGACGCGAGCATCGCGCTCGAGGAATTGCAAGAGGATGCGCTTCTGCCGCATCCCGTCAAACTGCGCGACATGATTCTGCGCACGCAACTTGGCCCGGAAGAGGCGAAAACGCTGAACCACGAATTTCAGGATTATTTGACTCGTTTCGGCGAATTGCAAAACGTGGCGCGCGGCGTCCTGGAAAAAATTGCCGCCGGGCGCCGCAAGGCTTCGTGATGCTGCCCGCCACAGCCGGAGCGCGCCGCGGATGAAGCCGAAGCCGCGCGTCCTCCTCTTGTCTGCTTCTTCCGGAGCAGGCCACGTGCGCGCCGCGCAGGCGCTTGAAAAAGCGTTTGCCGCGCGCGGCGATTGCGTGGTCGAACACATTGACACCATCCAGTATGTGAGCAAACTTTTCCAGCGCGTGTACGACAAGGCCTACATTTCCATGGTGCGGCGCGCGCCGGAATTGATGGGCGTGCTTTACGAACGCACGGACCAGCCATGGCAACATCCTCGCCGCCGCCTCGCGCTGGACCGGCTGAACACCGCTCCGATGATTCGCCTGCTCAAACGCGTGCAGCCGGATCTGTGCGTAGCCACTCATTTTCTGGCTGCAGAAATTGTCGCCTGGCTGATAGCCAAGCGGAAATTGCGCGCGCACAACGCCATCGTGGTGACCGATTACGACGTGCACGCTATGTGGCTGTGCCGCACCGTCGACCGTTATTACGTGGCTATCGACGAAGCCGCCGAATATTTGGCGCGCATCGGCGTAGCGCGCGAAAAATTGCGCGTCAACGGAATACCCATCGATCCGTTGTTCGCCAAACCATTGGACCGCGCGGAAACGCGCCGCGCGCTCGGCCTTGATCCGGCTGCTTCGGTGATTTTGGTTTCCGCGGGCGGTTATGGCGTCGGCCCGGTCGAGCAGCTTGTAAATGATTTGCTGGCTTTGCAGCGCCCCTGGCAGATTGTAGCCATTGCGGGCAAAGCCGAAAAAGTTCGCAAACGCCTTGAGGAAATCTCGAGAAGCGCGGGGAAGCTCCCTAGCGGGGCACCTCGCCTCGTTCCGGTGGGCTTCACCACCGACATGGACAAGTACATGGCTGCCGCCGATCTTCTTGTAGGGAAGGCCGGCGGCCTGACCACTTCGGAGGCTCTGGCGCGCGCTTTGCCGATGGCGCTGATCGAACCGATCCCCGGGCAGGAAGAACGCAACTCGGACCATTTGCTGGAAGCCGGCGCAGCGATTCGCTGCAACAATTTGCCTGCGGCCGCCTGGAAAATCGCCGGATTGTTGGACGATCCGGCGCGTCTCGCAAGAATGCGGGAAGCGGCGCGAGGCATGGGCAACCCAAACGCGGCGGCAGCCATCGCCGAAGACGCTCTGAGACTGGTAGACTGAACTGGCCGTACGAAAAACAAGAATGAGCGCTCGCGATTCGAGCGCTGCTGAAGACGAACCTCCATGCGACGAAACACACTGATGATCGACGCGGACGACACGTTGTGGGAGAACAACGTGTTTTTCGAAAAGCTGATCGAGGATTTCATCACCATCGTCGAGCCGTGCGGCTACACGCGTGCCTACATCCGGCACATCCTGAATGAAACAGAACGCAAAAACATCCGGCAGTACGGCTATGGCGTGCGCAGTTTCGGCCGGTCGCTCGAGGAAACTTACCTGAAGCTCGCTGACCAGATGGTCCGACGCGAAACGCTGGCGCAAATCCATCGCCGCGTCACGGAACTGGAACGCACGCCACCGAAGATTCTCGATGGCGTCCCGGAAACGCTGGCTTATTTGACTGAGCGCCATCGCCTGATTTTATTTACGAAAGGCGAGCCTGCCGAACAGGCCGCGAAGGTCGAGCGCTCGGGACTACAGGGCTTTTTCGAGTTCATCGAGATCGTCAGCGAAAAAGATCCCGAAACCTACGGCGGTCTTGTGCGCAAACATAAAATCGTGAAATCGCAAGGCTGGATGATCGGCAACAGTCCGCGAAGCGATATCAACCCTGCTTTGAAAATTGGACTGAACGCCGTCTACATTCCGCACCAGTCCACCTGGCAGCTCGAGCACGAGCCCGTCATGGCTGGCGCTGGAAAGCTCGTCATCGTTCCGGCGTTTCGCGAACTGCGCAGCCACTTTTAGTTCGACCTATTGAGCCTCGCCAAATATAGCGTCCTGCGAGTCGCTGAGAAAAGCGGCAGCAGGGCGGCCGCACTCCAAATCGCGACCCAGCGAGTTTCCAAATTGGATGTTGGCAACGGTTTAGTCTTGCGCGAGTCTAATCTTCTTAAGCCATTGAAAGGAGACTCTCATGGCAACGACAAGTATTTCCCCTCGCACCGACTGGCGAGAGGAGTGGTTTGAATTTGAAGACGCCACATACTTGAACCTGGCAGGCGAATCGCCGATGCCGAAAGTGTCTCTGCGCGCGATCCAGGCCGCCATTGGGGACAAGAAGCATCCACATCATCGAGCGGACTCGGTGTTCTATGAGGTTCCGAATCGCATTCGCGCGAACATCGCTCAGTTGATCGGCGCAAAGCCGGAAGAAGTGGCCGTCACGACGGGAGCCAGCGCCGGAGCAATCGCCGTAGCCCACGCTTTGGAGTGGAAAGCCGGCGACGAAGTGATCACCGGGGTGCGCGAATTCCCGCTGCAGTTCACCACATGGAAGCCCATGGAAGAGCGCGTGGGCCTAAAGGTGAAGTCCGTCGAGCCGCGCGATCGGTTTCTCACCGCCGATGATTTGATCGCGGCGATGTCGCCGAAAACGAAATTAGTTTCCGTGAGCATGGTGCGTTTCGACGATGGCTCTCTGCTGGATGCTAAGAGGGCGGCGGAAGCGTGCCATGCGCAAGGGGCGTTGCTGCTGCTGGACGTAAGCCAATCGTGCGGCGCAGTGCCGATGAACGTGCGCGAACTGGGCGCCGATTTCCTGATCTGCGCTGGATACAAATGGCTTTTGGGTCCCTATGGCGCGGGATTTTTCTGGGTCAAGCATGAGCTGCTGGCGCAGATTCGCCCGGGCCCATTCAACTGGATGGCCGTGCCCGGCTCTGATAATTTCGCCAAGCTCAACTTTGCCGATCCCAAACCGGCGGACAGCGCCAAGCGCTGGGATGCCCCGGAATGGGCCAGCCATTTCAACTTCAACCTGGTTGGCTTCGACGCGTCTTTGGAGTTCGTACTGCGCGTGGGTCCAGAAACTGTCCAGCAACATAACCGCGGCTTGGTCGAACTTATGTACGAGCGGTTGCCAAAAGACCGCTGCGTTCCCGCGAGCCCTTTGGATGCAGCGAAGCGCGGTCCTTATGGATGCTTCGCGGCGCGAACGCCGGAAAAAACCGCGGATCTTTATCAAAAATTGCGCAAAGAGAATGTGATTGTGAGTTTGCGCGAAGGAAACATTCGTGTGTCGCCGCATCTTTACAATACGGAGCGCGACATCGACCGGCTCATTTCGGTGGTCACTGCATGACAGAAAATCAAAATTGGCCGCCCGTTGCTGTTGTCGGCGCGGGAGCGGTGGGCGGTTATTTCGGCGGTATGCTGGCGAAGGCGGGCGCTCCGGTGATGATGATCGGACGCGCCGCGTTTGTCGAAGCGGTGAAGAAGAACGGGCTGTTTCTCGACGCCGTGCAATTCCAACAGAGCGTGCACGTCGAAGCTTCGACGGATTTGCAGGATGTGCGTGGCGCGGAGATTGTCCTTTTTTGTGTGAAGACCACTGACAACGCAACGGCGTCGCGCCAACTTGCGCCGCTGCTCGCTCCAGGTGCGATTGTCGTGAGCATGCAGAATGGCGTGGACAACGCCGAGCAGATCAAGGCAGCATCGGGCATTGAGGCGCTCTCGGCTGTAGTTTATGTGGCGGCGTCGGTGCCGGAGCCGGGGCGCGTCAAACATGCGGGGCGAGGAGATCTGGTGGTTGGCCCGCGCAACACTCAAAGCGAACGATTCGCGTCGTTGTTTCAACGCGCAGGCGTGAACTGCCGCGTTGCGGACAATATTGAGGGTGAGCTTTGGACGAAACTGACGTGGAACTGCGCGCTGAACGCGATATCGGCGCTGGGCCGCGCGACGTACGGGCAAATTGCGGCAAGTCCCGATGCGCGAAAGCTGGTAGAGACCGCAGTCTACGAACTGCTTGCGGTTGCCAAAGCTGCGGGCGTGCATCCGCCAGGATTTGAGGATCCGCAGGTGGCGCTGGCGGGTTCCTTCAAGATAGCGACGCAACTGGCCGACGCATACTCATCGACCGCGCAGGACATCATGCGCGGGAAGCGCACGGAGATCGATTCGTTGAACGGCTACATCGCACGGCGCGGCTCAGAGCTTGGCGTGCCGACGCCAGTCCATCATGCGTTGTACACCCTCGTGAAGCTGGCCGAGGCCACAAGCATTGGTTCTGCGGCCTCCGCAACCTCGTAACTAAAGAAAGGTTCAACCGTCTCGCGGGACGCGAGGCGCCGGCGGCGTTTCGATCGGGCCATTCGTCATCACGAACGTGAAGTGTCACGTGGGGTCTAGCCGCGACACTTGGCTTCATCGCCCTTCTCGCTTTTCACGCAGAGCGCTGGGATATGCGCAACGTCGTCGATGACCCAGACTTCGTGGCCTTCGTTGAGGATAAACCAGTAGGTGGTTTTGGCGGCGTTTTCGTCTTCGGTGACAACGAGCAATTCGCCGGCTTTACCGGCGACCGTGTAGGTGATTCCCTCTGCGCCGTTGAAGCGCGACCATTGCTGCAGGAACTGCAATTTCACAAAGACTAAAACTGTGTGCGAGCCGGTTTCAATCATGGCGCTCCCTTCAGTAAGGCGAAGCACTCTCGATGCTGCCCGGCGGTCGTGTGCACCTTAGAGGCGTGGCCTTTACGAAGTAGTGGAACCTGGGCGGAATTCGTTACAGAATTTTGCGGAAGCGAAAAATAGCAGGCAAGAACGCGAGGAGCGTGGGCTAGTGGTCGTCGCGGATTTTGAAGGGAATGTGGGCGATGACTTCTAGGTCGACCGGCGTGCCGGCTTTGGAGCCTGGCTGGAATTTCCATTGAGCAAAGGCGGATTTGGCATTGGCGTCAAGCTGCGGGTCGAGGGCGCGAGCGACTTGAATGCTATCGACAGAACCGTCGGCGCGAACGATACCGTAGAGGACGACTTCTCCTTGGACATTTTGCTCGATGAGATCCGGGGGATACTTGGGATCGACTTTTCTAACGGGCACGGGCATCGCGAGTTCGCCAGAGGCGGAAGACGCGGAAGGCGTCCCTGCGAAGCCGCTGTTGAGTTCGGCGAAATGCAAAATCCAGCTGCCGCTGGCGCTGTTGATATTCGCCATGTTGACGGCGAGCGTGTAGACGCGCTTGGCGGCGAAAACCTGTTCTGGTTTGGCGCCGGGAGGCAGAATCGCAAAGTTGGGCGGTTCGGTTCTTTCCGGCGTGTCGTCGGCCTTAGGATCTGGACGGCTCGCTAGAGTGCGGGCCGAGGGAAGACTCAGCTTTGCGCCGCCCGCGCCAGAAATATTGTTCTTGGGTTGAGGGTTTCCGCTGCTGATACTGATGCCGACGGGGCTTTTTCCGCCGCCATTGCTCGAAGCAGGTGCGCCAGCCGGGTCTGCGGGAGCACTCGGCGAGCCATCGGGTACACCGCGCTTGGTGCCTTCCGGCGCGATCGAGATACGCGCGGCGAGATTGCCCTCCGGCGGCTGGACATCGGGCTTCGGAGCCGCAGGCACGGCGGAAAGCGCGATGAGCGAGGCGGGACTTCCGTTGGCCTCAGCAGATTGGGCGGCGCCAAGCTCTGGCGCAGGAAGCGAATCGCCTGCTTGCGCGCGCGGCGCAACTCGCGGCGCTGCGCCGGCGTTCAATTCAAGTTTCGGGCGCGCGGGCGCATTTGGCGAAACGGCGATCGTCAGGTCCGCGGGTTTTTGTTCGAGGAGTGGAACATCGGGCGGCGGCGCGGTAGGCGATACAGCGACGCGACGTTGACGAGGGTGGAGTTTTGCGAGCGCGTCCGCGCTGATTTGGATACGTGGGCGGGGAGGACCGGCGGCGGCTTGCAACTGAACGATGTTGGGCATGTCGGGAAGAATCTTGGGCGCGAGCTGCGGGGCCACCGGATTTAGGAGCGTTTGCCTCGGGTGATTCGGATGTACAGGATCGGTGATGATGCGCTGGCGCGGATGGAAGGCGTCGGCGCCTTTGGGCGACAGCGGCTTGGCTGCGTTGCTGCGCAAAACCGGCTTGGGCTTTGCGGCGCGAATTTCGAGAGCGGGGAAATCCTGGATGGGGCCGGACCAAGTGAGTTGGGCGTTGTCAAAGGCGGAGTTGTGGCGAACGACCGCCGTTAGCAACGAGAACGGCGCAATGAGAAAGACAACGTGCCACAGCGCGGCCGCGAGGACGGCGCGCTTGGGAACGCTGCGCTCGACCCAGCAATCGCGGAAATAGTCGCCGGCTAGAAATTTTCGGACGCCGAAAGGACCGGAGAAAAGCGCGCGGAGGCTGCTGGCGGCGCCTTGGTGGAAATCGCCCCAAGCAATGCCGAGCTTGGGCTCGACAAACATGGGCTCGGGCGCAGGCATAGCTTCGGGGATAGGAGCCATGCGCGCAGCCGTGGCCGCGCCGCCTTGTCCCAAGAGGTTGTATCGACTATTGACCTGGCCCAAAGACATGAGTTTTGTAGTATAGCGTGGCTGGGGCCAGCAAGTATGGATTCGGCTTGGGGCGCGGGGGATGCCTGGACTCTACGTTGTTATGGTTGCACGCGGACGCGTTTGGAAGTGGCGGAAGACGGCGATGAGAAGGGCGAGAGCGCACAGAATTGTTATGGCGAACCAGAAATAAAACACCGTCATCGAGGAGCTTACCACCCACGTGCCCAGGCTGAATCGCGAGCCAATGGGGTGTTGTGCGTCACGAAGGAAGGCCGAGAGTTCGGACATCCCGGAATCATCACCCTTACTCAGGAAACGCTGAAGGAGTTCGGAGTAGGGCCAGTAGCTCACGAAAAGAACGGCGCTTGAGAGGAGCGATCCGACCGCCGCGCCAAAACCGAGGGCTAGCGTGAGGCGGCTGGGATGGAGCGAACGCAGCCTGAGCGAGTGATTCCGCACGATTACGCCAAGCACGCAGAGAAGCAAAAGCGCAGCGCAAAAAAGAATCGACAAACCAGAGAGCCGCACCAAGAAGGCGTTCCAGTGCGAAACTTCGCTACCGCTAAACCTGCTTCGCAGGAGGGCGCGTTCTCTCTCCGCTGTTTTATCGACCTGATCCGCGAGCGCGCCGTAGAATGCGGCCGCCGCTGTGTTTCCTTCCGTTTGAGATAGTGCGCCGAGCCGAGAGTAGGCCCCTTTCAAAGGCTTGCTCATGAAGAATGTCAATTCACCGTCAATGGTCATCATCTGGCCGAAACGAGCAACCGCCGAGTATTTCTCAAAAGCGGATTTGCGATCGCCCTGTGCCTCGAGCGCTTGGCCGGATTCGAGGAGCGACTGCGCGTAAAGGGAGCATTCCCAAACTCCGTAGTTCGGAAAGCCATACCGCTCCTCACCAGAGGCGGCCTGAAACGGGTCGTCAAGCCGATAGCGAGAGAGGACCCTGTGATCTAGCTGATTTTGGCGGTCGAGATAATTGTCGAGCTTCGGAGATTGAAACGCGGCGTCCATTTCCTTTTCCCAAGCTGGGTTTTGCTCGAGCTTGCCTAGCGGAAATCCTTTGCTATACGTGACGGTGGCGCCAATTTTCTGAGCGGCGAATAGATGGGAAAGACCGTTTTCCGGGTCCCATTGTTTGAGCAAGGAAACTCGACGGTCTATCTCGGAAGGCGATAGATACGCCGTGCCAGCAACCGCATAGAGCCATGTGAGATTAGGATCGAGATGCACAGCTTCGTCCGCGAGGCGGGCCCTTTGGACTGCATCCGGGTAGCGAACCGCGGCATAGGCGAGGGCTTCTGCATCCTGATTGTGCTCGGCTTTTTTTGCGAGAGCGTCCAATTCAGGATCTGGGATCGGATAGCCGAAGCTCTGCTTCACGTGAAAAACGCTATGCCATTGCGCCAGAGAAACACGGAAGGCTTGGCGGAATACCGGGGCGAGGAAAAAGAGAAGCGAGGCGACGACGCAGGACGCGATCACGGCGAAAGGGGGTTTGCGCATGGGACCTTCCTTGTCGAAGAGTTCGCTGGCGGAAGACACAGCGCGGCGATGGGTGCCGGGGAAAATCGCGGCGAGGATGGCGTGCTTCGCTAGAACGCCTGCGCCGCCGAGCGACCAGAGAAGCGCGGACCAGTTGCCTTCGACGTGATTCAGTTCGTTGAGCATGGCGTGGCCCCAGTCGTGGGTGTCGTGAGGGGCGATCCAGATGGCGAAGCGCAGGAGCGCGATGGCGACGCTGCGTGGCGCGGCGGCGGGGATCATGCTTTTCCTCCGCTGAAGGCGGGGCGGCGGACTTTTAGCGCGGACCGGGCGCTTGCACGCGAGTTTGCAAATGTCGAGCGGACGAGTTCGACGCCGTTGGGAGTGAGGCGGTAGGTGTGGCGAGGAGGGACGCCGTCTTCGGTGGTGACCCACTTGGTTTCGAGCAGGGAGTATTTGGCGAGGCGCATGAGGATGGGGTAGAGGGTGCCGGATTTGAGGCCGGTTTCGCGGCTGAGTTCATAGCCGTAGCGCCAGGCGGTGGGGCGCTCGACGAAGCGTTCGAGGACACGCAGTGTTTGCGGGGATAGGCGAGGAGTTTTCATGTTCGCTAAATACAGTCTACATATATAGAGAATATTGTCAAGCGCAAATTTTCTGCTAGTTTCTCGCGATGCTCGGTGAGGCAAAGAACAAGAACAGATTCGCCGAGGTTAAGACAGTTCCCGGTTGCGGCACCACGTGTGGCTTCGGCCCGCATTTTTGCCTACGTAGCCGCAGGGGCAATCGGGCGTTGCGCGAATTAGAGGCTCAAAGATAGCTGAGCCAGGGGTTGGAGCTGCGCTGCTTGAGCGCGGCGTAGCGGCGGCAGACAGGGTAGAGGCCAATGACGACGCAGGCCCAGATGAGGTAGACGCCGGGGAGGCCGAAGCCCCAGTTGGGCGGACGCGAGAAGGGATATTGGTCGAGCGTGGGCGATTGGAACATCCAGTAGATGTGGCCGTAGCGGATGGCGCAGGCGGCAACCGCGATGAGATGGATTAGCGGGAAGTGAACGGCGTAATAGAAGAGCGGCACTTTGCCGTAGATGAGCGCGGGACGAAGAAATTGCGGAGTGCGATTGTCGACGGCGCGGAGAAAAAGGAGGGCGGGGCCGAGGGTCATCAGGAGGAAGAGAAGCGACGGCGGATATTTGGTGGTGTTGAGGAACGAGAGAATGGTGAAGAGGGCGGATTTTTGCGGAGCCCAGGGCGCGGGATCGCCGTAGATATTAATGGCGCGTATGACGATGAAGGCCGCGATGAGAGCGAGGCCGAGGCGGAGGAGGAACGCTTTGCGGCGATCTGGCGGCCAGGCAAAGATGCGGCCGAGCACGTAGCCGACAGCGGTAACTCCCACCCACGGAATTAGCGGATACGCGACAGCAACGATGTGCTGCGGATTTGCCGAGACGAGGCCTGGAACGTGCAGGATGGACCAGAGAGGCGCAAAGCGTCCAAAAGAAGAAGGGACGAGCAAGTCCAATAAATTGTGTCCGGCAATCAAGAGGATCCCAAAAGCGGCGACCACGATGTCCGGCAGGTAGACCAGGAGAGCCAGGATGATCATGGACCAGCCGAGCGTCCAGAGGACGATGAGAAACGTGACGTGAAAATCGAAATTGAATTGCATGGCGAGGCAGCGAAGGACGATTGCGTCGAGAAAGATGAGCCAGAGGCCGCGCGTGAGGAGGAAGCGCGAGAGTTCGCGTTTGGATTTGCGGCGGAGAGAAAGATACGCGCCGGTGCCGGTGAGGAGGAAGAAAACCGGCGCGCAGAAGTGGGTGATCCAGCGGGTGAAGAAGTAGGCAGGAGTGGTCTGCGAAAGATCGTTGGGAAGGAAGGCAGCGTTGGTAAAGAAGTCGCGCGTATGGTCGAGCGCCATGATGATCATGATGATGCCGCGGAGAAGATCGACGGACTCGAGGCGCGGGCGGTGTATGGCGGCGGAGACGGCGTCGGCCGCTTTGACGCGGGCGGGATCGAGCGGAATCGAAATGGCGTTCATGGAAGCGCGTACTCTAGCCGCGTACTCTAGCAAAGAGTCTCCAGAGAGGGAACGATTTGGGACGAACGATAGAAAGACAGGGACGCATCGCCTTGTTGCAGGAGGCGGGTGCGCGTGAGTTGGCCTGAGGATTCGGGGAGTTGGAATTTGTGGTGGTGCTCGAAGACGACGACGGCGGTGGGGGCTAGGAAATTGGCGGTGGCGAGAAAGTCGAGGGTGCGGGCGTAGTCCACGTGGGCGGCGTAGGGGGGATCGACGAAAACGAAATCGATGGGGGGAGTGGACGGAGTGTGGCGCGCGGCGAGTTTTTGGAGGGCAGCGAGTGCGTCGGCGGCGAGGATGGTGTAGCCGGTGGTAATTTTGAGGGAGTCGAGATTTTGGCGGATGAGTTTTGCGGTGGGCGCGTGATTTTCGAGGAAGGCTACGTCGGCGGCGCCGCGGCTGAGGGCTTCGATGCCCACGGCGCCGGTGCCGGCGAAGACGTCGAGGAATCGCGAGCCTGCTACGGCGGGGCCGAGCACGTTGAAGAGCGTTTCGCGCAGTCGGTCGCTGGTGGGACGAAGAGCGAGCCCCTTCAGGCTCTTCAGAATTCGGCTGCGATATTTGCCGGCGATGATGCGCATTAGAGATTTACGAGAGTCGTCGAATGAGTATCGCGTTACGGTGTCGGTTCAGGGTAGCTGCAGTTTTTCCTGCGTATCCAGTTGATCCCCGTTCCTTTGTTGAGCTCAACAGCGTCAATTGGCCCATGAACGAACAATGGGCTTTCCGGCCGTGTCGTCGCTTCATAATGCTGGACAGTCAGGTCCACTAATCGCTCCGGAATGTTGGAACTAAATTCAGCTGGATTCTTTAGAATTTCGGCACTGATTCTTTTATTTTCTGCCCTTGTCGCTTCGTTCGCCGCCCGCGCCGAGTAGTAGGTCTCAGCTACATCCTTCATGCCGAATGCCTCAACCCAAGTGAAATCTGTTGGCAGTGGGCTGAAGGTGCCGACAGTGAAACTGACTGGGGGAACGCGGACTCCAGCCCGCGGCTTCGGGTATTGCAATTTAGCGACCGCAAACGCCAACTCACCGTTTTGTTGCAATCCTGCGAATATTCCTTCTAACGTCTGGATCGGCGTCCATCCTTCCGCGAACCCATGGTGCATCCGGAAATCGACATCCCACGCCCATCGCGTTGCAATCGCGGCGAGCTCTCCCCCTGGAAGCTGTTCGTCTTCCGGAGTCGGATGGTAATTGTGTGCGGCTAATCTTGCCAACTTATGAGCGTCGTACAGTTCTTGGGCTGGTATCGTGCTTCCGGCCCAAACTAAACCGTCGGCGGCAAATAGCGTTGTCTGCGTAAGCTGTTCCAGCTTGCAGGCGGAATCGTCGTAGATAATCTCTCTCTTGGTGGTGCCATCAGTCATCCGACGTGTCGTGAGGCGAACATTTCGGCTGTCGGCTGCAAGCACGATTTTCTCGCGGGAGACGGATAGAACAATCACGGTGCCAACGTCGGCGGTGCTATCTTCCGCCGCTTGCGCTACGGTTGGTGTGTTAGGCGGCAGACCGTCGGGGGCGACCGCGTTTGGGCACATCGGCGTGGGCGCATTCGCATTAGGAACATCGACGTTTAGCACTGGCTTGCCTTGATCGCAGGCCACAAATGGAACGGTGACCTGCCAATTCGCTGATAGGGTCCTCGGTTTGGTTTGTTCTCCTTTGACTGCTTGCGCAGCTTTTTCCTGAATAGGAGCCGCCTGAGGACGAAAGATCAGGAGGGACAATATAGATGCGGACAGCACAGCAAGGCCCGTGACTCGTGTCATTTTATAGACCTCCGCTCTTGGAACGACCACGAATGAAAATCTTGCGCCAACCTCCAACGAAAAGCGAGGAGCGTTCCGAGTCCCCGAGCCGGATTAGCCGATGCGGGCTAGGTGGTAGCGGCGTTGCCATTCCTTGGGGAGTTGGCGGAGGAGGCGCTGGAGGGCAGCGGACTGCTGGGCGTCTTCGGCGAGCGAGAAGGCTTCGCGGCGAGCGAGTTCGAGGAGGTCTTTGTCGCGGAGGGGGTTGGCGATGTGGAAGCCTAGGTCGCCGGACTGGCGGGTGCCGAAAAATTCGCCGGGGCCACGGAGGAGGAGATCAGTTTCGGCGATTTCGAAGCCGTTGGCGGTGCGGACCATGGTTTCTAGGCGCGCACGGGCTTCTTCGGTCATGTGGCCGGGGCCGACGAGGATGCAGTGGGATTTGGCGGCGCCGCGGCCGATGCGTCCGCGGAGTTGGTGGAGCTGGGCGAGGCCGAAGCGCTCGGCGTGCTCGATGACCATGGCGGTGGCGTTGGGGACGTCGACGCCAACTTCGATGACGGTGGTGGCTACGAGAATTTGCGTTTCGTTTTTGCGAAAGCTTTCCATGACGGCGTCTTTTTCTTCGCTGGAGAGGCGGCCGTGGAGGAGGCCGAGTTTTAGTTTCGGAAAAACATCTTTCGAGAGGCGCTTGTATTCGTCGATGGCGGCTTTGAGTTCGAGCTTCGATTCTTCGATGACCGGATAGACGATGTAGGCCTGGTGGCCAGCAGCAACTTCTTTGCGGAGAAATTCCCAGACGCCGGGGAGATGCGGTTCGGAGGTGAGCCGCGTTTGGATGGGCGTGCGGCCGGGCGGGAGTTCGTCGAGGACGGAGACGTCGAGGTCGCCGTAGAGAGTGAGAGAAAGCGTGCGTGGGATCGGCGTGGCAGTCAGGACGAGGACGTGGGGAGCGTGGCCGTGGCTCGCGGCTTTGTCCATGAGGCGTTTGCGCTGGAGAACGCCGAAGCGGTGCTGCTCGTCGATGGCGACGAAACCGAGGCGGGCGAATTGGACTTGGTCTTCGATGAGGGCGTGCGTGCCGATGACGAGTCGGGCTTCGCCGGTGCGGATGCGTTCGAGCGTGGCGGATTTTTCGGCGTGCTTGAGGCCGCTGATGAGGAGCTCGACTTTGTAGCCGCCGGGAGCGAGAACGCGACGCGCGCAAAGATAATGTTGCACGGCGAGAATTTCGGTGGGGGCCATGAGCGCGGCCTGGCAGCCGTTTTCGATGGCGATGACCGCGGCTTGCAGGGCGACGATGGTTTTGCCGCTGCCGACGTCGCCTTGGAGGAGGCGGTTCATAGGCGAGGGCTTTTCGAGGTCGGCGGCGATCTCGGCGAGGACGCGTTTTTGCGCGGCGGTGGGCTTGAAGGGGAGGATGCGTTTGAGGGCTTCGCGGACTTTTTCTTCGCGGACGCGGAAGGCGATGGCGTTTTCCTTGCGCGTGGTTTTGCGGTCGAGCGCTAGACTCAGTTGATAGAGGAAAAATTCTTCGAAGATCAGGCGTTGCTGTGAAGGCGTGCGAAAAATGTTGAGCGCTTCGAGCGATTCTTCCGGCGCGGGAAAGTGGACATGGATCAAGGCTTCGCGGCGTGTGGGATAGCCAAGGCGCGTCCGCAAAGTTTCCGGAAGGACGTCCGGCATGTTCGAGTCGAGCATTTGAACGGCGGCATACATCGCGCGGCGAATGGCGCGGGAGCCGAAGGTGCCGATGGCTTCGTAGATGGGGACGATGCGGCCGACTTCGGTGGAATCGGGCTCGCCGTCGCCGAGCATCTCGAGCTGCGGATTGATCATTTCGAGGCGCGCGGGGCGGAGCTTATCGATTTCGGCCTTGCCGTGAAGAATGAGCTGCTGGCCGGGCTTGAGACGGCCTTCGAGATAGCCGCCGTGAAAAAATTTGCAGGGGAGCAGGCCGCCGGCGGCGTCCTGCACGAGCAGATGATAGATGGCGTTGTGGCTGAACTTGTTGGGAATTGCCTGGCCGCTCATGACGCGGGCGCGGATGGTGTAGGTGCCGTTGGGCTGAATGTCCTTGACGTTGGAGAAATGGATGCGGTCTTCGTAGCGGAAGGGCAGATAGGCGAGCAGGTCTTCGAAAGTATGGATGCCGCGCTTGGCGAGGAGTTCGGCGCGCTGCGGGCCTACGCCTTTGATCATGCGCACTTCGGTTGTGAGGGCCAGAGTCATCAGTCGTTCTTTATACCATTGCCAACGGAATGGATGGCGCCGGAGAGGCGGAGGCGCAAGTCAAATGGAGAGGTCAACCCTCCCCCCAGTTTTTTGTAAATGTTGCATCTAAAGGAGTTAAGTTTTCCGTAAGCGCTTTAGAATCAACATTTGCAGGCGGCTTTGCAGATGTTGATTCTAAAGAAGTTACGGATGTGGCGGAAAACAAAAAAGCCAGCAAAGAAGCTGGCTCTACCAGATGCCGGGCGCAATGTTAACTAGCTAAGAGTATACACGAATATTACTTTTTTGCAAGGGGAAAAGTGAGAATTTACGGGGCGGCGGATCATTTTGGATGCGGCGCGGGGGCGAAGTATCTCGATTTGAGACGATTCCAAAGCCGGGAAACAGGAGTAGGCGACAAGGGCGGGCGACAGTTGCGCTAATCCTCAACGTAGTATAAGTGTGAGTGTCTTGCGACCGTGAGATTTTGGGAGGCAATGTGGCGGAAGACCGGCTGACGAGTTCGGACAAGCGCGCGCTGCTGCTGTGGGTGCTGCTGGGCATTGTGGGCGCGGTGTTTGCGCACAGGTATTTTTTCCGGGCGTTTCCGGAAGCGTCGGTGGATTTCAAGATTTCGCGCGCGGAAGCGCTTGCACGTGCGCAGAAATTTCTTGGCAGCCTCGGGGAAGACGTCAGCGGCTACCAATCGGCGATTGTTTTCGATGTGGACGACAACGCGAAAACATATCTGGAGCGAGAGGTGGGACTTCAGCAAGCGAACCAGTTGATGTCCAGCGAGCTGAACATCTGGTATTGGGATGCGCGCTTCTTCCGGCCGGGGCAGGAGGAGGAATTTTTAGTTCGGGTCAGCCCGGCAGGAGAGATCGTTGGCTACGATCACAAAGTGGAAGAGGCGCGCGCCGGCCCGTCGCTCGAGCGCGCCGCGGCGGAAACGGCTGCGCGGAACTTCCTTCGCAGCAAGATGGGTTTGGACCTGAGGACGTGGGATTTTCTTTCCGAAGAAGCTAACTCCAGCAAAAAGCCAAACAGACTCGACTGGTCGTTCACGTGGGAGAAGCACGGATTCCGGGCGAAGGATGCGCCTTACCGGCTGAGAGTGGGGATGCAGGGCGAGCGCGCGGGGAGTTCGGAAGAATTTCTGCACGTGCCGGAAGCCTGGGAACGCAGCTACGCGAAACTGCGGTCAAAAAACATTCTCTACAATCAGGTGGCCATCATTCCCTATCTGGCGCTGATGTTGGCGGCGATAGGACTGGGAATCCTGCTCACGATTCGCAAACAAACCAGCTGGGGCGGAGCGATCAAGCTTGGAGTCGTCGTCGCGATCCTGCTGACGTTCATGCGACTCAACAATTGGCCGCTGGATCGCATGGGTTATGACACAAACTCGGCGTACGGAAGTTTTGTGTTCGAGGAAATTGCGAAGGCGCTGCTTTTTGGCGTGGTTTCCGCTCTGACGATTTCGCTGATCCTTCCAGGGGCCGAGCCGCTGTACCGAGCGTCGCAACCGGGAAAGCTGCGCCTCGGGAAAGCGCTCACGTTGCGCGGATTGCGCTCGAAGGAATTTTTCTCGGCGGCCACCGTGGGATTGTCGCTGGCTGCGGCACACATCGGGTTCATCGTGGCGTTTTACATTGTCGCGCGCCACTACGGAGCGTGGGCGCCGCAGGATTTGAACTACGAAAATTCGGTGAACACGACGTTCCCGTGGATTTCCGGCGTGGCAATAGGCATGCTGGCCGCGACGAGCGAGGAATTTCTCTTCAGGCTATTTGCGATTCCCTTTTTAAAGCGGCTGACGGGCTCGACCATTGTGGCCGTCATTGTTCCCGCATTCTGCTGGAGCTTTCTGCACGCCGCCTATCCGAACGAGCCGCCGTATATTCGCGGGCTCGAGGTGGGACTGATCGGAATCGTCGCGGGCATCGTGATGCTGCGTTGGGGCATCCTGGCGACGTTGATTTGGCATTACACGGTGGACGCTTCGCTCGTCGGGCTGCTGCTGGTGCGTTCGAACAGCCTGTACTTCAAGGTCTCGGGAGTGGTGGTCGGACTGGCGGCGCTGGCTCCGCTAATTTTTGCGGGCGTCTCCTACTTGTCGCGCGGGCGATTCGAGCCGGATGGAGATTTGCTCAACAGCGCCGAGCCTATCGGGGAAATCAGCTTTGAGTCCGCTCCAACTGAAACGAGCACAGCAACGACGACGCGGCGTTATGACGCACTGACGCCGGCGATGATGATCTTTCTGGCGGTTTGCCTGGTTCTCGGGGGCGCGGCCGCGTGGCGCTTCAAAACACCTGCACTCGGCGATTATCTGAAGCTTTCGGTGGATGCGAAGACCGCGAAGGCACGCGCCGATGAGATTCTGCGCCAGCATGGGCTCGATCCAAATTCCTATCGTCATGCCACCATCCTTGCGGACACAACCGACCCGGTTACGAACGAATTCCTGCGCCAGCGAGTGGGCATCGAGCGCTTGAATGAGATTTATGCCACGGAAGTACCGGGTGTGGTATGGCAGGTGCGCTACTTCCGGGACAGCCAACCGGAAGAATATTCGATCAAGCTAAAGCCTGACGGCTCTCTGGCTGCTTTTCACCACAAGCTTGGGGAGGATGCGCCTGGAGCTTCGCTGACTAAGGAAGAAGCCGCCGCCAAAGCTGAAAAATATCTGCGCGAAGTAAAAAAACTCGATCTGAGTCAATGGACCCTCGTCGAAACATATTCGGACAAGCGCATTCACCGAACGGATCACGAGCTTGCCTGGCAGCAACGTACTCCGATCGATTCCGGCTCGACGTCCTCGAACGATGCGGTGAGCCATGCGTTTGTTCGGGTGAAGATGGCCGTTCTCGGCGATGAAGTCGTGGACTATCGCGGAGCCTACTACTCGAAACCAGAGGCACGAGAGGAACTTGAAGACAAGGAGGGAGGAGCGTTCTGGACGTTCATCAAGATCCCCGACGAGTGGCGGCGCAAGCAAGAAGAACAGACGCTCTCTCGCACGATTTACAGTTTTGCTGTTCCGATTTTGTTGCTTGGAGGATTGGGCGTGACCGGGCTGGTCCTGTTCTTCAAGAATCTGCGGTCAGAAGCCATGCGCGCCATTCCGTGGCGTCGATTGGTTCTGTGGGCGGTATGGGGACTGGTGGGCTACGCATTGGTAGTCGGATTTGGCAACCGTTTACAATATTTCCTGAACTCCTACCAAACGGCGATCCCTTTTAAAACCATGATGGGCGGAATTGTTATCGGCCTTCTGGTTGGAGCAGTTTTCTATCCGGGCGGGCTCGCGGCGCTGTTTGGAATTGCGTCGTATTTCAGCAATCGCGCGTTTGGAGAGGAGCGTCTTCCGGTCGGCAGACCCATGCCCGGGGTTTATTACCGCGATGCGCTTTGGATCGGCGTGTGCGGAACGGCTGGGTTTCTCGGACTCAGACGCTTGCTTGAATCTCTCTCCATGCACTGGCAGACCGTGCATCGTGGCTTGCCATTCTCCCTGGGGCAGAACTTCGACGCCGTTCTTCCAGTCGGCGCCATCCTGGGAGGCGCGCTGGTCAGCAGCCTTTTCCTTACCGGAGTCGTTGGCTTCGTCGCAGCGTTTGTGGCCTCGGTCCTGCGGGCGGGCTGGTTGCGGTTTGCGACCTTCCTGCTGGGGGCGATGTACCTCACCGGAAGCGGCTGGGAGAATGGCACCGACTTCGCGAAACAATTTCTTGGCCAGACGATTCTGTTGGGCGTGATTGTTTTCGCAGTTCGGCGCGTCGTTCGCTTTAATATGATCGGCTATCTCCTGGTGGTGGCCTTACTCACACTGCTTGCGGCTGCCGCTCAATTGCTGGGGCAACCGGACGCTTTCTATCGCGCAAACGGCTATGCCGTGGTCCTTTTGATGATATTGGTGCTTGCCTGGCCGCTCGCGGTTTGGAGGATGTGGGCAGCTTCGGGCGGTTTAGGGAAAGATATGGCCGGTTCAGGCTAGGCGGGACGGGCAACCTATTGAAGCCTGTGGAAATCCGAAACAAATAGGCGTCGATAATCGTTCTCTATGTGGGAGTGGATGCTCACCCAGGAGTGTCTCGGCACGTCCAAATTGGGTGGTCGCAGAACATTCTTTTGCGGGCAAAGTGTAGTGGGCTGGCAGATTCGGCCTAAGGTGTTGTTAAATAAGCGGCAACACCGGCGCACGAGAAGAGAAAGCGAAATATGCCGCTTCCAAGATGGGCTCTAGCTGTGGCTAATGATTCAGGCCTGGCGGGTGGCACCGGCGCCTCCCTGGCCGCGGTGAACTCTTTGCCCAACGTAAACGAGCGGACCCTCGTGGCGGAAGCTCAAGCCGGCTGTCGTGCGGCTTTTGAGGAGCTTGTCCACCGCTACGACCGGGATGTACTACGGCTGGCCCTGAACCTGATGAAGCGTCCGGAGGATGCTCGGGACGTGTACCAGGAGGCTTTCCTCAAGGTTTACCGAAATCTGCACCGCTTTCGCTTCGAATGCAGCTTTTACACGTGGCTCTACCGGATTGTGACCAACGTTTGCCTGGATCAACTGAGACGAAGACAAGCGCGGCCCGAGGATCAAGCGCCGGAGTCCAATTCAGGGAATCATGAGGACGGCATCACGGACTTCTTTGAGCGGCAGCGCGAACACCGCCCGGCGCTCGACCCCGAACGGCAGCTTTTTGGCAAGGAGATTCAAGCACGCATCGCTTCGGCCATGGAGAGGCTATCGCCGCGCGAGCGCGTGGTCTTCGAGTTGAAGCACTATCAAGGATTGAAACTGCGCGCCATCGGCGACGCGCTGGGCACCACGGAAGAAACGGTGAAGAATTCACTTTTCCGAGCGACGCGGAAGCTGCGCAGCCAGCTGGCAGGCCTACGATGAGCGCACCTCTACGATTCCAGTGCAAGGAAGCTGCCGCGCTGCTGGTTTTCTATGCCTGTGGCGAAACCAGCGAGCAAGAGAACGCGCTAATTGAGAAGCATCTTGCAGCATGCGCGCCGTGCGCCGCGCAGCTTGCCGAGGAGCGCGGGCTGCACGAGTCCTTGATGGAAGCGCTGCAAGCGTCCGAGCAGATGGATACGGGTGGAATTCTTCTTTCCCAATGCCGCAGTGAGCTTGCCGAGGCGCTCGACGATTTGTCTGCACCCCCCTTGCAAGAGCGATGGCACCCGTTTGGATGGCTGCGTCATTGGATGGGGTTGCGCCCGGTCTTGAGCGGCGCCTTGCTGGTTTTGTTTGGCGCGGCGCTCGGCACGCAACTGTTGCCATGGATTTCAGCACGCCTTGAGACCAATCCCAATGGCCAGACCGTGAATGTTTCGCCCTCAGGTCGATTCACGGAAGATCAACTTTCCAAAATGGCCGTCGCGGGCATCAATCTGGCGCCAACCTCGGATGGCGCACCAGGAACATTGCAAGTTCATGTGCGGACAGAAGAGCCTTTGGTGCTCACCGGAAGCGTGGACGACCCGGACCTTCGCCGTGTTTTGACCTATGTGGTCGAGAACGGCGATCGGACAGATGCCGGAGTGCGTTTGGATTGCCTGGACGCGCTGCGGGCCCGCAACGCCGATCTGGACGTGCGCCGGGCATTGCTCTTTGCGGCGCGGAAGGATCAAAACCCCGCGGTGCGCATGAAGGCGCTGGAATCTCTGCGCGACGCCGCGGCAGACAAGGCCGTGCGTGAAACACTCATCGATGCGCTGGAGCACGATGCGAATCCCGGCGTGCGCGTCGAGGCAGTCAACCTGCTGGTTCGTTCGCTGGAGACGGGCGCGCTGGATTCTTCGGAGAATATCAAACCTGCTCTTGCGCCAGAAGGCTTCGATCGTCCCCTCGATCCCTCGATGGAACATGTTGTGCGCACTCTCCAGGATCTGCAACGCAATGATCCCAATCGCTACGTCCGGTTGCGGAGCGCCGCGGCTTTGCGGCAGATTGGCCCGCGCGAAGTTCAGTAAGAAGTTCAATGACTTAGGAAGAGATTCCGGCGATAGATGAGCACCAACACGATTTTCAAATCGAGTAGTGGAGCGGTCACGGGCGTTCCTCGCATTGCCCTATCCCTTATTTTCACTGCCGTGCTTTTGCCCGGCATGGCTTCCAGCGCGAACAGCTTTGAGCCGCATCCCATTGAGCCCGCTGTTCCCGGAGATCCGGGCCCGCGAGCGTCCGTGGACCGTTCCGGAACGCTGCAAACCAGTGATGGCCTGACACTGCATCTGGCTACGGACCTTGGCTCCGTCCGTATCATCGCTCTTGAGCCGGGTGCGCCGCCGATGGTCCGCTACTCCGCGCATATCGAAACCGATGCTCGCGCGCCGCTGGCTCAAAATCTTCTCGATCGCTATTCACTCACGGCAAAGACAACCGCATACGGTGTGGAAATTATCGGCGCGTCACCATCGCAGGCCGGCCGCGGCGGTGCCAATGCGCAATTCTACGTACAGTTTGAAGTGGCCGTCCCCGCCGGGTATGGCCTCGATGTAAATACGGGCGTGGGTGACATCGAGACGCAGGACATCGGCGGGACCGCGAGCCTGATCACCGAAGGCGGCAATATTCGGACGGGCCGCATCGGCTTCAACGGATTCCGCAATGCGGCACAGGGCCGTCCGATCGCCAAACTGGCCACGCAGGGCGGCCACATCCAAGTGCAGGACGTCGCCGGCAGCGTGGATGCATTTACCGCCGGAGGGCACATCGTCGCGGGGAATATTTCTGGAGACGCCGTGCTCCGCAGCGGTGGGGGACACATCCGCGCAGGACAGATTAGCGGGCGCGCGCAGCTGGAAACCGACGGCGGCAACATCACACTGAAGCAAGCTGGAAGTTTCGTAAGCGTGCGCACGGGCGGCGGCCAGATTGACTTCGGCGAAGTGCGCGGCTCGGTTCGCGCACAGACCGGCGGCGGGGGAATCCGCATCATTACCGTTTCCGGACCCATGGAAGTCGAATCCAACGGCGGAAGCATTTGCCTGACGCGCGTGGCCGGGGCGGTGCAGGCGGCGACAGCCGGTGGCACGATCCAGGCGTGGTTCAATCCGGATGCGACCACCTCGGGCGGCAAGGTTAGCCTTCCGGGCGCGTCGCAGCTTTCCTCCGGTGCGGGAGACATCATCGTTTTCTTGCCAAGGAACCTGGCGGCGAACATCGACGCGATGGTTGAAAACGGCGGATTGAGCCGGATTGATGCCGATCCGGCGCTTTACTTGAATATCCAGCCGATGGGAAATCGCAGCGGCGGGCCTGTGCATGCCACGGGAGCGCTGAATGGCGGAGGCGAAGTCCTGAAGCTGCGCACAACCGTGGGCAAAATCCGGCTGCAGTTCCTCGATGCAGATACCGGTCTGCGCGATTCCCTGATTCGCGAGCAGCGCGAGCGGATCGATCGCAAGCACGACTCGGACATTCTTCCGGTCAAGTCCGTGGAGCCGGCGCCACGCGCCGATGAAATTCCGGCACCCGGAGAAACGAGCGACTGGCTCGAAAGCTGGATGGACAAACTCGAGATCGCTCTACTTGGCGGATTGCGTGAAGACTCCGGCGATTTTTTTAAGCGGCTCATCGCCCGTCCAAATCCGGCCTATCCGGAGCTTGCCAAGCGAGCGCGAATTCAGGGGGTCGTAAAATTGCAGGTGAAGGTGAAAACGGACGGGAGCGTTGAAGTGCAAAAGATTCTGCAGGGCGAGCCCGTGCTGGCCGACGCTGCGATCGACGCGGTGAAGAGGTGGCGCGCAAATCCAGCAACGATTAATGGCACTCGAGTAGAGATCATTTCGACGGTCACGTTTGATTTTAAGCTGCCCTGACGGTAAATGCAGCGGGCGCGGCATCGCGCGCGAGTTTTGTTGGGGTCCCGGGGTCTTCAGTCGTTTCGCAGCAACGAGCAACGGCTCGTGAGATGTACTCGAAGGGGGTAGAACGCGATGCTACGTCCTGGTTTGCGCTCGGCAGTGTTGTTCATCCTCGCATTGACGGTGGGCTCGGCGGCGCCGGGCTTCGCCAAAAGCAAAGACTTCAATCAAACCTATCCGCTGCAGCCGGGCGGCTCTTTTGAACTGCAAAACGTCAACGGCCCCGTCCAGGTGGAAGGATGGGATCGCAATGTCATCGAAATTCATGCGGTGAAAATCGCGAAAGAAAGAGAGTCTGACCTTGACCGCGTGACGATCGAGGTTGACGCCAAGCCGAATGATGTGTCCGTTGTCACGCGCTATCCGCAGAACGAAGGCGTGGAAGTCGCGGTCGAGTATACGATCCGCGTTCCTCACTGCGCGCACATCGAACACATCGGCACAGTGAACGGCACGGTGAAGATCGCCGGGGTCGAGTCCGTGGAAGAGCTGCGCACAGTGAACGGAAACATCGAGATTTACGAAGGCGGGGGCAGCGTCCACGCGCACACCACGAACGGCAACGTGCACCTCGAGCTTGCGCACTTTGCGGATCAGAAGGGTATGGCGGCGGAGACGACAAATGGCTCCGTGCTGCTGGCGGTGCCGCAGGATACGCAGGCGAATCTGGAGGCGCGCTCGTTAAATGGGAATTTTTACTCGGAGCTGCCGTTTTCGCAGGAAACCGCGTCACGTCCGCGGGAAATGCGCGGGAGATTTGGCAAGGGCGGCCCGACAATCCGGCTGAATACCGTGAATGGCGGAATCCGAATCGTCATTTTGCGGTCGACGGTTTAAGGTGAGCCGCGTCTAAGTGAAGCAGGAGGACGGAACAATCATGACGAAACGAAATTTGTTCGTGGGTGGCGGGATCGTGGCGATAGGTCTTGCGCTGATTGCGCTGCCCAGCCCTTCTGCGAATTCGCAGGAGCCGGCGGATGCGAAAGTGGCGCAGACGGAGCAGAGACTGGCGGAGGTTCAGGAACGTTTGGCGGAGAGGCTCGCCGCCGAGCAGGAACGATTGGCGGGACATGCACAGTATGGCGCGCTTCAGGCGTCCGTGAGGACCGCGCTTCAAGAAGCGCAGGAACAGCAGCAACGAATTGAAGTGACGCCGGAGCCCGGCGACGAAAACACGATGGTGCTCCTCGGCGATGACGGCGCGAGCTGGCTAGGCGTGGAATCGCAGGAAATAACTTCGGAGAAGGCCAAAGAGCTGAAGTTGCCCGCGGAACGCGGCGTGCTGCTGGAACGCGTCGTGCCGGACAGCCCTGCCGCCAAAGCCGGGCTTAAAGACAACGACGTCATTACCGAGATCAATGGGCAGCGCGTCGAAGGCGCGGCACAGTTCCGCCGCATGATTCACGAAATTCCCGCCGGGCGTTCCGCGCAATTCACGGTTTGGCGCGACGGCCGTGCGCAAACGGTGAGCGTGACCCTGGGCAAATCGGAAGATCGCGGCAATATGTGGTTCAGGACCGCGCCGCGCGCTTTTTCTTTCCAGTTACCGAAAATTGAAATCCCGGAAGTAGCTCCGCTGGATATGGACTGGGGGTCTTATGCGGGTGTACTGGCTGGTTCGCGGCCTCGTCTGGGAATCGATGCGGAAGACCTGAACGGCCAATTCGGCGCGTTTTTCGGCGCACCTGACGGCGAAGGAGTCCTTGTGCGCGAAGTGAATTCCGGTTCGCCCGCTGAAAAAGCGGGCGTGAAGAGCGGCGACGTGATCACCTCGCTGAACGGCGAGCGAGTCCGGTCGCTCGGCGATCTTCGGGAAAAGCTTGCCGGCAAGCGCGAGGAAAAGACGGTAAAACTCGGGGTTCTGCGCAACAAGAGCGAGGTGTCGGTTACCGTTGAACTGCCCCCGCCACCTTCAAAAACTCCGCACGTCGTTTCGCGCCGCACCAATATCTAAGGAAGCGTCAGCGAACAAAGGCCCGGACAGTACTGTCCGGGCCTTTTTCATTTTTGCGTTGAGCTTTTTTGACCCAGCTTCTGCTAGCGCGGGGGCGATTCACGACTTGCCGTCGTGGCCATACTTTCGCGCGAGGCGAAACGGACGCCCCAAAGCGTCCAAAAACCAATGGCGCTTGTTTTCCGCGCCTTCCACCCAATCTTCCTCCGTGGGCGAAAACGAGAGTCGAAACAGATAAGCTGGACCGGAAAAAATCCCTCCGCGCATCCGCATCCGAAACATCGCGCGTTCGAATATGCCCAGCGGCGCGGAGCCGGCCGCGGGGAGCCATCGCGTAATCTGGCTGGCAAGGCGGCCCACCGTTGCGTCCGATCGCGAAAGCGCCGCGACACTTTCCGGCAGCGCGGCGCCGAGCACATCCCCCGCCAAGCGCAGGCCCACGTACAGCATTCGTTCTCCGCCAACTTCGTCCGCGGCCGACTTTACGCGCGCCCAGTCGAGTTCCTGCTCGGACACAAACGCCGCGACATCCGCAATATAGCCCAGCTTCTCCCAGAGATGCTTTGCTCCATGGATGCAAATCAGTAGGAGTTCATCTTCGGGTGAGAGCGCAGGGATTTCGTGAGCATCAATGCTTACCCGCGCTTGCCGACTGAAAAGTTTCTCCACCGGAAGCGGCCGGGGATGGTAGCGAAACGTAAGCTCCGTGTGAAACTCAACGAGAAGCTTCGTCCCCGATTGCCGGAAGACATACTCGCCGGGAATCTTTTTCGCCCGGATCGCTGCTACAGGGACAGATGGTTCATATCCGAGGTTCATCATCAATTCCGTTGAACGCAAAATGTCTCTGTCGCGCACAACCAAATCCAGATCGCCGTACTGGCGAAAACCCGGATCGCCATAACATCGTGCCGAGAGCACTGGCCCTTTGATCACCAATGCCTCGATACCGGCCGCCGCGAAGGAATCAAACAGCCAGAACATCTCCGCACACAAATTCATGGTGAAGAGCGTGTGAGCGCGGCGCCATGCGCGCAATCTCTCCCGGTTTTCTGCCGATAAAACGCTCTCGTCGTAATTTGCGAGCCGCGCAGCAGTAAGCCCCAGGACGCCGTGATCCTCCGCAAATGCGAGCAACGAGGACCAGTCGAGAGGCGCGAGCAGCCGTTCCGCCAAGCGCTGCGGATCAGGGCGGGGCTTGGCGCACTCCAATAGCAGCGCCCATTCCGCGCTCATAGGGCCGCGTTCGATGGTAATCGCCTGCGACAGTTCTGCCTCCGAGGCACCGGCATCCTGCACGGAGAGCATACCCGTTTTGGGCTACCGTGAATATTTTCCGGAAAGCTCAGCTGCGCGGCGGAACGCTTCGTCCCAGCCGGAAAAGAGCTTCGGAAAAAGCTTGGCGGCTTCTTGCGCGATTTCCTGTAAAGAAGCTTTCCCGTCCATGGCCTGCAAAAGCCAGCGGTCGGCTTCGCCTGTCTCAGAAAGCGCAGGAACAAAACCCGCGGCACGACGGTGTAAGGAATGCGGAGCAAAATTCGCGCCTTGAAATGTTGACTGCTGGAAATGCCGTGCCTTGCTGCCGGGAATGTCGATTCTTGTGTTCCATCGCCAAACGTAATCATCGCCGACAAGATCGGCGTGCAACTCGACCTGGATTTCCTGGCCTTCCACGACGTTAACCGGCTCGAGCCACGGCAGAAACGCCTGTCCATAGATGGTGGATGCTCCGTCCGGCCCTGAGGAATATCCGATGTCCTCGAAGAGTTGCGTCTCGAACCACAAGCATAGGCCGTGAGCGACTCCCGGCCGCACCACGCGAAAACTCAGATTTGCGGCCGCTTGCTTTTGCACACCAGCGGCGTAATCGAGGACACACCAATTCTGCGGCTCCGACAGTAGTTGTTCTCTCTTGAAAATCACGGTGTGCTTCTCATTCAGAATGACCGAAAGGGATGAAGAAAGATCCAAACCTTGCAGGGACCCGCCCCACGGTGAAGTCAGACTTGAATAGTAGACATCGGCCTCGGCCAGGGCCGCCTTGAGAGTGTCGCGCTGTGGAATCAAGATACCGCCCGGAGCAAGGAAGCGCCGCCGCGCATCTTCCATTGAAGGAATGGCATGCTCAAAAAGCGGAAGCGTACCGCGAATGTCCGAAACGATGACGTTCACGCGCTCCGGCAATTCCGTCCTGCGCGAATCGCTTTGCAAAAACTTGATGCCCTCCGCAAGGCCATTTGCCGTGGCGAGCTGTTTTGCCAGATGAACAACGTCGTCGCTCTCGATCGCGTAAACGCGTGCTGCTCCCGCGCGACGAGCGAGGAGAGCAAACACGCCCGGCCCGCAGCCGATTTCCAATACCACATCACCAGGACGGACAGCCCGGGCGATCGCGTTGGCATAAGCGTCGAACCGGCCTGCGTCGCTAATCATTTCTCCATACGCGCGTAGCGGGTACATATCAGCGTTTGGAGATCATAGAGGTGGAATTACAATCGGCGGACAAGCATCCCGCGTCGGCCAGGATCAAATCGCAGAGCTCGCCGATGCGTCCTGGATCAGCGTGCGGCACGACTCGGCGCATGGGCACTTGCGTGACAAGCCTGGAAAGTGCGTCGAATTCCGCGGCGCGTTGATTGCGGTCCAATAGCCAGTTCATATAGGTATTCTGAACGAGTTCCAGGAGTGCTTCGCGCGCGCCCACTTCTTCGATTCGAGGTGCATTGGCTTCCGCCGCGCGCGGGGCGAGCAGGTATACCGCGCCAAGGGGCTTCCCGTGCGCTTCGAATTTTGCTTTGTTTCCGTCCAGCGGCAGAAAACATTTCTCCCAGGTTGGCGTCAATCTTGGCAACGCATCCGGCTGACCAAGCAAATCACGCACGGCGTCCGGCCACAGGCAAATCCTGGGGTAACCCGGCTCAACCTGAAAACCAGCGCTACTGTCGCTCAATGCGGTTATGTCATCGCTCAAGACCGGCACACCTCGCAAAGCCAGTGCGGCCGCGGTTGTGGACTTGCCGGACTCGCTCGGTCCGCACAGCACGACTGCGCGTCCTTCAACAGCCACGGCGCTGGCGTGGAGTGCCATGACATCCCGCCGCCGAAGAAGGAACCCCATAACGGGACCGCGAAGGTAGACCGCGAGATCGTCCATGGTGAGTGGCGGTAAGTACGTGCCCCAAACACGTCTCGCCAGCCGATCGGTAATGAACTGCGTGCCGTCGTTATAGGCTAGTTCGAAATACTCCTCGGCTCCATACGCGGTCAGAGTGTAGGAGGCAGCCACCGAGTTTGGACCTTCGGCCTTCCTGTGCCTCAGAGAAGCTGCGAGTTTTCGTGCCTCTTGGACCCAGGCTGGCCCACTCGGGCATAGTTCCACCAAAATGTCGGATTTGGGTGATGCAATCGGTTCTAGCGAGAAACCGGGTATAGCGGCGTCCGAGAGGCAAGACAGGCCGTAGGCGCGATAGGCATAGGTCACGGGTCGGGCCAATGGACGAACTCAGGTCTTTGGCATGCCCGTGGGCATCTCCATCGTCCCCGAATTTTGCGGACTGGTCTTGGTCATTTGTGCCAAATTGCCGTACATAGAGAGCTTTGGGGGCTGGTAGGGCTTCTTCACGTGTCCCGCGGCCTCACCACTCATAAGAGATCTCCCTATCTGACTTTACCGAAGCTTCTCATCGTTTTCAATGCCGTTCAACCAGTGTAGCAGGGAAATGGGGCGCAAATTCGACCATAGAGAGGATTCTGCGGATTCTATACTCGAACCCAGTTCTTCCCAATCCACGAAACTACTAACCTGACCCGGCTCGGGGAGTGGAAGCGGTTTCCATTGCCCGGTTCTCACTTGGAGAGCGAGGAGGTCGCCTTCGAATGGCTTCTTCGGGCGCAGTCGAACTTCCTCCGGCAATACTCCGCGAACCATGCGTCGAAGAAGCTCCTTATCCATGCACAACGGCACTGGCGGTACCCGCAACAGGAACTGCACGATCCGCAAATCCAGCAATGGCTGGCGCGACTCTACGGCCACGCCGGTCCATGCCGAGTCCTCGCTTTCAAGCACCCTCGCCCAATAGCCGCCGTTGAGCCCTCTATATGCGTCGGGATAGTAAGGGTGCAGTTTTTTCTGCGGACGCCGCAGCTCCCGCCAGCGCTCCTGCAGGTTCATTTCCTGCTCGAATTCCGTCGATAACCAGGTGGGGCGCTCCCAAATCGGATCCTTTTTGCCTAACCATCGGCGCAATGTGGAGCGAAACCCGCCTCGTAAAGGGGGGATGCGTCCATGCTCAAGAAAGTATTCCCCGAAGGCCCGACCGACTGTTCCAAATCGCACACTTCGGACAAGATAGATCAAGTAGGGCCACGCCTGGCCTGTCATAATGCCGTCCCCCCCATAGCCGTTAAGTGCGACGCGAGCGTGCAGTGAAACTTCACCAATTTGCCGGATGTAAACAGACCGGTAGATATCATGGAGTGGCTCAGGCATTGGCAGCCTCGCGTCGTCCCAGCCGTCGTACGGGAGGCAGGAAGTGCCTGACTGAAACTCGACCGGAATGCCAATCTTCTGCGCAGCAAGGAAAGCGAGCGGACCTTCCTTGTCGTCGAACACCGGCCGGCAGTCCACCGTGTAAGCGCGAAGGGCGAGAGGTAGTCCGTTTCGCTTTGCGGTGGTTGCTGCCACCGCAGCAACGCTGGTCGAATCCAAACCGCCGCTGAGGAAAATCGCAGCAGGTCCGCGGGGCAACCGCTCACGTACAGCCTGCTCGAAAAGTTCTCGAAACCGTTCAACGTATTCTTCCTCGTGTTTCAACCAGAGGGGATCCTCGATTGGCAATGAGAAAAAACGCCGAACTTCCAGGCCGTCGCTTGAAAACCGCAATATATGAGCGCCCGGCAACGCGGAAATGTCACGAAATGCAGTCCGCGCAAGGTCTGGACACCAACCTTCTAGCAAAAAATCCCCGATGAAATGGAGGTCAAGCTCTCGCGAAATCTCTGGTGCGCATTGAATTGCGGTCAGTGAATTGCTGAAATAACAGCGCTCTCCAGCCCGCGCGTAGTAAAGTGGCCGCGCGCCTATTAAATCGCGCACGCACCAGAGCTGGCGCGCGGTTTCGTCCCACAAAGCGAAGGAGTAGTCTCCCAGCAGTTTCGACAACCCGGGTTCGCCCCATTGGCGCCATGCTCGAAGAACCAACTCCTCATCAGTTGCGGTTGCTTGGATAGATTCGTCGCGCTGCTCGAGCTCGCGCCGCAGATCCTCGCGCCCGTCGAGGCGCACGTCGCCAAGCAGCCACACGCGGCCATCCAGGGTGCATGGTTGTTCCGAAGCTTGGGGCGCCGGGCCCGTCCGAAGAAGTGTGAAGCAAAACCCCGCCCCGGCGCGCGCCCAAATTTGCGTCGCATCCGGACCTCGAAACGCCAGTCGCGCAGCCATGCGCTCGAGCAAATGCGAGTCGGGAGCATCTCCACCGGCGGAAACAAATCCCGCAAAGCCGCTCATCTCGGCTCCGGCGGGAGCGACGCCAGCGCCGCGTCGAATGCGGCGTAGTGTTGATGCCTGGCTTCCGGCTCATTCAAGGCCGTGCCGTCGCGCTCGACCCAGGCGTGCGCTTCAAACTTTTCTCCCTCTTTGCGCACTCCCACTTTCAGCTCGGAACGGATGCCTTGCCGCCCCAGCAGCCACCAAAGCGCAAGTGACTCGTCAAGACAAGTGGGATGGCCAATGCTTGTGCGCACCGCGGCGCGCACCATGCGTACCGTAAGATTGGCACTGGTGGACACTGAAATATCCGCGGGGTGGCTGGGGAGGGAAAGAAACTTCTGCAGAAATGCTTGCGTCTTGCGAAATCCACGCAAACGCAAACTCAAAGAAATCATCGGCAACAATGCTGCCGCCCGCAGGAAAAGCCAGCGCGCCGGGCGCTCCAGCGCGCTAAACCGCCGAAGCCGTTCCCACATTTTCGGGCTGGATTTGGAGCAACCCGTTATCGACGAGCCGCCCCAGCAATTCCGCAAGGTGCAAACGAAGCACTTCCGGCTCAACGTCGAATTCGTTCTGGAGTTCCTGATACGCGGCGTCAATGTTCGGTGCAGCGGTGACCAGCTGCCACATGCGCGTGCCGGTTTCGTCCAATCCAAAATAGCGTTCCGTCTCCAGATTCAAAAGCACTGATTCCCTATCAAGAAAACGCACAAGAACGTGCGGCAGCATTTCGACGCGATCCGCAAATGACACCATCAGCCCTGCTCCTCTGTTCTGCCTCTGAAAAAAGCGTTTCCCTATCTTGGCTGGGTCATGAATTCGCTTGGTTATATTCTACCGGGGAATCGCTCTCTTCGCCACAGAACACGATCCTTCTCGTTCGACTCAGGCGCCCACCTCGCGAGCCGATTGTCTTCGAGCGGTAGACACGCTATAAGTTTCCTGGTGCCTGAAGCCGCGATTAGCGTTGAAGCCATCGAGAAATTTTTCCCTCCCGCCCGCAGCGGCTGGCGAGCCCTTTTGCAGCCATTCGAAAAGCCGAGCGTTGTTGCTCTCGCCGGGATTTCTTTCGAAGTTCGTCCGGGCGAAGCGTTGGCGCTGCTAGGGGCGAATGGCGCCGGCAAGTCCACGCTGCTCCGCATCCTCGCCACCCTGCTGCTGCCCACCAGGGGCCGCGCCCAGATTGCTGGACACGATGCCGTCCGCGATTCGCGCGTCGTTCGCCGCCAGCTGGGCTACCACGCCGGCAGCGACCTGGGCTTTTATGCGCGTCTTACCGGCCGCGAAAATCTTCGATTCTTCGGCCGGCTGAATCAGCTTTCCGCCGGTGCCGTGGCAAAACGCATCATGCAACTAGCGGAACAATTCCATCTTGAAGAAGCCCTCGACCGGCAAGTGCGCACGCTTTCTTCCGGCACCGTGCAACGGTTGAGCCTCGCTCGGGCTCTTATTCACCGGCCTCGCGTTCTTTTGTTGGATGAACCGACGCGCAGTCTGGATGCCATCGCCGCCGCCGAGTTTCGACGCTTCTTGAAGTCCGAAATTCTCCGCCTCGGCGAAACTACACTGCTTTTCGCCTCCCATGCGCTTTCGGAAATAGAACTCCTTGCCGATCGTATTGCGGTAATCGACGCGGGACGGCTGCTGGCCTGCGACTCACTCGGCGGATTGAAGCAGCGTACCGGAGCAGCCTCCCTCGAGGACGCTTTTCTGTGCTTGACCGGACGCGCCCCCTACTTTGCCGGCAACGGTGCGGCGGAATGACCAGCACGTTTCGCGAGTTATGGCTTTTCTTCCGGCGCGACTTGTCCATCGCTCGCACCTACCGCACGGCTTTTTTGTTCGAAGCCATCGAAGCCCTTTTCGGGGTCGCCATGTTTTTTTACGTCGCGCGCTTCGTGGACAGCCCGCAGTTGCAGCACGAGCTCCCGCAAGGCGGAAGCTATTTTGCTTTTTCTCTTATCGGCTTCGTCTTCCTCGATTATCTCAATGCCGCCATGGACACTTTCGACCGCAGCCTCGAGGAAGCGCGCGACAGCGGCACGCTCGAACATCTTCTCGTGACCCAGACTTCTCTTCCCGTCATTCTCGCCGGTTCGGCCATCTACCCCTTTGCCGCCACGACGTTGCGTATTGCGGTCTACATTGCTTGGGGCGCGGTGCTTTTCGGTTTTCCGCTGCGTGACGCGAACTGGCTTGCCGTGACGGCCGTGCTCCTTGCCACTCTGCTGGCTTTTTCCGGACTCGGAATTCTCTCCGCCAGCTATCTGTTGCTTTTCAAGCGCGGCAATCCCGCGAAGTGGTTTCTGCTGGGTGTTTCGAGCGTCGCCGGCGGCATGCTCTTTCCGGTAAGTGTCCTTCCCGATTGGCTTCAGCTCGTGGCGCGGCTGAATCCCGTCACCTACGCGCTCGATGCCATGCGCGCCGCTCTTCTCGGCGGCGCCCATCTGCACGCCGTTCTGCGGCCCCTTTTAGTCCTGCTTTTTTTCAGCGCTGTCCTGCTGCCGCTCTCCATGGCCGTCTTCGCCTGGGCGCTTCGCCGCACCAAGACTACCGGAACGTTGATGCACCGCTAGCCGCCTTGCAACAAAAAGGCCGGTCCGGCAAAGCGGAACCGGCCCATGAATCACGCTGCGAAAACGTTCAGGACTTCTTTTTCTTCGTTTCTACTTTGATGTTGATGCCTGGAGCAATCAGTTGCAGTTGTTCGAGCCCCTTCTTGGCGTCTTGCCCGTAGGGCCCGTTGGGATCCAGCTCCACCGCTTTCTGATACGCCTCGATGGTCCCAGGCGCAAACTCCGGCACATCCTTGTCCCCGACTTTTTTCACCGTCATTTTGTAGACCAGCGAAGCTCCCAGGAGATACCACGTCTGCGCGTTGTTGGGATCGAGCTGTGCGGACTTCTGCAACGGCTCGACAGCATCGCCCAGCCGGTTCGCGTTGTACAGACTGATTCCGAAGTTGCGCCACGCCGTCGCCGCTTTCGCCGGGTCCAGCTCCGCGCTCTTCGTGTACGCTGCGCGAGCTT
>Ga0210405_10000719_pt1 | contig 41754 bp, 42 predicted proteins | sample IncBWH11MmetaG_FD_155492 | JGI IMG/M metagenome (GOLD analysis project Ga0210405, IMG submission 155492) | Forest soil microbial communities from Barre Woods Harvard Forest LTER site, Petersham, Massachusetts, United States - Inc-BW-H-11-M | ecosystem: Environmental > Terrestrial > Soil >... | reverse complement strand
GTCGACGACGCGCTGCACATCCGCTGGCGGAACGGCCTCGCACGCGCCGGGGAAGCGCCGCAGGATGCGATTGCGCACGGCGCGCCGATCGGTTTCAGGAAGCTGCACGCCGGCTATGCCGCGCCCATTCCAAACGATGCCGCAGCAGTCGATCGGCGTATCGAACAGCGCGAAGCCCAACTCAGTCATCACATCGCTCTTCGAGCCAGTCATATCGCTAAAGATAGGCTGTGCGCACGCAACATCCACCCGATTCCGGCAGATCGCCGAAGCGAAACTCACTTTCAGGATTGCACCGCTTCCTGATCGGCGCGCATGGCGATGCGCAGCGGCTTCGGGATCGGCCGCGCCCGGCCGCCGCTGATGAAGGCGACGCGCACACTCGCCTCGACCAGAAGTTCCTCGCCCCGATTGACGCGCTGATGCAGGGTGATGGAGGCGCCTTTCACCACTTCGGGCTCGGTGACGATCTCGAGCACGTCGTCCATGCGCGCGGGCCTAAGAAAATCGAGCGTCATCGAACGCACGACGAAGGCAAATCCCGGCGCCTCCCGTTCGGTCGCCTCGAACAGCGCGCGATGGTCGGCGCCGATGAGCCGCAGATAATTGGTGCGGCCGCGCTCCATGTAGCGCAGGTAGTTGGCGTGATAGACGATGCCGGTGAAGTCGGTGTCCTCGTAGTAGACGCGGACCGCGAGAAAGTGACGGCCGTCGCGAATCTCGCCGTCGAGGGGAACGCGGCTCGCATCAGTCATCGTTTGAATTCTCTTCGGCTCATGGTCCGTCAGCCCGAGGGGCTCGGCGCCATAGCAGGCGCAGCCTGCGTACACTTGGCTGCGATGCGCCGAGCCTCGAAGGACGACGGCTGCAGCGCTTCGGCATGCATCCTTCGAGGCGCGCCTGCGGCGCGCACCTCAGGATGACGACGATCGACAAACGCGATCACGATCTCCACGGCACCTCCTCCGCGATCGCGTGCTCCCAATTGCGGCCATCGAATCGGTGCGGCTTGAGAGCGGCGAGATCGACGCCGTCGAGGCAACGGACGTTGACATCGATCTTATCCGGATCGGAGCGCGGAACGTAGAACGGATGGATGCCGCAGGTGGCGCAGAAGGTATGGCGCGCCGTGCCGGTGTTGAACCGGTAAGTGGTCAGCGCATCCTTGCCGCTGATGAGTTCGAACGCGTCGGGCGCGACGATGAGATGCAAAAAGCCTTTCTTGCTGCACATCGAACAATTGCATTCGGTCACGCGCGCAAGATCGCCGGTCACGCGAAAGCGCACGCGCCCGCAATGACAGCCTCCTTCGTAGTCTTGCAACGGCATTTGTCCGCCCATCATGACCGCGCTTGTCCCGGTCATCGACGTCCTCTTTGGTTCAACCGATGCAGCAATGGATAGCGGCGCAAGGCCAAACGTGACGAACTCTAATCGCCATTACCCTCGCCGAACAACCCGAACTGCGCCGGATCGCGCGCCGGCTCCGGCAGCCCGAGATGGCGGAAGGCGTGGCTGGTGATCAGCCGGCCGCGCGGCGTGCGCTGCAGGAAGCCGCACTGGATGAGGTAGGGCTCGATGATGTCTTCGATGGCGTCGCGCGGCTCGGACAAGGCGGCCGCAAGCGTCTCGACCCCGACCGGGCCGCCGCCGTAATTCGACGCGATCGTCATGAGATAGCGGCGGTCCATGGCGTCGAGGCCGGCGGCGTCGACCTCGAGCGCGGCCAGCGCCTTGTCGGCTAGCGCACGGTCGATCGCGGCGGCGCCGGCGACGGAAGCGAAATCGCGCAGCCGGCGCAACAGCCGTCCGGCGATGCGCGGCGTGCCGCGCGCACGCCGCGCGATCTCGTTGGCGCCGTCGGCGGTCACGGCGATGCCGAGCACGCGCGCACCGCGATTGACGATCGCTTCAAGCTCGGGCGCGGAATAGAAGTTCAGCCGCACCGGGATGCCGAAGCGGTCGCGCAGCGGATTGGTGAGGAGCCCGGCGCGCGTGGTCGCGCCGACGAGCGTGAACTTGGCGAGATCGATCTTGACCGAGCGCGCCGCCGGTCCCTGGCCGATGATCAGGTCGAGCTGAAAATCCTCCATGGCCGGATAGAGGATTTCCTCGACCGCCGGATTGAGCCGGTGGATCTCGTCGATGAACAGCACGTCGCGCTCCTCGAGATTGGTGAGGAGCGCAGCGAGATCGCCGGCCCGGGCGATGACCGGCCCCGACGTGGCGCGGAAGTTGACGCCGAGCTCGCGCGCCACGATCTGGGCGAGCGTTGTCTTGCCGAGCCCGGGCGGGCCGACGAACAGCACGTGGTCGAGCGCTTCCTTGCGCGCCCGTGCGGCGGTGATGAACACGCCGAGATTGGCGCGCGCCTGGCTTTGGCCGATGAACTCGTCGAGGCGCTGCGGGCGCAGCGACGCTTCCGCCGCGTCCTCCTCGCCGCGCTCGGGCGTCACCAGCTTGCGTCCGGGATTGCCGATCACCGCTCCGGCCCCCGGCTGTATTTGTTGGGAAGGAGTTCGCCGATCGGCACCACCGCCGCCGAAGCCCCGCTCGGCACGATCACGCGCGCCTGCTGATCGTAGTCGAAGATGAGCTCGCGGCAGGCGCCGCAGGGCGACACCACGGCGATCCGCTGATCCTTTTCATCGGGGGCGGGATGACGTACCGCGACGATCATGTCGATGCCCGCATTGCCGAGATCGACGAAGGCGCGACCGAGCGCGACCGCTTCGGCGCAGACCGCCATGCGGCCGAGATAGGCGTCGAGATTGACGCCGGTAAAAATTTCGCCGGAACGGGTGCGCAGCGCCGCGCCGACCTCCTGCCAGTCATAACGGTAGCGCTGCTTGATCGCCGCGGTCGCGGCTTCGATCAATTCATTGTCCGCTTTGCTCAAGCGCGTGCGACGTTTCACTTCGCCAGTTCCTTCAGCCCGAGCCGGATCAGCGTTTTCGCCTCCGCCCCATCGCCGGCTCCCCTTACCGCGGCGGCGATGGCGGCGGCCGCCTGCGGCTGCGCATAGCCGAGATTGACCAGCGCGGAGACCGCATCGCTGACCGGCTGCGGGGCGCGCCGTTCGTCGAGCGCGCCGGAGAGCCGCACCAGCGCCGGATCGACGTTGGTGTAGGCCGGCGCCTTGTCCTTGAGTTCGGTGACGATGCGCTCGGCGACCTTGGGGCCGACGCCCGGCGTCCGCGCCACCATCGCCTTGTCGCGCATGGCAATGGCGGAGGCGAGATCGGCGGGCTTGAGCGTGCCGAGGACCGCAAGCGCGACCTTGGCGCCGACGCCCTGCACCGTTTGCAGCAGCCGGAACCATTCGCGCTCGGCGTCGGTCATGAAGCCGAACAGGCGGATCTGATCCTCGCGTACGTAGGTTTCGATGGCGAGCGTCGCGGGCTCGCCCACGCGCGGCAGTTCCTGCAACGTCCGCCCCGAGCAATGAACGAGATAGCCGACGCCGTTGACGTCGAGGATGACGGAATCCCCGCCATAGCTTTCGATCACGCCCTTGAGCTTGCCGATCATCGTGCCGCCACCTTGAGGATCACGCTCTGCCGGTGATGCGCGTGCGTCACGGCGATGGCGAGTGCGTCGGCCGCGTCGTGCGAGGACGGGTCGGCCTTCGGCAGCAGCACGCCGATCATCATGCGCACCTGCGCCTTGTCACCATGGCCGGCGCCGACGATGCTCTTCTTCACCAGGTTGGGCGCGTATTCGGCGACCGGTAGGCCGGCGCGCGCCGGCACCACCATGGCGATCCCGCGCGCCTGGCCGAGCTTGAGCGTCGCCTTTGCGTCCTTGTTCACGAACGTCGCCTCGACCGCGGCCTCATCCGGACGGAATTCGTCGAGAACCCGGAGCAACCCGTCATGAATGGCGAGAAGCCGCGCCGCAAGCGTATCCTCGTCCCGCGTCGTCACCGAGCCGCAGCCGAGAAAGCCAAGCCGGTTGCCGGCAACCTCCACCATGCCCCACCCGGTGCGGCGGAGGCCCGGATCGATGCCGAGGATGCGAATCGGGCGCGTCATGCAGCCTTGGTGATAGACCCGTCGGCGCCAGCGGGCAAAGCGTGGCGAAGGTTTTAGCCTATCGTCACAGCCGGGAATGCCGCTGAAATCCGGATGAGGCGATCACCGCTACGCGCTCATCCTTTGCACCAGGGCGTCCGACACCTCGAAATTGGCATAGACGTTCTGCACATCGTCGTGCTCGTTCAAGTTCTCGATCAGCTTTAGAAGCTTCTCGCCCTGCTCGTCGTCGATCGTTACGGTGTTCTGCGGACGCCAGACGAGCGACGCCTTGCGCGGCTCGCCGAATTTTTGCTCCAGCACCTTGGCGACCGAGCCGAACCGCTCCTGGGCGACGTAGACCTCATGGCCGTGTTCGCTCGACACCACGTCGTCGGCGCCGGCCTCAAGGGCGGCTTCGAACATCGCCTCGGCACTCGCCGCCTTGGCGTCGTACTCAATGACGCCGACGTGGTTGAACATGAACGAGACCGCGCCGGTCTCGGCTAGACTGCCGCCGCTCTTGGTGAAGGTCGAGCGTACCTCGCCGGCGGTGCGGTTGCGATTGTCGGTCAAGACCTCGACGATCACCGCGACCCCGCCCGGCCCGTAGCCCTCGTAGCGGATCTCCTCGTAGTTGTCGCCCTCGCCGCCCGCCGCCTTCTTGATGGCGCGCTCGATGTTGTCCTTGGGCATGTTCTCCGCACGCGCCGCGATGATCGCCGCGCGCAGCCGTGGATTCATCCCCGGATCGGGCAGGCCGAGCTTGGCGGAAACGGTGATTTCGCGCGCGAGCTTGCCGAACAGCTTCGATTTTACCGCGTCCTGCCGCCCCTTGCGGTACATGATGTTCTTGAACTGCGAATGTCCGGCCATGGCTCTTCTCTGCGCCCGCTCGCGCCCGCGACGTGGGAATGAATTGATGCCTTAAGTTTATAGGGTGGCAGAGCGAGGAAATAAAGACGCGCGGCGCCGGGAACTCAAGCCCAGAAGGCGGGAACGGCCTGCTCGAGGCAGCCGCCGAGCCGCACCGCGGCGACGCGGGCGGCGAGCCCGGTCGCTGGGTCGGTTTCGAGCGCAATCGCGCACAACGTCGCCGGGCCCGAAGCCGCCTCGAAGCGCCCGGATGAGATGCGCCGCAGGAAGCGCGTGAGCGGCTCATCCTTGGCCATGCCGATCACGGAATCGTAGTCGCCGGTCATGCCGACGTCGCTCATAAAGGCGGTGCCGCCGGAAAGCACGCGCAGGTCCGAGGTCGGGCAATGAGTATGGGTGCCGACCACGATGCTCACGCGGCCGTCGCAGAAATAGCCCATCGACTGCTTCTCGCTCGTTGCCTCGGCGTGCATGTCGATGAGGACGGCGTCGGCGCCCCTGCGCAGCGGACAGGCAGCGATTTCGCGATCGACGGCGGCGAACGGATCGTCGAGCGGGTCCATGAAGATGCGGCCCATGGCGTTGACCACGAGGACCCGCGCGCCGTTCTTGGCCTCGACCAGCGCAGCGCCGCGGCCCGGCGTGCCGGCGGGGTAGTTGAGCGGCCGCACCAGGCGGGGCGCACGTTCGATGAAGACCAGCGCCTCTTTCTGGTCCCAGGCATGATTGCCGAGCGTGACGGCGTCGGCGCCGGCATCGATGAATTCGCTATAGATCGCCTCGGTGATGCCGAACCCGCCGGCAGCGTTCTCGCCGTTGATGGCCACGAAATCGAGCTTCCAGTCGCGGATCAGGCCTGGCAGGCGCTCGGTGACGATGGTCCGCCCGCTGCGGCCAACCACGTCGCCGACAAACAGAATCCGCATGCTCAGATGCCCATCTTGGAAAGGTCGAGGTATCGGGCGAAGATTTTCTCCAAATTCGGGCTCTCGGCCTCGACCAGCTTGAGGTATTGATCCTCTTCGTCGAAAAGTTCGCCGAGCGCGGTCTCGTCTTTGGCCCGGGCCTGCTTGGTGCGCGCCAGATCGGCGCGCATCGACAGATCGATCAGGCTCTTGAAGAACTTTCGCGCTTCGCCATCAAACAAGAACTCGGCTCCCCGGACATTGCGGCGAAATTCAACAAGATCGGCCGACGAAACCTGGCCGTTGATGGCGATCTTGTCGATCAGCAATTTTGTCGCTTCATACATCGAATAACGCCGATCGAACATCTCCAGCCGCAATTTCTGCCTGCCGTTGCGCAATTGGCGCAACCCGATGAAGGCGACGAAGAGACCGACTACGAAGGCGATCGCCGTTGGGCCCCATGCCTGAACGCCTTGAACGAGTTCGGCAATTTGATCGGGCTGTATTTCCAACCATTTCGGAATCGGCGGCATTTCAACCATCTCGAAAATCGATGACCTCGCGCTCGGTTAGCACAAGATCGAGCGGAGCGTCGCGCGGCGTCACCGGCACAGTGAAGACCTCCTGAACTGCAAACGCCAAGCCGACGGCGACAATGGTCTTACGCCCGCGCAGTTGGGCAATTGTGAGATCGTAGTAGCCGCCGCCGTAGCCGAGACGATGGCGGGCGCGGTCAAAGGCGAGGAGCGGCGTCAGAACAATGTCTGGATCGACCGCGGGTGCCTGCGCCAGCGGCTCGCGAATGCCCCAGACGCCGGCGGCGAGCGGCTCGCCCCATGTCCATTCGCGCATGACGAGCGGCTGGCCGCGGCCGCCGATGACTGGAAGCGCGAGCCGTGCGCCCTCTCGCGCGAGCTTGCGCAGCAGCGGCAGCGGGTTGATCTCGCTCTTGAGCGGCATGAAGCCGGAGACGATCGTGCCGGTTCGTATCGGCAACGGAAACGGCCGCGCGGCGATCGCCTCCGACGCGGCCTGGCGTTGATCGGCGGACAGCGCGTCGCGGCGCGTCATCGCCTCGGCGCGGAGCCGGCTCTTTTCAATCGCAGGCGCTTCGGCCATGTCGCAGTCAATTTCCGGCTGGGCGCCGGGCAGCCACATCTGAAGGTCGCGCCAAGCTAGAGATGCGCGAGGCCGGAGCAAGCCCCCGGGCCTTGACCAATTCGCGACCGTAGATATGAGCCGGGAAGTGCGGAGCCGCGCCGGCCGTTGGAGCGCTCGATCCCGGGTTCCCTACGAAAAGTAGGTGGGCGCCATATGTCCGAGCCCACGAGCCCGGCCAGGGACAGCTCCCGTCAGGATCGATAAGGCCCCGGGGATTTGGCTCCTGACGTACCAGGCAGCTCCGCATGGCCAATGTAATGCGCGCCGGCGGCCGAAGCTACTTCATCTCGGCCGCACGCCTCGCCTGTCGTGGGGATCTGTCTCTCCGTCCGGCGGGTGGGCCGGGCGTGTCGCTGCGCGCCGCGGCGCCTCTCCCGCAGGCGGGAACGCGAACTCAGCCGAGCGCGCCGCTGCCGCCGATGGTCCGGTTGAGTTTTCGGGTGACGTTTTCGACACGCTCGGCGGCGGCGGCGAGCGCCGCGGCGACCGCCGCCTGTGCGGTCTTGCTGCGATCCGCTGCGCTAACCCGCGCATCCTGCAGGGCCGCCAGCTCCTGCTCCAGCCGTTTGACGCGCAGCCCCATCCCGGCAAGCTCGTCGGCAACGGTGAGCGCCGCCATGACGGTGAGCCGGGTATCGCCGATCTCGCCGAACTTGGCGCGCAAGCCCTCGATGCGGGCGTCGAGATCGCGGGCGAGATCGGTGACGTGATCCTCCTGGCCGTCCTCGCAGGCCATGCGGAACTGCCGGCCGTTGATGGTGACGTTGACCTGGGACATCTGCCTCCCTCGGCTCACGCTCGCGCAACCCCGCGCCCGGCTCAATCGTCGTCGGCCAGGACGCGCCGGATCGTTTCGATCGCATGAGTAATGCGTTGCACCACTTCCCGGTTGGCGGCTTCAAGCCCGCGCGAGCGCGCCGTCGCGTGGTCGAGTTCGCTGGCAAGGCGCGCGCGATCGGTGTCCAGAGCCTGGATCTGCGCCGCGAGCGCGTCCCCTCCGCGGCCGGCCTCGCGCTCGCGTTCGGCCGCTTCGTCCAGCGCCTCAAGTGCCAGCGAAAGACGCCGGCTCGCTATCTCGATTGAATCGGTCTCGCTCATTTCGGCCATCCGCCAAGGCCATTGCCGCTGCCGCACCGCTCGTGAAAGTTATGCGACAGCAACTATTTATAGAAAGAACCTTACGTCGCGTGGAGCGAGAGCGTCAACGCCTAAAGCCGGCCGCGCCAGCACCCTGTGCACGATCCGGCCGGCGCGGCGGCGCACATTGACTCAAGGGTCCCCCATGCTATCTGTGCGCCGGCTTTTTCCCATCACTGCGGCGCGTCAGCATGAGCGCCGCCTGGCCCGTTTCATGACGATCCCGGACGGTCTTCACGCGGCGGGCGCAGCCCTCGCTCAAGCCTCCCATTTTCCCAGCGCCGACCCGGCCGCGCGCGCCGAGCACGACCGCATGGCGAACGCGATCCGCGCCCTGGCGATGGACGCTGTCGAGCAGGCGAAGTCAGGTCATCCGGGCCTGCCGATGGGCGCCGCCGACGTCGCCACCGTCCTGTTCACCCGCTTCCTCACGTTCGATCCAGCCGATCCCGCCTGGCCTGACCGTGATCGCTTCGTGCTCTCGGCCGGCCACGGCTCGATGCTGCTGTACGCGGTGCTTCATCTTCTCGGCTACGAGAAGATGAAGATCGGCGAAATCAAACGCTTCCGCCAACTCGGCTCGCTCACGCCCGGTCACCCGGAACACAGGCAAGCGTCCGGAATCGAGACCACGACCGGGCCGCTCGGCCAAGGCCTTGCCAACGCCGTCGGCATGGCCATCGCCGAACGCCATCTCGCCGCGCTGTTCGGCAGCGCCATCGTCGATCACAAGACCTACGTGCTCGCCTCCGACGGCGACCTGATGGAAGGCATCAGCCAGGAGGCAATAGCGCTCGCCGGCCACCTGAAGCTGAGAAAGCTGATCGTTCTATACGACGACAACGGCATCTCGATCGACGGTCCCACCGCCCTTGCCGATTCCGTCGACCAGGTGCAGCGCTTCAAGTCTGCGGGCTGGGCGGCGACGCGCATCGACGGTCACGATCCCGCTGCCATTGCCGCGGCTCTCGATGCCGCACTGGAATCCGACAGGCCATCGCTCGTTGCCTGCCGCACGACGATCGGCTTCGGCGCGCCGACGAAGGGCGGGACCGAGAAGGCTCATGGCGCCCCGCTCGGCGCGGATGAGATCGCCGCGGCGCGCGCACGGCTCGGCTGGAGCGCGCCGGCCTTCGAGATTCCCGCGAGCATCCGCGACGCGTGGCGCGCCGCCGGCGCGCGCGGGCGCCCGGCGCGTCTCGCCTGGGCCGAGCGCCTTGCCGCGCTCGACGCGGACAAGCGCGCCGAGTTCGAACGGCGCACGCACAGCGAACTCCCCAGCTCGCTCGCGGCCGCAGTACGCGACGTGAAGGAAAAGCTCAGCGCCTCGCCGAAGGAGATCGCCACCCGCGTCGCGTCTGAAATGGCGCTCGACGCCTTGACCGTAGCGTTGCCGGAGATGGTCGGCGGCTCGGCCGACCTCACCGGCTCCAACAATACGCGGCCGAAAGCGATGAAAGTGCTGAGCGCCGGCGACTATGCCGGCCGCTTCATCCACTACGGCGTGCGCGAGCACGGTATGGCCGCTGCCATGAACGGCATGGCGCTGCACGGCGGCATCATTCCGTATTCCGGCACATTCCTGGTCTTCTCCGACTATTGCCGGCCGGCGATCCGCCTTGCCGCGCTGATGGGCCAGCGCGTCATTCACGTGATGACGCATGATTCGATCGGACTGGGCGAGGACGGGCCGACGCATCAGCCGGTCGAGCATCTGGCTGCCTTGCGCGCCATCCCGAACCTCAAGGTGTTTCGGCCATGCGACGCGGTCGAAACGATCGAGTGCTGGCAGCTTGCGCTCGAGACGACCGGCGGACCGAGCGTGCTGGCGTTGACGCGACAGAACGTGCCGCAAATCCGGCAAGGCTTCGACGAGGCCAATCGCTGCGCGCGCGGCGCCTATGAGCTGATCGCGGCGCCCTCGCCCTCTTCTTCCCCGCGCGCTGGCGATGCGGCGTCCGCCGACGTGTCGCTGTTCGCCTCAGGCTCCGAAGTCGCCGTCGCGGTCGCGGCGCGCGAACTTCTCGCTGCACGCGGGATCTCCGCCCGGGTCGTCTCGGTGCCGTGCTTTGAGCACTTCCTCGCCGCACCGGAAGCAGAGCGCGCCGCCGTCATCGGCAAGGCCAGGGTCAATGTCGCCGTCGAAGCCGGCATTCGCGAGGGCTGGGATGCGATCATCGGTTCCGATGGAGCGTTCGTGGGAATGACCGGGTTTGGGGCCAGCGCTCCCTACAAGGACCTTTACCGGCACTTCGGCGTTACACCGGAGAAGGTAACCGACACCGCGCTCGCCAGGCTCCAGGGCCGCTAGCTCGCCACGGGCAGCGGCGCGGGGACTGCGAGCGTCGGGCGCAGCCACGCTCCGATGTCACTCGCAATCTTGTCCCAGCCGGGTTCTTCAAGCAGCCAATGGCCGCGCCCCTCATAGAGCTTGAGCGCAGCGCCGTAATATTTCGCCGTCGCCCGCAGCAGCGTCACCGATACGACGCGATCATCGCTGCCGCCGACCACCAACAGCGGACAGCGCACTTTTTGTGCATCGACGCGGAACGTGCCGAAGATCATCTCGCGATAGACTTTGCCGGACTCATGCACCAGGGCGCCGTGGATGCGCGCGCGCTCGGATTGCGGAACGCGGTTGAGGACGATCGCCTCACAGGTGGCACAGCTCGGCAACAGCGGCCGTCCCCTCAGGATACTCGGCACCATCGGCAGCAGCGCCGGAAGCGCGGCCAACTGCGCGGTCAGCATCCCTGACGGCGCCGGGGCGACCAGAACTGCGGCGCTGCACTTTCCCAACTCGGCGATCTTCTGTGCGATCAGACCGCCGAGGCTGTGACCGATGACGACCGGCTTCTCATTGAGGGCGTCGATGACGCGGAGGGTGTCGGCGACGTAGTCGTTGATGGTCACGTCAGCGACGCCGGCTGGTCCGTGGCCGAGTTGGTTGCGACGGCCGGCCGCGACGCAGCGCCACCCGTCGCGGCCCAGCGTCTGCATCCAGTTCGCAAACGGCTCGTGGCTGGCGAACGCTCCATGGATGAAGAGGAGCAGCGGCCGGTCGGCCGTACCTGCGGTCCTGAGCGCGGGGAACCCTGCAATATTCGAAGGCGAAACCTGCGGCTGGGGCATGGCGTCCTCCGTCCGTTCGGCTAAAACTGTCAAGGAGCTTGCCTATATTGGCAATGTAGTTTCCTATTTTGTCAAGAAGCTTGCATAATGAGGAATGTGGCATCGTTTCGCGCCCGCCGCGAGCAGGTCCTGTTACGGTTGTTCTTGCGGATTACGCGGGTCATGACCCTCGAGACGGTCGAGCGCGTGCGCGCCCTTGGAATCACGCAGATGCAGCCCTCGTTTCCGTGGCTTCTCGGCAACCTTGATACCGAGGGCACACGCATCGGTGCGCTGGCGCGGCGGATGGGAACTTCGCGCCAGGCGGCAAGCCAGCTGAGCAAGGAAATCGAGGCTGCTGGATTGGTCGAACGTCGTCCGGACCCGCACGACCGGCGCGGCGTTATCGTCAGCTTCACCCCGCACGGCCGCAGCGTGCTCGCAAGTGCCGTGGAGGTTATGACCGAGATCGAGGCCGAGTATGCCGGCGTGATCAGCGATCAGGGCATGACCCGGCTCAAACGCAGCCTTAAGCGGCTGCTCGATCGCGTCGACAAATCAGGCGAGTTCGGCCTCGACTGAGCGGCAATCGGACGGCGGGGGCGAATTGCGCCGCGGGCGCGGTTGTGACTCGTATCGAACGGCCGTAAAAGGGCGCCGAATTGCCCGAGACTTAGCCGGAGGAACGCATGTCGGTTCGCGTAGCCATCAACGGCTTCGGCCGCATCGGCCGCAATATCCTGCGCGCCGTGGTCGAGGCTGGGCGCGAGGATATCGAGGTCATCGCCGTGAACGATCTCGCCCCGGTCGAGACCAATGCGCATCTGTTGCGCTACGACTCCGTGCATGGCCGCTTCCCCGGCGAGGTGACGGTCAAGGGCGACACGATCAATTGCGGCAACGGCGCAATCAAAGTGACCGCCGTCAAGGACCCGGCGCAACTGCCGTGGAAAGAGCTCGGCATCGACGTCGCGCTCGAGTGCACCGGCATCTTCGCGTCGAAGGAGAAGGCGGCGCTCCACCTTACGGCCGGCGCCAAGCGCGTGCTGATCTCGGCGCCGGCGGACGGCGTCGACCTCACCGTCGTCTACGGCGTCAACCACGACAAGCTGACCAAGGCGCACGCGGTCGTTTCCAATGCTTCGTGCACGACCAATTGCCTGGCCCCGGTCGCCAAGGTGCTCAACGACGCCGTCGGCATCGACAAAGGCTTTATGACGACGATCCATGCCTACACCAACGACCAGCCCACGCTCGATCAGGTGCACAAGGACCTTTATCGGGCGCGCGCCGCGGCGCTTAACATGATCCCCACCTCGACCGGCGCGGCCAAGGCCGTCGGCCTGGTGCTGCCGGAGCTTGCCGGCCGCCTTGACGGCGTCGCCATCCGCGTGCCGACGCCAAACGTCTCCGTCATCGACTTCAAGTTCGTCGCGAAGCGCGCGACATCGAAGGACGAGATCAACGCCGCGGTGAAACGCGCTGCCGAGCAGCAGCTTAAAGGCATTCTCGGCTTCACCGAGGCGCCCAATGTCTCGACCGACTTCAATCACGATCCGCATTCCTCGGTCTTCCACATGGACCAGACCAAGGTGATGGACGGGACGCTGGTGCGCGTCATGTCGTGGTACGACAACGAATGGGGCTTCTCCAACCGCATGATCGACACCACGGTGGCGATGGGCAAGCTGATCTGAGGCACATGCCGAGACGGCGGCGCCCCGCTGAACAACATCTAGCGCAAGAGCGTGATCGGCCGAGCTTGCAGATGGCTTCCTTTCGCAGCCTCGATGAAGCCGACGTGAAGGACAAGCGCGTGCTCGTGCGCGTCGACTTCAACGTGCCAATGGAGAACGGCGAAGTGACGGATGCGACGCGCATCGAGCGCGCCGCACCGACGATGCGCGAGATCGCCGACAGAGGCGGCAAGGTCATCCTGCTCTCGCATTTCGGCCGGCCGAAGGACCGCGAGCCGCTCTATTCGCTCGAACCGGTCGCGGCCGTGGCGGCGGGCGTGATCGGGCGGCCGGTCGCTTTCGCCGCCGACTGCGTCGGCGAGATCGCCGAAAGGGCCGTCGCCGCCATGCAGCGGGGCGAAATTCTGTGCCTGGAGAACACGCGCTTTCACGACGGCGAGGAAAAGAACGATCGTGACTTCGCGGCCAAGCTCGCGCGGCTCGGCGACATCTACGTCGACGACGCCTTCTCCGCCGCGCACCGCGCGCACGCTTCGGTCGAAGCCCTAGCGCACCTCCTCCCCTCCTATGCGGGCCGCGCCATGCAGGCCGAGCTCGAGGCGTTGGAGAAGGCATTGGAGGCGCCGCAGCGGCCGGTCGCGGCGATCGTCGGCGGCGCCAAGATCTCGAGCAAGCTCGAACTGCTCGGCAATCTCCTTGCGAAAGTCGAGACGCTGATCATCGGCGGCGGCATGGCCAACACCTTTCTGGCAGCACAAGGCAAGACCGTGGGCCGATCGCTCTGCGAAAGCGAACTCATCCCGACGGCGCGCGATATCCTCGTCAAGGCAAAGGCGGCCCGGCGCGAAATCGTGCTGCCCGTTGACGCCGTGGTGGCGCAAAAGTTTGCCGCGCATGTCCCCTCGCGCGTCGTGTCCGTCGATGATGTCGGCGCGACCGACATGATCCTCGATATCGGGCCGCGCACGGTCGAGCGCGTCGTCTCTATGCTCGCTCGCACCAGGACGTTGCTTTGGAACGGCCCGTTGGGCGCCTTCGAGTATGAACCCTTCGACAACGGCACCGTCGAGGTCGCGGAGGCGGCAGCGGAACTCACGGTCGCCGGCAAGCTTGTCACCATTGCCGGCGGCGGCGACACGGTGGCGGCGCTCAATACCGCCGGCGTCACCGCCCGCTTCACCTATACCTCGACCGCGGGCGGCGCGTTCCTTGAATGGCTCGAAGGCAAGACGCTGCCCGGCGTCGAGGTGCTGAAGATCGCCAGGTGATGCGTCACTGCGAGCGTCGCTGCGCTCCTCGCAATGACGCGCTATAATGTTCAAAACGATCCGGACCATATAGGAGGACGCTATGAACCTCACCGAATTGAACAAAGTCGCCGAAGCGATGGTCGCTCCCGGCCGCGGCATCCTCGCTGCCGATGAATCGTCGGGCACCATCAAGAAGCGCTTCGATGTCATCGGGGTCCAGTCGACCGCAGACGCCCGCCGCGACTATCGCGAAATGCTGTTCCGCAGCGCGGACGCGATGACGAAGTACATTTCCGGGGTCATCCTTTACGACGAGACGATCCGGCAGGACGCCAAGGATGGCACGCCTCTGGTCAAGCTGATCGCGCAGGCGGGCGCGATCCCCGGCATCAAGGTCGACGAAGGCGCCAAGCCGCTGCCGTTCTGCGCCGGCGAAGTCGTGACTGAAGGTCTCGATGGCCTGCGCGACCGGCTCGTCGAATACCGCGGCCTCGGCGCCAAGTTCGCCAAGTGGCGCGCGGTGATCGACATCGCGTCAGAACGCGGCGTGCCGAGCTACACCTGCGTCAATGCCAACGCCCACGCGCTGGCGCGTTATGCCGCGCTCTGCCAGGACGAAAACATCGTGCCGATCGTCGAGCCGGAAGTGCTGATGGACGGCGCCCACGACATCGACCGCTGCGTCGAGGTGACGACCTGGATGCTCAAGGAAACCTTCCAGGAGCTGTTCTACAATCGCGTCGCGCTCGAAGGCATGGTACTCAAGCCGAACATGGCGGTGCCCGGCAAGAAGTCGCCGAAGCGCGCATCGGTCGAAGAGGTGGCGGATAAGACCGTGCGGATGCTCAAGGCGTGCGTCCCGGCAGCGGTGCCCGGCATCGCGTTCCTCTCCGGCGGCCAATCCGACGAGGACGCGACGGCGCATCTCGACGCCATCAACAAATCCGGATCGCTGCCCTGGCGCGTGACCTTCTCCTACGGCCGCGCGTTGCAGGCCGCACCGCAGAAGGCATGGTCGGGCAAGGCAGAGAACGTGGCGGCAGCGCAGCGCGCCTTCAGCCACCGCGCGATGATGAACGGCCTTGCCACACTCGGCCAGTGGAAGGCCGATCTCGAGCGGAAGGCCGCGTGACCTCAAGCCCTTCCCCGCTGAGCACGGCGAAGCGGGGGCAAAAGAACGATCCGCGGCTTTACGTCGTCACGCTACGCCTCGCTGATACCGCGGCGCTGGCGCGGGCGATCGGCGACGTCATCGCCGCCGGCGACGTCGCTGCCGTTCTCGTCCGCCTCGAACCGAGCGACGAGCGGACGCTGATCAACCGTGTCAAGGCGATCGCCGACGCGGTTCAGCGTCGCGACGCCGCACTCATCCTCGACGGCTATCCCGAGATCGTGGCGCGCGCCAGCGCCGACGGCGCCCATCTCACCGGCGTGCCGGCGCTGACCGCCGCGCTCGATGCGCTCAAGCCAGAGCGCATCGCCGGCGCCGGCGGGCTGCGCAGTCGTCATGATGCCATGCTCGCGGGCGAAGCTGGCGCCGACTACGTCATGTTCGGCGAGCCCGATCGTCTGGGTGTCCGGCCTCCCCTGGATGCGCTAGTGGAGCGGCTTGAGTGGTGGGCGGAAATCTTCCAGCCGCCCTGCATCGGCTATGCCGCAAGCCTGGACGAGGTCTCGCCGCTCACGCAAGCTGGCGCCGATTTCATCGCGCTCGGTGACTGGATATGGACGCATGCACAAGGCCCCGCCGCTGCAGTGGCGGCAGCCGGCCGCGTGGCCGAGGTTGCATCGCGCCAGGCACCGCCGACCGAGCCATGAATGCTCCGGCGATCGGCGTCACGGCGTTGTTCGCGCTCGCGGCCATGCTCGGTCTCCTCGGGCCGGGCACGGCGCTGGCGCAGAATCCGGAAGCGAAAGCCGGGACAAAGACCTCACCAGCGCAACACAAGCCGCACCGTCCGGGGGTGAAGCCGGCGGCGAAAGACCGCGCCTCGAAACAAAACGCGCCTGAACAGGGCGCCACGGCGGCAAAATCCTCGACGCAAGAGCCCGATCTAGCCTACGGCGCATTCCAGCGCGGCTATTTCTTCACCGCGTTCGCTGTGGCGACCAAGCGCGTCGAGGAGAAGGACGATGTCAGCGCGATGACGCTGCTTGGCGAGCTTTACGCGACCGGGCTCGGCGTGCCGCAGAACGAGGCCAAGGCGGCCGAATGGTACAAGTTCGCCGCCCAGCGCGGCGACCGCAACGCGATGTTCGCGCTGGCGATGTTCAGCCTGCAGGGCCGCGCCGGCCCGCGCGACCGGGACGCCAGTGCCAAGTGGTTTGCCGCCGCCGCCAAGCTCGGTCATCCGCTGGCCGCCTACAATCTGGCGCTGCTCTACATGGAAGGCCAATTGTTCCCGCAAGATTTCGGCCGTGCCGCCGAACTCCTGCGCGTCGCCGCCAAGGCCGGCAATCCGGAAGCGCAATATGCGCTGGGCACCCTGTACAAGGAGGGCCGCGGCGTTCCCAAGGACATGAGCGAAGCGGTACGGCTGTGGTCGCTCGCTTCAGTCGCTGACAATACCGACGCCCAGGTCGAGTACGCGATCGCGCTTTATAACGGCGACGGCGTCGCCAAGAACGAAGTGGCCGCGGCAGCCCTGTTCCGCCGAGCAGCGCTGCGCGGCGGCAGCCCCATCGCCCAGGACCGCCTCGCGCGCATCCTTGCGACCGGCCGCGGCGCGCCTGCGAACCCCGTCGAGGCGACCAAGTGGCACCTGATATCGAAGGCGCGCGGTGAGACCAATCTGGAACTCGACGACTTCGTCAACAATCTCGACGCCGACACCCGCGCCGCGGGGGAGAAGGCGGCGAAGCCCTGGCTCGACGTGATCAAACGCAGGCCGTCATGAGCGACTAGGCGCGGCGCCAAGCGGCAAATGGGCGCGCCCGTCGCCGCCAAGCCTGCAATCACCGAACCCGGCCGCGACAAAAAATCGTGCGGGCTTCTACGGACCTTTTCTCGACGACGCCTCAAGCGCCTCCGGCAATCGTCCCGCAGCGCGAAGTGCGATATGCTTTCATCGACGGCGCTCGGATCGCGACTTGTCGCGACGTGAGAAGCGCCGCGCGACATCGGGAGGCGGCGTGACGAAGCGCGACGAGGCGGAGGGCATCTTGCTGGCCGACGTCGGCGGCACCAATGTGCGTTTTGCGGTGCTCCGGGACGGCAAGCTCGGCTCCGTCGCCTACATGGCTGTTACCGAACATCAGCAGTTCGCCGACGGGGTCGCCGCATTCATGGCCGCTCAAGCTGACGCGCACACAATTCGTCACGCCCTGTTCGACGCCGCCGGCCTTGTCGAAAATGGCCGGTGCGCGCTTACCAACAACGCCTGGGTGGTCGACGCGGCCGAGTTGGCGGCGCGCTTCGGATTCGCCGGCATCCACATCGTCAACGACTTCGAGGCGGTCGCGTGGTCACTGCCGCTTATGACCGCGGACGATCTGCGCATGATCGGCGGCCGCACGCCGAAGCCGGGAGCGCCGATGGTGGTCCTCGGCCCGGGCACCGGCCTCGGCGTCGCCGCCTACATACCGGGCAACGGCGGCTCCGTCGTGCGCGGCGAAGGCGGGCATGTGACGATGCCGAGCAGCGACGCCCGCGAAGACGCGATCATCGCGAGGTTGCGGCAAAAATTGGGGCACGTGTCGGCCGAGCGCGTCGTCTCCGGGAGCGGCCTTGAAAACATCTACTGGGCGATCGCCGCGCTCGAGCGTCAGGTCGTGCCGGAACGCAACGCGGCCGCGATCACGCAAGCCGCGGTCGCCGGCACCTGCGCCGTCAGCCGCGCCGCGCTCGATACTTTCTGCGCGCTGCTGGGCGAGTTCGCCGGCAATTGCGCCCTCAGTTTCGGCGCGCAGGGCGGCGTCTTCATCGCCGGCGGTATTGCGCCGCGCCTTCGCGACTATCTGCCGCAATCAAAGTTTCGGTCCCGCTTCGAGGCGAAGGGGCGGATGAGTCGCTATCTCGAGGCGATTCCGGCCTATCTGATCTTGCACGAGGATCCGGCGTTCATCGGCTTGCAATGGCTGGCCCAACGGCGGCCGTGGGATTCATAAGATTGCGATCGAGAAGATTGGCTACATGGGGGCGATCTTGACTGCCTCATCCGGCGATCGATCTGTCCCGCCTGCGCCCGCCTCCACCGATGCGGCATCGATGGCGATCATTCACAGCAGGCAGTTTTCAACCGGCAAGCCATTTGGAGCACCAACATGACCTGCAGAATATCGCTTGCCGCCGCCGGGATGGCGTTGCTGTCGCTCGCGGCGGTTTCCGGCGGCGCGGCCGAAGCCCAAACGCATGCGTCAAGCTATGCCCATCAGTACGGTGCCCAGCTCACAAAAATCCGCGCCGCCGTCATCAAGGTGATCGGCACGCAGGGCGACCGCGTCGAGGTCGCCGTCGCCGTTCTCACCGTCGCGCGCATCAACAGCACAATGAACCAAACCGATCATGGCGCGCGCGCTGGCGAGGCGTCGAGAATCGCTCCGGCGGTGGCGACGACGATTGTCGGCGAGCCCGCGTTCAACCATGTGCACACCATCCGCGTGCAGTACATCAATCGCGCCAAGCCGGGGACTCATGGGAAAGTCATCGATGCGGTGGATTTCAGGCAGGATCCGACCGGCGCATTCGTGCCACATGCGACCTGAGCGATCCGGGATCGGCCGCGACCGTCAGGGCGCCGAGCGATGATCCGCATCGTCCAAGGCGACTTCAGCGACCCGCGGGTCACCGATCTCCTGCGTATCCACCTTACTGCCGCCCGCGCGCAAACGGCTCCGGGCAGCGCGCATGCCCTCGATGTCGCGGAGCTGCAATCGCCGGAGATTACCTTCTGGGCCATTTGGGACGACGAAACGCTCCTGGGCGTCGGTGCGCTGAAGCGCCTGTCGGCGGACCACGGCGAGGTCAAATCGATGCATACGGCGGCATCGGTGCGCCGAAAGGGAGCCGGCAGCGCCATGCTGCGCCACATCATTGAGGCCGCGCGGGCTTGCGGCATGTCGCGGCTGAGCCTCGAGACCGGTTCCTGGGACTATTTTCGTCCGGCACGGGCTTTCTATGCACGCCACGGCTTCGTGGCGTGCATGGCTTTCGCCGAGTATGTGCCCGACCCGAACAGCGTCTTCATGTCACTCGAGCTCAAGTCCTGAATCTCGGCAAGCGCAGCCGCGTAGCCCGGATGGAGCAAAGCGAATCCGGGATAATGCGGCGAGGCACCAAGCTGGCGCATAGCGGGAGGACGCGCCGCGGGCTTGACGCCGCCGCACCTTGCGCCCTACCGCAGGCCGCCATGCCCCGTTCCGCCGTCCTCAACGTGATGGTCAAGGCCGCCTATCGCGCCGGCCGCAGCCTCAAGCGCGATCTCGGCGAGATCGAGAACCTGCAGGTCTCGATGAAGGGGCCGCGCAATTTCGTCACCGCCGCAGACCTGCGCGCCGAGGAGATCGTGCACGGCGAGTTGGCCAGGGCGCGACCCGATTACGGCTTCCTCGGCGAGGAAGGCGGCGTCCATGCCGGCAGCGATAAAAGCCACCGCTGGATCGTCGATCCGCTCGACGGCACCACCAACTTCCTGCACGGCATCCCGCACTTCGCGGTCTCGATTGCCCTCGAGCGCGAAGGCACCGTGGTCGCCGCACTCACCTACAATCCGGCGAACGACGAATTGTTCGTCGCCGAACGGGGCAAGGGCGCGTTCCTCAACGATCAGCGGCTACGTGTCGCCGCACGGTCACGGCTCGCGGACGCGGTCGTGGCCTGCGGCCTGCCACATCACGGACGCGGCGATCTTGCTCTGGCGCGGCGCGAAATCGCCGCGGCGCAGCAACACTTTGCCGGCTTGCGGCGGTTTGGCGCTGCCACCCTCGATCTCGCCTGGGTCGCCGCCGGCCGCTTCGACGCGTACTGGGAGCGCGACCTTTCACCGTGGGATCTCGCCGCCGGCATGCTGCTCGTGCGCGAAGCCGGAGGATTCGTCAGCGATCTCGACGGTCGCGACGGCATCTTCGCCAAGGGCGAGGTCGCCGCCGGTAACGACACCATGCACCGCGAGCTTCTGCGCCTCCTCCAGGCGGCCGGCAAGGAACCCGCGAAAGAGAAGGAAACGTCGTGAGCCGCCGAGGCTGGCCGCAGACCCGCCATCAGCGTGCCGCAAGGATGCGGCACCTCGTCGATGGACAGCTGCAGAGCCGGTGGTCTTCACTGCCTCGCGCCACGCGCAATGGGGCCAGCCGTGACCGACCGCGGGACGCAGCGAAGCGATGAGGCCGATGCGGAATTCACAAGCTCAGCAGCCGTTAACCATGCATTTTTCTTGTACGCGCGGTGTGGCATATTGCGCTGATTCTGCGGCGTTAAGCTGAAGCCGATGGCGAGCGACCTCGATCAAGCCAAACTATCCTCGCCCCGCATCTTTCTCCTTCGGATGCTGGTGTTCCTGATCCTTTGCGCCTTGGTCGCCTTCGTCCTGCACCCGCAGATCCTGAGGGCCTTCATGGCCAACCCCGGGCTCAACGGGCTGATCATCGGCGTCCTTTGCATCGGCATCATCCTGTCGTTTCATCGCGTGATCCGGCTTTTCCCGGAGGTCCGCTGGGTCAACAGCTTTCGCCGCGCCGATCCGGGTCTCGCGCTCGCGCGAGAGCCGACGCTGCTCGCCCCAATGGCAGCGATGCTTGGCGGCGAGCGGGTGGGCCGGGTGGCGATCTCGGCGCAGACCATGCGCGCCTTCCTCGATTCGCTGGGGACGCGGCTCGACGAGGCGCGCGACATCTCCCGCTACCTGACCGGCCTGTTGGTGTTCCTCGGGCTGCTCGGCACGTTCTGGGGCCTGATCGAGACCGTCGGCTCGGTCGGCGGCATCATCAACGGGCTCAAGGTCGGCGGCGACGCTGACACCGTGTTCGACGCGCTCAAGCAGGGCCTCGCGGCGCCGCTCGGCGGTATGGGCATCTCGTTCTCCTCCTCGCTGTTCGGCCTCGCGGGGTCCCTCGTTCTCGGCTTTCTCGACCTGCAGACGAGCCAGGCGCAGAACCGCTTCTACACCAATCTCGAGGACTGGCTGGCGACGACGGTGCAGGACCTCGGCGCCGGCGTGAATGGCGGCGGCGCCCTGCCCGGCAGCATCATGGAGGCGCTCGAGCGCCTGCGCTACACGGTGAGCGAAGGCGCGCCGAACAAGGCGACGACGACCGCGATGGCCAACCTCGCCGAAGCGATTCAGGGGCTCGTGCAGCACATGCGCGCCGAGCAGCAGATGATCCGCGACTGGGCGGAGGCGCAGGCCAAGCTCAACGGCGACATCCGCCGCTTCATGGAAATCTTGGCGCGCGACTCCGTGCACAGGTAGAGTAGATAGAGACTCAGCCCATGGCGCTTTCCCGCAGCCGCCGCGACAGCGGCATGAATTACTGGCCGGGCTTCGTCGATGCCCTGTCGACGCTCATCCTGTCCATCATCTTCCTGCTCACCGTGTTCATGGTCGCGCAGTTCTTCCTGTCGCAGGAAGTCTCCGGCAAGGACACCGCGCTCGCCCGCCTCACCGCGCAGATTTCCCGGCTGAGCGACCTCCTGTCGCTCGAGCGGGCCGGCAAGACCAGCCTTGAGGACGAGATTGCACGGCTGCGGGCATCGCTCTCCTCGGTCGAGGGCGAACGCGACCGCCTGCGCGGTCTTGCCGCGGCGAGCCAGGCGGCGGCGAACGACAAGGCCGAGGTCGGCAAGCTCAACTCGCAGATCGACCTCGAAAAGGCGGCAACCGCGCGCGCGGTCGCGCAGATCGAGATCCTCAATCAGCAGATCACCGCGCTCCGCCGCCAGATCGCCGCGCTCGAGGAAGCGCTCGGAACCTCCGAGCAGAAGGAAAAAGAATCGCAGCTGCGCATCACCGATCTCGGCCAACGCCTGAACGTGGCGCTGGCGCAGCGGGTGCAGGAATTATCGCGCTACCGCTCGGATTTCTTTGGCAAGCTGCGCGAAATTCTCGGCAACCGCCCCGACATCCGCATCGTCGGCGACCGCTTTGTGTTCCAATCGGAGGTATTCTTCGACAGCGGCGCCGCCGTGCTGCGGCCCGAGGGCCGCGCCGAGCTCGACCAATTGGCGACAGCACTGCTTGAGCTCGAAAAGAAAATTCCTTCAGGAATCAACTGGGTGCTGCGCGTCGACGGCCATACCGACACGCGGCAGCTCACGGGGAACTCGCAGTTCAGGTCGAACTGGGAGCTGTCGGCCGCCCGCGCGATCTCGGTGGTGCAATACCTGATCGCCAAGGGTGTCGCACCGCAGCGTTTGGTGGCAGCCGGCTTCGGCGAGTTCCAACCGATCGATCCCGGAACCACCGAAGACGCCTTCAGCCGCAACCGCCGCATCGAGCTCAAACTGACCGAACGGTGAGGCGATGCAGACATCCAAGCGTCATGCGCAGGCTTGACCCCGCGCAGCCTTGCTGAAAATCGCCAGAGATCGCATTGCCGCAAGACTCTGACTCCCCGAACCAGCGCAGTGATTTCCGGGGCAAGCCGGGCAATGACGCACGCAAAAGGGCACCTGCCGTTTTGCTGCGGCCCTACAATCCCGACGACGAGGAGGCCGCGATCGCGCTGTGGCTGCGAACCTGGCAGGCGGCATACCCGGCGATCGATTTTGCGGCGCGGGTCGGCTGGTGGCGCGAGCGCTGGCGCAACGAGTTGCTGCCGACGGCAGAGATCGTCGTTGCTGATGAGGCGGGCAGCGTCGTCGGGTTCGTCACCGTCGATCCGCGCACGCACTATCTCGATCAGATCGTGGTAGCGCCGGAGTTTTGGCGGTCGGGCGTCGGCGGCGCGCTCGTCGCCGAAGCCGCGCGCCTCTCGCCGGAGGGTCTCGATCTCGATGTCAACACCGACAACGCGCGCGCGATCCGGTTCTACGAGAAGCGCGGGTTTGTCATCAGCGGCGCCGGGGTCAATCCGATCTCGGGCAAGCCCGTGCACCGCATGAGCTGGCGGCCATAACGGTCACGCCCCCTGAAACTGCAGCTTCGCCAGCCGGGCGTAGAGGCCGCCGGCGGCGGTGAGCGTCCGGTGCGTGCCTTCCTCGACGATACGGCCTTCGTCCATCACCAGGATGCGGTCGCAGGAAAGCACCGTGGCCAGGCGATGCGCGATCACGATGGTGGTGCGCTCGCGCATCAGGGCCGCGAGCGCGGCGGCGATCTGCGTCTCACTTTCGGCATCAAGTGAAGAGGTCGCTTCGTCGAGGAGGAGGAGCGGCGCGTCGCGCAAGATGGCGCGGGCAATGGCAATCCTTTGCCGCTGGCCGCCGGAAAGCGTAATTCCGTGCTCGCCCACCGGCGTGTCGAAGCCTTGCGGCAGCGCGGCGATGAACGCGGCGGCGTGCGCATGCTCGGCGGCCTGGCGGACCTCGGCGTTGGAGGCATCCGGCCGGCCGAAGCGGATGTTGTCGGCGACGGAGGCAGCGAACATCACGCTGTCCTGCGGCACGAGCGCGATGCGCCCGCGCAGCGCCGCCGGATCGAGGTCATTGAGCCGAACACCGTCGAGCGTGATGCGTCCGGCGGTCGGGTCGTAATAGCGCAGCAGCAGATGGAAGATCGTGCTTTTGCCGGCGCCGGAAGGGCCGACGATGGCGAGCTTTTCGCCTTGGCGCATCGCAAAGGTCACGCCGCGGAGCGCCAGGGGGCGCTCCCGCGTCGGATACGAGAAGCACACCTGGGCGAACGCGGCTTCGCCGCGCGGCGGCTGCGGGAGCGCGAGCGGATGCGCGGGCGCGGCGATCGCCGGCTTGATCGCAAGAATCTCGAACAGCCGCTCGGCCGCACCGGAGGCCTGCGCGACCTCGCCGCCGATTTCCGAGAGCGAGCCGAGCGCTCCGGCGGCGAGCACGGCGTAGAGGATGAACTGGCCGAGCCGGCCCGGGGTCATCTTCGCGGCCAGCACGTCCTGGGCGCCGATCCAGAGCACGATGACCACGCTCGCAGCGACGAGGAAAATAGCGATGCCGGTGAGCAGCGCGCGGGCGCGGATCGAGTCGCGGGCGGCGCTGAAGGCGCGCTCGACCGCATCGCGAAAGCGCGCGACGCCGAGGCGCTCGTTGGTGAAGGCCTGCAAGACGCGCACCGCGCCGATCAGCTCGGCGGCATAGGCCGAGGCGTCGGCGAGCGTGTCTTGCGCGTAGCGTGATCGGCGGCGCACCGCCCGGCCGAAGGCGTAGAGCGGCAGCACGATGAGCGGAATCGCCGCGAGCACGAAGGCGGACAGGCGCGGGCTCGACACCACCATCATGACGCCGGCGCCGACGAACAGCACGAAATTGCGCAGGGCGACCGAGACCGACGTGCCGGCCGCGGCCTTGACCTGCGTGGTGTCGGCGGTCAGCCGCGAGATCACCTCGCCGGTCCTGGCTTCATCGAAGAAGGCGGGCGACAGCGAGGTGAGGTGGGCGAAGACGTCGCTGCGCAGGTCGGCGACCACGCGCTCGCCGAGCGTGGTGACGAGGTAGTAGCGGAGCGCGCTCGAGAGCGAGAGCACCGCGGCAACGCCGATCATGACCAGAAAGTAGCTGTCGATGAGCGCCAGGCCACGCGCGGTGAAGCCGAAGTCGATCATGCGCCGCACCGCGACCGGCACGGTCAGCGTCGTCAAGGCCGCGAGGATCAGAGCGCCGAGCGCCGCCAGCGCCCGACCACGGTAGCGCCGGACGTAGGGGAGGAGCGCCGCGAGCGGCCGCACATTGACCCCCCTCCCCCCGGACGCTGGCTTTGCAGACGGCGTAGCGGCTTCCGGCTCGGCCGCCGCGGGCGGCGACGCCATTACCGCCGCGATGGTCGCCGCATCCTTTTCCGCCCTGAAGTTCATGCACCGCCACACCTTTCGCCGTTCCGGCGCGAGCGCCGGACAATGCGCCGGCCGCGCACCGCAGGCAACGCGCGCTTGTTTCCCCCCAGCCGGCGAGGTATAGAGCGGCGAAATTTTCACCAGCGACAAGCGGCCGCAGCGGCGCGCCAACGGAAACGCGGCAACAGCGATGAAATCCGAGATCCACCCCGACTACCACCTCGTCAAGGTGATCATGACCGACGGCACCGAGTTCACAACGCGCACGACCTGGGGCAAGCCGGGCGATACGCTCCATCTCGACATCGACCCGAAGTCGCACCCCGCCTGGACCGGCGGCCAGCAGCACCTTATCGACCGCGGCGGCCGGTTGTCGCGATTCCAAAAGAAGTTTTCCGGCTTCCTGAAGAAGTAGCGGTCCCCCGAAGCGGCGGTGGCGCGTCCACGCCAACGCGCGAAACGAGGTTAGGGGCCGTCCTGCTCGAAGGCCGCCTTCAGCAGTCCCAATTGCCGCTCGACCGGATTGCCCACCGCGACCTGAAGCGGCGCCGACGCGTGCATGGTCGCGTCGAGACGTCGCACCTCGGCCTGCAGCTTGACCGAGCGCACAATCAGCTCCTGCAGTTTTCCGGGCAAGAGCGCGATCGATTTTGCATCGCCGGGATCGCAGGCGGCGAGCCTGACCTTGCTCTTTTCCTTGCTCGCTTGGGCGAGCGTCATCTCGCCTTCCTTCACCGCCCGGTGCAACAGAAGCCAGGATGCAAGTTGCATCAGCCGGGTGGTCAGCCGCATGCTCTCGGTCGCGTAGACCATCGCTGCGCTGCGTTCGAGTTTCTTGGATTCGTTGCGGCCGGAGCCGTCGAGATAGGTCGCCGTTTCCTCGACCAGCGCCATGCCATCGCGAAAGAGCGTGGCAAAGATTTGCGAACTGGCCAGCCGCTCGCTGAAGGATACCGCGCCGGCATCACTCAAACGCTTCTCGGACATGGGTACGCCTCACACCAAACCCAACATCGCGCGGCTGGGCTCTCAAGTCCAGCGGCCAACGCAGGCAAGCTCTCGGCATAGTTTCCGGCCCGACCGGCGGCGGCGCGGCCGCGGTCGACAAAAAAGGAGCCGCCGTTGCCGGCGGCTCAAGGCGATAACAGGGAGGCGTCAAACAGAGTGGACAGGAGCCACTCGATGTCCAGAAGTGGACATATCCGTAATGAAGGAGAAAGCTTAACAAAAGGTTAAGGAATCGCAAAAAGTTGCAATATGTTTCTGCAGTTTTACCATAAGGTCACCGACCGGAGGTGCGAACGCGCGAGCCGCAAAGGAGCCTCGCCCGCAGCATGACGGCTATTTCTTGAAAAATGCGTCCGCCGCGGTTTGCGAGACGCGTTTTCTCGCCATTTCCGCTTCAAGCCGCACGATCTCTTCGCGAAGCAGCCCGATGCGCTCAGCAAGCTCGCCGACCGAAAGCAGCGCCAAGTCCTGCCCGATCTCGTGGGTGATTTTCTTCTTCGGCAGATCGTCGGGATCGATGGCGGGCATTCCGGCTTCCTCTGGGGGTTGAAATTTTATCGGCTACGGCGCCCGTTGTCACATCGGCGGCGCGCCTCTAAAAGCGACGCCACGCTTGAAGGCCTTCCCATGACAACGCTTCCAGACCGCATGACGGTCATCGCGATCCGCTCGCCGGGCGGACCGGACGTTCTGGTCCCGGAGCAGCGCCCGACGCCGACGCCGGGCGCCGGCGAGATTATGGTCAAGGTCGCCGCCGCCGGCGTCAACCGGCCCGACGTCATGCAGCGGATGGGCCTTTATCCGCCGCCCCCGGGCGCCACCGATATTCCCGGGCTCGAAATCGCCGGCGAAGTCGTCGCGCGCGGGGCCGGGGCCACCCGCTGGAAGGATGGCGACAAGGTCATGGCGCTCGTCGTCGGCGGCGGTTACGCCGAATACTGCCTCGCGCATGAAAGCCACGCGCTGCCGATCCCTGCCGACCTGTCGCCGATCGCGGGCGCGGCCATACCCGAGACCTTCTTCACCGTCTGGCACAACGCCTTCGAGCGTGGGCGCCTTGCCGCGGGCGAGACGCTCCTCGTGCACGGCGGTTCCTCGGGGATTGGCACCACCGCGATCCAGCTCGCCAAGGCTTTCGGCGCCCGTGTCATCGCCACGGCCGGCACAGCGGAAAAATGCGCGGCCTGCCGCGAGCTCGGCGCCGACGACGCCGTCAACTACAAGACCGAAGACTTCGTCGCCGCGACCAAGAAGGCGACTGACGGCCGCGGCGCCGACGTCATCCTCGACATGGTCGGCGGCAGCTATATCGAACGCAACTACGAGGCAGCCGCCGTCGAAGGACGCGTCGTGCAGATCGCTTTCCAGAGCGCCTCACATGCCGACGTCGATTTCCGGCGCCTCATGTTCAAGCGGCTCACTCATACGGGCTCGACGCTCCGCGCCCGCGCCATCGCGGACAAGGCCGCCATTGCTCGCGCCGTCGAGGACCGCGTGCTCCCGCTGATCGCGGGAGGCCGGGTCAAGCCGGTGATCGACTCGACCTTCCCGCTGCGCGAAGCCGCCAAAGCCCACGCTCGCATGGAGACGAGCCAGCACATCGGCAAGATCGTCCTGACCCTTTGAAAAGACAAAGGAATATTGTTGCGCCGGCAAGCGGCAGCGGTTACTCATGGTTGGCGAGATGTTGCGTGGATGCGCAAGAACTCGACGGGGGGCCGAATAAGCCGCGAATTCGGCGCAAAAACCGGCTAAATTGCGTGAGGATTTGATCAACGTCGGGGCGTGATCTGCGCCGGCTGCCGAGTTCGGAGGTTGTCTCTTGGCATTCGTTCGTGCCGCTACGGCGCTCGCGGCCCTTGCGTTCACCGTCCTGCTCGGTGTCTCCGCCGCCGGCGCGGTCGAAGCCGTCAACGTCCGCCTCGACGCCTCGGCGATCGACCTCACGGATGCCATCGAACTCCTGCGGGCCGAGGCCGATCGCGTGCAGGTATCGACCGCGCCCGGCGCCGACGGCATCGTCCGCCGCATCGAGGTGCGCGGCCGCGAAGCCGGCAACTATTGGGCGGTGTTCGCGCTCGCCAACGACGGTGACGAGCAGATCGACCGCCTGATCGCGGCGCCGCACTATCGGATGGTGGGCTCCGGGCTGTTGTGGCCCGATCTCGGCCTGTCGCGCATCGTGTACATAACGCCTTCATCTGGCGATCCGCCGGAACGCCTGGAGAGCCCGACCGCGGACGTCTTCCGCATCACGCTCGATCCCGGGACGGTGATCACCTTCGTCGCCGAACTGCGCACGCCGAACCTGCCGCAGCTCTATCTCTGGGAGCCGGACGCCTACAAGGACAAGGTGAATTCGCTCACCCTCTACCAGGGCATCGTGATCGGCATCGCCGGATTGCTGGCGCTGTTCCTCACGATCCTGTTCGTGGTGAAAGGCAGCATCATGTTCCCGGCCGCCGCGGCGCTCGGCTGGGCGGTATTGATCTATATCGGCGTCGACTTCGGCTTCTGGGGCAAAGTGTTCGACATGTCCTCGGGCGCCGAGCGCATCTGGCGCGCATCGGGCGAAGCAATCCTGGCGGCCACGCTGCTGGTGTTCCTGTTCGCCTATCTGAACCTCAACCGCTGGCACGTGCGCTACGCGCACATCACCGTCGGCTGGCTCGCCTTTCTCGGCGCACTGGTGGCGGTCGCGCTGTTCTCGCCGGCGATCGCCTCGGGCATCGCGCGCATATCGCTGTTCCTCGTCGCGGTGCTCGGCTTCGGGCTCGTCGTCTATCTCTCCACCCACGGCTTCGACCGCGCGGTGATGCTGATCCCGACCTGGCTGCTGCTCGTGGTCTGGGTGATCGGAGCCGCACTCACGGCGCTCGGCTTTCTCACCAACGACGTGGTCGGACCGGCACTGCTCGGCGGGCTCGTCCTCATCGTGATGCTGATCGGGTTCACGGTGATGCAGCACGCCTTTGCCGGCGGCATCACCCAGCCGCTGGTGTCCGATGTCGAGCGGCGCGCGCTCGCGCTCACCGGCGCCGGCGACATGATCTGGGACTGGGACGTGTCCGCCGACAAGGTCTTCACCAGCCCGGAATGCGAGGCGATGCTCGGGCTCAAGAGCGGATCGCTCGATGGCGCGGCGGCGCGGTGGCTCGAAGTCCTGCATCCGCTCGACCGCGACCGCTTCCGCGCCACGCTCGACAGCGTCGTCGAACAGCGCCGCGGCCGGGTGGCGCAGGACTTCCGCCTGCGCACGTTCGACGGTCACTACGTGTGGCTGGCGCTGCGGGCGCGCCCCGTGGTCGGCTCCGACGGCGAGGTGATCCGCCTCGTCGGCACGCTCACCGACGTCACCGAATTCAAGACGGTGGAGGAGCGCCTGCTGCACGACGCCGTGCACGACAACCTCACCGGCCTGCCCAACCGCGAACTGTTCATCGACCGCCTCGAGTCGGCGCTCGGCTTCGCCAAGGCCGACCCGACCATCCGCCCGGCGGTGATGGTGGTCGATCTCGACCGCTTCAAGCAGGTCAACGACTCGGTGGGGATGGCGATCGCCGACTCGATCCTGCTCACGCTCGCACGCCGCCTCGGGCGACTGATCAAGCCGCAGGACACGCTGGCGCGCCTCTCCGGCGATCAGTTCGGGCTCCTGCTCCTGTCCGAGCGCGACTCCTCGCGCGTCATCGCCCACGCCGAGACCATCCGCCGCACGCTGCGGGCGCCGATCACCTTCAACGATCGCGAAATCGTTCTCACCGGTTCGATCGGCTTGACGCTCGGCGACGGCGACGCGCAACGCGGCGACGAGCGGCTCAAGGACGCCGAACTCGCCATGTATCACGCCAAGCGCATCGGCGGCGACCGCATCGACGTGTTCAAGCCGGCGATGCGCTCGCGCAAGGTCGACCGGCTGTCGCTCGAATCCGATCTGCGCCGGGCGATCGAGCGCGAAGAGATCACCATCCTCTATCAGCCGATCGTGCGCCTCGACGACCGCGTCGTCGCCGGCTTCGAAGCGCTGGCGCGCTGGAATCATCCGCGGCTGGGCCGCATGGCGCCGGGCGAGTTCATCACCATCGCCGAGGAGACGGGACTGATCGTCCAGCTCGGCCTGTTCGTCCTCGAACGCACGGCGCGGCAGCTCAGCATCTGGCAGCGGGCGCTGCGCCAGCGCGATCCCGTCTTCGCCAGCGTCAACGTCTCCTCGCGGCAGCTGCTGCGCCACGACCTGATCCAGGACCTGCGCACGGTGCTGGCGCGCGCGCCGCTCGCGCGCGGAACGCTCAAGCTCGAGCTCACCGAGTCGGTGGTGATGGACAACCCGGAGCACGCCGCGCAGATGCTGCACCGGATCCGCGAACTCGGCGCCGGCCTTGCCCTCGACGATTTCGGCACCGGCTATTCCTCGCTTGCCTATCTGCAGCGTTTTCCGTTCGATACCATCAAGATCGACCAGTCTTTCGTGCGCACCACGGCCAAGGGAACGCGACCGGTGATCCTGCGCTCGATCATTGCGCTGGCCCACGACCTCGGCATGGACGTCGTGGCGGAAGGGGCGGAAACCGATTCCGACGCGGTCGAGCTGTTTCAGCTCGGCTGCGAATACGCGCAGGGATTCGTATTCGGCGAGCCCATGCCGCCCGAGCACGCGCGCGACCTGCTGCAGTCGCGGGGCAGCGTGGAGTTCGCGCGCTGAGTTGAGGCGCGGAATCAGACGTTACAAATCAGAAATCGGAAAGAACGGGCTCACGCGTGCCCGGCCTCGCTCGACAGCATGCCGAGATCGATGCCGATCTTCTTCATCGCCTTCTCGTATTTGCCGCCGATATCGGTGCCAAAGATGAGCTCCGGATCAGCGGCGCAATGCAGCCAGCCGTTCCCGGTGATCTCGTTTTCCAGCTGGCCCGGGGCCCAGCCGGCGTAGCCAAGCGCCAGGATCGCGCTCGCCGGCCCGTCGCCGCGCGCGATCGCCTTGAGGATGTCGATCGTAGCGGTGAGGCAGATGCCGTCGTCGATCGGCAGCGTCGAGTTCTCGATGAAGAAATCGGCGCTGTGCAGCACGAAGCCGCGCTCGGTTTCGACCGGCCCGCCGCGCATGACCTTCACCACGCCGGCGCGGGAAGGTAGGCGGATGATGTCGGCTGCCGGAATCACGTCGAGCTTCACCAGCAGATCGGAAAAGTTGATGTTGGGCGCCGGATGGTTGACGACAATACCCATCGCGCCCTCGGAGGAATGGGCGCAAACATAGATGAGAGAGCGGGCGAAACGTTCGTCCATCATCGCCGGCATGGCGATCAGCATCTGGCCGTCGAGATAACCCCGGCCCCGACCTCGATTCTTTCCCGATGCGCCACGCGGCAATTTCATAGCCGAAAGGTAGCCGATCGATCCGCTTTTGCAAACGAATGGCAGCGACAAAAGTTCACGCCAATACCTTGACGTTGCCCGGCAGTGGGCGGCAGGCCATGGCGATGGTAAGGCGGCTCTATGTCAAAGCCCAGCCGCGTTCTGTGCGCACGGATGCGGCCAGGCGCCGGCATCGCCAGATGCGCAGAGAGCTTGGTCATGATCATGTCATGGTCACGATCATGTCAGTGGCGCGTGTGGGCCGCCGCGCACTAGACAGCGGCGATGCTTCGCGCGGCAAGTCGGCTATTAACGATTGCGGCTATCGCCCTCCCCTGCATACCCGGCATGGCGCGCGCGCAGGACTCTTCTGCGTGGGACGCGGAGCCGCACGCGGCGGCGCGACTCATCGCCGGCGCCGCGCTGCGGTCGGCCGACGCGGCGTGGCTGCGGGCGGGCATCGAAATTCGGCTCGACACCGGCTGGAAGACCTATTGGCGGTATCCCGGAGATTCCGGCGTACCGCCGACGCTCGATTTCGCCGGCTCCGAGAACGTGAAATCGGTGACCGTGCTGTGGCCGGCACCGACGCGGTTCGCGGACGGCGCCGGCGGCCACTCGATCGGTTATCACGGCGACGTCGTACTGCCGTTGCGCGTCCTTGCGAACGACGCCGCCAAGCCGGCCGCGCTCCACCTGAAGCTCAGCTATGCAGTGTGCAGTAACCTGTGCGTGCCGGTCGAAGCCGAACTTGACCTCGCGCTGTCGGGCAAGCGCGGTGCCGAGGAGGCGACGCTCGTTGCAGCCGAAGCGCGCGTTCCTCGCCGCGCGGCGCTCGGCGCCGGCAGTGCCGCCGGCGGCCTCGCCATTCGCTCGGCGCGCCGCGAACGGGGCGGCGCGGGCGAGCGGGTCGTGGTCGAGGTCGCAGCACCCGCGGGAACGCCGGTCGATCTTTTTGCCGAAGGGCCGGCAGCGGACTGGGCGCTGCCGCTGCCCGAGGCGAGCGGCGGCGGCGCGGGAACGCGACGCTTCACCTTCGATCTTGACGGCCTGCCCCCCGGCGCGCATGTCGATGGGGCGACGCTGACGTTGACCGCCACTTCCCCCGACGACGCCATCGAGGTTCCGGTCCATCTCGACTAATTCGCCCGGTGCGATAGTTTTGCGGCGCCGGACGCGCCAGCGGACGACACCAACCCCGATCATCAATCCCGAACGCGAGAGGAGACGACCATGACCATCAAGGTTGGCGACCGCCTGCCCGAGGCGAAATTCAGAGTGATGGGGCCCGACGGCCCGGCGGTGAAGAGCACCGCCGACATATTCAAGGGCAAGAAGGTGGTCCTGTTCGCCGTTCCCGGCGCCTTCACGCCGACCTGCAACAACAATCACCTGCCGGGGTTCCTGCAAAACGCCGACGCTTTCAAGAAGAAGGGCATCGACACGATCGCGGTCACCGGCGTGAACGACGTTTTCGTGATGGACGCGTGGAAGAAAGCGTCGGGCGCGAGCGGCAAGATCGAATTTCTCTCTGACGGCAACGGCGAGTTCGCCAAGGCCCTGGACATGACGCTGGATGGCTCAGGCTTCGGGCTCGGCACCCGCTCCAAACGCTACGCCATGCTGGTCGACGACGGCGTGGTGAAGAAACTCAACGTCGAAGAGGTGGCCGGCAAAGCCGAAGTCTCAGGTGCGGAGAATCTGCTGAATCAGATTTGAGGCATCCTGAGTGAGCCCTCCTCCGTGAGGAGGAACGATGAAGACGCCGGCCGTTGTCGCTCGACGGCGGCCGGCAGCGTTACGCGCCGGAGCGGTTGCTTTCAGGTCTGACTGCCGGCCATGTGCGCCCGGCGGGCGTGCGCCAACGAGCGCGCTTGCACCATGCCGAACAGTTCACGCCTGGTCCGGCGCTCCGAGCGGATGAATGCGTAGAACACCAGTTTCGCCAGCCGCCGCACGATGCTCTTGCGCACCTTGTCCCGGTAGCGGAGCGCAAAGACGAGCGCCATTTTCTTGTCGAGCTCGAGGCGCAGCCGCTGGATTTCCATCTTTTGCCGACCGATTTCCCCAAGATGACCGGCGGCCTTGGTCCGCATCTCTTCGACGCCGACCTCGAGGCGGCGCACCGACGTGGCGAATTCAGCGCGCAGGCGATCCTTGTCCGCCTGGATTGCATTGATGGCGAGCGGCGTCGCGTCGTCCATATGCCGCGTCGTGATGCGCGTGGCCCGGCGGTGCACGAGCGGTATGAACGCCAGCACGAGCAGGCATCCGGCGCAGACCCCGATACCGAGCAACATGAGTGATTCGATCATGAAACGGACACGATGTTGGTTCGCCGTCGAGCTTGTCACGCCGCGACCGGTCGTTCCAGAAGAGCCGCCTGTTAACCCAAACCGGCCGGCGCGGCGCACGCTGCTCCCGGAATGGAAAAGCCGCGGTCCTAGCGGCCTTGAGCGGCGGCGCCGCCGGCATTGCGGATTTGGGCAATCGCCTCGCGCGCCAGCGCGTCGGCGCGCTCGTTCATGACATGACCGGCGTGGCCGCGCAGCCAATGCCAGCGCACCTGGTGTGGCGCCAGCGCCGCTTCGAGCCGCTGCCAGAGGTCGACGTTCTTGACCGGCTTCTTGTCAGCGGTGCGCCAGCCGTTGCGCTTCCAGGTCCCCATCCACGACATGACGCCGTTGCGCAAATATTGGCTGTCGGTGTGAAGATCGACGCGGCACGGCCGCTTGAGCGCTTCGAGCGCGGAGATCGCGGCCATGAGCTCCATGCGGTTGTTGGTGGTCAGCGCCTCGCCGCCTTTGAGCTCCTTCTCGCGGTCGCCGAAGGCCAGGATCGCGCCCCAGCCGCCGGGGCCGGGATTGCCCGAGCAGGCGCCGTCGGTATGGATGACGACATGCGGCAGTTGCGCGATCACGGCTCGATCACTCCGTAGTCGGCCGGGCTCTTGACCTTCTGGTGGAAGCGCAGCTTGCGCAGATATTCGAGCGGGTCCTTCGGCCGCACCAGCGCGCCCGGCGGCACGTCGAGCCAATCGACCAGCCGCGTGAGCAGAAAGCGCAGCGCCGCTCCGCGCGCGAGCAGCGGCAGCTTGTCCCACTCTGCGGCCGAGAGCGGCCGGGTCCGGGCGTAATTGGCGAGCAGCGCGCGGCCCTTGGTGACATTGTAGGAATGATCCGGCTCGAAGCACCAGGCGTTGAGGCAGATGGCCACGTCGTAGACCAGCGTGTCGGTGCAGGCGAAATAAAAATCGATCAGCCCGGAGAGCTTGGCGCCGAGGAAAAAGACGTTGTCGGGAAACAGGTCGGCGTGGATGACGCCCTGCGGCAGTCCGCGCGGCCATTCGCGTTCGAGCTGTTCGAGTTCGGCGGTGAGCACCGTCCTGAGGTCGCGTTGCACCTCGTTCGCCCGCTCGCGGCAGACCGCGTAGAGCTGCCGCCAGCCGGCGACCGACAGCGCGTTCTCGCGCTGCATGGCGAAGTCGGCCCCGGCGAGATGCAGCCGCGCCAGCGCCTCTCCCAGCGCCCCGCAATGCGAGGCGCTCGGGCGCCGAATCCACATGCCCTCGAGGAAGGTGACGATGGCCGCGGGCCGGCCGGCGAGCCGGCCCACCGTCTCCCCGGCGCGGTTCTTGACCGGCTGCGGGCAGGTGATGCCGCGGTTCGCCAGATGCTCCATGAGCGCCAGAAAGAACGGCAGGTCGCGTTCGGCCACCCGCCGCTCGTAAAGCGTCAGGAAGAAGTAGCCGCGGCTGGTGTGGACCAGAAAATTCGAGTTTTCGACGCCCTCGGCGATGCCCTTGTAAGCCATGAGCTCGCCGATGTCGTAACCGGCGAGGAAGGGTACGAGGTCTTCCGCCGCAACATCGGTATAGACCGCCATGAGAATCTCCAGCCGTGCGCGGCTAGCGCGAGCGGCACATCCGCGTCAAGACGACCGGCCGCAAGCCGCAACGCAAGCAACGCAGGACGGCGCGATTTGAGCCGGGTGGGCATGTGCGGAAGGCAACGCGCACGCCCTTGATCGGGCCGGTTCGCCGTATGATGCACCGCCGCTCGTGCGCTGTTCGCGCTGCGGGGAGCTTGTCGAGCAAGCGCCCGCGCGGCACAATTGCGCGGATGAGAACGCGCCGGGTGGCGTGTGTTGCCGCTTCGTCGCGGACATGCGGGATGTGCGCATGAAGAGCATTCTCGTTCCCACCGAGCACAATTCCGCGATGCAGTCGGCCTTGGACACGGCGCTGCTGCTGGCACAGAAGTTCGTCGGTTGCATCGAGGGCTTTGCGCTGCGACCGGCCGTCGCCGACATGGTGGCCATGGATCCCGACGCCGGCCTGACCATGATCGCCGTCAAGGAGAACGATGCGCAGATGGTGCGGCAGGCCGCCGACCTGTTCCGCTCGTTCATGGAGCGCCACAGCGTTGTGCAACGCGCCGACGAGACGCCGGCGACATCGCCGTGTTGGGCGTGGCTCGACGCCGCGCCGAGCGGACACGACTTCGTCGGCAGCTATGGACGCGTGTTCGATGCCATCGTGCTGGCGCGCCCGGGCGAGGAATGGCAGAGCCCGTCGATGGTCACGCTCGAATCGGCGCTGTTCGAAAGCGGACGCCCCGTGGTCATCGCCCCTCCGGATTCGCCGCGCTCGCTTGGCAGGAACGTGCTGATCGCGTGGAACGCCAGCACCGAGCAGGGGCGCGCCACCGCGTTCGCCATGCCGCTGCTGCGGCTCGCCGAGCGGGTCACCGTCGTCACCGTGGAGGGCGTCACCGTCGCCGGCCCGACCGGCGCCGAGATGGCGCGCACGCTCAAGATCAACGGCATCGCCGCCGAACCGATCACGCTCGCGGCCGGCAAGCGCACCGCCGGCGAAACGATCCTCGCCAAGGCCGACGAGCTCGGCTGCGATCTCATCGTCAAGGGCGCCTACACGCAAAGCCGACTGCGGCAGATGATCTTCGGCGGCACCACGCGCCACATCCTCGCTCACGCCAAGCTGCCGGTGCTGATGGCGCATTGAGCGCGGCGGAGCGAGGCTGCGGGTCAGCGTAAGTCCTTGCGGATAATCTTGCCGATATTGCTCTTGGGCAGACTGTCGACGAACTCGATCAGCTTCGGCACCTTGTAGGCGGCGAGCCGCTCGCGGCTGTATCGCGTTAGCTCCTCGGCCTGCAGTTCCGGATCGCGCCTGACCAGGAACAGCTTCACGGCCTGCCCGGTATGCTCGTCGGTGACGCCAATCACGGCGGCTTCGAGCACGCCCGGATGCTGGGCGATCACGTCCTCGACTTCATTGGGAAATACCTTGAAGCCGGAGACGTTGACCATGTCCTTCTTGCGATCGAGGATTTTCAAGAACCCCTGCGCGTCGAACGCGCCGATATCGCCGGTGCGCAGCCAGCCGTCGCCAGCGAGAACGAGCCTGGTCTCGTCGGGTCGCTGCCAGTAGCCCTGCATGACCTGCGGCCCGCGCACGCATACCTCGCCGGACTCGCCCACGGCCACGTCGTTGCCGGCGTCGTCGCGGATCGCTACCTCGGTCGACGAGACCGGCAGCCCGACAGTGCCGAGCTTCGGGCGGCGTACCGGATTGATGCACACGACCGGAGAGGCCTCGGTCAGGCCATAGCCCTCGACCAGATTGCCGCCGGTGATCTCGCGCCAGCGCAGCGCCACCGTGCTTTGCACCGCGGCGCCGCCGCCGATGGCGAAGGCCAATTTGCTGAAATCGAGCGCCGCGAATTCCGGCGTGTTGATCAGCGCGTTGAACAGCGTGTTGACGCCGGTCATGGTGGTGACGTGCGCCTTGCCCATGGCGCGGATGAGCCGCTTGAGGTCGCGCGGGTCGGGAACGAGCACGCTCAATCCGCCCATGAGCGCGAAAGCCAATAGGTTCGCTGTCAACGAGAAGATGTGATACAGCGGCAGCGGGGTCAGCACGCTCCCCTGCTCCTTCGGCAGATTCGGTTCGATCCAGGCGCGGCACTGCAGGGCGTTGGCGACGAGATTGCGGTGCGTGAGGATGGCGCCCTTCGGCACGCCCGTGGTGCCGCCGGTGTATTGCAGCACCGCCGGCGCATTCGCCTGCGGCTTGGCGTCGGCATAGCGCGCGCCCGGCGGACGGCGGCAGGCCGCCTGCAGCATCGTGAAACTCGCAAAGCGCCACGGCGGCACCGCGCGCCTGATGCGCGCGTTGACGAAATTGAACAGCGTGCGCTTGAGCGCGGGCATGAAATCGCCGAGCCGAGCCACCACCACGTGCCGGATCTGCGTCTCGGCGATGACCGATTCGAGCTTGTGGGCGAAATTCTCCATGATGACGATGACGGTCGCACCGGAATCGGCAAGCTGCTCTTTCAGTTCGCGCGGCGTGTACAGCGGATTGACGTTGACGACGATCAAGCCGGCGCGCAGCACCGCGAAGAAGACGACCGGATAGGCAATGAGGTTCGGCAGCATGATGCCGACGCGCTCGCCCGGCCGGCATTTCGCCTCCTCGACGAGGAAAGCCGCAAAGGCGCGGCTGGCGCGTTCCCACTCGGCGTAGCCCATGCGCGTGTCCAGGCATTCGAACGCCGCGCGAGCGGCATGGCGCATGCACGTATCGAGCAGCATCGTCGGAAGTGACGGATAGGCATCCGGATCGATATTCTTGGGCACGCCGGGCGGATAGGACGCGAACCAGATCGGGTCGACCGCGCCCGTCGTGCGCTGCGCCGGAGGACCCTGCGTCTGGAGTGTCATGGCGATCGATCCCCGGAGGGCGCTGGCGGCGTCGGCGCGTCGTGTCGCGAATCGGCGGCGCGGAGAGCCTCCGTCGGCAATGTAGAGCAGAATGTCGCCGTGGCGGAATCAAGGTCGGCAAGCGGCGCGGGTGGCCCGACCACCGCCCTGATCCACATCGGCAGGCCGATGGCGATCGCCGCGGCCGTGGCGATGTTCGCCACGGCCGTCCGTCTGTGTGGTTCTGCTGCTGGCCTATGACCGTCCGTTCGCTTTTGGCGGCATCACTGCTCGACCGCGGAGAGTTGCCGGCCCATCGTGTTGAAGCGCGCCCTCTGGTCGTCGCCGAGCGAGTTGTAGAAATCCTGCAGCGCCGGCTGCACCGTCTCGACGGCTTGCAGCATGGCCTGCAGCCTTTTGCCAACCGCGGCGAGACGGCCGGGCGGCGTGTGCGGCGGTTCGCCGGAAGGACAGGCGGCCTTGATCGCATCAGCAGCCTGTGCGGCGGCCGATTGCAGCGCGTCGAGCTTCGCCCGCTGTGCGTCGTTCGGCTGCACGACGCGATCGATCTTGTCGGCCGGCCAGGCGGTGACATTGCTGCCGCACGCGGCCTGCGGATTGCCTCCCTCCGCCGGCGGCTGGTTGCGCCGCCCCTGCCCGGCCGTGGCGGCATCCGCCGTGGTCGCACCCGCCGTGGCCGCACCCGCCGTGGCCGCACCCATGGCGTCGAAGCGGGCTTTTTGCTCGTCGTTGAGCGAATCATAGAATTTGCCGAGCGGCGGCTCGACGATGTTCACCGCCTGCACCATGCCTTGCAGGCGCTGCTGCATCGCCGCGAGCCGGCCGGTTGGCGTGAACGCGACGCTGGTCGGGCAATTCGACTTGATGGTGTCGCTCGCCTGCACGACGGCGTTGCCGAGGTCGTCGAGCAAGGCCCTTTGCTGATCGCTCGGCTCGACCGTCGCCTGAATCTGATCGATCGGCCAGCCGGTCACTTCGGCCGCCTCGGTGGCGCAGGCGTCCGCCATGCCTTGCGCCAATTGCGTCATCCGCGCGGGCGCGCCAGGTCCCTGCACATAGTGGTCGTAAACGTAGGGCGAGAAGATGCCTTCGTAGATGTCGTTGTAGCCGTAAGCCCAGAACGGGTCGTAGAAGCCATAGTCATCCGGCCACAGCGCGAAGAAGAAGACGCTGCCGTAGGCAAACGGCCAGAACAGCGGGCCGACCCAGCCGAGATGATGATGGTAGTGCTGCATGTTCATGTGCTGGGCGAGGAACGGATGCAGTGCGCTGTTGGCGGCAAGATTGCGGTGCTGCGCGAAATTGTGCGGGTTGGTTTTCAGCGTCGCCAGGTGATGGGCGAGAGCCGGGTTGGCGATGATCTTGGTCGGCGTCAGTTTGTTGTTGGTGATCAGGGCGTGCGTGCCAAGCGTGGTTACCGGCAAGTGCGTCGTCGTTGGCAGGTGCGTCGTCCCCACCGGCCCGATGTGACGCGTGGTGATGTGAGGCGTCCCGATGTGAGCGGGCCCGACGTTGAGGCGCGCGGGGCCGCTCGGGTGGAACGCCGGATGACCGCCACCTCCGACGGCGTGGAAGGCAGGATGAGCGCCACCCCCGCCTCCAGCTGGCTTCTGCGCCGCCTGTGCCAGACCGCCCACGGCAGCCAGGCAGGCCGCGGCGCCGACGGCGTAAGTGCTGACCCGAGTTTTCCGCATGGGCGTGCCTCCTGATTTCTTTGTCTAGCCGCCACGATCGCCCCGGCGCGTGCCGGAATTGCAGCGCTGCCCGCAATGGCACAGCGGCGGTGCATCCGGTCGGCGCCGGCCAATAAGCGATTGGCAGGCATCACCTTATCATGTTCTGCCCGATCGCTCATGGTCGATGAGCGAGCCGGGGGCAGGCGCCCCGGAGATACCAAGGCTTAACTATGTTCTTCTTTTGTACCAATTGCGCCCGCTCCCCGCCAAGTGGGTTGATGCCGGTGGCCATATTTTGCCACACTGGGCGAGTAGTCGTATTCGGGTCGGGGGTGGGGTGGCCAAAAAGTTCGCGTTAACCCTTCCCAAGTTAACACTGCGTTAGGGGTATTCGCCGCAGCGGGCTGTTGCGGCGGATGGCGTCAGTCAACGGGTCAACGCGAGATTGCCAGTGTCTGGTGGTGGGGACCGCCTGAAAAGCTGTCGTATGTCCGCGACGCACGCCGGTCTCTCGTGCGGCGTTGCTGCGTTGCTCCTCCTCTCCGGCGCGCGCGGTCTGCAGAACGCCATCGCTGAGGGCGACACGCGCAGCATTTCGCTCCATCACATCCACACCGACGAAGACATCACCATCACCTTCAAGCGCAACGGCCAGTATGACGAGGCGGCGATCGAGAAGTTGAACTGGTTCCTGCGCGACTGGCGGCGCAACCAGCAAACGCGCATGGACCCGCACCTCATCGATCTCATCTGGGAGGTGCACCGGGAGACGGGGGCGAAGGAGCCGGTCTGGGTCGTGTGCGGCTACCGTTCGCCGCAAACAAACGCGATGCTCCGCCACCGCAGCCGCGGTGTGGCCCGCTTCAGCCAGCACATGCTCGGCCACGCGATGGACTTTTATATCCCCGGCGTGCCGCTGGATCAGCTCCGCGCCGCAGGCTTGCGCCTGCAACGCGGCGGCGTCGGGTTCTATCCGACCTCCGGTTCGCCGTTCGTCCATCTGGACACGGGCAGCATACGGCATTGGCCGCGGATGACGCGCGAGCAGCTCAGCCGCGTCTTCCCCGACGGGCGCACGGTACACGTCCCGACCGATGGTCGCCCGCTCGCCGGCTATGCGGTCGCGCTCGCCGATGTGAAGCGGCACGGCAGCAACCCGTCGGAGATGTCGATTGATGCCGCCCGCAGCGCCGGCGTGAACGTCGAAGTGGCGAGCGCCGAGCATCGCGGCGTCAAGCGGTTCATGAAGCTTCTCGGTATCGGCAAGCACAACGACGACGAAGAGGAGGCGGACGCCTCCGCGTCGGCTCCCGCCGAGCCCGCGTCACCCCCGGCTGCGGCCATCCCGTTGCGCACGCGGGCGAAGGCGGCTGTGGTTGCCGCTGTCGAGCGCGCCGAAGACAAGATCGCGGCGGAAAAGACCAAGCTTGCTCAGGCGGTCGCCAAGATCCACCTGGTCCGCCGCGCCGAAGCGGCTCCGGCTCCCGCGGCGGCTGCTCCGGCTTCTGCCGCCGCCCCGGCGCCTGCTCCCGCGGCCGCTCCGGCAGCAGCCCTGGCTGCCGCCCCGGCTCCTGCTGCGGTCGCGGCTCCGGCGGCTGAGGCCGTACCGGCGCCTGCGCCGACGAAAGAAACGAGTGAGACGCCAACCCGCGTCGCCGCGGACACGCCGCACGACATCATCATCGCTCGTGGCTTCTGGCAGGGCCTGCCCGACGGTGTGTCGGCGGCCCAACCGGCGCCTACCGCGACGAAGCCGCTCGCGAGCGGCGCAACCGCGCGCCGCGCGGGGGTGGCCATCGCCGATGCCGACCCCATCGGCTCGCTAACCCCCTGGTCGGAAGAGGCCATCGACCGCGCGCCGTCCGGGCTGGCGCTCGCCTACGCGGAGCCGCTTGGCCGCGACGTGCCCGTCCCTGCGGCCC
>Ga0210405_10000718_pt1 | contig 41774 bp, 33 predicted proteins | sample IncBWH11MmetaG_FD_155492 | JGI IMG/M metagenome (GOLD analysis project Ga0210405, IMG submission 155492) | Forest soil microbial communities from Barre Woods Harvard Forest LTER site, Petersham, Massachusetts, United States - Inc-BW-H-11-M | ecosystem: Environmental > Terrestrial > Soil >... | reverse complement strand
CTCGCACAGATAAGGGATGGCGTCGAGGCGGAAACCATCGACGCCGGCATCGAGCCAGCGCTTCATGACCTGGACCAGGGCGCTGACCACCCGCGGATTGTCGAAATTGAGATCCGGCTGGTGTGAGAAGAAGCGATGCCAGTAGAATTGGCCGGCTTCGGGGTCCCAGGTCCAGTTGGATTTCTCGGTGTCGGTGAAGATGATCCGCGTGCCGGTGTATTTCTGGTCGGTATCGCTCCAGACATACCAGTTGCGTGCGCTCGACTTCGGATCGCTGCGCCGGGCGCGCTTGAACCAGTCATGCTGGTCGGAGGTATGATTGATGACGAGTTCGGTGATGACCCGCAAACCCCGCCGCTTGGCTTCGACGATAAAGCGGCGGAAATCCTTCATCGTCCCGAAATCGGGATTGATGGCGCCATAATCGGCGATGTCATAGCCGTCGTCGCGGCCCGGCGAGGGATAGAACGGCAGCAGCCAAAGGGCCGTCACGCCGAGGTCTTGCAGATAGTCGAGCTTTTCGGTGAGGCCGGCGAAATCGCCCATGCCGTCATTGTTGCTGTCGGCGAAGGCTTTGACGTGGAGCTGGTAGATAATGGCATCCTTGTACCAGAGCCCGTCGTTGTCCAGCGCGGTGTCCGGCCTTTCCTCGGTATCTGTCGACGACATCAGATTCAACATGGCACCCCACACACCAGACAGCGAAACAGCTGGGCGGGATTATGAAGGTCTTCATGCCGGATGGTAGCGCCAGTTGGGGCGCTCTCGACAGTTTGAGTTGTTTTGTTCACGGTGATGCCGCTGACATGGAAAATGACGTCCCATTTCGTTTGTGCGAAAGGAGATGCTCGGGACATATATACAAAGCCGTTCACCGGGCATTGGTTCCCGGGGAACAGCGGGGACGCGTGAGCGTTAAGCACAGCTATCCTCTTCCTAAATCTACGGAATTCGCGACGGCTCCGTACCGTTGTGTGCAAATGGCGTGCCGAATGGACCTTTACAGCAGAGCCAAAAAGCTGGGTATTCAGACCGAATTTGTGGACGGCCAGGGTCACCGCCATGTGACGGATGCCGCGGCATTGAAGATCATCCTCGATGCACTTCCGGTGCGGGCACCTTACCGGTTTCTCCACGAAGCGGTGGTGATCCGTTCCGGTCACCCGGCGCGGACCGAGCTCAAGAAGGCCGCGACGTTGCCCCTGCGCTGGAAGATCGTTGCGGGCCCCAGGGTAATTGCGCAGGGACAAACCGGTGATCGCAAGAGCGACACCGGTGATCGCAAAGGCGACACCGGGGATCGCAAGGGCGACACCGGGGATCGCAAGGGCGACACCGGGGATCGCGCCATTGTTTGGCCGGCGCATTTGCCCGAAGGGTCTTACCGGCTGCATCTGACCGACGCTTCCTCCTTTACGGAAGAAGCGCCGCTGATTGTCACGCCGCCCAAGGCCTATCGGGGCGATTTCGACCGCGGCTGGTTGATGGCGGTCCAGCTCTACAGCGTCCGCTCGGGGCGCAACTGGGGCATCGGCGACTTTACCGATCTCGAAGCGCTGATTGAATTGGCCGGCCATCTGGGAGCCGATGGCATCGGTCTCAATCCCTTGCACGCTCTGTTCGATGACCGGCCGGCCGACTGCAGTCCCTATTCGCCGAACAGCCGGCTGTTTCTGAATGCGCTCTACATCGATGTTGAAAAGATCCCCGAATTTCAGCCCGGCGCGTTGGCCGAGAGCGCCGGCGCCATCGCGCGGTTGAGGGCAAGCGATATCGTCGACTACACAAGCGTCGCCGAACTGAAATGGCGGGCGCTGCGCGCTGCGTTCGAGAGATTCAGGGTGCATCCGGCGCCGGGTCGAAAAAAGGATTTCGACGCATTTCGCGCCGAACGCGCGCCGCTGTTGTCGCGCTTCGCCTGCTTTGAGGCGCTTCGGCACAGATTCAACAAGCCGTGGTGGGAATGGCCGGAGCAGTGCCGACAGCCGAATGAAGCGGAATGTTCCGAATTGCGCCAGGGACCGGACGCGGCCGAGATCGAATTCGTCGAATTCGTGCAGTGGACGGCGGACCGGCAATTGCGGTCCTGCCGCGATCTTGCGCGCAGGCTTGGCATGAAAGTCGGTCTCTATCTCGATGTCGCGGTCGGGGTGCAGTCCGACGGTTTCGACGCGTGGAACGAGCAGATTGCGATTTCCCGCCATTTCGCCGTCGGCGCGCCGCCGGATCCCCTGAATCTTGCCGGCCAAAACTGGGGTCTCGCCGGCTTCAACGCGGCCGGCCTCGAACTAGAGTCGTTCGAGCCGTATCGGGAGATGCTGCGGGCGTCGATGCGCTACGCCGGCGCGATCAGGCTCGATCATGTGCTCGGCCTGAAGCGGCTCTACCTCGTGCCGCACGGCTTTGGTCCCGAGAACGGCGTTTATGTGCAAATGCCGTTCGAGGCGCTGCTGGCGGCGACCGCGCTGGAGAGCGTGGCAAATCGCTGCGTCGTCATCGGCGAGGATTTGGGCACGGTGCCCGAGGGGTTCCGCGATACAATGGCGGACTGGGGCATCTGGTCGTATCTGGTGATGATGTTCGAGCGCGACGACCGCGGCGCGTTTCGGGATATCGGGCACTATGCGCCCAACGCGCTCGTCACCTTCAATACCCACGATCTGTCGACCTATGCCGGCTGGCGCTCGTTCAGCGATCTCAAGCTGAAGCGCTCGCTCGGGATCGACCCGGGCGAGAGCGACGACGCCCGCTGGCACGCGCTGAGCATGCTGAGCGACGTGCTGCGTCATAACGCCATTGACCGTCATGATCTCTATGCGGTCGCGGGCTTTCTGGCGAAAACCAGATCCCGACTGCTCGCGATTTCGCTGGAGGATCTGCTCGGCGTGATCGACCAGCCCAACATTCCCGGCACCGTGAACGAGCATCCCAACTGGCGCCAGCGGCTGCCGATTGCGATCGACGAGATTGCCAAAGAGATCGACGTTCCCGCGCTCAGATCCGCGACGGGCGAGAGGGCGCGTTTAACGGCGTGAGACGCCGCATTTTCAGCCGGTGAAGAACATGTCCAGCAAGATAGAAGACTATGGACTGATCGGCGATTGTGAAACGGCGGCGCTCGTCGGCCGCGACGGCTCGATCGACTGGCTGTGCTGGCCCGCATTCGATTCCGATGCCTGTTTCGCGGCGCTGCTCGGCACCCACCGGAACGGGCGATGGCTGATCGCGCCGGCGGAAGAAGTCACAAAATCCTCCCGCCGCTATTGGGACAACACGTTGATCCTGGAGACGCGCTTTGAGACCGAGAATGGCGTCATCGCGCTGATTGATTTCATGCCGCCGCGGGGCTACGCCTCCGATTTGGTCCGCCTGGTGCGCGGCATTACCGGCAAGGTGAAGCTGCAGATGCAGCTCGTGATACGCTTCGACTTCGGAACAGATATTCCCTGGGTCAGGCGAACCGAAGATGGCGGCCTTTTGGCAATCGCCGGGCAGGACATGGCCGTGCTGCGAACGCCGGTCAAAACCCGCGGCGAAGACCTGACGACGGTAGCCAGCTTCGAAGTAAGTGCCGGCGAGACCATCCCCTTCGTTCTCACCTACGGCCCTTCGCATTTGCCGGTGCCCAAGCCGATTGACCCCGCGCAGGCGTTGCAGGACACCGAAGAGTTCTGGGCCGAATGGAGCAGCCGCTGCACCTACGAGGGCGAGTACCCCGACCTCGTGATGCGGTCGCTGATCACGCTGAAGGCGCTGACTTACGGGCCGACCGGCGGCATTGTCGCGGCGCCGACGACCTCGCTGCCGGAGAAGCTCGGCGGAGCGAGAAACTGGGATTACCGCTTTTGCTGGCTTCGCGACGCGACCTTCACGCTGCTGGCGCTGATGAATTCGGGCTATACCGAGGAGGCCGTGGCCTGGCACAATTGGCTGTTGCGCGCCGCGGCGGGATGGCCGGCGAACATGCAAATCATGTACGGCATCAAGGGGCAGCGGCGCCTCCTGGAATGGGAGGCAGACTGGCTGCCGGGGTATGAAGACGCACGGCCGGTTCGGGTCGGCAATGCCGCGCATGCCCAACTGCAGCTCGATGTCTATGGTGAGCTGATCGACGCCTTTTATCAGTCACGCCTCGCAGAACTGCAGCTCGACGCAGGCTCCTGGGCGCTCGCACGGGAGGTGCTTGCGCATGTCGAGGAAGTATGGGACGAGCCCGATCACGGCATCTGGGAAAAGCGCGGCCAGAAAAAGCACTACGTCTTTTCGAAAGTGATGACCTGGGTGGCGTTCGATCGCGCCGTCAAAGCCGCGGAGCGGTTCCGGTTCGACGCGCCGCTCGATCGATGGCGGGCGCTGCGCGATGAAATCTGCCGCGACGTCTGTGAAAATGGCTTCGACTCCGAGCAGAATGCGTTTGTCGAATCGTACGGTTCGCAGTCGCTCGACGCCAGCCTGTTGTTGCTGCCGGCGGTAGGTTTCCTGCCGGCGACCGACCCGCGTATTCGCGGCACCATCGCTGCCATCGAAAGGCATATGATGTGGGACGGGTTTGTGCTGCGGCACGACCCTCGCGAAGTCTCCGACGAACGGCAACCAATCGAGGGTGCGTTTCTCGCCTGCAGCCTTTGGCTTGCCGATGCCTACGTTCTGGCCGGCGACATCGCCAAGGCGCAGAAGATGTTCGAGCGCGTCGTGGCGGTTGCCAACGACCTTGGCCTCCTGGCGGAGGAATTCGATCCCGGCGTGGGACGGCAGACCGGGAATTTCCCGCAGGCCTTGACCCACATCGCGCTGATCAATACCGCGCACAACCTCAGCGAGGCTTGCGCCCCGATGGAGAAGCCTGCGGTGCAGCGGTCGACGTAGCCGCCGGACCATTTCGTCTCCCAGGCGAGGAACTTGCCAGCCCATAATTCATTGTTGTCCGACACCTTTGTGGAGCGGAGCGTCGGCGGATGTTACGGCTGTTCGTCGCGATTATTCTTTCGGGCTGGCTCGCGCTTCCGGCGCTTGGAGCCAGGCTCGATGCGACGGCCATCAACAATGCTGAACTTGGCTCCAGGCCCCCGGCCGGCGACAAGATCGACCCCGTCACCATCAAGGCGCAGGTTCTTCTCGACCGTGCTCTATTTTCTCCCGGCGAGATCGACGGCAAGCTCGGCGAAAACGCCAAAAAAGCCCTGAGGGCCTATGCCGAGGCCAACAGTCTGGCCGCCGACAAGCCGCTCACCTCCGAGATTTGGACGATGCTCTCGAGCACCTCCAAAGATCCCGTGATCGCCGAATACACGATCAGCGCGAATGACGTGAAGGGACCTTTCCTGAAGAAAATACCGGCGAAAATGGAGGCGATGAAAGACCTCAAGGCGCTCAGCTATACGAGCCCGCGGGAGGCGATCGCCGAAAAATTTCACATGAGCGAGGGTCTGCTGGCGGCGCTCAACCCCGGCAAGAAATTCGATCGCGCCGGCGAAAGTATTTTCGTTACCAACGTCACCAACAAGCCAGCCAGGCTCGCCGTCGGCCGGATCGAGGTCGACAAAGTGCGTCAGACCGTCAAGGCGTTCGACCCGTCGGGCGCGCAGATAGCCTTCTTTCCGGCAACCGTCGGCAGCGAAGAAAAGCCGACCCCAAGCGGCAGCTTCAAGGTGGTTTCCGCCGATGCAAACCCGAACTATCGGTATAATCCGAACTATAAGTTCAAGGGCGTGAAAACCAACAAGCCGTTCACGATCAAGCCGGGGCCGAACAATCCCGTGGGATCATTCTGGATCGGACTGTCGGCGGAGGGATATGGCCTCCATGGCACGCCCAATCCTTCCAAAGTCAGCAAAGCCGAATCCCACGGATGCGTGCGGCTGACGAATTGGGACGCCGTCTTGCTCGGCAGCAACGTCAAAAAGGGAACGCCGGTGGTATTTGTCGACCAATCCCAGGCCGACCAAAAGAGCTGAGAGACGCGGATCAAGGTTCGTCGTTATTCTTCAGAATCCTCTCGATCGCCTTGGCGAAACCCTCGTCCTCGTTCGAGGCCGAGACATGCGTCGCCGCCTTCTTGACGTCGTCAGTCGCGTTGCCCATGGCGATCGAGATCCCGCTTACCCTGAACATCGCCAGATCGTTCTGCATGTCGCCGATGGTGGCGACGGCGTCCAGCGGGATACCGAGGCGCCGCGCAATCGCCTGCACGAAGGTTCCTTTGTTGTAGCCGGGCGGGGTGACGTCGAGATAATAGCTTTGCGACCGCACGGCAGTTGCCTGCGTGCCCAATGCTTCCTGCATCGCCATTTCGCAGCGTTGCAGCATGGCAGCATCGCTGCTGGCGCCGACGATCTTGCAGGCCGACGCCAGGTAGGGTGCAAAATCCGTGACGATGGTCGGGTCGGCCTGGATGGCGCGCTTCTCGTGCGGAACATATTCGCCACTGGCATTCCGGATGAGCCAGAGGTCGGTGGTGAACAGCCAGATTTCGGCGCCAAACTCGTCGAGCACATCGAGCGCGCGCTTCGCTGCCGGCGCCGGGATCAGGTGCAGCTCGATCGGCTTCAGTTGCGGGTCGACAATGCAGCTGCCGTTGAAGGCCCCGATTGGCAGCGTGATGTGCAGCGGCTCGATCAGGAATCGCATGCCGATGATCGGACGGCTCGAGGTGATGGTGAGGCCGATGCCGGCCTCGTGCAGTTTTTGCACTGCGCGACTCGCCCCGTCGGTCAGCGTCTTGTCCCTGGTCAGCAACGTGCCGTCGACATCGGAGACAACAAGGGCGATGCGGGTCATGCGCGGTTCCTGCCGGGTACGCGGTCGGTGGGATGAGGCCTGAGCTGGCGGACGATGTCGTCGGCGATTGTCTCGACCGAAGCATCGATCGACACCGTGATGGGATTTTCGTCCGCGTCGGGCGGTTCCAGCGTCGCGAACTGGCTGTCCAGCAGCCCCGGTGGCATGAAATGGTCCTTGCGCTGGGCGAGCCTGTCGGCAATCAATGGCTGTGTACCGCTGAGAAAGACGATGCGGACATCATCCCGGCCATGGATGAGCAGGTCGCGGTAGGCGCGCTTGAGTGCGGAGCTGGCGATCACGACACGCCCGCCGGCCTGACAGACCCTGTCGATCTCATTAGCGATCGCCCGCAGCCACGGCCAGCGGTCCTCGTCGGTGAGAGGCTGGCCGGCGCTCATCTTGGCGACATTGCCTGGAGGGTGAAACCGGTCGCCATCCTCGTAAACCCAGTTCAGCCGTTCGGCGAGCCTGGCCGCGATCGTGCTCTTGCCCGATCCGGATACTCCCATCACAATCAGAGCGCACGGCATGCCAGCGGCGTCATCGCTCACGAAGATTCTCCGCCAAGAGCTGCCTGATCCACCAGAAAGACTGTGTCGCCCGTGGAGCGCGCGCGGTTCGCCGGCAGGGTCTCGTCCGCAAGCAGGCGCGTCATGATGGCGCGCTTGTCAGGGCCCGCGACCTCGAACAGCATTTCGCGGCTGGAGGCGAGGGCGGGCAGGGTCAGCGTGACCCTCGGCACGAACGGCTCGACATGCGCCCTGGCCACGCCGACCACCCAGCGCCTGGTTTCTTGCAGGGCCGGATCATCGGGAAACAGCGATGCGGTATGACCGTCAGGCCCGACGCCCATCAGCACCACATCGAACAACGGCCGGGCGGAATCGAGCTCATTCGCACCGTAGAACGATTGCAGCTCACTCTCGTAACGGCGTGCGGATTCGTCGGGATCGGCGGTGTCGGTCGGGATCGGGTGGATGTTGGCGGCCGGCGCCAAGCGATCGAGAAAAATTTCCCTCGCCACGTGCATATTGTTGAGGGGGTGATCTGGCTGAACAAAACGCTCGTCGCCGATGAACCAATGCACGCGCTCCCAAGGGATCCGGCCGCGATAGGGATCGGTCGCAAGCAACTGGTAGAGCTGTTTCGGACCCGATCCGCCGGTCAGGCAAATCGCCACGCGGCCGGGGTTCGCTTCGATCCTGGCCAGCAGGCGCTCCGCGGCGGCCTTTGCGACCGCGGCCGGGTCGGCGACGACGATCCTGAGAAAGTGATCGGGCGGCGACATCGGGCCTAACCGAGCTTGCGCCAGCTGCGGCCGTCGCGTTTGAGCAACTCCTCAGCGGCGGCCGGGCCATCGCTGCCGGCCTTGTAGCTCTCAAGGCCCTTGGCGCCCGCCTTCTTCCATGCATCCAGGAAGGGTTGCACCGCCTGCCAGCCCGCCTCCACGCCGTCGGCGCGCTGAAACAGGATGTTGTCGCCAATCATGCAATCGTAGATCAGGGTTTCATAGCCCGTCGCGGGCTCCACGTTGAAGTAGTCCTTGTAACGGAATTTCATCTCGACGCCATCGATGTTGACGGTCGGGCCCGGCACCTTGGTATTGAACTGCAGCGTGATACCCTCGACCGGCTCGATGGAGATGACGAGATAGTTTTGCGACAGCCGATCCACCGGCGTATCGCGAAACATCGCGAACGGGGCCTTCTTGAACCTGATCGCGACCTCCGTGCGCTTCATGCCCAGCGCCTTGCCGGTACGCAGATAAAAGGGAACGCCGGCCCAGCGCCAGTTGTCGATGGTCAGTTTCATCGCGACATAGGTCTCCGTCGTGCTGTCGGGCTTGACGTCCTCGGTCTTGCGATAATCGGGGATCTCCGTGTCACCGATCTTGCCGCCCTGATACTGGCCGCGCACGGAATTCTGCAGCGCCTCTTCCTCGCTCTGGGTCTGGATCGCCGCCAGCACCTCGGCCTTTTCCGAGCGCACCGCATGCGCGTCGAATCTGGCCGGCGGCTCCATCGCCACCAGCGACAACAACTGGAACAGATGGTTCGGCACCATGTCGCGCAACGCGCCGGTGGCGTCGTAAAAACTGCCGCGATGGCCGACGTCGAGCTTCTCGTCGACCGTGATCTGTATGTGGCCGATGTGGTTGCGGTTCCAGATCGGTTCGAACATGCCATTTGAAAAGCGCATCACCAGGATATTCTGTACCGTCTCCTTGCCGAGGTAGTGATCGATCCGGTAAATCTGGTGCTCGTCGACGATCTTGAGCAATTCGCCGTTCAGCGCCTTGGCGGAGGCGAGGTCGGTGCCGAACGGCTTTTCGATCACCAGCCGCCGCCATGCGCCTCCTTCTTCCTTCAGCATGCCGGCGCGGCCAAGTTCTCGTACGATCGGCGCGAAAGCATTGGGCGGCGTCGCCAGATAGAACAGGCGGTTGCCGCCGGTCGAGCGGTTCGTTTCAAGTTTCTCAAGCCTCTGCCGCATCGCATCGAATGAGGCGGGCTCGCCCGGATCAGCCTCGATGCTGGTGACGCAGTCCAGCAGACGCTGGGCGATTGCTTCGTCCACAGGGCGGGTTGCGAACCGGTGCAAACCCTCCAGCAGCTTGTTGCGCAATTCCTCGTTTGACATGCGCCTGCGGGCGACACCGACCACGCAGATTCGATCGGGCAAGAGATCGGAGGCGGCAAGATTATACAGGGCGGGAATCACCAGCCGGTGCGTCAGATCGCCGGTGACGCCGAAGATAATGAAGGAGCAGGAATCCGGCTTGCGCTGCTTTTTGGAGGGCTCTGTCACGTCCGATCCCCTTTCGGCTTGATGATTTCGGGCGAGCTCTGCCGTGCCGGGTCTGGATGCTGCTGCGGCTCCTTGTGGCCGCCAAAACCATCGCGCATCGCGGAGAGAATTTTTTCGGCAAAGGTATGTTGCTTGCGCGAGCGAAAACGCGCGAATAAAGCCGCCGTCAGAACCTCGGCCGGGACTGCTTCGTCGATCGCGGCATTGACGGTCCAGCGGCCCTCGCCGGAATCTTCCACAAATCCGGAATAGGTCTCGAGCGTGGGATTTTTGGCGAGTGCAGCGGCCGTGAGATCGAGCAGCCAGGACGGGATCACGCTGCCGCGCCGCCATACTTCGGCAATGTCTGCAACGTTCAGATCGAAGCGATGCTCCGCCGGCAGCGCCTCGATATTGGCATTCTTCAAGATGTCAAAGCCCTCGGCATAGGCCTGCATCAGGCCATATTCGATGCCATTGTGAACCATCTTGACGAAATGCCCGGCGCCGACGGGACCGGCGTGGATATAGCCTTGCTCGATGCGCGGATCGCGACCCGCGCGCGCTTCCGTGCGCGGAATATCGCCGATGCCCGGCGCCAGCGCCGCGAAAATCGGATCGAGACGATCGACCACCGCCTTGTCGCCGCCGATCATCATGCAATAGCCGCGGTCGATGCCCCAGACGCCGCCGGACGTGCCGACGTCGATGTAGTGGATGCCGCGCTCCTTCAGGGCCTTGCCCCGACGCACGTCGTCTTGCCAGAATGTGTTGCCGCCATCGATGATGACGTCGCCGCTTTCCATCAATTTCGACAGCGCATCGATGGTCGCTTCGGTGATCTTGCCGGCAGGGAGCATCACCCAGGCGGTGCGCGGCTTCTCGAGCCTGGAGACGAAATCTTCCAGCGCGCCCGAGCCGATCGCGCCGTCGGCCGTGATCTCGGCGACAGCCTTGGGATCCTTGTCAAAGACGACGGTCGAATGTCCGTGCCGCATCAGCCGGCGGACGATATTGCCGCCCATCCGCCCCAAACCGATCATGCCGAGCTGCATTTTGTAATTCCCTTGGTTCGAACGAATCACTATGAGACTTGGCGTCCGCATTGCCGCAATGATGGTCGGCCCCCTCTCCCGTGGGGAGAGGGCCGGGGTGAGGGAGCACGGTCTATCGATGGAGCGTAACCCCTCACCCGGATCGCCAAGGCGATCCGACCTCTCCCGATGGGATTGCCTTCTTCTATCGTCATAACACGCTCTAGTTCAGTGCATACCTGATCCAGGTATCGAGCGCCTCCAGGCCCTTCTCGAGATCGCCCTTGAGATGGATGTGCAGGGCGCGCCGGCCGCGCTCGGTCAGCACATCGAAATCGCCGCGTGCTTGTGCCGCCTTGATGACGCCGAAAGTGGCCTTCTGGCCGGGGACCGGCAAATCGACGGGGTCATCTGCCGTGATCTGCAAAAATACGCCGCTGTTCGGGCCACCCTTGTAGGCTTGGCCGGTCGAATGCAGGAAGCGCGGACCGAATTCCGCGCAGGTGGCGACTTGGCGCTCGTCGCGCACCGCAAGCCGCAGGTCCTGAAGCGCATCGATATGCGCGGCGTTGCGTTCGACATAGGCGAGCAGCGCGACATAATCACCGCCACGGGTGCGGGAGAGATGGGCCTTGAGCCACGAGCCAAGCTCGCCGTCGGCGCCGGCCTTGCGCAACTCGCTCGCATTCTTTTCGTCGGTATAAAGATCGGCCTCGGCTGACGACATCACCGGCTGTTCGTCCGGCAGCGTGCCTGTCTTCTCGAACGCGGCGGTGAGCTCCCGGGTTTTGATCTTCGCAGCCTCGACGTCGGGCTGGTTGAACGGGTTGATGCCGAGCACGGAGCCTGCGACCGCGGTCGCCATTTCGAATCGAAAAAATTCCTGGCCGATATGCTCGACCGATTTCATGACAATGCGGACCACGGGATGCCCGGCCTTCTCAAGCGCGGCAAGCTTGTCGTCATGGGCGGGATCGTTTTCGTCTTCGGTGCGCAGATCGATGAAGAAGCGGTCGTTGCCGTAGACCGCGAGGTCACCGAGCGGTTCGCCGGCGATCGGGATCAGGCCCTTGCCGTCCTTGCCGGTGGATTCGGCGATCAGTTGCTCGGCCCAGGCGCCGAAATCCGATACCTTCCTTGAAGACAGGATCGTCACCTTGTCGCGGCCCTCAAGACCGGCAATGCCCATGGCGAGGCCGAGCTGAACCCCGGGATTTTCCTGCGGCGGCACATCCGGCCCGCAGGAGCGCTGCATCGAAAGGGTGTGCTTGATAAGGCTGCGAACGTCGATGCCGGCAGTGGCGGCGGGAACAAGGCCAAACGGCGACAGCACGGAGTAGCGGCCGCCGATAGAGGGGTCGCCGTGGAAGATGCGCGCAAAACCCTCTTTGGTTGCGACCTTCTCCAGCGACGAGCCGGGATCGGTTACCGCGATAAATCGATGCCCGGCCTTCTCGGCGCCGATGGCCTCGGCGACGCGCGCAAGGAAGTAAGCCTTCATCACGTTCGGTTCGGTGGTGCCGCCGGATTTGCTGGAGACGATGAACAGGGTTTTCGACAGGTCGATCGCGTTTTCCATCGCGCGCACCTGCGCAGGGTCGGTGGAATCAAGCACATGCAATTTCGGGAAGCCCGATTTCCGCGGAAAAGTCTCGGCCAGCACTTCGGGCCCGAGGCTCGATCCGCCCATGCCGAGTACGACGGCATCGGTGAAATGCTGTCCCTTCACGCGCTGCGAAAAATCCTCGTAGTCGGCGATGTCGGCGGCGGCGGCGCTGTTGAGCCAGCCCAGCCATTTATCCTCGTCGTCGCCGGTCCAGATCGACTTGTCCTTTTGCCAAAGCCTTCTGATTTTTGCTGACGCGCGCCATTCCTCGGTGGCGCTCTCGACGGCCTTCTTGATTTGGCCGCCGAGCTTCAGCTCCTGGCGGTCGATTCCATGGCCAAGCACCGCCACGCGCTTGTGCGCCACGGCGCCGTAAAGCTTGTCGGCGGCGTCCGCAAACAGCTTGACGCCATCCTTGACCAGTTCTTCTGTGATCGCATCGAGCGAGATGCCGGACTTTTCGAGCTCGGCGAGGACGTGCCTGGCGTCCTCGAGATTTTCCTCAAGGCTGTCGCGCGGCTCGCCGTGATCGCGGAAGGCGTCCAGCGTCGCCGGCGGCACCGTATTGACGGTGTTGGGGCCGATCAGCTCCTCGACATAGAGCACGTCGCGGTACTCCTTGTTCTTGGTGCCGGTCGATGCCCACAGCAACCGCTGCGGTCTTGCGCCCTTGGCCGCAAGCTTGTCCCACCTCGCGCCCGAGAACAGGCGCTTGTATTTCTGATAGGCGAGCTTCGCATTCGCGATCGCGACCTTGCCCTTCAGCGCGGCCAGCCGCTCCTTTTCGCTGGGGTCGTTGGCGCGCGCGATCTTTTCGTCGAGCTGCTTGTCGACCGCGCTGTCGATGCGGCTGACGAAGAAGCTCGCCACGCTGGCGACATGGGAGGGATCGCCGCCGCCGGCGACATATTTTTCCAGACCGGCCAGATAGGCCTCAGCGACCTCCACATAGACATCTTGCGAGAACAACAGCGTGATGTTGATGCTGATGCCTTCGCCGGTCAGGTATTCGATCGCGGGCAGGCCTTCGGGCGTCGCCGGCACCTTGATCATCACATTCTTGCGGTGGACTTCCTTCCAGAGGCGCTCGGCCTCGGCGATGGTTGCTTTGGTGTCCATCGCCAGGTAGGGCGATACTTCGAGACTGACGAACCCGTCTGCGCCCTTCAACTGGTCATAGACCGGACGCAACACGTCGGCGGCGTGCTGGATGTCTTCGATCGCCAGATGCTCGAACAGCCCGGCTACTGGAAGATCGCCCTTTTTCAAAGCGCTCCTGATCGCGCCGTCATATTCGTCCGAGCTGCCGATCGCCTTCTCGAAGATCGACGGATTTGACGTCACACCCTTGACGCCGTCGGTATCGGTCAGCTTTTGCAGCTCGCCCCTGGCGACGAAGCCGCGGGCCAGGAAATCCAGCCAGACCGCCTGGCCGTGTTTTTCGAGTGCTTTGACGGGATTCATGATGCCCTGTTTCTGTTTGAGCGGTTCTGTTGGCGGCTTGACCGCAACCTTCTCTGGCGGGACGCCGGATTGTCAACAAATCCTTCAACGCGCTGATGGCGGGAATAGGCGTCCCCAACCGGATAACGCTATTGGCGACATATCGATCCCTCAGAAACCCGCCGGTTCTGCGGCATTCCCGGCGAATTTTCGGCGGGCGCGGAAGGGCAGGGCTGCGACTCCCGGTGTTCTTCGCGGTAATCGACGGCCGCGGCTGTGCATGGCTGGGCTGCCTGATGTGGCCTCAGCCTTTCGAGCAACCGCTCCGGCTGCTATCGTCCACCCACAAAAAGAATAGTCGCAGGGGGAGGATATCCGAATGACGTCACCGATCGTGCGCGCCACCAGCCGCCGCCGTTTCCTGCAATACCTCGCCGGGTGTCCGCTGCTGGCGTCCGGCGCGCTGCAGGCCTACGGCATGGAAGCACCGTCCAAACTGCCCGATCCGATGATATGGGCGCCGCCCGGTAGCGGCGAATTGATCGGTCGCCCAAAGGACGCGATCAACGTATTCGATTTCGAACCGGTGGCCCGCAAGAACGTACCCCCCGCGCATTTCGGCTATATGGCGTCCGGCATCGACGACGAGGTCACGCTGCGCGCCAACCGCGAGGATTTTCTCAAATTCCAGCTCATGCCCCGCCGTCTCAACGACGTCTCCAAGGTCGACACCAGCATCGAACTGTTCGGCACCCGATACGATTCTCCGATCTTCGTATGCCCGACCGGCGCCAACCAGTTCTTCCACCCGGATGGCGAACTTGCCGTCGCCAGAGCCGCCCGCGCCGGCAACCATCTGCAAATGCTGTCGACATCCTCGAACTTCTCCGTGGACGACGTCACCAAGGTACGCGGGGCGCCGGTCTGGTTCCAGCTCTATGCATCGCCGAGCTGGGAGGTCGCGCAGGCGCTGATCAAGCGGGCCGACGGCGCCGGCTGTCCGGTTCTGATGGTGACGGTCGATCGTATCGCGGGCCGCAACCAGGAAACCCTGTTCCGCCTGATGCGCACCGATACGCGCGAATGTTCGAATTGTCATGACCGCAGCAGTTTTGCCGCGCGCGCGGCGCGGCGGCACAATTACGACGGCATCGATCTCACCGGTATCAAGGGAGGCGGCGAGTCCTCCAATCTGAACTGGGATACCGTCAAGCGCATGCGCGACGTCACGCGCATGAAGATCATGCTCAAGGGCATCATCACGGCTGAGGACGCCGACCTCGCGGCGCAGAACGGGATCGACGGCATTCTCGTTTCCAACCACGGCGGCCGTGGCGAAGACAATGGCCGCTCCACCATCGACGCGCTGGCGGAAATCATTGCGGCGGTGAAGGGGCGAATGCCTGTCATCGTCGACAGCGGATTCCGCCGTGGCACCGACGCCGTCAAGGCGCTCGCGATGGGCGCGCAGGCGGTCGGCGTCGGCCGGCCCTACCTATGGGGATTAGGTGCCTTCGGCCAGGAGGGCGTGGAGCGGGTGCTCGAGATCGTGCGCACCGAAACCCGCGCGGCCATGCAGCAATGCGGCGCGCGCTCGGTGAAGGATCTCAATTCGAGCTTTGTACGCCGCGCGAGCTGAAGGCTGCGTCCGGGCCAGGTGCCCGCACCCGAGGCGGTTCGAATCTGCATCTCTGCCTGCGTCCCAACGCAGGCAATGGCCGCCAATTTAGCCACACTCCGATGGGAACTGCTTCACGTTCGGGATGTTCACCCGACGTCACACGCGTTCGGCAACGTTTGGCCACACGCATATTCACGAACAATCAATTCCTAAGGAGCGGTGCGCGCCTGTTCCGGCCAGCACCGCCTCTTGGGCAAGGAATCCTTCCATGAAGCAGTACGTGCAGCAAAGCAAGGTCCCAGAGGTCACGCTGGTCTTCTGGTTCATCAAGATACTCGCCACAACACTTGGCGAAACCGGCGGCGACGCGGTTTCGATGTCGTTGAACCTTGGCTATGCCATCAGCAGCTTCATCTTCATCGGCATATTCGTGGTCGCCGTCATCGCGCAGATTTCCGCGAAAACCTTTCACCCGCTGCTGTACTGGTTCGTCGTCATCGCCACCACGACGGCAGGCACGACAATGGCCGACTTCGCGGACCGCTCGCTCGGGATCGGCTATCCCGGCGGCGCATCCCTGCTATTCCTGCTTTTGATGGCTTCACTGGCCGTCTGGTATTGGTCGACGGGATCCATTTCGGTCAGCACCGTCGTCTCGCCCAAAGTCGAAACGTTCTATTGGGTATCGATCCTGTTTTCCCAGACGCTCGGCACCGCGCTCGGTGACTGGATGGCCGATACCAACGGGCTCGGTTACGAGGGCGGCGCGCTGGTGTTTTCGGTCGGGCTTGCCGTGATCGGGGCGGCCTACTTCTGGACCAACATCTCTCGAACCGCGCTGTTCTGGGCGGCCTTCATTCTGACGCGGCCGCTCGGCGCCACGCTCGGCGACTTGCTCGACAAGCCGCTCGCGAATGGCGGTCTTGCCTTCAGCAGGTTTTATGCGACGGCAATCCTTGCCGCGGTCATCCTCGCCTGCATCGCGTTCCTGCCGCAGCGCGCCGGATCCCATGCCGGAGAGCTTGACGCAACGCGTTCATGAGCGGCGCGTGACGGGCAGGTTTAGCGCAGGCTGGCGTTGATCTTGTCCAGCGCCGCGGTACCGGGGCAAAGCTCGCTCGCTTCCAGCCTGTTGAGCGGGCTGTCCACGGTATCGAGATGGCTGTGCAGGTCTTCGGCATCCGGATCGACATAGAGCAGGCCGGTGACGATCTGGCCCTTGGCGGCGTGCTTTTGCAGGAACGACATCGCTCCGACGCGGTCGTGGGCGTCGTAATCCGCGTCGATCTTGCGCAGCGCGATCTTGCTGCCGTCGTGCTGCTCGACGACCTGCACCGTACCCGGGGCGTAATCGACGGAAATCGGATCGCGTCCGGTGATGACGTCAAGGCGGTTCACCGCATCATTGTGCTCGCGCACATAGTCGAAGCTCTTGGTCGAGCCGGCATGGTTGTTGAAGGCGACGCAGGGGCTGATGACGTCGATGAACGCCGCACCCTTGTGCTCGATCGCCGCCGCGATCAGCGGCACCAACTGGCTCTTGTCGCCGGAGAAGCTGCGCGCGACAAAACTCGCGCCGAGCTGAAGCGCGATCGCCACCAGGTCGACGGCGTTGTCGGTGTTCATCACGCCTTTTTTCGACTTCGAGCCGCGGTCGGCGGTGGCCGAGAACTGGCCCTTGGTCAGGCCGTAAACGCCGTTGTTCTCGACGATGTAGGTCATGTTGACGCCGCGCCGGATCGAGTGGGCGAACTGGCCAAAGCCGATCGAGGCGGAATCGCCGTCGCCGGAGACGCCGAGATAGATCAGATCGCGGTTGGCGAGATTTGCGCCGGTCAAAACCGAGGGCATGCGGCCGTGCACCGAGTTGAAGCCGTGCGAGTTGCCGAGGAAGTAGTCGGGGGTTTTCGAGGAGCAGCCGATGCCGGAGATCTTGGCGACACGATGCGGCTCGATCGACAACTCGTAACAGGCCTCGATGATCGACGCCGTGATCGAGTCATGCCCGCAGCCGGCGCACAGCGTCGAAATCTTGCCCTCGTAATCCCGGTGCGTGTAGCCGAGGCTGTTCTTGGGCAGGCCCGGATGATGGAATTTCGGCTTGGCGATATAGGTCATGTCTTTACCTTGCGGAGCGGGGTGACCTGGAGCTGATCCTGATGGTCGCCGATGGCACCCGCGATGAAGCGGGCGGTGATCGGCGTGCCGTCATAATGGCGGATCGGAACCAGCCGCACCGGATCGATGCCGTTCTCGTTGACAATCAGCGAACGAAGCTGCGCGTCGCGGTTCTGCTCGACCACGTAGACAAAGTCGTGGTCGGCGATGAAGCTTGCGACGCTGGAATGGAACGGGAAGGCGCGAATCCGCATGCGGTCGAGCTCGTGCCCACGCGCCTCCAGAAGATGGATCGCTTCATCCATCGCCGGCGCGGTCGAGCCGAAATAGATCACGCCATATTTGGTGGGCCTGGCGGCGTTGGCCTGCAACGGCCGCGGCACCATGTCCTGGGCGGTCTCGAATTTGCGCACCAGCCGCTGCATGTTGTCGGCGTAAACGGAGCCCTCCTCGGAGTAACGCGCGTACCGGTCGCGCGAGGTGCCGCGGGTGAAGTACGAACCCTTGGTCGGATGGGTGCCGGGATAGGTGCGGTAGGGGATGCCGTCGCCGTCGACGTCGAGATAGCGGCCGAAGTCGCGGCCTTCCTCGAGCATCTCGGCCGTCATCACCTTGCCGCGGTCGTATTGGCGGGAATCATCCCACTTCAGCGGGCGGCAGAGCCGGTGATTCATGCCGATATCGAGATCGAGCATCACGAAAATCGTGGTTTGCAGCTGCTCGGCGAGGTCGAAGGCCTGCGCTGCGAATTCGAACGCCTCGGCCGGGTCTTCCGGGAACAGCAGCACGTGCTTGGTGTCGCCATGGGAAGCATAGGCGCAGGCGAGGATGTCGCATTGCTGGGTGCGGGTCGGCATGCCGGTCGATGGACCGGCGCGCTGCACGTTCATGATCACGGCGGGGATTTCGGCGAAGTAGGAGAGGCCGATGAATTCCTGCATCAGGGAGATGCCGGGGCCTGAGGTCGCGGTGAAGGCGCGGGCGCCGTTCCATGACGCGCCGATCACGATGCCGATCGAGGCCAGCTCGTCCTCGCCCTGCACGATGGCGTATTTGGCCTTGCCGGTCTTGGGATCGTGCCGCAGCTTCTTGCAGTGGATTGCAAAGGCGTCGGCGAGCGACGACGACGGCGTGATCGGATACCAGGCGCAGACAGTAGCGCCGCCATAGACCGCGCCCAGCGCGGCTGCGCTGTTGCCTTCGATGAAAATGCGGTCGCCGACCTTGTCCGCCTTCCTGACACGCAAGCCGATCGGGCATTTGAGGTTTTGCAGCGCCCAGTCGCGGCCGAGATGCAGCGCATGGACGTTCGACGATAACAGCTTCTCCTTGCCCTTGTATTGCTCGCCGATCAGCTGCTCGATCAGCTTCGGGTCCATGTCGAGCAGCGCGCACAGCGCGCCGAGATAGATGATGTTCTTGAAAAGCTGGCGTTGCCGGGGGTCGGTGTAGGTCGAATTGGTGATCGCGGTCAGCGGCACGCCGATCACGTTGATATCGGTGCGGAATTTCGACGACGGCATCGGCTTGGTGGAATCGTAGAATACATAGCCGCCGGGCTCGATCGAGGCGAGGTCCTTGTCCCAGGTCTGCGGGTTCATCGCCACCATCATGTCGACGCCGCCGCGCGCGCCGAGATGGCCGTCCTCGGTCACCCGCACCTCATACCAGGTCGGCAGACCCTGAATGTTGGACGGGAAGATGTTGCGCGGGGAGACCGGCACGCCGTGGCGCAGGATCGAACGGGCGAACAACTCGTTGGCGCTCGCCGAACCCGAGCCATTGACGTTGGCAAAGCGGACGACGAAGTCGTTTACGCTGCTGATCGGCTTTTGGACGGGCATGATGTACCTGCGTGGGTCATGTCGATGAGATACTTCTGCATGTCCCAGGCGCCGGTGGGACAGCGTTCGGCGCACAGGCCGCAATGCAGGCAGACGTCTTCGTCCTTGACCATCACCCGCCCGGTCTTGAGGCCGTCGGCGACATAGAGGTCCTGGTCGAGATGCGGCGAAGGCGCCTTCAGCCGACCCCGCAGATCGGCTTCCTCGCCATTCTCCGTAAAGGTGATGCAATCCATCGGACAGATATCGACGCAGGCGTCGCATTCGATGCAGAGCGGCGCCGTAAACACGGTCTGGATGTCGCAGTTGAGGCAGCGCCGTGCCTCGCCGAGCGCCAGCTTGACGTCGTAGCCGAGTTCGACCTCGGCGCGGATGTCCTTTAGCGCGATCACCTTGTCGCGGTGTGGCACCCTGAAGCGCTTGTCGTCGGAGACGTCGTTGTCATAGCTCCATTCGTGGATGCCCATCTTCTGCGAAGAGACCTGCACTTCGGGCAGCGGCCGCTCGGTGATGTCATCGCCGGAGATGAGTTTGTGGATCGAGAGCGCGGCATCATGGCCGTGCGCCACCGCCCAGATGATGTTCTTCGGGCCGAACGCGGCGTCGCCGCCGAAAAACACCTTCGGGTTGGTCGAGCCCATGGTCCTGGCATCGACCTTGGGCATGTCCCATTGGTCGAATTCGACACCGCAGTCGCGCTCGATCCAGGGAAAAGCGTTCTCCTGGCCGACCGCCACCAGCACGTCGTCGCAATTAATCGTCTCGTCTGGTTCGCCCGAGGGCACCAGATTGCGCCGGCCCTTCGCGTCATATTCGGCCTTCACCTTCTGGAAGGCGACGCCGGTGAGCTTGCCATTGTCGTGAACGAATGCCTTCGGCACCATGAAATTGAGGATCGGAATGTCCTCATGGATGGCGTCCTCCTTTTCCCAGGGGCTCGCCTTCATCTCCTCGAAGCCGGAACGCACGATTACCTTGACGTCTTCGCCGCCGAGCCGGCGCGCGGTACGGCAGCAATCCATCGCCGTGTTGCCGCCGCCAAGCACGATCACGCGTTTGCCGATCTTGTCGACGTGGCCGAACGACACGCTGGAGAGCCAGTCGATGCCGATGTGGATATTGCCGGCTTCCTTGCGGCCGGGAATCGAGAGCTCGCGGCCGCGCGGCGCGCCGGAGCCGACAAAGATCGCGTCGTAATTTTCAGCCAGCAGCTTCTTCAGGCTCTCGATCCGCTGCCCGCCCTTGAATTCGATGCCGAGATCGAGAATGTAATCGGTTTCCTCGTCGATCACCGAATCCGGCAGGCGGAATTTCGGGATTTGTGTGCGCATCATGCCGCCGGCCTTTGGGTCCTGGTCGAACACGGTGCAGTGGTAACCGAGCGGCGCGAGGTCGCGAGCCACGGTGAGGGAGGCGGGACCGCCACCGACGATCGCGATGCGCCTGCCGTTTTTCGGCGAGGGGCGCGGCATGCGGCCCTTGACGTCGTCCTTGAAGTCGGCGGCGACGCGCTTCAGCCGGCAGATCGCGACCGGTGTATCCTCGACCCGTCCGCGGCGGCACGCGGGCTCGCACGGACGGTCGCAGGTACGGCCGAGAATTCCGGGAAATACATTCGATCTCCAATTGATCATGTAGGCGTCGCTGTAACGGCCTTCAGCGATCAAGCGGATGTATTCTGGAACGGGTGTGTGCGCGGGGCAGGCCCACTGGCAGTCGACCACTTTATGGAAATAGTCGGGTGCCGAGATATCAGTCGGTTTCATTCCTACCTTGTCCGCGCAAAAACTCGAGAACGGCGCGGCCTTATCTTTGTCTTGCGAACGCTCAGGCGGCGTCCTTGTGGTTTTTGAATTGCATCATCGGGATATCGTATTAAAGCCAATCAAGATCATCCACAAAGGCAATTTTGCGCGATCTCCAGATTTCATCGACCGGTCGCGGGCGGTAATATAAAAGTCGCGGGCAGTAATATAAAAATTCATTTATGCGGCAGTGCAGCATGGCGTAGAATAAGCTACGCCGGTATGTCGCTCTTCGTGAGATCCCACATCAGCCAGTAAATGCCGGAGGAAATCACCTCCGATTTGAACGCTGTGCCATCCGCAAGGCGCGCCGCGATGGCCGTGGCGGCGGCGTTCGCATTCGTTGCATCGATCAGCGCGAACCAATCGCCGGCGCCGGGATCGGAAGCAGACGGCCTGTCCGTGAGCGGCTTGGAAAGCGTGGGATCGCTCTCGATCAGATGCATGGAGATGATGCCATCGAGTCGTTGCGGATCGAGCGCCTCCCGAAGCGCGGCGCGCGATTGAATTTCTCCGCCGGTTTGAGGGCGAAGGCGGACGATGCCGAGCGCCGCACCGCGGCCCTGTCCGCGGCTGATCGTGATGCGCGCCACCGCGCGGATCATGTTTTTGAAACGCGCGATATTGGCCTTCGACCAATCGGTCTGGCTGGCAAGTGCTTTGCGATAGGCCGGGCTATCGAGCACATCGAAGGTTTGCGTGGAGTAGAGGCTGAGATATTTCGGGGAAGCGTCCTGCGCGATGTAGCGCCGGGCTTCAAGAAAGCCCTCAATCGCAACGCGCTCTTCGAGATGTTCGCGGTCATACCAGCGATTGAACTCGGCTTCGTCTGACGGATCGATGTCCATCGACGTTAGCAGCATGCCCTTTCCGGCCATCGGCATTTTTGAACTCCCATTTTGCTCCTCATGGTGAGGAGCGCGTCTTCGCGCGTCTCGAACCATGAGGCCCGATCGGGGCCTTCATCCTCCGAGACGCTTGCTTCGCAAACTCCTCAGGATGAGGGGATAGACTGTTATTTGGCAATCTTCGACGCCATATCAGCGATCGCCTTCATCACTGCGTCCCTGACGCCGGGATCATACAGTGTATGGCCAGCGCCTTCGACAAAACGAATCTCGGCTTCGCGCCAAACCGCGCCAAGCGCATGCGCGGTGGCGGGCGGACAGAGCAGGTCGTAGCGGCCCTGCACGATAATGCCCGGGATACCCTTGAGCTTTCCGGCATCGCCAAGGAGTTGCCCGGGCCGCATGAAGCAATCGTTCTGGAAATAATGCGCTTCCATGAACGGCGTCGCGGGCAGCGAGCGCGGTGAGGCCAGAGCATTGGGATCAAGGCGCACCCGCCCCGAAACATGCTCGGAGAGGATCCGCTCGGTATCATGCCAGGCGCGGGCGAACGGACCGTGCACGGCGGGATCGGTGTCGAGAATGCGCCGCCAATACGCCTCGAGCGGTTTTGTCCGTTCTTTCTCGGGCAGCAAGCCGACAAAATCATCGCTGAGATCGGGATAGAAGCGCGGCAGCACGTCAAGAAACGCGCCTTCGAGTTCGCTGCGCGTGCCGAGGAAAGTCGCGCGCAACACGATACTGAGGACGCGATCGGGGTGCGCCTGCGCATACGCTAGCGCGAGTGTCGCGCCCCAGGAGCCGCCGACGATCATCCAGCGTGAAAAACCGAATTTCTCGCGGATCATTTCCAGGTCCGCGATCAAATGTTGCAGCGTGTTGTCTTCGCGACGGCCCTTGGGGCGGCTTCGGCCGGCGCCGCGCTGATCGAACAGCACGGCATGGAAGCGCTCGGGGTCGAACAGCCTGCGATGATCGGGCTGGCAACCGCTGCCCGGCCCACCATGCAGATAGACCGCGGGAATGCCGTCGGTGCGGCCGACGGTTTCGACATAGATCTCGTGACCGTCGCCGACGGCGAGCTGCTCAGATGTCAGCGGCGCGAACGGGTCGGTGCGAATGCCGGATGACTTGCCCGCGTCGGCATCAGGCGCCATGGCCGCCGTCCGTCTCCGGCGTGCCGCCTGCAAAATTGCGATAAATGAAACGGTCGTGGCCGGCCGCAGCCTCGGCCTCCGCTTGTTTGAAAATCTGCTCGTGCAAGGGCGACAGCGTGCAGGCCGGGTCGGTGTTGCCGGCGTCGCCCGTGAGCGCGAAGGCCTGGCAGCGGCAGCCGCCGAAATCGACTTCCCTGAATTCGCAGCTCCGGCACGGCTCGGGCATCCAGCCGGTGCCGCGATAGCGGTTGAAGGCCTCGGAATTCTGCCAGATCCAGGCGATCGAATGGTTTGACCGGACGGATTCGAATTCGAGCCCGGTAATGGTCTCGGCGGCATGGCAGGGCAGAATCTTGCCGGCCGGCGAAATGTTGAAGAACTGCCGGCCCCAGCCGCCCATGCATTTCTTCGGTCGCAGCGCGTAATAGTCCGGCACCACATAGTCGATCGAAAGCGTGCCCTTCAGCCGCGCTTGCGCGTCCTCGACGATGCGGCTGGTCTCCTCGATCTGCGCCAGCGTCGGCATCAGCGCGGCGCGGTTCTTCAGCGCCCAGCCGTAATACTGAACATTGGCGACTTCCAGCCGGTCGGCATCGAGATCGACCGCCATCTGGATAATATCGGGCAATTGGAACAGGTTCTGGCGGTGCATGACGGCGTTCACCGTCAGCGGCAAATCCAGTTCGCGCGTCCATTTCGCGACTTCGAGCTTCCTGGCGTGCGCCTGCTTGAAACCGGCCACCCGGTCGGCGACAACAGGCTCGTTGCCCTGAAAGCTGATCTGCACATGGCACAGCCCGGCATCGGCCAGCGCGGAGAGCTTTTCGCGGCTCAACAGCACCGCCGAGGTGATGAGATTGGAGTACAGCCCGACATCGCTGGCATGCTGGACCAGTTCGACCAGATCCTTGCGCGCGGTGGGTTCGCCGCCGGAGAAGTGAATTTGCAATACGCCGATCTCGGCCAGCTCCGAGAGCACCTTCTTCCATTCTGCCGTCGTGAGCTCGCTGCCGCTGCGATCGAGTTCGACCGGATTGGAGCAATAAGGGCATTGCAGCGGACAGCGATGCGTCAGCTCGGCGAGCACCGCCAGCGGAATCCCGAAGGTCTCGGCCGTCGAGCGTCGTGCTTCCAGCGCGGCGAGGCCGTCATTGGAGGTAGCTGTCGCTTTGCCGTCGGAAAGAATGTCACTCATGACGTCCTCTCACGCGCTTCGGTGAGGAAACCCTTGTCGGCCAGGTCTTGCAGCATGGCGACGACGTCGGTTGCGATCGCGCTGCGCTCGGCGGCGTATTTGGCCGCGAGCTGGTCGACCATATCGGCGACGCTGCGGACGCCGTCGCAGAGTTGAAGCACCTCGACGGCGATCTCGTCGGGCGCCAGCACGCGTTCCGGGGCCAGGATCACCCAGACCTGACGCGTCTCATCATACCTCAGCTTCGCGTGCCGCGGCAGGACCGGGCGGCTCGCTTCGCTGACGCTGATGTGGCGCAGGCTCGCCATGGCTTGGTTCCCAGCTGGCCTCGAGCTTGGTCTCTAGTCGGTCTTGGGCACAAATGCGCCCGGCGGAATGTGGCCGTCGACATAGGCATGATACAGCGCGTCGAGCTGAACCCATAGCACATTGGTCTTGAAGATCAGCGCGTTGCAGACCGCCTCGCGCTCGGCGGGCGTGTTGGCGTGGGCCTTGACGTAATCGAGCGCGAAGCCGGCGTCGCGCGGCGCCTGCGTCAGGCGGCGGCTGAAATAGCTCATGATGTCCGGATTGACGAAATCGTAGTGTGCCAGCATCCCCGAGATGCGTTCTTCGTGCAGGTTCGGTGCGAAAAGTTCCGTCAGCGAGGAGGCGATGGCCTCGAGCGGGCTCCTGTCGCGCACGAAATGAACATAGGCCTCTACCGCGAAGCGCGTCGCCGGCAGAATGCCCTCGGTGGATTCGACATAGGCGCTGTCGAGCCCCAATCCTTCGGTCAGCTTCAGCCAGCGCTCGATGCCGCCCTCGGCGCCGAGGTCGCCGTCGTGATCCTCGATCCGGTGCCGCCATTCGCGACGGATGCCGCGGTCGCGGAAACGCGAGATCACTACCGCGTCCTTGATCGGTATCGTGCTCTGGTAGAAGTAGCGGTTCAGCGCCCAGGCCTGCACCTGTCCTTTGTTCAGCTTGCCGCCGTGCAGCAGCCGGTGGAACGGGTGCAGGTTATGATAGCGGGTGGCGCCGATCTGGCGCAGCGCCGCTTCCAGCTCCTCGGCGCTGTTCAGAGGCGTTTGGCCACCGAGTGAGAATGCGGTCATCCCGTTGAGCGTCATGGCGTTCAAAGCGCGATCTCCGTTCCATCCGCGGGGATTTGCCACCCCGCCCGCTCGGCGATCCTGCGTTCCGCGGAATCGTGCAGCAGCGCCGGGTTGGAATTATTGATATGCAAAAATATTTTCCTGTCGATTCCAAGACCGGAAAGTGCGGCGATCGCGCCGCTATCGCCGGACATGGCAATGTGTCCCATGCCTTGGCCGGTCTTGTTGCCGAGGCCGGCCAGGATCAATTCATCGTCGCGCCACACGGTGCCGTCGAAGAAGACCAGTGGTGCACCGGCCAGCCGCGATTTGAGGTCGTCGGTCACGCCGGCACAGGCGGCGAGGAAATAGAAGAACTTGTCTGTCGCCTTGTCACGGATCCGAAGCCCAAGTGTATCGCCCGCGCCATCCTCTCCGGCCGGGTGGGCCTTGCCTTCCAGATACCAGGCGCTCTTGCCGGCAACGGCGAACGGCAAAACCTCGATGCCGGACGGTGAGCCGTCCGGCAGCGCCGGCTCGAAGGTCTTGTCCACCGCGATCGGCTGGCGATGCACGTTTTTTTCGTTGAGCACGTCGAAGATGCTGTTGGACTTCAGGATCGCCAGCACCCTGGCGTGCGCATAGATCGTGAACGGCCAGCCTTCGCGCATCGACAATAATCCTGCCACCGCGTCGATCTCGCCGTTGGTCAGGATCACGCCCGAAATCGGACTGTGTCGAAGCTTGCCGGCAGCCGGGTGAAGCTGCGGTGTCGCGATCAGCTGCTGGCGCAGATCAGGCGAGGCATTGATCAAGAACCAGTGATTGCCGTCGGCGTTGATCGCGATCGAGGCCTGGGTGCTCTGAAGCTCGGGATGCTCGGTTCGCGCTGCCCGACAAACCGGGCAACCGCAATTCCACTGCGGAACGCCACCACCTGCCGCGGCGCCCAGGACGACGACGCGAAGCATGATCCGTCTCCTGGAATTTTCTGGATTTTGATTTCTGGGCCTGGATTTCCAAGCTTTGATCTTCGAAAAAGCTTCAGAGGTGGACGCAGGCATAGACACCGTCCCGGATAGGGAACGTGTCACACCTGGCGATCCACCTTAGGTCAATAATGAAGCTGTCGCAGCCGCTTACTTGCGGGCGGCGCACGCATACATGTTGATTTCCATACCCACCGGCACTTCGACGATCTTCGGTGTCTTCCAGGCCATTTGGCACTCCTTGTGAAACCGGACGAACTCCGCCCTGCCCAACAAGGTAATACTTGGCCAAAACTTCGCCAGCGAAATCTTTTTCATTCGAAGGCCGCGCCGGTACAATGTTGCAGCGCAAAAAAGGACTTCACGCGCTTGTGCGAGCGCGTGCCAAACCAATGATGGATCAATGGGTTCATATCGGGGCGAGCAGAATCTCAAGGTTGGACCGGCCCGCCGCGGCAAACTCCAGATAAAGCACTTGTGAGAAACCGATGGCGCCCCTCCGGTGTCCCCACCGCAACAGGTTTTGACCCATGCCGCGATACTTCTTCAACGCGCGAATCGGCGATGAATTGATCCCCGACCCCGAAGGCGAAGAATTGCAGGATCCCGACCGTGCGTGGGAGGTCGCCCGCGCCATGATCCAGGAATTGCTGAAAACCGAGGACGCAGAGGGCCTCTTGAGAGCGAGCCTCGAGGTGACAGACGATCAGGGTGAGATCGTGCTTGAGTTTCCCTTTGCGGAGGCGCTGCTCGACGTCTCCGACGTTTCCGTCACAAAGCATTGATACCAGGACGCCGCGATTCGGGAGCTGCATCGCTGCCTCGCCTCTATTCCAGCGGTGCCGCTCGCGCCTCCAGAGATGTTTCCGATTGCGCGCCGACGAAAAAATATTCAAGAGTGTGCCCATGAAGGCCACCGGACGGGCAGGGGCTTGCCCGCGCACGGATCAAGGCTTCCACAAAGGGGAGAGAATTATGAAGATTTGCTCATCGGCGCCGCGCAGCCTGCTGCTGGCTGGCGCCTTTTTCGGAGTGTTGAGCTGTGGCGCTGCCGCGCAGCAGCCGGCCAACGCGCCGGCGCTTCCGCCGGGCTCTCCGCTGATCGGGCGGCCGGATAATGAAGCGGCGGCGAAGCTGGCGCCGGTTGCGGCTCCGCCGATCGCCGCAGCGCCCGACAAATTGCCGCTGGCGAAGCTGAAAGTACCGGCCGGCTTCAACATCGAGGTCTATGCGGCCGGCATGGCCAACGCCCGTTCGCTGGCGCTGGGTGACAAAGGCACCGTCTTCGTCGGCAGCCGTACCCTCGACAAGGTCTACGCCATCGTCAACAAGGACGGCAAGCGCGAGGTCAAGGTCATCGCTTCCGGCCTCTATCGGCCGAACGGCGTCGCGTTCAAGGACGGCACGCTCTATATCGCCGAGCTCTCCAAGGTCTCCAAGATCGAGAAGATCGAGGACAACCTCGACAGCCCGCCGAAGCCCACGGTGATCTACGACAATCTGCCCAAGGACGAAGCCCATGGCTGGAAGTTCATCGCCATCGGACCGGACAACAAGCTCTATGTTCCGGTCGGACAGCCCGGCAACAACGTCCTCCATGACGAGAACCACGGCCAGATCCGCCGCATCAACCTCGACGGCACCGGCGCCGAAGTGATCGCGCGTGGCGTTCGCAACACCGTCGGTTTCGACTGGAATCCCGAAACCAAGCAGCTTTACTTCACCGACAACAGCCGCGACTGGCTGTCGGAGGACGTTCCGGAGGATGAGCTCAATCGCGTCACCAAGGTCGGTGAACATTTCGGCGCGCCGTACTGCTATCAGGGCAATATCCCTGATCCTGAATTCGGCTGGGGCCATTCCTGCAGCGAGTTCACTCCACCGGTCGGCCTGATGGGACCGCACGCAGCTTCGCTCGGCATGCGGTTCTACACCGGCAGCATGTTCCCGAAGAGCTACAAGAACGTCATCATCGTGGCCCGGCACGGTTCCTGGAACCGGACCAAGAAGTTCGGCGGCGACGTCGTCGCTGTCCATCTGAACAAGGACGGTACGGTCAAAAACATCGAGCCGCTCATCACGGGCTTCCTGGAAGACAACAAATATGTCGGCCGGCCGGTCGACGTGATGCAAATGAAGGACGGATCGCTGCTCGTCTCCGACGACTGGAACGGTGCCGTCTACCGCGTCACCTACGGCAAGCAGAAGGTCGCGGGGCAGTAAATCGCCGACCACAATCGGGGGCAGCGTCCGCTGCCCCCGATTTTTCGTTTTTTTGGACTGTGCTCGTCAGGATTGGGTCGATGCGGAGAATGATTGCGGCGCTGGCGTTTGCATCGCTGGCTTTTTCGGCGAGCGCCGAAACCATCGAAGAGCGTGCGGCGACCTGTTTTGCCTGTCATGGCGAGCACGGAAAATCCGAGACCGAGAATACGCCCTCGCTCGGGGCCCAGCAGGCGCCCTATGCGCTGATCCAGCTCTTCATGTTTCGCGAAAAGCTGCGGAGCTTTGAGCCGATGAACGAAATGGCGAAGGCGTTCACCGATGACGATCTTCAGAAGTTTTCCGATTTTCTCGCCAAGCTGCCGAAGCCGCCGCCGCCGGCCGATGCCGGCGAGCCTGCACGAATGCAACGGGGCCAGGCGCTGGTGCAGCAGCACCGCTGCAACAACTGCCACAATCCCGACTTTTCCGGCAAGGAGAACGTCCCTCGCATCGCCAACCAGCGCGAGGATTATCTCGCCAAGACGCTCAGCGAATACAAGGACAACAGCCGCCACGGCTATGATGGCACCATGGCCGAGGTGATGCAGCCGGTCACCAAAGATCAGATCGCCGACCTTGCCTATTACATCGCCCGCGTCCGCTAGAGCGCGCCGGTTTCGACGGGATCAGAACCGGCGCTTTAGCCATTTGTTTTGACGCGTTTTCCTTACGCGAACCGGTATCCACCCCGCTATCCAAATGCGGGGCAGGCTTTCGCTCGAAAATGCGCTGAGCCTGCGGTATGGCGCTGCCCTCCCGGTGGCGCTACAACCTGCGGCGATGAAAGGGAGTTGGTCATGGAAGATCTCTGGCGTCTGTCGGCTAAAGAACTCGCCAGCCTGATACGGTCGAAGAAGGTTTCGGCGAAGGAGGCCGCCTCTTCTGCGCTCGCGCGACTGGACGCGGTCAATCCAAAGGTCAATGCGGTCGTCGACCATCGGCCGGAAGACGTGATGGCCCAGGCCGGACTAATCGACGCGGCGATCGCGCGCGGCGAGGATGCCGGTCCGCTCGCGGGCGTGCCCGTCACCATCAAGGCCAATATCGATCAGACAGGTTTTGCCACCACCAACGGCCTGAAGCTGCAGCGCGACGTCATCGCTGCGACCAACAGTCCGGTGGTGGACAATTTGCGCAAGGCGGGTGCGGTGATTCTTGGGCGCACCAACTGCCCGGCATTCTCCTATCGCTGGTTCACCACCAACCTGATCCATGGCGACACCAAAAATCCGCGCGATCCATCCATCACGCCGGGCGGCTCCTCCGGCGGCGCGGGTGCGGCGGTCGCGTCCGGCATCGGTCATATCGCGCACGGCACCGACATCGCCGGCTCGATTCGTTACCCTGCCTATGCCTGTGGCGTTCACGGCCTGCGACCTACCGTCGGCCGCGTCGCGGCTTACAACGCGTCGGTGCCGGAACGCACCATCGGACCGCAGATCGCCGCCGTATCCGGACCACTCGCGCGCACCATCGGCGATCTCAGGATCGCACTCGCGGCGATGTCAGCGAAGGACGCGCGCGATCCCTGGTGGGTGCCGGCGCCGCTCGAAGGGCCTGTGATGCCGAAGCGGGCCGCATTGTGCCTGAGGCCGGACGGACTTGAGACCGCCTCCGAGGTCCAGGCGGCGGTGGCGGATGCGGGCAAGCGCCTGGAGCGCGCCGGATGGACGGTGGAAGAGATCGCGACCACGCCGCCGCTGCGCGAGGCTGCCGACCTGCAGACCAAGCTTTGGCTTGGCGACAGCTACGAAGCCCAGCTCGCTGCCGCCGAGCGGGAGGGCGATCCCGGGGCGCTGGCGTGCTTGCGTGGCAACCGCGCCAAGGTCTTTCCATTCGACGCCGCCGCCTTCTCCGGAGCGCTGACGCGGCGGGCCACGTTGATGCGCGAATGGTTGCAGTTCCTGGAGACCTGGTCGGTTCTCGTGATGCCGGTATCCGCCGAACTGCCGTTTCCCGACGGGCTGGACCTGCGCGACGAGGCCTCGTTCACGCGGGTGTGGCGGGCGCAGCTGGCACAGATCGCGATTCCCTTCCTGGGGTTGCCTGGGCTAACGGTGTCCACGGGGCTGGTGGGGCGTGTTCCCGTCGGCGTTCAAGTGGTTTCCGGCCGCTTCCGGGAGGATCTGTGCCTGCTCGCGGGTGAGGCGATCGAAGCCTTTGGCACGCCGTCGACGCCGGTCGATCCCGTGAGCAAATAGACGGCTGAAGGAAAGGTCATGGCCAGCATCTACGATTTCACGGCAAAATCCCTTGCCGGCGAGGAGGTCGCGCTGAGGCGGTTCGAGGGTCAGGTCCTGCTGATCGTCAATACCGCGAGCGCCTGCGGATTCACCCCGCAATACAAGGGCCTCGAGGCGCTGCAGAAGTCGTACGGCCCGCGCGGCTTTTCGGTGCTCGGATTTCCATGCAACCAGTTCGGACGCCAGGAACCGGGCAATGCGACGCAGATCCAGCAGTTCTGCGCCACCAATTATGCCGTCAGCTTTCCGATGTTCGACAAGATCGACGTCAACGGTGGCGACACGCATCCGCTATATCAATATCTCAAGAGCGAGAAATCCGGACTGCTAGGCTCCTCGATCAAATGGAATTTCACCAAATTCCTGGTCGATCGCGTGGGCAAGGTGGTCGCGCGGCACGCGCCGACGACGGGTCCGGAAGCACTCACCCAGGAAATCGAGGCGCTATTGTGAACGAGAAGAACGAGGCAACGACCGACCAGCTGCCGGACCGGTTGTCGAGCGATCCGAAAAGCCCCTACTACAACGAAGCGGTGTTGGCGCGCGACGTCGGCATCCGCTTCAAGGGCATCGAGAAAACCAATGTCGAGGAATACTGCGTCAGCGAGGGATGGATTCGCGTCACCGCGGGCAACGCCAAGGATCGCTACGGCAACCCGTTGACCATCAAGGTCCATGGCCCCGTGGAGCCATATTTTCGCGACAAGGGAGCGTCCTGAGGCGGCGAAACTGTAACCGCGACCGTCATGCCCGGGCTTGTCCCGGGCATCCCCGTCTTGAAGGGCGGCAAGAAAGTCGTGGATGGCCGGGACAAGCCCGGCCATGACGAATAAATCAATCATCCGCGTGAAAGCCAAAGCCAATGTCCGTCCGCATCGTCGACATCCAGGAAATTACAAAGCCGATCTCCTCACCGATCCGCAACGCCTACATCGACTTCACCAGGATGACGACCAGCCTGGTTGCCGTCGTCACCGACGTCGTGCGCGACGGCAAGCGCGTGGTCGGTTACGGCTTCAATTCCAACGGCCGCTACGGGCAGGGCGGATTGATCCGGGAGCGGTTCGCGCCGCGGCTGAAGGAGGCCGATCCGAAGGCGCTGATCGATGAGGCCGGCGACAATCTCGATCCGGACAAGGTCTGGTCGACTCTCATGTCGAACGAGAAACCCGGCGGCCATGGCGAGCGCTCGGTCGCAGTCGGCACCATCGACATGGCGGTCTGGGATGCGGTGGCGAAAATCGCAGGCAAGCCGCTGTTTCGATTGCTCGCCGAGCGCCACGGCCGCGCCGCCAATCCGCGCGTGTTCGTCTATGCGGCCGGCGGCTACTACTACCCCGGCAAGGACCTCTCGATGCTGCGCGGCGAGATGCGGAGCTATCTCGAGCGCGGCTACAATGTCGTCAAGATGAAGATCGGCGGCGCGCCGATCATGGAAGACCGGGCGCGCATCGAGGCCGTGCTGGAGGAGATCGGCAAGGACGCGCAACTCGCCGTCGACGCCAACGGCCGGTTCGATCTGGAGACCGCGATCGCCTACGCCAAAATGCTGCGTGACTATCCTCTGTTCTGGTACGAGGAGGCCGGCGATCCCCTGGATTTCCAGCTTCAGGCCGCATTGGCCGAATTCTATCCGGCGCCGATGGCGACCGGTGAAAATCTCTTCAGCCATCAGGACGCGCGGAATCTCCTTCGCCATGGCGGGATGCGGCCCGACCGCGACTGGCTGCAATTCGACTGCGCGCTTTCCTATGGGCTTTGCGAATATCAGCGCACGCTTGAAGTGCTCAAGAGCCAGGGCTGGTCGGCGAGCCGATGCATTCCGCATGGCGGCCATCAGATGTCGCTGAATATCGCGGCCGGCCTCGGGCTCGGCGGCAATGAGAGCTATCCCGACCTGTTCCAGCCCTATGGCGGCTTCCCCGACGGCGTTCGCGTCGAGAACGGCCACATCACGATGCCGGATTTGCCGGGCATCGGCTTTGAGGGGAAGTCGGATCTCTACGCGGAGATGAAGGCGCTGGCGGCTTAGGTAACGCTGTCATTGCGAGCCAACGGGTCGCTCGAATGCGCGCCCGATGACAGGCTCCGCGAAGCAATCCATCGCACGGCATAAAGACTCTGGATTGCTTCGTCGCTCCGCTCCTCGCAATGACGAGGAAGTAGCTGCGCCTCGGCCTCACATGACCGAAAGTGCTACGACAGCCGCATGTCCAACAACCGGCGACCTTCGTTCCTGAGCAATTTCCTTACCGCGCCGGAGGCCGCGACCGTGCCCTCGTTGGCGTAGGCCTCGTGGTTCTTCTCGATGTCTTCCAGGCGATAGAGATAGTTGACCATGATGCCGGCGGATTCGCGCAGGCCCTTCGGTGAGAGATCGCCGAGCCAGTCGATCCGCTCGAGCCGCGCGCCGTTGCCGAGATGGAATCGCGCCACCGAATCGATCAACCGGCCCTTCGGGGTGCGCGCTTTCAGGAAATAATATGCCGCGAGCGGCTCGACCACCGGACGCAACTGATCCGCGAGTTCGGCATTCTCGAACCAGTCCGGATTATCCAGATGCGCGAGCTGTGCTTTCTCCTCATCGCTTGCCGGAAGGTAGGGTGTCTGCTTCAGCCATTTCATGAATCCGGGCACCGGCGAAAGCGTCACGAAATTTTCCAGTTTCGGCAATTCACGCCGCAGTTCCTCGACTACCTGCTTGATCAGGAAATTGCCGAAGGAAATTCCGCCGAGGCCACGCTGGGTGTTGGAGATCGAATAGAACACCGCGGTGCGGGCGCGCTCGATCGGCACCGGCTCGCGGTCTTCGGCGAGCAGCGGCGCGATCGCGCCGGGGATCGATTCCGTCAGCGCCACTTCGACGAAGATCAGGGGCTCATCGACAAGCGCGGGATGGAAGAAGGCATAACAACGCCGGTCGACCGGGTCGATGCGCCGGCGCAAATCGTCCCAGTCGCGGATCTCGTGCACCGCCTCATAGCGGATGATTTTTTCCAGAATGTTCGCTGGCGTCGACCAGTCTATCCTGCGCAACACCAGAAACCCCCTGTTGAACCATGAGGCCAATAAATGCACGACGTCGCGATCGAGCGCGGCAAGGTCCTTGTCGCCGTTCGTGAGGCCGAGCAGATCGGCGCGCATCGACACGAGATCGCTGGTGCCGCCAGGTGCGCGGTTGAGCCGGCGGATCAGTTCCTGTCGCCGCGGCTCGGAGGCAAAATGCAGGTCGCTGGCGTCGGCATCATTGGGCTGCGCACGCCACCTCTCGATCGCCTGCGCAAGTTTCTCCCGGTCCGGACCATAATTGCGGGCCAGCGCCCCGAAGAACGAACGCCGGCCGGCTTCGTCGAGGTCATGGTAGCGATCGAGCAGTTCGCGCGCCATGGCGGTGCCGGAAGCCTCGCCGCGGCCCGACAGCAACGCCTCGCATAACTTCACCAGATCGGATGCGTCCTGCCTGTCGTCCGATGTCGCCGCGCGACGAAGCAAAGTTCGGCCACGCTCGGAAATCGAGGCGAGCAGATCGGAGAAGAAGGCATTATTCCTGGAAGACATGTCGAATCCACACGGCGCGGCAATTGTTACATGGATTTAAGGCGGCGCCGATCACAATCAAGCCAAGCAAACCTCATGCCCCGCCAACGGGTCGGCGGGAGCGCCGCCAGGCTCCGGCGGGCATCCAGCACGCGCAGCCTGCGAATTGAAAACGCCCTTGAATATGGATACCCGCCTTCGAGGGTATTGACGGCGTTGCCGAAAAATGGCGTCCCGCAAGGGCCAATTCGGCCCTATTTCATTTTCGGACAACTATAGATACCGATCGGCCGCATCCCATGACGGCCGGACCGTGTAACCTAGCTAGAGCATGATCCGGAAAAGTGGGCACCGGTTTTCCGAAAAGATCATGTTCAAACAAAAAGATAGAGCGAGATGACGATTCGAAGAAATGTCATCTCGCGCTGGACCAAAACGTGAGGGGGATTCGACCCATGAACAGCCCGGCCAGGGTGATCGGCTTTGTCAACGCTGCCCATTTCATCGACCATTATTCGATGCTGATCTTTGCCGCGGCGGTGATCGTGATGGGGCCGGCGCTTGGCATGGCCTATTCGGAGCTGCTGCCTTACGCCACGCCGGGCTTCGTCGCCTTTGGCGCAGGCTCGCTCCTGACCGGCTGGCTCGGCGACCGCTGGAGCCGCCGCCACATGATGGTGGTCTTCTTTGCCGGCATCGGCGCCTCGATGATCGCGGTCGGCCTCGTGCGGACCAGGCTGGAGCTCGGCGCCGCGCTGCTGTCGATCGGCCTGTTCGCGTCGATCTATCATCCCGTCGGCACCGCGATGATCGTGTCCTACGCCGACCGGCTCGGCCGCGAGATGGGCCTCGACGGCGTCTGGGGCAATCTTGGCGTGGCATCGTCGGCGCTGGTCACCGGCGTGGTCGGCCAATATCTCGGTTGGCGCTGGGCCTTTATCATTCCGGGCGTCGTCACCATCCTGATCGGCGCAGCCTTCATGCGGACCGTGGTCCACGAGGATCGCTCCGGCTTCAGGCAGGCTGCGGCACAGGCCCGCGTGGCCAAACAGGATATGTGGCGGGTGATACTGGCGCTGCTGATCGTGGTGATCGCGATTTCCACCACCTTCAACGCAGTGACGGTGGCCTTGCCAAAATTGTTCGCGGAGCGATTGAGCGGCCTTACCCAAAGCCCGGCGCTGCTGGGTGTGATTGCGGCCGGTGTCTATGTGTTCGGCGCGATGACGCAATACACGATCGGCAAGCTGATCGACCGCCATTCGCTGAAGGCGGTCTCTTTGCCGTTGTCATTCGTGCTGGCGCCGTTCCTGTACATGGCGGCGGAGTTGTCGAACCTGCCCCTGATCGTCGCCGCGATCGGCATCGTCATGGGCGCGTTCGGCCAGGTGACGGTCAACGATGCCATGGTTGGCAAATACACCAGCGAGGAATGGCGCTCACGTGCTTATGCGGTGCGCTATTTCGTCGGCTTCACCGCCGCCGGCGCGTCCGTTGGCCTGGTGGCATGGCTGTATCAGCAGGGCGGGTTCGTCGCCATGCTGCACGCGTTCGCAGGCCTGTGTTTGCTGGTGATCGCGGCGGCGATCATCCTGCCGGCCGAGATCAAGGTGCCGGCTGCGGGTACGAACTGAGCGCCGGGCGAACGAAAGTCACTCGACTGTCATTGTCCCGGGCACGAAAATGCCCGTGGCCCGGGCAGCCTTGCCGTCGTTTTGTCCAATCAGCATTGGGGCCGCTGTGAGGTGGCTCACATACGACGCGTTTGGCGCAGATGTAAAAAGCTGCCATCATAACGGTAAATCCAACGCGATGAGGTGTCGTCATGCGGTGTCCTGCTGTTCGCGACGTGTTGCTTGTGTGTGCGTTTTTGCTGTCCTTGCAGATAACGACCTCCGACGTCGCCTCGGCGGAGAGCCGCGTGGCGCTGGTGATCGGCCAGTCGGCTTATCGCGCGGTGCCGGCGCTGCCCAATGCCGCAAACGACGGCAAGCGAATGGTGGAGTTGCTCGGCAGCGCAGGGTTTGACGTCACGGCGGCGCCCGACCTGGCGCAGAACGACATGCGCCAGGCCATCGGTGACTTCGCGGCCAAGGTGGCGGCGAGCGGACCCGACACGGTCGCGCTGGTGTTCTATGCCGGCCACGGGCTGCAGATCGACGGCGAGAATTATCTGGTGCCGGTCGATGTCGATCCGAAACGCGAAGCCGATATTCCGCTGCAGGCGGTCCGGCTCAACGATCTCATGAACACATTGGGGGCGTTGCCGACACGGATGCGCATCTTCATGCTCGATGCCTGCCGCAACAACCCGTTCCCGGCGCTCAACCAGACCGCGGGCCACGGGCTTGCAGTCGTCAACACCAGGGCCGGGGCGCCCGGTTCGTTCATTTCCTTCTCGACCTCGCCGGGTGCGGAGGCGGAGGATGGCAATGGCGAAGACAGCCCTTACACGACGGCGTTGCTCACGGTCGCGAGGGAGCCGAATCTGCCGATCGAGGAAGCGTTCAAGCGCGTCCGCGTTTCGGTGAACCAGGCGACCGAAGGCCGGCAGATTCCCTGGGAAAGTTCATCTCTGACGAGCGACTTCAGGTTCTTCGCAGGAGATGCGGGTTCGGGCCAGAGCGCGGCGGCGCTGAAACCGCCGGCAACGGCGGCGCGGACTGTGGACGATTGGCGCAAGGATCTCGGCGGCAAGGATCCGAAAGTCGCCTATGAACTGGTGATCGCGGATGATTCGGTGGCGGCCTATGAGGCCTTTACCGCGCTGTTTGGCCAGTCTTCGTATGCTCCACGCGCACGCTCGCTGCTTGAGCGCCGCCGTGAGATGCTCGCATGGGAAGTCGCGGTCGCGACCAATACGGCTGCGTCATTCGAGACGTTCCTGGCGAGCTATGCGAGCAGCGATCTGGCGGCCACCGCACGCAAGATGCAGATGCGCGTCTTCAACCGCACGCTCGCGGCCAGTGCCTCGCTCGCCCCGATCCCTGTCGCGCTCGGGCCGACCTGTCCATGCCCCGCCCAGCCGGCGCAGCCGCTCATCAAGAAGGTTGAGCCGCCACCGTCGACCAGGCGCGTCGATGCGCCGCCGCCGAAGCGCAAGAGGCCGCGCGGTGGTGATGACGATGTCGTCGTCGAACGCGGTCCGCCCGGCCCGCCGCCCGGTGTCATTGTCGAGAGCATTGGCATGGGAGTCATTGGCCTTGGAGGCGGCATGCGCGGCGGTGGCATGGGAGGCATGGGCGGCGGCTATGGCAATCGAAGATAACGACGCTTCACGATAAGCCGCCCGCGGCGCGAGCCGGGGGCATCGCAAAAGGGCTTCGTCTTGCCGCGCTCAAAGCGCGGCAGGCGCGCGACCAATTTACTCAATGGCAAGCCATCAGGCTTGTCTGTAACCAGGTCTAACTGCCATCATCGGATGTGCAGCAATGGAGGCGGGCTATGCGAGCTTCTCTGCAAGTCGTCGGCGTGGCACTAACGCTGGCGTCCACAGTCATGTCGCTCTCCCCAACTACCGCAGCCGAACCCAAGGACGAAGTCGCGGCAGCAACCGCCGCTTGGGCGCAAGCGCTCGGTGAGGATGATCCTGAGAAGGTGCTACCGCTCTATTCCAGCGAAGCCGTCCTTTGGGGGACCATATCCCCGAAGCTCCGGTCCGATCCGACAGCGCTGCGGGACTATTTCGTGGGCGCTTTCAAAGCTCTTCCCGGTCTGAAAGTAACGTTCGGCGATCAGCTAATCCGCGTGTACGGCAACACGGCAGTTAACACTGGCTATTACACCTTTTCGTATGTTCAGAACGGCGAGAGCAAAATCTTCCCAGCGCGCTACAGCTTCACTTACGTTAAGAACGGCGACCGTTGGATGATCGTCGATCATCATTCTTCGGCAATGCCATCACCGCCGAAGTAGGTTGCTCCGGGCACCGGCTGCATCGAATTGGCTCAGCCTTGACGGGAAGATGAGGCCGGGGGGCATGGTCCCGATACGAAGCGTTTGCATGGGAAGATCATGCTCAATAAAAAAATTGCCTATGGGGGCTGATTCAACTCGTCAGCCTTAAACCCTGGCGATAGGAGACACGGCATTATTCAAGGCGGCCGCGCCCCAAGGACTTTGCGCCGCCGTGGCCGGAAGGTTTGTCGCTCGCCAAGCTGCCCCTGCCAGACGCCGCTGCTTTTGCCAGGCGCATCGGCGTCGTCTGGGCCAGAGCTTCCCTTCGCCTGGTGTACGCATTTCTGGAGCAGGCAGCAGCGGCGCGCTCACAGCAAGCTGCAGGGAAAACTGCCAAATCGGGAGCGCGCGTGCCGCGATGATTATTCAAAGTTGCCGCAAGTTTCCGACGCGCCGGAGAGGCTGGTTCTCCCATCTCATTTCGGTGGCGCAGATGGTATCCAGACGGTTTTTCGTGGCGGCGAGGCGTTTCAGGGTGCGCCAGACCCGGACCGGGATAGACGAAGCCACGCCGGTGCGGCATGCTGCTTGCATTGATTGAGTAATATTTGCCCGCCCTTTGGGGGCTCGCGCATTCGCCGGAGGCCCAATGACCATTTTTGCCGCGGCGCCGATCGTCGGCATCGAGCGCTCGAAAATGAATTCGATCGTGTTCGCAAGCTGCTTTGGAACCATCATCGAATGGTATGATTTTCTGATCTACGCCACGGCGGCGACGCTCGTCTTCAACAAGGCGTTCTTTCCGACCTTCGATCCGCTCGCCGGCACCTTAGCCGCGCTCGGCAGCTATGCGGTCGGCTTTCTGGCGCGGCCACTCGGCGGCGCGCTGTTCGGCCATTTCGGCGATCGGCTGGGCCGCAAGTCCATGCTGGTGCTGACGCTGTTCATCATGGGTTTCAGCACCTTCTGCATCGGGCTCTTGCCGACCTATGCCTCGATCGGGGTGCTTGCGCCAATCCTTCTGATCCTGCTGCGCATCATCCAGGGCATCGGGCTTGGCGGCGAATGGGGCGGCGCCTCGGTGATGGTGCTTGAGCACGCGCCGGCCGACAGGCGCGGCTTCTACTCAAGCTTCGTGCAGATCGGATTTCCGATCGGACTGGTGCTGGCCACGCTGGTGTTCGCGCTCGTCACCAAATTGCCCGACGCCGATTTTGCGAGTTATGGCTGGCGCATCCCGTTCCTGGTCAGCATTGTGCTGCTTGCGATCGGCGCATTTATTCGATCGCGGGTACCGGAGACGCCGGTCTTCGAGGGGCTCAAGCTGCGCGACGGCCTGTCCAAGAATCCGGTCGGCGAGGCCGTCGGCAAGAACACCAAGACCTTCCTGATTGCCGTCGGCCTGAAACTCTCCGAGGTATCCTGGGTCTACATGCTCACGGTGTTCGTGGTGGGTTATGCAACGGGCAAGCTCGGCCTGCCGAAGCCGATGATGCTCGACGCCGTGATGTATGCCGCGCTTTTGGAACTCGTCAGCCTGCCGCTGTTCGGCTGGCTGTCCGACAAGATCGGCCGGCGGCCTCTCTACATTCTCGGCGCCCTGTTCACGATCGCCTTCGCATTCCCGCTGTTCTGGATGGTGGAAAGCAAAAGCACGGTATTGATTTTCGCCGCGGTCATGACCGCGATGAATTTCGGCCATGGCATGATGTTCGGGCCTGAATCCGCCTACTTCCCCGAACTGTTCGGCTCCCGCGTCCGCTACTCTGGCGCGTCCTTCGGTTTCCAGGTGTCGGCGGCAATCGGCGGCGGCTTCTCGCCGATCATCGCCACCGCGATGGCCGGATATTTCGGAGGCACGACGGGCGTGTCGATCATGATGATTGTGCTCGCGCTCATTACGCTCTCCGCAGCACTCGCTGCGCGCGAGACCAGGGGCGAGCCACTCGCCGACTAGAGAGGGGCACCGTGCAATTTGGTATTTTCATCTATGACGGCGTCGAACCGATCGATCTCGCGACCTTCGGCGTGCTGTCGATGGCACGCCGGATCGCGCCGGAGATCGCGATATGCACTATCGCACCTCGCGCGGGGCCGATCGCGCTCGCCAACGGACTGAAGGTGACAGCTGATTTCGGCATCGACGACGCACCGGCTTGCGATCTCGTCATCGTCACCGGCGGTCCCAGCTGGACCGCGCAGGCGCAGTCGCCCGCGACACTCGACTATGTCAGGCGCGTCCACGCTTCACACCGCATCGCGTCGGTATGTACGGGCGGCATGATACTGGCCGCAAGCGGTGTGCTGGACGGCGGAGCCGCCACTACCAAGCGCGAAGTGGTGCCGCCGGAAACTTCCCCGCTGGAAGTGATGCGTGCGAGCTATCCGCGGATCGACGTGCGCGAGGCGATGCTGGTGGAGCGGGAGGGAGGCGTGGTGACCGGCGGCGGGGTGACGCTCTGCATCGACACCACGCTGCATCTGCTTGCGCGTATGCTCGGTCAGGACGTCGCCGATGAAACCGCGCGCATCATGGAATATCGGCGGGCCTGGCGCGCCAACCGTGAGGCCTTTGCTCCAGTCCTGACAGGGCAATAAACGCCATAATATCGAATTGGGTCAGCCTTGACGGGAAGATAACGCCGGGGGGCATGGTCCCGACACGAAGCCTTTGCATGGGAAGATCATGCTCAATAAAAAAGTTGCCTGTGGGGGCTGATTCAACTCGTCAGCCGTAAACCCTGACGATAAGAGACACGGCATTATTCAAGGCGGCCGCGCCCCAAGGAAAACGCATGTCCGATACCGATCAATCGCCCGCAGGGATCGTCCACTATTCCTCGGATGAGATCCTGGCGCATCCTCGGCTCGCCGCAGCACGCGTGGCTTTTGTTGAGGCCGTGCTTGGTCTTTATGAGGGCAATTCGTTCCTGACACGATTGCTGCTCGAGGCAGGGCGCACGGTGATTTTCACCGTCTCCATATGCCTGCATGTGCGCTACGACGAGGCGGACCGCAAGACGTGGCCCACCATCGGTCTTTTGCAGGAGTTGATGACGCAGTTTGGGCTGTCGAGTCCCCGCCGGATCGAGGCGCTTGTGGGGCGGCTGATTCACGACGGCTTTCTGGAATCGGTTCCATCGAAGCGGGATGGTCGCGCGCGTATCCTGACGCCGACCGCCAAAATGCTGGCCCATGACCAGGATTGGCTCGCCGCGCACTATCTGCCCCTGCATGTGATGTTTCCCGAGCCCGGCTATTCTCAGGTGATCGAGCGCGACCCGGCGTTTCAGAGGGCGCAGCGAGTGGTGGCGATGGACTTCCTGGCGCTTGGCGCGAAGATCCTGGCAAGCAATCCGGCGATGATGCTGTTCATGGCCCGCGACGCCGGCATGATGGTTCTGATGAAGCTCATTCAAATGGCCGGCTCCGCCGCCAACCAGGCTCCAGAGGGGCTCTCCTATGCCGATATCGGCGCGCGGTTCGGCGTGTCGCGAACCCACGTGCGGACGCTTCTTCAGGACGTCGA
>Ga0210405_10000717_pt1 | contig 41811 bp, 37 predicted proteins | sample IncBWH11MmetaG_FD_155492 | JGI IMG/M metagenome (GOLD analysis project Ga0210405, IMG submission 155492) | Forest soil microbial communities from Barre Woods Harvard Forest LTER site, Petersham, Massachusetts, United States - Inc-BW-H-11-M | ecosystem: Environmental > Terrestrial > Soil >... | reverse complement strand
CCCGATGATTTCGAGCAGTCGCAACGTATGAGCCACTTCTTCGTTGCGCCACTGATCCCCGCTGACGACGGTGATGCCAAGCACCTCAACCTGCGGCGACTGGATCATCAGCAACACAGTCTGCATGTTGCTGCCGCCGGGACCGGAGCAGTCTTCGTTGATGATGACTTTGCGGCGCGGCTGGGCGGAACAATCGACCACCATCAGAATTAGGGCCAACGGAAAAATCAGAAGCCTTGTTGTCATGTCGTGGAAATTGTAGCTTGAACGCTCGGCAAACCGTGGTCGGGGCAAAGATAAGGGCAGAGCGGGAAGTGTTCCCGTCTGCCCAAATGCTCTTACTCCGGAACTTCAGAACTTCAATTTAAGGGCGAACTGAATGACGCGTGCATCATTCAGTGCCTGACTCACTACCCCGAAACTGAGCGGGGCATTTATGTCCTGTTGTCCACTGCCTGCTGCACCCGGCAGGAAGAAATGTGGGTGGTTGAACAAGTTGAAGAACTCCGATCGGAATTCGAGGTTCATCCCTTCCCGCAGAAGAATCTGCTTGATGATTGAAAAGTCCGTGTTCACGAAACGAGGACCATAAACCGGCGCGCGTGCCGCCGTGCCAAGCTCTCCGGCTGGGGCCTTCTCAAAAGCACAGGGGTTGAACCAGTTCGCTTTCGTGTGAATCTGCGATGGAGCATTGCAACCTTGATTGCCCGCCACCGGCCCCGCCTTGTTTGGATCGCCCACCTGGTTCGGACGCTGGTAATTGTTCCCGTTGTAGTTGAAAAATATTCCTGACCCGTCTCCGCTGTCCACGACGAACATCGGAAATCCAGAAGTTGCCTTCACGATGGCATCCACTTGCCAATTTCCCAGGATTGCGTTGGTAGCACCGTTCCACGTGTTCCCAAAGTGCTTCCCTTTGCCTAAGGGCAGGTCATAGAGGACGCTGGCGGTGAAGCTGTCGTTGAGATTCAATTGCGACAAACCCCAGTCCAGCTTCGCGGTTCCAGGCAACGGATAGTAAATCGCACCGGGGTTTGTTCCCAAGCCATCCGGCATCCCTGAGTCGAATGTGCGAGACCACGTGTAGCCCAGCAGGGCATAGAGGCCATGCTTCACACTCTTGGTCTCCGCCTTTACCTGTAGAGAGTCATATCGAGCCGTGCCGACGCTGTTGTTGGCAACGACCTGCTGAAAGAAGCCCGCATACGGGAACGTTCCAAAGCCGCAGCCCAACGTGTAACCCGGAACGACGCCACACGCGCTTGGATCGCTGAGGTTCTCGTTTGACTGGCTGACCAGAATATGAGTGCTCTTTGAGCCAGCATACCCCACCGTCAACACGACATTTCCAGGCAACTGGTGCTCCACGTTAAGGTTGTACTGCTGGACCATGCCCTGCTTGAAATTCCGGTTCATCGACTGGATTGTTCCGGTATAAGCGGTAGGGTTCACAGGAGCGTTGTAGATAGCTCCTCCCGGAACGTTAAGAGCGGATGCAGTATCGGCCTTGAGCAGGAACCCACCCGATAGGGAACCGGGAGCGACGCCAAACGCGAAGCCGAAAGCGTTAGGATCCACTTCCGCGTAGTACGGCGGGTTCTGCCAAAGACCCTGTCCGCCCTGATTCCAAGCGGCATCATGAAAGATCGCATAGCCGGCGCGGACAGCAGTCTTGTCGCTTCCCATGGGCCTCCAGGACAGTCCGATGCGCGGCTCGATGGCCGTCTTATCGAACTGAATTCCCGCTCGTCCGTCTGTGGCAACACAGGTCGTACAAGCACCCAGAGTAGGACTGCCTTTGGGCACGTACCACTTAAGCGTCCGAATATCGAAGTTCGCTTGCCGATTCATGACCTCGGTTTGAGGCGTGGCCAGGGACCACGCAACGCCTATATTCACGGTCAGATTGTTGGTGAAGCGCCAGTCATCCTGCACAAATGGACGGAACAGCTTCCAGCGACGGCCGACTGTTCCTCCGAGAAACGTCTGATCGTGAGCGGCGAAGACGCCCCAAGCACCCAAGAGCACGTCTGCGGCATCGTCTCCCGTCCACATGGCATTCTCCACCGCGAAACCATCCTGGAAGGCATTGTTTCTGATGTTCATCTCGTTGGCGCGATATGTAGCACCGAATCGAATATTGTGTTTGCCGCGAATGATGTCGAGGGTGTCGGAAACCGAGTAGACGTTGGTCCCGCCCTGGTAAGGAGAGTAGCCGCGATCACCCAACGACATATAGTTCGTCATCAAAAACGACGTCATGCCGCAGCTGATGCAGTCTTTGCTTGACTGGTTCAGAGTCGTAGGGTAGCCCGTAATGGAAGAGCATGCGGCCCCCAGATTCGCTCCCGGAATGCCGATGACCGCAGCCTTGCAACTCCCGTCGCTACCGAAGGACAGGATGTGATTGAAAATCCTGTTAAAGCCCGCACTGGCCTGGTTGATCATGTTCCCGGAGAAGACGTGCGTTTCCGATACAACTGCATTCCGTCCATGATTCTCGATGTGCTGATTGCTTCCGAACGCGTTGACTTCAGCCCATGTCGGTGAGCCGCCGGGGACAAAGTTTGTAGCCTGATCGTAGCTGAAGCGCCCAAAGGCAGAGTCTTTGCTGGAAAAGTTGTGATCAAGGCGGATGTCAAAGGTTCCTTCATTCAGCCTCCTCACCGGCGAATTGGCGTAGTTGAAGCCCGCTACATTCGCAGTGGGTGTTGGATACAGTTGAAGTATCTGCGCACCAATCGGACTGACCAGCGCCCCCGGAATTATGTTGCAAGGCTGTGTGACGCCGGGTGTTACAGGCCCCTGGCTCCCGCCATCGGGTCCGCTCGCAGCCGGGGCGACGGGAAGTCCTGTCGCGATGTTGCAAATGAACGGACCTGTGGCTGTGGTGGTTGCCGAGGTATGGTAGGGGAACGGGTCGGTGAGTTGTTTCGCCGTCGCGGCGCCGCTGAAATCGTAGTTGCCGTTAGCATCAGCCGTCGTCATGCCGGTGGTTGGGACAAACCCGCTGAAGGGTATTCCGCGGCGCTGCATCTTGGCCTGGTAATCAATAAAGAAAAATGTCTTGTCCTTCTGAATCGGGCCGCCAAAAGAACCACCAAACTGATTCAGGTTAAATTGTTGCTTCGGACTAGGATTTCCGAAATCGTAGACTTTGGCGTCCAGTTTCGTGTTGCGGAAGAATTCAAACAACGATCCGTGAAACTGATTGGATCCTGATTTCGTTGTCACCAACACAGTAGGACCGGCACGCTCTCCGTATTCCGCGGAGTAGTTGTATGTCAAAACCTTAAATTCCTGAATATCGTCAATAGAAGAAAAGATTCCAATTCCCCCTTCATCTAATTGGTTGTTATCGTTGCCATCGAGCAACCAGTCGGTCTCTTGTTCACGCGATCCACCGACCGAGAGCGAAAAAGCTCCGCGTGTTGCGGCTTCGCTGCTGGCCGCACTCGTAAAGAAACTTACGGGATTTGTCGACTGTGTCGTCCCCGGCGTCAGCGTTGCCAACTGCACGAAGTTCCGCCCATTCAGCGGAAGTTCGGCAACTTCCTCTGACGTAATGACCTGCCCCAAAGTCGGACTCGTAGTCTCGACCGCAACTTCAGTCGCATTCACCTGTACGGCTGTACTCACCGACGCAGGCTGGAGCGGGAAATTCAGTTCGCGCTGCTCATCCACCTGTAGGCGGACATCCCTCTGTTCCACCGGACTGAAGCCCTGGACTTCGACGCGAATCGTATAGAACGCTGCGGGAAGCAACGGCACTGTGTAGTGGCCGGTATCGTCCGTTTTCACTTCACGCGTGAATGCAGTGCTCTGGGAGGTGATTCTCACACTGGCACCCGGGATGACCGCGCCGGCTTTGTCGGAAATAGTACCGGAGAAACTGCCGGTGGCCTGACCGTGAAGTAGCGGCATAAACAGGGTCACGACGACACACGACACCGCTAAGAGCGTCCTCTTGCTCGACATTTCGCTCACCCTTTCGACGGCTTGCTCCCCAAAAAGAAAAGACACTCCCGCTTCCCATCGAATTAGGAGGCCCCCAGCCGCAGACACGGCTTATAAATCGCCCATCACGGGTAAGTCAAGAAGTTTCGCGGTGGGTGAGAGCATCGGAAGATCGCATATTTCATTTTTTGCACAGACGCATTTGCAAAAACGTTCCAGCGAAGTTCCGGCCTACCAGAAGAGAATGCTGGGAAAGGAGAAACACTGCAAAGGTAACCGCTCTCACGCACGCGCCGACCATTCCGAATCGAAGCGAGCGCGGTCGTAAAAGGATTTCTGTGTGCCGACTCCGGTCGTCGATAACCCGGCATATAAATTTGCGCGCCGCACCGCTTCTTTCTCCGGCACACCTTCCCCAAGAAAAACGGCGAAGCTCCCGATGAAGGCGTCTCCTGCGCCGGTGCTGTCGATGCTCTCGACGGCAAACGGCGGGACATGCTCGGTCCCATCGGGAGTTGCCAACAAAGATCCGTTTGCGCCCAGGGTGATGATGACGCGTCGTATCCCGTCCGCAACAAGGTTCACGGCGCACTTCTTCGCGGCTTCCACCGTTTTCACCGCCATCCCTGTGATGGATTCAGCCTCGCTCTCGTTGGGAACGAAGTAGTCCAAATCCTTGAGTGCTGCCATATCGACGGCCTGTGCCGGAGCGGGATTCAGGATGCAGCGGATTCGATGTTGGCGCGCAAAATTGATCGTGTAATAAACCGTCTCCAGCGGAATCTCGAACTGCAGCACGATGCAGTCAACAGACTTCAACATGTCGGCGGCACCATCCACATCGGCGGGCTTGATCGCGTCGTTAGCGCCTTTCACGACCAGAATCCGATTCTGTCCGTTGGGCTCGACGAAAATAGGAGCGACTCCGCTCGAAAGTCCCTCGACCTGCTTCACATAAGTAGGATCAATTCCCAGCTTGCGAAAGTTCTCAATCGTGGCCGGCCCGAACAAATCGCTGCCCACACGCGCGACCATGAACACATCGGCCCCGCAGAGTCGCGCTGCCACGGCCTGATTGGCACCCTTGCCGCCAAATCCCAGATCGAACTTCTGCCCGAAGATGGTTTCTCCAGGTTTTGGAAATCGATCTGCGAAGGTTGTCAGGTCGATGTTTGCACTGCCTACTACTGCGATGCGAGGCCGCTTTGCCATCATCGTCTCGTTTCTCCGGATCTGGGGAAAGGCCGAGTCTATGTAGCGCAGGGTGGACGTGTCAACGCGAGCCGCTCGAGGCAGCGCGAAGACGAACGCACTTGTGGCTCCAACCCAAGAAGAGTACAGTTACTCGTTTTCCAGGGGGGAAACGCATGTTCACGCCACAAAGCCTCACCATTGCGCTGCTGATGATGATTACCAGTGCCATCTGCTGGGGTTCGTGGGCAAATACCTTCAAGGGAGTCAAGAACTACCGTTTCGAACTTTTTTATTGGGATTACGCCATCGGAATTTTTCTGATTTCTCTGGTGCTTGCGCTCACGATGGGCAGCACCGGACAAGATTCCTCCAGCTTCCTGGAGAATGTTCGCGCGGCCGACCCTTCGAACATCGTCTCTACCCTGGTCGGTGGTGCGATTTTCAATCTCGCCAATCTGCTCCTGGTCGCTGCGATCGATATGGCGGGCCTCGCTGTTGCTTTTCCCGTCTCGATCGGAATCGCCCTCGTGGTGGGAGTGGTGTTGAACTACATACTGCAACCCAAGGGCAGCGCCCTGTTGCTGATGGCGGGTGTGGCGTGCGCCCTGATCGCCGTGATTCTCGACGGCAAGGCTTACGGAAATCTCTCGCGCACCGGACGGGGAGCTTCTCGCAAAAGCATCATTCTTTGCGTGATCTCAGGAACGCTGATGGGCCTCTGGAGCCCTTTCATGACTTATGCCATGACGCGTGGCGACCATCCTCTGACCCCATATAGCGCGGCAGTATTTCTCACCTTGGGGGCGCTGCTCTCTTGTTTCATCTGGAATGTCTATTTCATGAAGAATCCACTGGTCGGAGAACCAGTCAGTTTCAGTGGATTTTTCAGCGGGCCGCCTTCCGGCCACCTGCTCGGATTGTTGGGCGGTTGCGTCTGGGGACTCGGAACTGTCTTCAATCTCACCGCGGGGAAACTTACCGGCCAAGCGATTTCCTACGCGATTGGGCAATCTGCGCCAATGGTCGCCGCCCTGTGGGGAGTTCTCGCGTGGAAAGAATTCGCCGGGTCCGGGTCACGCGCAAAAGTTTATCTCGCGTTGATGTTCGTCTTTTATGCTTTTGCGATTCTGCTGGTCGCGCGCGCGAACGGCTGAGGGAACACCTGCGTCACCATCCCAACACTCAAGGCTCCGCTTTGCTAGGTTGCTTATCCCGGGCAAGGTGTTTGCCTGCTACTCCCCTCTGATCCGGCTGATGAACAACTGCAGGAAACGGTCCGCATCTGATGCGAGGCATACTTTCGCATTCGGTTTCAGCTCGACGACTCCCTCGATTTCGTAATGATCCCCACGCAGCACGTTGTTTTCGTTGGAACCCATCCGGTTCGCCACCGTTTCACCACGCGTGAACTCTCCCTTCGTCTCCACATCGACGTGCACCTCCTTGAGCGTTACGAGCGTCGGATCGATCACAGTGGCGACAGCCAGGGGATCGTACATGGCCGCACCGGAATATCCGCTCTTTTCCGAGCGCGTGACGTAAAAATCGGCAAGCTTGGAGATGAAGTCGCTCTCCGGCCCGTGCAATGACTGAAGCTGTGCAAGATGCTTGCGGGTCATCAGGGTCCGCTCGCCGACATCCGAACCGATCATGGTCACGATCCATCCAGCGTTAAAGACGATCGACGCCGCTTCGGGGTCGCCATATATGTTGGCTTCTGCCGCACCGTTGACGTTTCCTCCAGTGATCGATCCGCCCATGATCACAATGTCTTTTACTAGCGGGACAATCGATGGATCCGTCGAGACCGCCAGAGCAATGTTCGTAAGTGGACCGACCGGAATCAGCGTGATCTCGTGAGGGTACTTATGAACCATTTCGATGATGAGATCGGGGCCGAAGCGTGAATCCGCCTTGCATTTCGATGGAGGCAGTTCCACACCGGCTAGGCCGTTCTTGCCATGCCAGAACTGAGCGGTGATAAGTTTCTGGTTCAGTGGGTGCTGGGCTCCGCCCGCGACGGGCAAATCACAACGGCCTGCGAGCGATGCCAATTTCAATGCATTTTCAAGTCCCTGCGACGCCTCGACATTTCCTGGGACTACCGTAAGAGCTTCGACCTTCAATTCCGGCGAATTCAGCGCCAGCAGGATCGCCATCGCATCATCGATGCCCGGGTCGGTATCAATGATGACTCGCTGAGGGGGCTGGGCAATGGCATGTACGAAAGAGCAGACGAGCACAAAAAGAATCGACAGCGAACCGCATCGCTTCACGTAGAACGATCCTCGGTTTGGATTTGGAGCACACGAATTTTACAGCAGCATGCCGGCAATGGAGGCCGACATGAGATTCGCCATCGTGCCGGCGAGCATGGCGCGAACCCCCAACCGCGCCAATTCAACTCTTTTGTTCGGAGCCAGCGCCCCGATGCCGCCGATTTGAATTCCGATAGAACTGAGATTAGCAAAACCGCAGAGCGCGAAGGTTGCGATTGTAAACGAGCGCGGATCGAGTGCTTTCTGGGCCGCTCCCAGCATCTTGTAAGCCACCAGTTCATTAGCCACCATGCGTGTACCGAGAAAAGAGCCGATGGTGGAGCAGTCCTGACGCGGGACCCCAATCAGCCATGCGATAGGAGCAAAGATCACTCCAAGGACCTTTTCTAGGCTTTCGGGAAACCACCCAATCCAGTGGTGAATGCCGCCGAAGATCCCGTCCACGAGCGCAATTAGCGCGAGGAACGAGATAAGCATCGCTGCGATGTTTAGCGCGAGGTGCAGGCCATCGGTGGTACCGCGCGCGATCGCGCCGATGAGGTTTTCTTTCTTCTCAGCCTCTTCCTCCTCCGCGCTCATTACAACTCTGCCTGCCGTCTTCGCTTGCTCGGTTTCCGGTACAAGCATTTTCGCCATGACCAGCGTTCCGGGAGCTGTCATGATGACAGCGCTGAGCAAGTGCCCGGCGTCGATACCGTAGCCGATATAGGCCGCCATGATTCCCCCGGAAACGTGGGCCATGCCGCTGGTCATTACCGTCATTAATTCGGATCGGGTGAGATCTGGCAGGAATGGACGGATCGTTAACGGGGCTTCCGTCTGCCCCATAAAAATACTGGCAGCAACATTGAGAGACTCTGCGCCGCTGGCACCCATCACTCGAGTCATTACCCAGGCGAAAACCCGAATGATGATCTGCATGATCCCTAGGTGGTAGAGCACGGCAAAGAAGGCGGCAATGAAAATGACGGTAGGCAGGACCCCAAAGGCGAAGTATCCCAGTTGCGATCCTTGGTTGGCGAGATCTCCGAAAACGAAATGTGATCCCGCATAGGAGTAGCCCAATAGACGAGTCACCGCCTCCTTGGCCACTTGGAACGCTTTCTGGCCGGGCGGAAATCTGAGCACAAAAACTGCAAACGCAAACTGCAGCCCCAGCCCCCACGCCACCGTTTTGAGGCGAATCGCCCGGCGGTTCGTGGAAAAGGCGAAGGCCAAACCGAGCATCGTTAACAGGCCGAGAATCCCGGTGTATCGTCCCATCAGTGTTTTTCTCCGGACTTCTGGATGACTCGGTGGATCAGCGGCCGCTTTGCCGGTGCTGCATCCGCGATCTGAATACTGTCGGCAATCAGCAAACGGGCTTGCTCCGCACGCGCTTCCGAATTGTAGTAAACCGTCGCGAGCGGTTCCTGGGATTCCACTCGTTCTCCAACTTTCTTGTGCAGAACAATGCCCACCGCCGGATCTACTGAATCATCCTTCCGCTCCCGCCCGCCACCGAGAATCACGCAGGCGATGCCGATGTGTTCGCACTGCATAGAGGTAATGACGCCTGACTTCGGACTAACGATCTGGGATGTTCGTCGTGCCTGCAGAAGCCGCGTCGTGTCATCAACGACCCGCGCGTCACCGCCCTGCAGTTCGATCATGTGTCGAAATTTGTCCAACGCCTTGCCGGACGAAATCAGTTCTGAACTGAGCTTTGTCCCTTCTGCAACGGTCTTGGAAGCGCCTCCAAGATGGAGCATCCATCCGGCAAGATGAAGGCAAAGCTCGCGCAAATCCTCCGGGCCCTCGCCTCGCAGAACTTCCACGACCTCGATCACTTCCAGCGCGTTGCCAATCATCTTTCCGAGCGGCTGGTCCATGTCGGTAATCAGCGCGACGACCTGCTTTCCCATGCGCTCGCCGGTCTCCACCATGAGCTCAGCGAGGAAAGCCGCATCCTTTTCGCTCTTCATGAAAGCACCGGAGCCGGTCTTCACATCGAGCACGAGCGCGTCGATGCCCTCGGCAAGTTTCTTGCTCATGATCGATGCGCAAATCAGATACGGACTCTCGACAGTTCCGGTTACGTCGCGCAGCGCGTAGAGTTTTCGATCCGCTGGCGCGATTTCTGCCGTCTGGCCGATCATGGCACACCCGCAGGCTTCCAGCACTCGTCGGAATTCGGTAACCGGCAGGTTCACATTAAATCCTGGAATGGCCTCGAGCTTGTCGAGCGTCCCGCCGGTGTGGCCCAGACCTCGACCGCTGATCATCGGCACTGCGATGCCCGCGGTAGCCACCAAGGGAGCGAGCACGAGCGAGGTCTTATCTCCAACACCGCCCGTCGAATGCTTGTCGACTTTTCTCTGTGGCAGTGAAGAAAGATCGAGGACCTCCCCCGAACGCAGCATTGCATCCGTCAGCGCCGCCGTCTCGGGCCGCGTCATACCGCGCAACACGACGGCCATAAGCCACGCTGAAACCTGGTAGTCAGGAACGTCGCCACGCGTGTAGGCATTCACCAGGCTTTCAATTTCCTCTCGCGTCAGCTCGATGCCATCTCTCTTCTTGCGAATGACGTCAATCGCACGAAAGGTGGGTGCAGCAGATCTCGTTTCGCTCACTGGAGCCGGAATCCTTCCGGAAGAAGTTCCTTGATGTGCGCCTGCTTCGGGCCGTCTGCGCCCTGAAAGAACACGGTTGCGTCTGGCCCGAACTCGTAAATCACCTGGCGACACGCGCCACAGGGCGAACAGGCGATTCCATGATCGTTGGTTACCGCGACAGCCCGGATTTCGATCTTTGGTCCTAGTTCGGCTACAGCTGTGAAGATTGCTGTCCGCTCCGCGCAGTTGGTCATGCCGTAGGATGCGTTCTCCACGTTGCAACCGGAGAAAACTCTGCCATTTGCCAGCAGGATCGCGGCCCCGACGCGGAATTTGGAATACGGAGCATGAGCATTCTTCATCACTCGCATTGCGGCCCGGTCCAACTTCTTCCGCACAGCCGCCCAAGAATTAGTTTTGCGCATAGAGAGAAGGATTCTCGACAGTTCTCAATTGTTTCCTGCAACGTTTAAAATCGTGCGCCATTGTAAACCCTGGGATGGATTTCTAGCCGTTTCTTGGCTTGGCTAACCGCGAGAGAACGGCACTCGCACGAAAAAGTCCGCGTGCCGTACAATTGCATCCAATGTTTAGGCCTGCTTCGGATTAGGGCAGACGCAGTGGAAAGCAATTCCGAAATGCTCAGCGACCACGATTCCTCGAAACTGGCGCAACGTCGCGACGCGAAAATCGCGACTCGAGATCGTGGCGCATCGGGAGCACTCGCCTGGCTTCAGGGACGGCCTCTTCTGCCGAACTCCGGAATTCCGCTTGATCTGAGTTGGGTGCGGGAAGTTCGCGTGAACACGAGCGCCGTCGAACGAAGAACGCAATCGCAGGTGGCAAGGCGAACCGTCAAGAAGGACTGGCAGGCGGCATGGCTGCTGCGTGCGATTTCGTGCATGGATCTGACCACACTTTCCGGGGATGACACAGAAGAACGTGTGCGCCGCCTGTGCGCGAAGGCGCGACAACCCATTCAGCATGAGTTAGTCGAAAAACTCGGCATCGAACAACTCGGAATCAAAGTTGCCGCGGTGTGCGTATACCACACGTTTGTGGAGACTGCCCTCAATGCCCTTGAGGGTAGCGGGGTCCACGTGGCGGCGGTCTCCACCGGATTTCCTGCGGGCTTATCTCCACTGGCCGAACGTGTCGCTGAAATCCGCCGGTCCGCAGAAGTCGGCGCGCACGAGATTGATGTCGTCATCACACGCGCGCACGTGTTCGGCGGACAGTGGCAGGCGCTCTATGACGAAATCGCCGCGTTCAAGCAGGCGTGCGGCGGCGCTCACATGAAAGTCATTCTGGGAACAGGCGATCTTCTAACCCTCCGCAACATTGCCCGCGCCAGCTTCGTCGCAATGATGGCGGGAGCTGATTTCATCAAGACCTCGACCGGAAAGGAGGCGACCAACGCCACGCTCCCGGTGAGTCTGGTGATGATTCGCGCGATCCGTGAGTACGCGCAACAGACCGGCATGGCCGTTGGATTCAAGCCGGCGGGAGGCATTCGGACCGCAAAGCAATCCATCGACTGGCTTGCCATGATGAAAGAGGAACTGGGCGATTCCTGGCTGCGGGCGGAGATGTTCCGCTTCGGTGCGAGCGGACTGTTGGGTGACATAGAACGCCAACTGGAGCATCATGCGACAGGACGATATTCCGCCGAGTACCGGCATCCAATCGCCTAGCTCAGTCCACGAGAGAAATGAACTGAATGAGCATCGCCGAAAAATTTGTCAGCATGGAATACGGCCCTGCGCCTGAAGATCCGAAAGAGGCCCAAGCATGGCTCGAGCGCCACAGCCGCAAGTTCCATCACTTTATTGATGGTGGGTGGCTGGCGCCCGCCGCGGGCGAGTATTTCGACACGCTCGATCCATCGAACGGGGAAAAACTGGCGAGTGTCGCGCAAGGCAGTTCAGCAGACGTCGATGCCGCCGTCCGGGCCGCTCGCGCGGCTTCTCCGAAATGGCGCGCGCTGACACCTCACCTTCGCGCTCGTTACCTCTACAACCTCGCGCGTCTCGTGCAGAAGCACTCCCGCCTTCTTGCCGTTCTCGAGACCATGGACAATGGCAAGCCCATTCGCGAGAGCCGCGATATCGACATCCCGTTAGTCGCGCGGCATTTTTACTATCACGCGGGCTGGGCCCAACTATTGGAGCAGGAATTCCCTGATCACGAACCGTGCGGAGTCGTCGGACAGATCATTCCCTGGAACTTCCCTCTTCTCATGTTGGCTTGGAAAATTGCGCCTGCGCTCGCGGCCGGAAATACCCTGGTGCTGAAACCCGCCGAGTTCACTCCTCTTACTGCTCTCGCGTTCGCCGGCCTCTGTCAGGAAGCAGGTATTCCCGGGGGAGTGGTCAACATCGTGACGGGTGATGGATCAACGGGAGAATCCCTCGTCAAGCATCCCGAGATCGACAAGATCGCGTTTACGGGTTCAACCGAGGTTGGTCGTGCGATCCGCGAAGCCACTGCTGCGAGTCACAAGCGTCTCTCTCTGGAACTCGGCGGGAAGTCGCCTTTCATCGTGTTCGATGATGCCGATCTCGATGGCTCGGTTGAAGGATTAGTGGATGGAATCTGGTTCAACCAGGGTCAGGTTTGCTGCGCGGGATCTCGTCTGCTGATGCAGGAAAGCATCGCGGAAGTGCTCATCTCCAAAATCCGCGACCGCATGAATACGCTGCGACTCGGGCCACCGCTCGACAAGGCAATTGATGTCGGAGCCATCGTGGCACGCGTACAACTGGAGAGAATCCAGCGCATGGTGGCCCAAGGAGTGGCAGAGGGCGCAACCTGTTGGCAGCCGCAAATCACGCTGCCCTCGCGGGGATTCTATTTTCCACCGACAATTTTGAGCAATGTGCATCCTACATCGATCGTCGCGCAGCAGGAGATTTTCGGCCCGGTGCTCGCTGCCATGACCTTCCGCACACCAAAAGAAGCTGTGGAACTCGCCAACAACACGGTATATGGACTGGCCTCGTGCGTCTGGAGCGAAAGCATCAACGTCGCGCTGCATGTCGCGGCGCAATTGAAAGCCGGCGTCGTGTGGGTGAACTGCACGAACCTGTTCGATGCCGCCTGCGGCTTTGGTGGATATCGCGAAAGCGGGTACGGGCGCGAGGGCGGACGCGAGGGCCTGCTCGAATACATGGAGCCGAAATGGTTCAAGCATGCACCCAAGCTCGTTGCAGATAGACCACCGGTTCCACCATCGCAAGATCCCGCCGACTCAGGCACTCCCTCCATTGACCGCACCATCAAGCTCTACATTGGCGGCAAACAAGCTCGTCCCGATTCGGGTTACAGCATGGAAGTGCGTTCGCCTGATGGTGCATTGCTCGGTGAGGCGTCTTTGGGTAATCGCAAAGACATTCGGAATGCAGTCGAGGCGGCTCGCAAGGCGGAAGGCTGGGCGAAGGCAACAGCGCACAATCGAGCACAGGTCCTGTATTACTGCGCGGAGAATCTCGCCGTGCGACAGGACGAAATCGCGTCGCGACTTGCCTCTGCGGTTGGAGAGCAGCAGGCGAAGCGGGAAGTCGCATCAGGAATCGAGCGCATCTTCTCGTATGGGGCGTGGGCTGACAAATTCGATGGTGCGGTTCACAATCCACCCTTCCGCAACATCGCCATCGCCATGAACGAACCCATCGGTACTGTCGGCGTGATCTGTCCTTCGGAAACACCGCTGTTGGGATTCCTTTCGCTCGTGCTGCCTTTGATTGCGGTCGGAAACACGGTGATCGCAGTACCGTCCGAAAAATATCCCTTGATCGCGGCCGATCTTTATCAATTGTTCGATACGAGCGATCTCCCCGGAGGCGCGGTGAACATTGTGACGGGATATGTTTCGCAGCTGCTCAAGCCGCTCGCGGAACATGATGATGTCGATGCAATCTGGTGCTATGGGGACGAGGCCACTGTCGCCTCCGCAAAAGCGATGTCCACGGGAAATTTGAAGCAGGTCTGGACCAACGAAGGCCGCACAATCGATTGGTTCGATTCGAAAGTTGCCGAGGGACGCTGGTTACTCGAGCACGCCACCCAGGTCAAGAACATCTGGGTTCCCTACGGTGAGTAGTTCGCCCGATTGATTTTCCACCGGTTCGGGACTAGCATACCCGAAGTTTTCATTCGCCCGGCATCATTCTCTCTGCACGTCCACGTCGACCAAGGAGGACCTATGGGCATCGCAGTCTCCGCGCAAATTCATCCACAAGTAGCAGAGTTCATCGACAAACCACGAAAAATGTTAATCAACGGACAGTGGGTAAACGCCGCGTCCGGCAAGACGTTTCCAACATACAATCCGGCAACCGGCGAAGTTCTCGCGCAGATCGCAGAAGGCGATCGTGAGGACATTGAACGTGCCGTGGCTGCGGCAAGGCGCGCGTTTGACAATGGTCCATGGCGCAAAATGACAGCCTCCGAGCGCGGACGCCTCATCTGGAAACTGGCGGACCTGCTGGAACAACACACCGAAGAGTTCGGATACCTCGAGAGTCTCGATAATGGTAAGCCCCTCACCATTGCAAAAGCGGCTGACGTGCCCCTGGCCGTCGATCTGTTCCGTTACATGGCGGGATGGGCGACGAAGATCGAGGGCAACACGATCCCGTTATCGGTGCCCTACACTCCGGGCGCGAAGTATCTCGCGTACACGTTGCGGGAACCGGTCGGCGTCGTCGGGCAAATCATTCCCTGGAATTTCCCGCTCCTGATGGCTGCCTGGAAACTTGGCCCCGCGCTCGCGACCGGCTGCACCGTCGTGCTGAAGCCGGCAGAACAGACACCGCTTACGGCGCTTCGTCTGGGCGAACTGATTTCGGAAGCAGGCTTCCCGGAGGGTGTCGTCAACATCGTTCCGGGTTACGGCGAAACCGCCGGCGCCGCGCTGGCTGCGCATCCGGATGTCGACAAAGTCGCCTTCACCGGTTCCACGGAGGTTGGCAGGCTGATCGTCCACGCCGCCGCGGGCAATCTGAAAAAAGTATCTCTGGAGCTGGGAGGCAAGTCTCCGAACGTCGTCTTCAAAGATGCCGATCTCGAGAGCGCGATTCCCGGCGCAGCCGGCGCAATCTTCTTCAATCACGGCCAGTGTTGCTGCGCCGGATCACGCCTGTACGTGGAGAAATCCGTCTACGATCGTGTGGTTGAGGGCGTGGCCGATTACGCCAGCAAAATCAAAGTTGGGTCCGGACTCGAGCCAGAAACGCAGATGGGGCCGCTGGTCTCACAAGAACAGCTGAATCGCGTCTGCGGATATCTGGAATCGGGCTTCTCTGAAGGCGCAAAGGCAGTGGTCGGAGGCCACAAGGCCGGTGACCGCGGATATTTCGTTGAGCCGACGGTGCTGGTTAACACGCAGGAAAATATGAAAGTCGTGCAGGAAGAAATCTTCGGCCCAGTCGTTGCGGCGATGCCGTTCACCGATCCCGAAGAGATCGTTCCTCGCGCCAACAACAGCGATTACGGTCTTGCAGCCGCCGTCTGGACGCGCGACATTGGCAAGGCACATCGTATGGCCGAGCAACTTCGTGCCGGAACCGTGTGGATCAACTGCTATAACATCTTCGACGCTGCACTTCCGTTCGGAGGTTACAAGCAGTCCGGCTGGGGACGCGAGATGGGACACGATGTTCTCAATCTCTACACGCAAACCAAGGCGGTCTGCACGCGAATCGCGTGATCGTTCAGCGTAAAAGTAAAGACGGTGGCCGCAGGGCCACCGTCTGATTTTTCTTTGCCGCAACGGATTCCTCTACTTCTCCATCAACAGAACCTTCTCGGCATCGTCAATCTCGATCAGCTTCACTTCAATTACTTCGTTGATCGTGGTCTGCACATTACGCCCCACAAATGTAGCCTCAACGGGAATCTCCCGATGGCCGCGATCGATCAGCACGCAGAGCTGCACTCGTCGGGGCCGCCCATGCTCAAACAACGCGTCCAGCGCGGCCCGCGTGGTGCGGCCAGTGAAAAGAACGTCATCCACCATCACGATGTTCTTGTCCTCGATCTCAAACCCGATCTCTTTTTGCTGCACGACTGGCTTCGGCCCCAAGGTCGACAAATCATCGCGGTAGAAGGTGATATCCAGAGTTCCCACCGGCACTTTGGCATTTTCGATGCGGGTGATGATCTTGCCCAGCCTTTCAGCGATAGGAACTCCACGTCGGCGGATCCCCACCAGTCCTAGAGCCTCGACGCCGCCGTTCTTTTCCACAATTTCGTACGCAAGCCGTACCAGCGTCCGCTCGATTTCCGACGCGGACATGAGTTGCGCCTTCTGACGAAGACCAGTTTTGCGAGCAGGAGTTTTCATTCGGAGTTATGTCCTCAGACTGCCGTGGACCGGCTTCTCAATGTATTCAACCCGATGGCCGAGGTCAAGCGCCTGGAGCGGCAAGGAAAGGACTATCCATCGATCTTGTTCGCGGCATGCGCCGACGCGACCGGCAGTTCGACCGACGGGTGGACATCGATCGGACACGTCGTTTCGACGGTTTGCACAGTAGGAGACTTCGCCTGCCGCAATTTTCGAAGATTGATTTCTTCCGGGTTCTGGGCCGCAGCTTCGGTGGCGATGATACCGACTCCCCGGTTTCGGCCAAGAGCCTTCGCTCGGTACAGGGCAGCGTCGGCGAGTTCGATCGATTCCTCGGCGCAAATGGATTCGTATGCCCGACGGCACCACGGATAGGCGGCCCACCCGACTGAACAGGTCTTCCGCACACTGATTCCATAGCCAAGATCGAAAGGCTCAGCCGAGATGACTTCCAGAATGCGACTGCAAAACGCCGGAGTGCCTGAAGGATCTGTCGAGCGAGTCATGATCAGAAACTCTTCCCCGCCCCAGCGCACCAGCACGTCAGACTTGCGAACTACGGTTGAGAGTCTTTGCGCCACAAGCTGCAACAAACGATCGCCGGCGGGATGTCCGTAGCGGTCATTTACTTCCTTGAAGAAATCCATGTCGACCATGATGAAGACTAGATCGCGATGGTCCATCTTACGAATGTCATTTCCGCGAGCCCGCTGATAGTTCCGCAAGACCTGTCCGGCCTCCGCGGTCAGAATCTCTTCCATGTAACGGCGGTTCCATACTCCGGTCAGCACATCCGTGAAGGAGATTTCCTGGAGCTCAAGATTCTTTCGCTGCAGTTCGAGGCTGTGCCAGCGCAAGGATTGCTCTTTGTTCTCCAGTTCGTCTTTCAGGTGGCACATTTCGTCGAGATTCTGGCGCGACGATCGCAACAGAGTGAGCAGTTCCTGGTCGAGCAGATGCTGCTTTAGAAACACCAGCACACCCATGATGAGCATGACTGCCACGGTCAGAAAAAGCCGGTAGGTACGCACTCGATGCGGTGCGTCGCCGCCAAACTCCGCCCAGGCCACCATCGAAGGCGTGACGAAGACTGCGACCATGGCGAGACGAGCCTTCCAGATGCCAAAACTGCGCGGAGGCGCCTCCTCCGATAAGGACTCGGACTCCGCTGATCCGGCAAGAATACCTATTCGTACAAACCAAGCCATCGATGCCACGAGTGGAACGTCATACAAACTGCCGGTGTAGTAGACATGCAAATCAATCGCGCCGCTGGCCAGCAGTGAAGCACCGCAGTAGAGCAGCGTCGCGCCGAACAATTGGAAGTAAATGGTGCGCCAGATGCCCCGACTGCGACGCCGTACGAGAAGCAGGCTGGCGGCGAGCACAAGCTCTTCGCTAAAGTAAAGTAGGTCAAAGCTCCTGCCGTACACCGGCTCCGAAAGTTGTACGTATTGCCAAGGGATCACGACGAACAAATACAAAAACAACCACCAGGTCAACAGCAGAACAAAATCGAGCGTCCTCGCGCGGATCGCGTGATCGTCTTGCCTCTGGTGCGGTTGAATCGCAACCGCGGCCATCATGGGTACAACGTGCAAGAAAAGAATCACGTCCCCGGAAAACGGATTGGGCGCTTCATGCCGCAGGTAAACTTCAAAGTATGTCCACATCACCTGGGACGCCAGCCAGGTGGCTAAGCCCAGTCCCATCAGAAGCCAGAACAGACGGCTTTTGCCGGATGTGGTCCTGACATTGGCAAAGAATGCTACGGTCGCGAGAAGCAGAACAACGTTCTGGAGAATGTCTCCAAACGCCGTCAGGACAAAACTGCGGGGGACGATCAGCGAGAACGCAACATGCACACACACGAGTGTGCAGATGGCAATGGTCCACTTCCGCCCGTTCGTAAGCGCAAAACTCCCCACGCATGAATTGTATGGTTGTAAGGAAAGAGTAAAGAAGTACCGAGGTAACCAGGCGACCCCAAAACTAAAGTGGGGTATTTTTGTTACGAATGAGCCGCCGAGAAATGTTGCACAAACCGGTAAACGTCTCGAAATGAGTTGTATAGGGGAACGGCTGCAACTCGATAAGTATCCGGCTCGCGCCAGTCGCCAATCACCCCCTCGGCCAGCAACTGGTCACAAAGACCCCGCCCCGTCGTCAGGCGAATGGACAGCTGCGCTCCCCGTCGCTCGGGATCGCAAGGAGTAATAATCGAGTACTTCCCCGCCTTCTCTCGCAGAAGAAACTCCATATAGCCTGTAAGCAAAACGCTTTTCTCTCGCAAACGCTGCATTCCGGCCTCTGAGAAGATTTCCATTGAAGCGCGCAGAGGAGCAAGCGCAAGGATTGGCGGATTGCTCAATTGCCAACCTTCCGCGCCGGTCATGGGATTGAAATCAGGTCCCATTTCAAATCGGGTTCGCTCATCATGCCCCCACCACCCGGCGTAGCGCGGCACATTCCACGCATGGGAGTGGCGCTCATGAACGAAACATCCCGCAACGCAACCGGGCCCGCCATTCAGATACTTGTAGCTGCACCATACCGCGAAGTCCGGCCCCCAGTCGTGCAAGCGCAAAGGGACATTCCCAACCGCGTGGGCGAGATCGCAAGCAACGATGCATCCCTGGCGATGCCCAACTCTGGTAATTTCCGGGATGTTGAAATATTGTCCCGTCGCGTAATTCACTCCACCGAGAAGAATGAGCGCAATCGATTCGCCTTCCTGATCGATCAGCGATTCTATGTCCTCGTCCCGAATACAGGATTCGCCCTCTCGAGGAGTTAGCTCAATGAGCGATGTGGAGGGTTCGTAATTGTGAAATCGAATCTGTGACTTCACCGCGTATTGATCCGAGGGGAAAGCCCCTCGCTCAATTAGAATCTTGTGCCTTTTCGAAGTCGGGCGGTAGAACGATACCATCATCAAGTGCAGGTTCACGGTCAAGGAATTCATGACCACTACTTCAACTGGCTCTGCGCCAACCAGAGTGGCGGTCTGCTCTGTCAAAAGCTTGTGATAGGGCATCCACGGATTCGTTGCGTGGAAGTGTCCCTCGACGCCAAGTCCGGCCCAATCCTTCAGTTCCTGCTCCAGATATGTTTCGGCCGCCTTGGGCTGCAGTCCCAGCGAATGCCCGCAAAGATAGATACCCTCTTCACCGCTCTTCGTCCTCGGAATGTGAAAGCGGTCGCGGAAGTGAGCTAAAGGGTCGCGAGCATCCATCGTAGCCGCATACTGCTCACCGGTTTCAAAGGTCGGCGGCCTCACTGCGGCTCCAGCGGACTCAAGTCGTCGACGAGTCTTTCCGCTTTCTTCCAATCGAGATCTTCAATGCGGTCAATGTGCTCGCACAGTTCCGTCAGCATCCGGTCTTGCACCTGGCCTCGCTTCAGGGCTGTGGCATATGGCACGCGGAGGAACGTGACCATCGAGTACTTAGGCACAAAACGCTGGGGATACTTCTTCTGCAACGCGAATTCCACTTTCTTGCGGAACAGAAAACGTGGATCGCCTACGCGGTCCCGCATCTCGACGAAGTTCTCGATCGCCAGATCGGCAATGGCATCCGTGTTCTCTTTGCGGGCGCGCTCAAACTCACTAAACACTTTGTTCCAATCCGCCCCATGCTGGTCTAGCAACTCCATCAGAACGGTGCAATCCTCGAATCCACAGTTAATTCCCTGTCCGAAGAATGGAACGATCGCGTGGGCGGCGTCCCCGAGCAGCAGAGCCTTGCGCTCGAAATACCACGGCGAACATCGAATCGTGACCATGGAGCCAACCGGATTTGCGAAGAAGTTGTCCGCGAGATCCGGCATCAGCGGCAGCGCATCGGGAAACTGCGATCGAAAGAACTCCAAAACGGCCGCCCGTGTGGGCAACTGCTCGAAACTGTCCTTTCCCTCAAAGGGCAGAAAGAGAATGCAAGCGAATGTACCATCGACGTTGGGAAGGGCGATCAGCATGTAGTTGCCTCGCGGCCAAATGTGCAAGGCATTCATCTCTAATGCGTGCTTGCCGCCACGAACTGCCGGAATCGTGAGTTCTTTGTAGCCATACTCGAGATATTGTTGCGAGAAATTAAACCGACTGCGCTTCAACATCTCGCCCCGAATGGCCGATGCCGATCCATCGCAGCCGATCACCACATCGGCAGCCACCGAGGGCTGTTCACCAGTTTTCTCATCGTGCAGCTCGAGGGCACCGCTCTTCAGATCGATTCCGCTGCAGCGTTTTTGGAAGTGGACCTTGACCCCGCGCTCCTCAGCGGCGCTCATGAGTGCAATGTTCAGATCAGCCCGCGAAATGGAGTTGATCACTTCGGACTCATTCCTACCGTAGGGCTGACATGTTATCTCCGACGTTGCCGAGTGCATCATCCTGCCCTTCATCGGGATGACAATCTTCTGCATGTCGTGCCACAACCCCGCCTGCGTCAGCGCGTGAATTCCTCGCACAGATAGGGCCAGGTTAATCGACCGCCCTGCGCTCATCTGCACCCGACGTATGTCCGCGCGTCTTTCGTAAATCTCTACCTGGAAACCGCGCTTGACCAGCTCAAGAGCGAGCAGCGGCCCGGTGAGCCCGGCGCCAATCAGCGTAATCGTCCCGGTTTTCTGAGTCATCTGAGAAGGTCGAGGAGTTATTCCGTAAGCAGCGTCCGTGCTTCCCACAACTCCGGAAAAAATTTCTTGTCGAGGGTGAGTTTCAGATATGACGATCCCGCACTTCCACCGGTTCCCATGCGAGTCCCAATCACCCGCTCTACGAGCTGGATGTGGCGCAGCCTCCAACCGACCACGAGCTCATCGAACTCCGTGAGCCGTTCGCAGACGTCGATCCAATCCCGATTGCTGTGCTCGTCGCGGTATAACGAAAGTACGGCACGTGCCCGGGCATCGAACCGTTCGCGTTCGCTTGCATTCTTCTCGATCTGCAGCTTCCCCATAGAGCGTAGCGCTTCGAAGAAGGCATCATGCAAGGAAGGCTCCTTCAAACGACGCTCGAGCTGCGCGTGAGCTTCGGGCGTTGGCCGGTGATAGCGCAGCATCTTTTCATCTTTCAATCCGCACAGAAATTCGAGTTCGCGAAACTGCTCCGACTGGAACCCGCTGGCCGGCTCGAGTTTTCCGCGAAAGGCCAGGAAATGCGTCGGCAGCATGGTTTCGAGGATCGTGAATTGTTCCACCAGCACGCGCGTAATCTCGGTGCAGCGCCGTAGCAGGCGCGCCGCCTCATAGACTTCGTCGCGTGATTCAGGATTCTTGCTCGCGTCCTGAAGGTTCGCCACAACCGCATCTAAGTCATGAAGGAGTTCCTTGAACCACAACTCGTACGTCTGGTGCACGATGATAAAGAGCAACTCGTCATGATGCTGTGGCCGCGATTGCGGGTGCTGCAACTGCAGCAACTCGGGAACTCGCAGATAGGAACTGTAGGTAAGCTGATGACCTTCGGGGGAGGCTGGTTCCGAAGGTTTATCTGTCTGCGCACTCTCGATAGCTGCATTTCGGCGGAGGTTAAGAAATTCTGCCGCATTTTCACCCAGCAGCTGCGATTTTGTGCGCTGCGATAGATCACTAGAGCGAATAAGCTCTCCTACACGATGCTCACCCAGCGGAAACGGATAATCGGATCCCAGCATTACCCGCCCGGCCCCCATCGTATCGACCAGATAATTCAGGGCTCGGGAATCAAACACTGCCGAATCGACGTAGAACCGATTCAAGTAATCCTTGGGAGCCAACTCACACACGCCGTGTGCTCCCGGGTGATGTTGCCATGCATTCTGCAGCCGTCCTAAGAGGAAGGCGAAACTTCCGCCCCCATGGGCAAAACAGATCCGAAGACTTCGTGGTAGCTTGTCGAAGGCACCACCCAGAATCATCGCAACAATGCCGAGCTGTGTCTCCGCCGGCATGCCCACCGTCCACGGCATCATGTATTTCGGCATCCGAGATTGGCCGAACATGTCCCAAGGGTGGACCAGCACCGCCGCGCTTTCGTCCGCACAGTGACGCAGGAAGGTCACGATGCTGGGATCATCAAGGTTCTTCTCTCCCACGTGATTGCCTATTTGCACGCCCGAGTAACCCGCTCTCATGCATCGGCTCAACTCCTTGCATGCAGTGTCCACGTCCTGCAATGGCACCTGGCACAGAGCTTTCAGTCGGCCTTTACCCTGAGCACACAATTCCAGTGCAGCGTCATTAAACAACTGCGCGCAATCGAGTGCATGTTCAACCGGGCGATCGTAAGCAAACAAGACCGGAGTCGCCGACAGAACCTGCACTTCGATTCCGTCTCGATCCATCTCCTCAAGACGCTTCTGCGGATCCCAGCACGCGGAGTAGATATGGCGGAAGAAACGATCACCAATCATGATGTCCGCTTGGCCCGGCTCAGTGTGTTTGATCCAGGGCCAGTTGGGCGTCCCGTAGCGAGCCGCCAAGTCCGGCCAGGCGCGGGGAAAAAAGTGATTATGGATATCGATGACAGACATTTCTACGGTTTGCCGGGATGAGTCGCGCCGCAATGTTTACACTTTCGGAGGTTCTCGTTGTTGTAGAACTGTTCAAACAGTGGAGGAAGATCGCGCACGATGCTCTTCAGTTTGACCTCAGCGCGATGCAGCAACTGATGGCAATTCTGGCAGTACCACTCGAACCCATCCATCGCTCCTTCCGGCCTCGGCATCTCGACCACAACACCAATCGTTCCCGCCTGCAGGCGTTGAGGCGAGTGACGCATATGTTTTGGAAGTAGGAATATTTCCCCTTCTTTAATTGGGACTTCGAGGGGCGGCTTGCCCGGTGTCTCCATGAGGCGAAGAAAAATATCGCCCTTCAATTGATAAAAGAATTCTTCTGTCGGATCGTCGTGATAATCGCGACGATTGTTCGGCCCTCCGACAACCGTGACCATCATGTCGCCGTCTTCCCAAACTTGTGCGTTGCCCACCGGTGGCTTCAGCTTCTCCTTGTTGTCCTCGATCCAGCGCTGAAAATTGAATGCCTTCAATTCCTTGATCGATGGCATAGGCCTCCTATCTCTCAGGCTTGTAAGCAACCGCCCGGATTTCGATCAGCAGATGCGGATGGGGCAACTGATGCACCGCGACCGTAGTGCGCGCCGGACCATCGTAGTCGAAATACTCGGCATACACTTCGTTATATCCGGCAAAATCATTCATGTTGACCAGGTACGACGTAACTTCGACGACGTCCCGAAGATCAGCGCCAGCCGAGCGCAGGATATCTCGTACATTTTCAATCACTGCTCGAGTCTGAATACGAATGTCGAGGCGTGCGGTTGCCATCTCGTCCACATCTGCTCCGGCAATAGTGTTGTCGCCACGCCGTGAGCTCGTACCCGAAACGATCAGAAAATCCCCAGCGCGCTTAACGTGCGGATACTTTCCCCGCGGCTTCGCCTTCCCCTCGACGACTTTGCTTTCGACCTCTCTCATTGCGTTTGCAGCCGGCCCAATTCCGATTCAGAGCCTAATACATATGTTGTTCAGTTCCGAATAAAAGTTCAGCGAGTGCAGGCCCCCTTCGCGTCCGATTCCCGATAGCCCCATGCCGCCAAACGGCGTGCGCAGATCCCGAAGAAACCAACAGTTCACCCACGTGATCCCCGCATTCATCTGTTGTGCGACGCGGTGGCCGCGCTTCAGATTTGAGGTCCATATCGACGCCGCCAAACCATACTTAGTATTGTTGGCCATGTCCACCGCTTCGTCCTCGATGTCAAACGGCGCGATGTGGCAGACCGGTCCGAATATTTCTTCTTTCACACAACGAGCCGATTCAGCCAAGCCAGTATAGATGGTCGGTTGAACGTAGAATCCGTTGTCCAGAGAATTGCCGAACTCTGGAATCCCGCCGCCGGTCACCACATTTGCACCTTCTTCTCGGGCGAGCGAGTAGTAGGAAACAACCTTCACGCGGTGCTGTTTCGAAATTAATGGGCCCATCTCGGTGGCCGGTTCCAGTGGAGATCCCAGCCGTAGACTCTCAGCTTTCTGCTTCAGCGCGCTGACAAATCGATCGAAAATGCTCCGCTCCACGTAAATGCGCTCGGCGCAGAGGCAAACCTGGCCGGTATTCAGGAAGACTGCGTCGGCGATTCCGGCGATAGCATCCTCGAAATCGCAGTCCGTGAAAACGATGGCGGCATTCTTTCCGCCCAATTCAAACGATACCGGCTTTACGGAAGGAGCGACCGTCTGCATGATGGCAGCACCAGTCTGCGACTCGCCCGTGAAGGTCACCGCATTCACATCCGGATGCTGCGTGAGGAATTCGCCAGCCGAGTTCGGACCGAATCCATGCACCACGTTGTACACACCGTCCGGAATTCCTGCGCTTTGCATGACTTCAGCGAGCAGGGTCGCAGTTGCAGGCGTTTCTTCCGACGGCTTCACCACCACCGCATTACCACACGCTATAGCCGGGGCCAGTTTCCAGGTGAGCAGAAGAAGAGGGAGATTCCACGGAGTGATGATTCCAACCACGCCCAAAGGCTTGCGGATGGCGTAGTTCAGCGCGCTCTTGCCGTCCGCGGTCTCCGTCTGGAACGACTCGATTCCGGCGGTGCTAATCAGATCGGCAAAAGTCCGAAAGTTCGCCGCCGCCCTCGGCACGTCCAGCCTCGACGCCAGGGAAATGGGCTTGCCGGTGTCAGCGACTTCCGCCGCAACGAAACAATCGAAGCGCGCTTCAATCGCAGCGGCGATTTTGCGCAAACGTGCCGCGCGTTCGCGCACACTTGCGCGGCCCCACTCTCCTGCCAAAGCCGTGCGTGCACTGTGTACCGCGCGATCGACCAGGTTTCGATCTGCCTCGGTGACCTGCGCGATCACGCTTCCGTCCGCTGGGTTCACATCCGCGAACTCACGCTGGCCTGCGACAAACTTCCCATCAATGTAGTTCTGAATGACCTTCACGTGCCGAACCCCGCGGCATCCTATCAGTCCCGCGTCAGCGGAAGCAATCGCCGGAATGGAATCAGCTCTTGCGTTCTTGCAGATATCGACCCAGCGCATCCTTCCACTCGGGCATTTCGATGCCATAGCGACGCAAGCTCGTTGCCGACAGAACCGAATACGCCGGACGCGGCGCCGGACGCGCCATTTGCTGGCTGCTCACCGGCCTCACCTCAGTCGCAAGTCTAGCTCCTGTGATGATCTCTTGCGCAAATTCAAACCACGAACAATCGCCCGCATTGGTTACATGCACGATCCCACCGGCATTCTTTCGGCAAAGCTGGATGATGGCTCGCGCCAGATCCACGGTGTAAGTTGGACATCCTCGCTGATCATTCACGACATCGAGCGCGGGGCGATTCGCGGCCAATCGCAAGATCGTATCCGGGAAACACCTTCCACCGGCGCCGAAGACCCACGAAGTGCGCGCAATGCAACAATGCGGCAGGATCTTCATCAAATTGATCTCAGCCTCCGCTTTCGAGTGCCCGTAAACGCTCTGCGGGTTTCGTTTATCTTCGACTTCGTACGGAGAGGTCTTCTTGCCGTCAAACACGTAGTCCGAACTGAGGAATATCAGCTTAGCTCCCGCTTGCCGGGCGGCCTCTGCTACGTTGACCGCTCCATCCCGGTTCACGGAGAAGGCCACCTCACGATGACTTTCGCAGCCATCAACGTCGGTGTAGGCTGCCGCCAATACAATCCAATTTGGACGACCGTTCCCGATCATCTCGCGTACTTTGGCCGGGTCGCGGATATCCACATCGCGCGAGCCCATGGCCAGCACCTCGTCGCCAGTCCATTCGCGCACGAGTGCCTGGCCGAGCAATCCGGTGGCGCCAAGTATCAGAACTTTCATTGATTTCGCTTATTCAAAACACTCGGCGTGTCGCAGGAGAACTCCGCGTTGATCCTTAGCCGAGACTATGGGCTCACCCTTGATTTTCCATTCAATGTGCAAGTCCGGGTCATTCCAGGCCAGAGTGCGTTCGTATTCCGGCGCGTAATAATCAGTCGCCTTATACAAAACGTGGGCTGATGGTGAGATCACGCAAAATCCGTGCGCGAATCCCCTCGGTATCCACAACATACGCTTGTTTGCGCCGGATAGATGGACGGCCTCACTCTTCGCGAACGTGCTGGAACTACGCCGCAGATCAACCGCAACATCCAGAACCTCGCCTTCAATCACTCTCACGAGTTTTCCCTGTGTCTGTTTGATCTGATAGTGCAATCCGCGCAGTACATTTTGCGCCGAGCGGGAGTGGTTGTCCTGCACAAATCGCTCGCGAATGCCCAAGCCAGCAAACACCTTTTCGTTGTAGCTTTCCAGAAAGAATCCGCGCTCGTCCCCGAACACGCGTGGTTCCAGGATGAACACATCAGGGAGCGATGTCGGTATTTTCTTGATCGGGTCCATCGCACGCCGCGGCGTTCAGGCAGCATTCATTTTAGAATACCCTCTCTCGCAAAAGCTGCAGTAGATACGCGCCGTAGCTGCTGTTTCGCATCGAACGTCCGATCTTCTCCACATCGGCAGCCGTGATGTTCCCGGAGCGGTACGCAATTTCCTCTGGACACGCGACCATCAGTCCTTGCCGTTTTTCAATTGCCTGAATATAGAGGGCCGCATCCATCAGGGACTCGTGCGTCCCGGTATCCAACCATGCCATTCCGCGTCCCATCACCACGACTTCCAGTTGGCCCTTCCGCATATACGCCCTGTTCACATCTGTAATTTCCAGTTCTCCGCGCGCACTGGGTTTCAGCGATTTTGCAATTTCAACGACCTGACTATCGTAGAAATACAAGCCCGTCACCGCATAGCGGGACTTCGGCTGTTTAGGCTTCTCTTCGATGCTCAACGCGCGTCCACTCTGGTCAAATTCGACAACTCCATATCGCTCCGGATCATGCACTGGATAAGCGAAGACTCGCGCCCCCTCGGTCTTCGTTGCGGATGCGCGCAGGTCCTTCGCGAAATCGTGTCCGTAGAAAATGTTATCGCCCAGCACCAGAGCGCAGGGAGTCGCTCGCAAGAATTTGTCCCCGAGAATGAAAGCCTGCGCAATTCCTTCAGGTTTCCGCTGCACCAGATATTCAAGCTGAATTCCGAACTGACTTCCATCCCCGAGCAACACTTGAAACTTCGGCACGTCTTCCGGGGTGGAAATGATCAGAATGTCCCGGATGCCCGCCAGCATGAGCGTGCACAGCGGGTAATAGATCATCGGCTTGTTGTACACGGGCAGCAGGCTCTTTCCGATCGCCTGCGTTACGGGATATAACCTCGTTCCCGATCCACCCGCAAGAATGATGCCCTTGTATTGCCTGCTGTCGGCCATGTTTAAGATTTGTTCGGGAGCTCTTCAACCTGAGTAGTGTGTGGCAATCCACTGCCTGTAACTTCCACTAGTGACGTCGGCTACCCACTCGTGGTTCTCAAGATACCAGCGAACAGTTTTGCGAAGCCCGCTCTCCAGCGTCTCTTTCGGTTTCCATCCCAACTCACGCTCGATCTTGCTCGCATCCATCGCATACCGCCGATCGTGCCCCGGCCGATCCTTCACATATGTGATTAGTTCCTTGCGCGACCTTCCCTTGCCGGGCGCCATCTCATCAACCAGATCGCAGATCGTCTCGACGATTTCAATGTTCGGCTTCTCGTTCCAGCCTCCGATATTGTAGGTATCACCGGGCTGTCCCTTGCGCAGCACAGTAGCAATAGCCTCGCAATGATCCTCCACGTAGAGCCAGTCGCGAACGTTCTTGCCGTCGCCGTACACTGGCAGGGGCTTGCCGTCTCGCGCATTCAGAATGATCAACGGAATCAACTTCTCCGGAAACTGAAATCTCCCGTAATTGTTTGAGCAGTTCGTGGTCAACGTCGGCAAACCGTAGGTGTGGTGATACGCCCTCACCAGATGATCGGATGACGCCTTGGACGCCGCGTACGGACTGTTGGGCGCGTAAGGAGTTTTTTCGGAGAATGGTGAATCGTCGGGGCCCAGGGATCCGTAGACCTCATCGGTCGAAACGTGAAGGAACCGAAAACGGCTGCGATCTTCTTCTGAAAGCTTGGTCCAGTAAGCACGCGCTTCTTCCAGCAACGCAAAAGTGCCGTTGATGTTGGTGCGAATGAAGTCCTCAGGCCCGCGGATCGACCGATCGACGTGGCTTTCGGCGGCGAAATGAACCATTGCAGCGGGACTCTGCTCGGCAAGAAGTTGGCTCACCAGCTTGCGGTCGCCGACGTCACCTGGCGCGAACGCATACCGGCGATCGCCGGCGATGCTCTCCAGATTTCTCAGATTCCCGGCGTAGGTTAGCTTGTCGAGATTGGTGATTGAAAACGACGAGTCCTGCATTTTCTGCAGGATGAAGTTCGACCCGATAAATCCCGCTCCGCCAGTGACCAGAATCCGATCTTGCATGCGAGATGGCCAGTTGGCCTGACCCAAAACTCAGAGTCTATCGATTGTAATAAAAAAAGGACGGGTTTGCCGCGTCTTCTCCTACATCCACGAAAAGCCACAGGCGCCAGATCGCCGTGATTGAAGATACCCTCCAATCGAACTGGGGTTATCCGGCACGCCTCCTTGGCAAGCGGCAACGTTGAACTCAGGACGGCGGCGCAAGGCGCTGATCAGCGATGGAAACCGTTTCTATCCTGCGCGCAGTCGCACTGAGGGCTCCGCGTATCGTAGTGCTGTCCATGACGGCCGCGCTGAGGATCTCCGAAACGGTCATGACGCTGCGCCGATTTCATCTCTCGCATCCCGAGATTCCAAAAGTCTTCTGGTCGAATCCTTCGACCGTGAACTTGTCGTAAACGCGTTTCGGTCCGGTGTCCGCGGCATATTCTGCATTTCCGACTCCAACCTGCGATTGCTGTGTAAATGCCTGCTCCGGGTTGCCGACGGCCAGATCTGGGCGAATACGGAGCAACTCAACTACAGCATGGAACTCATCTCGGAAGTGCCTTCCTTTGGAGTGCTGAACTCGAATGGAAACAATCTGCTCACTCCGCGCGAAGAACAGGTCGACGCCCTCGTCGCCGAGGGTATGGGCAACCGCAATATCGCGCGCAAACTCAATCTCAGCGAGCACACCATCAAGAAATATCTCTTCCGGATATTCGAAAAGCTCGGCATCTCCAGTGGCGTGGAGCTCGTTCTTTATGCAGTCAACAACCGGGACCCCCGCCAGGCAGAATGGCTGGCCGGTGCCGGTCGGGTGGTGCCGAGCGCCTGATTTGACTTGACAACTAACTCGGATTCCGATATACCGATAACCGAGTTATGAAAGTCGATCTTCACTCCTTCCTTCCGCTGTCTCCCGCAGCCTTGCACATCCTGCTCTCCCTGGCCGGAGAAGACCTTCACGGCTACGGCATCATGCAAGAGGTCGCCCGCCAGTCCGAAGGAAAATACAAACTCGGCCCGGGCACGCTGTACGACAATCTGCAGAAACTGATTCGACGGGAATGGTTGGAAGAACTTGGCCAGCGTGCCGGTGATGACGATCCCCGCCGTCGCTATTACCGGCTCACACTGGCGGGACGTAGAGTCCTCGAAGCCGAGATTGCCCGCCTGGCTGAAGTGGTGCACGAAGCCCGCACCCGTCTGCGAATGGTGAGGCCTTCGACCGCCAAGCCAAGGAGGGCCTGATGCTTCGCCGCATCTATCGCTGCGTCCTTCGTCTACATCCGCCCGCATTCCGCAGCAGATTCGGCGACGAAATTCTGTCAATCTTCGATGAGGCGAAAGGAGGGTTGTCCGGATTCCGGCTACTCATGGACAGCATCCTGTCGTTGGTCCGCCAATGGACTTTGCGTCCGGAATTCTGGCGCGAGAGCGTTTCCTCTCCCGCCCCGCAAGCCGCACTCGACGGTATACCTTCGTTCTGCATCCTCAGTCCCTTTCGCCCTCGGCCAACTGCGGTCGTCCCCGGGCTAATCCTCTCCATTGCCATCTTCAGTTTGACCTGCGTCGCCATCAAGTACAGCTGGATTCACGTTCTCCATGTCCGTATTCCAGAAGTGCAGTTTGAAGCGCCGCAGTGGATTCCGCCAAACGCCGGCCACGCTGTTTTTCCGGAGAGGACAACTGAGTCGGTGCCACACGACCAAGCCGCCACGTCGAGCGTTCCGAATGCCGATGCTCAAACTCCTGAGGCTGCATCCCGCGCAGCGTCCAAGACTTCAACACCCTCCGCGGTTGCAACGAAAGCACGCAAGAACGGCGCCGTTCAGCCATTACCTTTTCCTCAGTCCGGGGCCCAGCAGTCCAAGCGCAACGAAGTTGCACTCACTTCTCCCGAATCAGCGCAGACTGCAGCCCAGCCCCTTACCACAACGGCGCGCACCACATTCACCGAAGATACGAACCTCGACGCAGCCGCTCGCCACCGCGTAATTAATGGGACAAGCGCAATCGTCACGAAGTATTACGTCGATGCAGAAGTCGCTCAGAAGATGGCGATTGCCATTCGCGAGCACGAACGGAACGGCGACGACAATGAAGTGACAGATGGCCCAACCTTCGCCGATCTGCTGACCAAGCAGATGACGGAGGTGAGCCACAACAAGTACGTGGCGGTGATCTACAGCGCAGTCGAGATAAGCGAAAAATCTTCCACACCAACAGTCGAGGAGGTAGCACGCTACACAAAGGAGATGAAGCAGAACAACTGCACCTTCGAAAAGGTCGCGATCCTGCCACACAATATCGGCTACCTGAAATTGAATTCGTTTCCCGATGCCTCGATCTGTGGACGAACTGCTTCGGCTGCCATGGCGAAACTAAATCATGCTGATGCGATCATCTTTGATTTGCGCGACAATCCTGGCGGTTATGCAAACATGGTCGCGCTTATCGCGACGTACCTCGTCGATCGACCCACGCACCTGAACGACTTTTACGATCGCAGCCAAAACTCCACCGAGGAGAGCTGGACATTGCCGCCCGTTCCAGGAAACGCACTCGCCGATAAACCGGCTTTCGTTCTGACTTCCTCCACGACCTTTTCCGCCGCGGAAGGGTTCAGCTATGACCTGAAGATGCTGAAGCGCGCGACGCTCGTCGGCGAAAGGACGTCCGGCCGGGGCCATATGGGTGCGCCGCATCGAATTGACGATCACTTCACAATCCGCGTCCCCAGCATGAAAGTCATCAATCCCATCTCCAAAACCAACTGGGAAGGGACGGGCGTTGAGCCCGACGTGAAGGTGAAAGCTGCCGACGCACTGAGAACTGCGATAAATTTGGCGGAAGGCAACCTGCAGAAGTAAGAAAAACTGGGTCCAGCCAACCGGGTCGGTTTGTGTTTGTGGTGACATGACCTCCGGTATTTGAAAGGCCCCGCGCTGCACTGTATAACTTTGACCAGCACCCGTGTCAGAACCCGCTTCCAATCCAGATGTTCCGCCTAAGCCCCGCGGATGGGCGCTGGTAGCCGCTGGGCTACTTCTTCTTGCTCTTGCTCTCGTTGTTCTCTACACCGGGCAACGAGCATTCCTGAGTCCGCTAGCGCTCCTCGTAGTTGCGGCGATTGGTCTGGCCGCTCTCCTTTTGCAACTCCGCTTGCGGAAAGACCTCGACCGGAGAATTCACGCGCCCTTGTGGTTGAATGTCTTAGGCCTCATATTCGCCGTCAGCGCGGTGTTGACCGACTTCCTTCATCTCAGCTCGAACATCATGCTGGTTGTCGCCCTCGCTGCCGTCGTCTGTTTCGCGTTCAGCGGCATGAGCGTCCTCCGCTCTCTCCGCAAACAAAAGAACTAGACGCTGGCGTCCAGCCAGGCGACCGCTGATCGATAAAATCCAAGTCCAGAAAAATACTTGATGTGGCGTGAACGGGCGAGCAAACGTCCGGAAGGCGAACGGCTGACAGACTATCTCTTGAACTCCACTGCCACGGTGGTTTCTACTACCGCAGGTTCCCCGTTGATTCGGTAAGGTTCAAATTTCCACCATCGCAGTGCATCCATCGCCGCTCTAGCTAGAACGTCGGGCCCGTTGAGCGCATGCATGCGGAGCACGGCTCCATCCCGCCCCACAACGATGTCAAGAGCAATGGTTCCTTCCAGACCCTGCTTCCGCGCCTCTGCGGGATAGACAGGTTCCACTCGATGCACCAGCAGTTTTTCCATGACTTCCGCAGCGACTTGCGCGCGCGGTTTTTCCACGGTGTCCGCCTGGGCACTTCTCAAGCCGAACTCCAGAGCCTCCCACCCCCGATTCCAGCGCCACCAGCAAATGGCCGCACTCAGCAGGAGGAACAGGCCGACCAGCCACCACCCGCGCCGCTTTCGCTTTGCCCTGCTGGGAGGCTTCGCACTGATCCTTGCGTCCGAGCTTTTCCTCGGCTCGTTCTCTCTCTGCTCCAGCGGGTTCGCCGTTACAGACACCGACGGGTCCTCCGCTATCGCCCTCGCCTCTCTTGCCCAGTCGCGGATCGATGCCCGCTGTTCCGCCGAAAGCGCAACGAACTCCAGCCCACAGCGCAGCTTGTCCTGGTACCGTACCAACGCCCGCGTTCGCAGCGGCTCCGCCAGCGGGCGCAAGTGCAGTTCCACGCCCACCGATTCCCCGGTCACAAGTTCCCCTGCGATGATTGCAGCCACGCCACGTTCGCACACGTTGACCGATCTCCCCGGCACCGTATCCGGAACCCCCGAGCGAAGTACTGTCAGGTCCACCTGCGCCTGCACCAGAAAGCGCGGCACGCGGCGCCTCGACGGTCCGCTCCAGCCCTCGGTTTGTGCTCCCGCAGCCATTAGCTTTTGGTTCCCAGTGGCAGAGCGGCGCTTTAGCGCTGCGTTGGATCGCCTAAACAACCCGGGCTTGTGCCCCGGTGGCTTATCGTCTCAACTCCACAATCTCGCTCCCGCGCGCCAACAACGCCACACTTGCCATCCCGATGAACAATCCGTGTTCCACCACACCCGGCATCTCGCTCAATTCCCGCGCCAGCCTGTCAGGGTCCGGTATCTCTCCAAAGCGGCAATCCAAAATGTAATTGTTCTCGTCCGTCAGATAAGCGTTACCTGCAGCATCACGCCGCAGTTGCACCTCTGCTCCCATTGTGACAACCCGCTTGGCGACCAGCGCCTGCGCAAACCGGATCACCTCTACCGGCAAGGGAAACTTTCCCAGCCTATGCACTTGTTTCGATGCATCCGCCACAACAATCATCTGCCGCGTAGCCGACGCCACAATCTTCTCCCGCAGTAGCGCCCCGCCGCCGCCCTTAATCAATCGCAACCGCGGATCGACTTCATCCGCCCCATCGACGGTGACGTCGATTTCCTGGCAATCGTCCAGCGTAATCACCGGGATCCCCAAACTCACTGCCAACTCCCGAGACCGGATCGAAGTTGGGATGCCACGAACGCGCAGCCCATCCTTCACCTCTTCCCCAAGCAGCTTGATAAAATGCGCCGCCGTCGACCCGGTGCCCAGCCCCACAACCTGCCCGTCTTTCACAAACCGCAAACTCGCCCGTGCTGCCGCTTCCTTCTCCTGATCATTCGCCATAGAGATTGATAGTCGACCTTCCACCAAAACCGCTCTGATAGACATCGCCGCCACTACACATCACACCCACAAGACGCCCAGGACGAGCCAGCACCGCGGGACTAAACATCACCTCGGGCGGAACATCGCCTCGGGGCTAAACATCACCCCGGATTAGACATCACCCGAACTAGACATCACCCCGGCTAAACATCACTCGGGGCGAGGACTTCACCGTGGAAGAGCGGCGCTTTAGCGGCGCGTCAAACGCCTTTTTGACTCCGGGCTTCAGCCCCGGTCATCCCACGCTTCTCTCGATGTAAATCAAATATCCTGCCAACACCAGTCCAAACAGTACGGTCAGCGCCGTCACCAGGTCCAGCACAAATCCCGCCGGCTCAAACCTCCCCTGATCCAGGCGCTCACGTGTCTTGCGATATCGAACCAGCCCGCCGACTACCAACAGCACACCCAAAATGATCGACGTCGCTCCCATCCACACCGACAGGCCACTGCGGTGCACCGGATGCCCCTGCAAAGCCGTCAACTGCCGCAACGCGATCGAGAAGCGCCCAATGGCAAATCCGAAGACCACGATTGCCGCACCGGTTCGTACCCACGCGAGAAACGTCCTCTCGTTCGCGAGATGATCCCTCGCCCGGTTGGAATTCGATTCAGAAGTGACGTTTGAATTGTCGATCACAGGCTTGGTCTAACGCCAGCATTATTCCACAGCCTTGGCAATCAACGCGCCCGCTCCGGCAAGATTCTTCGTCAGTTCGGCTGGGAACCCATGGCGTTCGCGCAGGTACTCTGGATCGTTGTACGAAACCGTAACCTTATTCTGGGCATCTTCTGCCACGAGCGCCTTCAAGGGCAAATCAATCGCCAGACTGGGAGTCGCCACCATCAGCGGCGTTCCACCTTTCGGGCTGCCCAAGATGAGAAGCTTCGTCGGCGGCATCTTCAACCCAACTTTCTCAGCCTCACCGCTGTGATCGATCAGTGCAAATATCTGCAGACCTTTTTCCCCGAAAGCGGCTTGCAGGCGCCGCACTGTTTCCTCGATCGAATATCGGCTGGCGACTCGAATCAAACCGTTGTCTTTTGCCATGGAATTTCTCACCGCACCAGGTCAGGATCATGCTGGTAGATTGTATGGAAAATACTCGAAGTACTCCAAGTTTGCCGAGTTGGAAACCATCTGGGCCCCAAGCAAGGGTGTAAACTCGCCTGCTGGCCGATTCGTAGACGGCGGGCGCTAAGGAGCAGTCATGGACCCAAACATTCCCGCTGGAATCATCCTTGGTTTCATTGCCTGGTTTTTACTGCGCTATCTTGCTGGCGGCATTTATACCGTCGATCAGAATGAGCGCGCGGTGAAGACTAACTTCGGACGCGCCGAGCGCATTCCCGGAGCTACCACCCTCAACGATCCGATCTCGGCGGGACTCGACCCTGACGAAAAAGAGCGCTATCAGTATCCCCAGGTTCGCGTCATCATGCCCGGGGGGCCTTACTTCAAGTGGCCTTGGCAAAAAATTTATAAGATTTCCATCGCTACCCAGACCGTGAATATGGCATTCGATCCGGAATTTCCGGGCGCAAATCAATCAGGCACGATCGTCGAGGCAGTCACCAAGGATCAGTTGAATACCGGGTTAACCGGCCAGATCCGCTACCGCATCTCTGAGCGAAATCTCTACGCCAATATCTTTGGCGTCAAGCATCCGATCGCTCATGTCATGGGCTACTTCGTATCCGTCTTGCGTGAGCGCATTGCCACGTTCGAGGCGCCTGCAACTCCCGGCGCCGACGCCAGCAGCAGCGGCATCTCCATCAACGACCTCCGCAAGAATCTGCGCGATCTGAATGAACACATGGACCGCGAGTGCAGTTCCTCGGAAGCACGCTATGGCATTACACTCGACGCCTCACTGATCACCGGCATTGATCCGCCACCGGAAGTAGAATCCGCGCTTGCCGCCATCAACACAGCGCACAACATGGTTTCTTCCGATGTAAGTCTCGCCCAGGCCACCGCCGACCAGCGCATCGAGCAATCGAAGCGCGCCGCAGAAATTGAAACCCTGAAAGCCCAAGCGGAAGTTCAGCCTCTTATTTCTCTGGCAAGTCAGTTGTCAGAATTAAAGGGAACGGGTGAAGGAGCCTTACACGCCTACGTGCGCAACGTTCGTCTCGGCCTTTTTGGTAATGCTCACCAGGTTGTCGTGGAGACTAAGCAATGACTTTCCTCATCGCTGCCGCTGCCACATTTATCGGCTCCTTCGTCCTCGTACCGGCAATCTTCTGGCTACTGCGTTTCTTCGGGTTTTACGCCATCGTGCCGGAGCGCACCTGCTGTGTATTCGTACTCTTTGGCAAAGTTGTCGCGGTGATCGACGAACCTGGTCTGCATCTTCTGCTGTTCAAACTTGGCCTGAAAGCGCCGATTGTCCGCTGGCTCGGCCGCCTCTACGTCCTCGACATGCGCATTGACCAGCAATATCTCCGCAGCCAACCGGTGAACTCCGAAGAAGGTGCGCCGATGGGCATCGGTATCTGGTACGAGATGTTCGTTAGCGATCCCGTAGCGTTCCTGTTCAAAAACGCCGATCCCCGCGGCTCGCTGGCTACCAACGTGAGTAATTCCACCGTCCGCTGCCTGAGCAACTTGAAACTTGCCGACTTATTGCAGAACCGTCACGCCATGAGCCAGACTGTCCGCGCCGAGGTCTCCCCGCAATCCCACGAGTGGGGATACAAGCTCGGTTCGGTCTACATCCGCAAGGTCCACTTCCGCGACACCCAGATGATCAAGCAGATCGAAGAGAAAGTCGTGAACCGATTGCGCCAAGTCACCTCCTCCATTAAGCAGGACGGCGCCAACCAGGTAAGCATCATCACGAGTACCGCGGAGCGCCAGGCGGCCGTGGAATTTGCTAAAGCAGCCGCAATGAGGCCGCGCATTGTCGGAGAAGCCTTAAACAAAGTCGCGGCCGACCCGGAAGTCGAAGCGGCCATGTTTGAGATTCTCGAGATTCAGAAGATCGTCGACAGCAAGGCGCGCATAACCCTGATTCCGGAAAAAGGCGGCATACTTCCCGAACTGCTGGCTTCCGCATCGCGTTCTCCAGACGTAGCAGGGCCATCACAGCCAGTCCGATCTAAGATTCCGACCAAAGCCCAGGCATAAGCCGCACTCGGATAGAGTAACCACGGAGAAACAATCATGGAAAGATCGTGGCAGTCGATTATCGCTAAGTGGCCCATGGCAGTCGCCCTTGGACTATGTGGCATTTTTGCTAGTCACAGCGCCACCGCCCAGGCCGAGTACCACCCCACGCCCGAGAATCTGCAGGCGCGCCGCGATTATCAGGACATGAAATTCGGCATGTTCATCCATTGGGGCGTCTACAGCGTGCTCGGTGATGGCGAATGGGTCTTTCACGAGCGTCATCTCAAGGTCGACGAATACAACCGCCTACCTGTATTCTTCGATCCAGAAAAGTTCGACGCCAAGACTTGGGTGTCGCTCGCCAAAGCCGCCGGCATGAAGTACATCACGATCACGTCGCGCCATCACGATGGCTTCGCCATGTTCGACTCCAAAGTTTCCGACTGGAACATCGTGGCTCGCACACCGTACAAGAAAGACCCGCTGAAAATGCTGGCCGATGAATGCCATCGCCAGGGCATCAAGCTCTTCTTCTACTATTCGCAGCTCGACTGGCACAATCCTGACTACTATCCGCGCGGCGCCACCGACTGGCCCAACGGCCGCCCCGACCATGGCGACTGGAACGCCTACCTGGACAACTACATGGACGGCCAGCTCGCCGAACTCCTCACCAACTATGGCCCCATCGGCGGCATATGGTTCGACGGCATGTGGGATAAGCCCAACGCCGACTGGCACCTCGATAAGACTTACGGGCTGATTCACAAGCTGCAACCCGCCGCGCTGATCATCCCGAATCACCATCAGACGCCGCGCCCCGGTGAAGACGTTCAGACTTTCGAGCGCGATCTCCCCGGCCAGAACACTGCCGGATTCAATACCAAATATGTGAGCGGCGAGATTCCCCTCGAAAGCTCCGACACTCTGAACGGCTCCTGGGGCTTCAATATCGGAGACAGCGCCTACAAGAGCGTAGCCGAAATCGAACGCCGCCTGGTCCGCGTCGCAGGGAACAACTCCAACCTGCTGCTGAACATCGGCCCTTACCCGAACGGCGAGATCGATCCTCAGTTCGTCACCCGTCTCCAAGCTGTGGGAGAATGGCTCTCAAAGTATGGAGACTCCGTGTATGGAACTCGCGGAGGCCCAATCCCTCCCGGCGACTGGGGAGTAACGACTCAGAAGGAAAACAAGATCTACGTGCACGTGCTGAGCTGGAGCGCCCCACTGTTGGCTCTTCCGCCAATTGGGACGAGAGTCTCCAAGGCACAATCGCTGCTAGGTGGCGGAGCCGCAGAATTCACTCAAGACTCAAATGGAATAGTCTTGAAGCTTCCGCAACCGACTAACGACGAAGTCGATCGCGTGATCGTCCTGACGTTGGCCCGATAGCAACTGGCGCAACCCTCGACGCGGCTGCCCGAGCCTTCGGTTTTCTAAGACTGGGAACGATGCGGCCGGCTGAGAGGAAGTCTTAACGGGAAGCTCGCGTTCCTTCACTTTGGCCTTTTGGCAGCTACAGCGTCCGACTTCGCCGCAGCCGCATTATCCGTCTTTCCCATGTCAATCCAAACCGCCTTGAGGTGTCGGTTGGAGTCTGAGGTCAGGATCGTGCTGGTTTGCGTCGCAGTGCCATTCGCCCCCGGCCGCACGATATCGATCGCTTCCTGCGTGACGTGCAGGTCGGCTCCTGGATCCCCCGGATTCGCCTGCTCCACCCGCTGCGCCGTGCTATGTCCACCACCCGCTCCCGTCCGCTGTACCGTGCTCTCTCTCCGCACGAGCCGTAAACCCTCATCTCCCGCCTGCCCCGGAACATTGGTGGAATAAGTTTCCGTGGTTTCAGATTCTTCTGCCGGACCACCCGCCGACTTACTCACCGTGCGCTCGGCAACTGCCATCTTGCCGTTCGCATCCGGCCGCAGCACGCGCTCTTCTTTCGTGCTCCCCCCACCCGTTTCCGGCGTTGTCGTCCCCTCGCGAACTTCGCTGAGTGTCCAATGTCCCGCACCATCCGAAAGGGACGTCGACCTGCTGAACTCGACCGCCTTGGCGTCGGTCTGGCTTTCGCGCTCTACGATCTGCACGGTTGGCGCGAGGCCTCCACTCCCGTCAGCGGAAAACACTGTGGTCCTGGTGTCGCGGACGCCGGGACTAACCTGCTTTGAATCGATGAGTGCGCGCTGTACCACCTGCAATGCGCCATTCCCGTCAGGATTCGAGATCGTGCGGGTCATCTTCCTCTCCCCGTCGGGGAAACTGCGCGATTCTTCTTTTGTCTCTTGTGTAAGAGTTCTTTGCCCGTCAGCAGTCCTTCCGTAAGAACGCTCGACGTTGCGCACGGTGGTACCGTTCACTCGCACCGACTCCCGTTCGATCTCGGAGTAAGGGACATAGCGCCCGTCCGGCCCCTTCGCTTCAACAACGGTCTTCTCGATCACCCGGCCGTCGGCTTCGGAGTGCGTAGTGCGGGTTCGTGTAGGATTTGCCGTTCCGGTTTGATCTATCGGTTGGCTGCTAGTCGACCAGGAACTATCGGTGGGGTTACTCTGCCCGCGTCCGGTCTGCGATATGCCGGCGACAAGCCCCAGAACAATCAGCGCACCACGAATCGCCACTCGGTTGTTGGACCGCATGGGAACATTATCTGTCATTCCTCGCCATCTTGCTCTGCTCAATCGCGCTCAGCCGAATCACCGCCGCGGCGGCGCTGTAGCGAACTTTCGTATTCTTGTCCGAGAACTTTTCCACAATGTGAGGCAGCAAGGATGCATCCCCGCGCTGCGCGATAGCCTCCACCGCTGCAGCTCGAACGATCCAATCTTTGTCATGGGTTGCCTTGACGAGCGCACGACCACTGGCAGGGTCTGGATCATGCGCCAGTAGAGTAGCCGCCACCGCCCGTACTGGATTCGGATCCTTCTTATGCACGGTTCGCCACGCATCCCATCCGATTCCCGCAAACGGGACGAACCCGATGCCTTCAGACAATCCAATCTGGGCCAGTTCCTTCGGGTTTTTCAGAGTTGCCAGTTTCTGAGCAATCAGTCCATCGCCAGCCTTGCGTTCTCCGATCAGCAGGTCGTAGTAGACCGCGTACGCCGACTTCTCGTCCTTCAGCTCGCGCAATGACTGAGCAGCAGCCATGACCACCGGAATCTTCTTATCTGCCAGGGCACCCTGCAGTTTCGGGATCGATTCCTTTGCATTCATCTGCCCGAGCGCGGTAGCTGCCGCGCGGCGTACGTCAGCATTTGGATCGCTCAGGGCGTTCTCAGCCAGTTGCCGCGCCTGCGAGTTGTCCCGCAGCAATCCCAGCGCTCGGATTCCGTTGGTCCTCGCGCTGGCACGCGGCGAGAGAGCCGCCGTCATGAGCATGTCCCAAGCTTTGTGCTGGGGAGATTCGATATCCTGCGCCGGTTCAGCCAGTGACAACGCCCCCAAAAAGCAAGCCATCACCAAGCACGTCGCTAGCCTGAAGATTCTCATAACGCAGATACGTGGGCTGGCAGCTCAGCCTCAACAGTTAAGATGCGACTCTCAGGAGATTCGTTAGGAAGGGTTTTTGCCCTACAGGATGAACCGTGCTAACACGAGGAAGGAATCCTATACCCGAACTGGGCCGCCCGGTTTCTCACTTTCTCCGATCCAAGGCAAGATCGTTGCGGCCCACGTTCTACTCGACGACAGACCAATCGACTTCACTCAAGAACATATGCGTTCTTTGGTGACCTTCGCCCAAACCGACTGGCTCATTGTGCTTGCATCGAGCGCAATTGACAATCACCACAAGTTCTAGCACCGGGACGCCCAAGGGATCCATGCAAGAACTGGCAGCGCCCCCGCCGCCGGTCCCTTCACTCACTCGAATCTTTGATCCGAGCCTCTACGTCCCTAACTTCGTTCTAGTACGACTGCACAATCTTCTCCAACGCAAACCGGCTTCGGATCACCAGCGTCGCTCCCTTGGCCTGCATTAACTGTTTCTTCTTGAACTCTGAGAACAACCGGCTCACGGTTTCTCGCGTTGTCCCGATGATCTCTGCAATCTCCTCGTGCGTAAGCGTCAATTTCACCTGCGAAGACCCATCACTCTGTGCCGACTTCGTAGACCATGAAAGCAGCAGTTTCGCGAACTTCTCCGAAGGCGACGCTGCCAGCCCCAGAGTTCGGATCTCTTCGTATGCCGTGTAGTAGTTTCGGCTCAATTGCTGCGCCACCCGCATCGCGACCTCAGGAAACTCTCTCAGGAACTGCTGCAGCGAATCCCGCGGAATAAAATTCGCCTGCCCCGGCTCCATCATCTCCGCGGTGACTTCGTATGGAACGTTCGAAATCACAGCGTTTAATCCCAGCACATCCCCAGAGTCCGAGATTTTCGTGATGATCGTTTTGCCTTCCCTCGACGTCGTCGACAGCTTCGCCTTCCCACTGCAGAGCACGAACACACCGCGCGACAATTGCCCTTCAATGAAGAGCATCGCACCCTTCGGATAGACCGCCGTCGATTTGATCTCATTCAGCCTCTGGCTCGCTGGTACCGATAAATTGCAGAATAGGTGTTCACCTCTACTAGGACAGGTCGTGCAATTGTCGAGAATGTTCAATCCGTATGGAGCTCGCATCAGCAAACCTCCTGAACGGGTATCAAGGCCCCGGCTACCCGGCTGTGCCTCAACCCACACGAGCAATGGCACGCCTAGAACCATCCCGAAGCCACCTGGAATCGGGGC
>Ga0210405_10000716_pt1 | contig 41813 bp, 46 predicted proteins | sample IncBWH11MmetaG_FD_155492 | JGI IMG/M metagenome (GOLD analysis project Ga0210405, IMG submission 155492) | Forest soil microbial communities from Barre Woods Harvard Forest LTER site, Petersham, Massachusetts, United States - Inc-BW-H-11-M | ecosystem: Environmental > Terrestrial > Soil >... | reverse complement strand
CTTATCCTGAGCCAGGTGGTTCTCAGCTTCCAGCTGCCTTTCGCTGTAATCCCACTCATCCAGTTCACCGGCGACCGCAGCAAAATGGGTGAGTTCACCAACTCCCGCATCACGGTTGTCGTGGCGTGGATCGTCGCAGCGGCCATCCTCTTCTTCAACGCCGAACTCCTCTGGCTGATCTTCCGCGGCCAGTAAGCGCAGCCGAATTCGCTACTGCTCAACTTTTGCAGCTACGAGTTCTCTCCGTGCTCTCTGCGTTCTCAGTGTTCTCTGTGTAATTGTTCTTCTTTCTTTGCTTCCGTCTTCAAATGGCGTGTGCCAATATTTTGGCATGCCCACAAACCCGCAAAACGCGACGCTCGCGCGCAAACTTTTTCTGGTCCTGATACTCGTCACGCTCTGCGTTGTCGCCCTCTTTGCTTACTATGAAAACAGACCGTGGAAAGTTCCCGAAGAAGCAAAGCTCCGGCCGAATCCCGTCCAACCTTCGGCATCAACCCTGGCAGCTGGCCGCGCCATCTATATGGACAAATGCACGCAATGTCACGGCCAAACTGGAAAAGGCGATGGACCAGACGCCGCCAGCTACTATCCCTCTCCTACGAGCCTGGTCGATGCCAAGCACATGAGCAGCGTTACGGACGGTGAGATTTTCTACCAGATCAGCGAAGGCCGAAAGCCCATGCCCGCGTTTAAGAGGAAACTCTCCGAAGAGCAGCGCTGGCAGCTCGTGCTTTACGTTCGTTCCCTCGCTCCCGCGGTGCCAGCTAGCCGCTAGCCAGGCACAATTCAGGTCTGACTTCGAAAGCCGAGCTCACGCATTTCCAAATTCTCCCGCATCGATATATCCTCTCTTGTTCGAATTCGCAGCTCACGGAGAATTCATGCGCATAAGTTTGTTAGTCCTCGTAGCCTGCCTCTGTTTTGTATCGATCGCGAGCGCGGCGCCCGGCGCCTTGCGTTGCGGCAAGCTGCTCGACGTCCGCGGCGGCCACATGCTTTCCGATCAAGTCGTCGTGTTCGACGACGCCGGCTCAATCACAGCCGTGGGACCAGCCGCGACCACAAAGCTGCCTGCCGGTGTCTCCGCGATTGATCTTTCTTCGGCAACCTGCCTTCCGGGTTTGATCGACGTGCACACGCACATCACTTTTGATCCGTCTGCCAACGGGTACGCGGGCCTCGGCATCTCCGTGCCGCGAGAAGCAGTCACCGGCGTCAAGAACGCCCGCCTAACGGTCCACGCGGGATTCACCACGGTTCGCAACGTCGGTGCCACCGATTACACGGACGTCGCCGTGCGCGACGGAATTAACGACGGGGAAATCGAAGGGCCACGGATGCTGGTTTCGGGACCTCCGCTCAGCATCACCGGAGGCCATTGCGACAACAATCTTTTGCCGTTCGAGTACCACAACAAAGCGGAGGGAGTGGCCGATGGCCCGTGGGCCGCGCGCGAAAAAGTCCGCGAAGTCATCAAGTACGGCGCTGACGTTATTAAGGTGTGCGCTTCCGGCGGCGTACTCAGTAAGGGTGATCAGCCTGGAACGCCGCAATACTCTTTCGAAGAGCTCCAAGCCATGGCCACGGAAGCGCACAAACTCGGCCGCAAGGTGGCCGCTCACGCTCACGGCACGCAGTCCATCAAGGACGCCATCAACGCCGGAATCGATTCCATCGAGCACTCCAGCCTGATCGACGACGAAGGTATCGCCCTCGCCAAGCAGCACGGCACGTATCTCGACTTCGATATTTACAACGACGATTACATTCTGCAGGAAGGCGCAAAGGCGGGCATGCTCCCCGAATCCATCGAGAAGGAAAAGAAAATCGGGCGTCTGCAGCGCGAAAATTTCCGCCACGCCTGGCAGTCTGGCACAAAGATGGCTTTCGCCACCGATGCCGGCGTCTATCCTCACGGCGACAACGCCAAGCAATTCGCAAAAATGGTGGAGTGGGGGATGAAGCCGATCGACGCGATCCAGGCTGCTACGATTAGCGCCGCCGATCTGCTCGGATGGTCCGGCAAAGTTGGCGTGATCGAAACCGGTCACTATGCGGACATCATTGCCGTTAACGGCGATCCGTTGAGCGACGTACGCGTTCTGGAATCCGTGAAATTCGTGATGAAGGGTGGGGCAGTCGTTCGGAACGATCTGTCCACGAAATAAACTTTGTCGCGGGCTGTCAACATTCCTCTGCTTTTGTAGTGGCGCAGCATGCTGCGCCACTACAAGGCATGTAGGTTGCCTTCACTGGCTTTTTTCAGCATTTTAAAAACAAAAAGCAGACGCCATCGAAATGGCTCCGCTTTTGTTTTATCTTTACCTCGTTACATCTTTACTTCATTGGTTCCTAAGCCGCGGCCGCCTTCACCTGCGACAACGCCGCCGCCACTTCCTGCAAGTCCGGCACAACTGGGATGTCGTAATCTTTCGACCATGCGACTTTCCCCGCCTTGTTAATGATAATGATCGACCGACCGGTGATGCCCTTGTCGGCGAGGTACACGCCATACTTATCGCTCATTGCTCCACGCGGCTGAAAATCTGCGAGCAACGAGTATTTAATTCCCATCTTCTCGGCATACGCTTTATGCGACCAGATGCTGTCGACGCTTACGCCCAGAACTTCCGCGTCCAGCGTTTCGAACGACCGCATATCATTCACCATGCAAGCGTGCTCTGAAGTGCAGGTCGGGCTCCAGTCCAGAGGATAGAACATCAGCACGACATTCTTTTTGCCTGCGAAATCTGAAAGCTTCACTTCTTTTTTTTCCTGATTCATCAGCGTAAAATCAGGGGCCGTTTGTCCTACCGCGATACTCATGATCTTTCCTCCTATTTCACCGAATCACGACCCACATCTTACCAATCCCCAAGTTTCGCTACAAACTGGACGGTTACAACAAAGAATTTACACAGAGAGCGCGGAGGGCGCAGAGATCGAAGAGCGGAGAAGGAAGAGGGACGGGCTGAAGCCCGCCCCTACACGGATGGTACCTTCTATTGGTGGGTCGCTAGCGGTACACTGGTCGCAGAGCTTCCCATGGGCGCCGAACCTGCTCGCCGAAGCACTGGTATGACCCTCCGCCAACTTGTTGACCTCTATCTTTCGAAGGCCGGCCAGTTCGGCAACGCTGTTGCTTTGTCTGCGTTTCAACTCTCGCCGGCGGAAACTGAGCGCCTTTTTTCATCTTACGACGAGGACTATCACATCAGCCGGTTCTTCCATTTTACCGAGGCCGACGGCGTCAGATTCAGCATCAACGGCGTCCCGGCTACGCATGTCGCCCTTGACGCCGAAATCGAAACTATTCTCTAAATTAGCCCTTCAGCCGCGTCTTGGATATAATCCGTTTGCCACAATTTAGACGCTGACTTACTCACTGCCACCCTGGAGGTCCCTAGATGGCTGGCTCGCCAACCCTCTTGCCCGAATCGCGGCTTGGAAGCACGCTGCGCCGCGACGCCTGGTGGGTCGAAATCCTTCCCGTAATTTTTCTTCTCGGCGGATTTGGTCTTTACGCCACACTACGCGCTTTCGAAGGCAAGTTTTACGAATGGGGGCCGTACCTTTCGCCATTCTATTCACCGCTTATCGATCCACTGCATCATTGGTGGAAATGGTCTCCGGCCCTGCTTATTCTTGCCGGGCCTCTCGGCTTTCGCGCTACCTGCTACTACTACCGCAAAGCTTATTACCGGGCGTTTTTTCTCGATCCGCCGGCTTGCGCCGTGGGCGAGCCCTCCAACCGAAAATATCAGGGTGAGACGAGATTTCCCTTCATCCTTCAAAATCTACACCGCTATTTTTTCTACCTCGCGGTGGTGTTCATTCTTTTTCTCTGGCATGACGTTATTAAGGCCTTCAATTTTGACGGCCACTTTGGCATCGGCCTGGGCACTCTCGTTCTGACCACTAACGTCGTGCTGCTCTCGCTCTACACATTCTCCTGTCACTCGCTGCGGCATCTCGCCGGCGGCAAACTCGATTGCTTTTCTTGCGCCACTTTCGGGAAGCCCCGGCACGCTGCGTGGCGTGGAGTTAGTTTTCTGAACGAGCGCCATATGCTTTTGGCTTGGTGCAGCCTGATTTCCGTCGGCTCCGCCGACTTCTACGTGCGCCTTGTGGCCAGCGGCGCCATCCATGACCTGAGGATCCTGTGACAACCAGCTACGAGACCCGCGAACACGACGTTTTGATCATCGGCGCCGGCGGCGCGGGATTGCGCGCTGCCATCGAAGCGCTGGCGAAAGGCGCGAGCGTTGGCGTCGTTTGCAAATCTCTGCTCGGAAAAGCGCATACCGTGATGGCGGAAGGCGGCATCGCCGCGGCCATGTGTAACGTAGACACCGAGGACGGCTGGAAGCCTCATTTCCGCGACACAATGCGTGGCGGAAAATATTTGAACAACTGGCGCATGGCGCAGCTTCACGCGCAGGAAGCTCCCGATCGCGTTAGTGAACTCGAACAGTGGGGCGCACTCTTCGACCGCACTGACAGCGGCGCGATTCTTCAGCGCGCGTTCGGCGGCCACACGTACAAACGGCTCTGCCATGTCGGCGACCGCACCGGCCTCGAAATGATTCGCACGCTTCAGGACCGCGGCGTGCAGCTCGGCTTCGACGTTTACATGGAGTGCACGGTCACGCGCTTGCTCACGGATGGCGGGCGCATCGCCGGAGCCTTTGGGTACTGGCGCGAAAACGGGCGCTTCATCGTTTTCAAGGCGAAATCCGTTGTGATCGCTACCGGCGGGATCGGAAAAGCGTGGCCGATCACTTCCAATTCCTGGGAGTACAGCGGCGACGGCATGACGCTCGCTTACGAAGCTGGCGCCGAGCTCATGGATATGGAATTTATTCAGTTCCATCCCACGGGCATGGTCTGGCCGCCCGGCGTGCAGGGACTTCTCGTCACGGAAGCCGTGCGCGGCGAAGGCGGCATTCTGCGTAACAAACTCGGCGAGCGTTTCATGGAGAAGTACGACCCGAAGCGCCTGGAACTCTCCACGCGCGACGTCGTCGCTCGCTCGATCTACACCGAAGTGAAAGAAGGCCGCGGCACCGAGCATGGCGGCGCGTATCTCGACATCTCACACAAGCCCGCTGAGTACGTGAAGAAAAAGCTTCCCAGCATGTATCACCAGTTCAAAGAGCTGGCCGACGTGGACATCACCAAAGGTCCGATGGAAGTCGGTCCCACTTGCCACTACGTGATGGGCGGCATTCGCGTGGAAGCGGAAACGGCGCAATCTACAGTGCCGGGGCTCTTCGCCGCGGGCGAAGCCGCTGCTGGTCTTCACGGTTCGAATCGCCTCGGCGGAAATTCGCTTTCCGATCTGCTGGTGTTTGGCCGGCGTGCAGGTATGGCTGCCGCGGAACACGCTAAACGTGTTTCCCATGCCGGAGTTTCCGAAGCGCAAATTGCGGAAGCCGAAAAGGAACTCCTCGCGCCTTTCTCTAATCCCAGTGCTGAGAGCCCCTACGCTGTTCACCGCGACCTCCAGAAGGTGATGCAAAGCCTAGTCGGAATTTTCCGCACCGAAGAAGATCTAAAGAAGGCTTTCGCCGAGCTGGAAGAACTGAAAGCGCGCGCGGCAAAGGCCAGCGTCGAAGGCTCGCGCCTTTTCAATCCGGGCTGGCATCTTGCCCGCGAGCTGAAATCCATGCTGACGGTTTCGGAAGCGGTCGCACTCAGCGCGCTCGCGCGGACAGAAAGCCGCGGCGCGCACAGCCGCATCGACTTCCCGAATTACGATCCGGTTTGGGAGAAAAAGCACAACATCATCGTGCGCGAAGGCGCGGAGATGAAGCGCCGCGAGTCTCCGGTAGAGCCGATGCCGGAAGATTTGAGGCAGTTCGTGATGGCTGACTAGATTTTGTTGAAGCGCCGTGCTCTTACGAGTTTTGTAGACGCCGGGCTTTAGCCCGGCAATGGTTCACAGCAATCTCGCACTCAACGGCCCGAGCGCAGTTTGGAGAACTTATCAATGCCTGATGCAATTTTGCGAGTCTTCCGCGGCGAAGGCGCCGTCGGTGGCCAAGCGGTTGATTACAATGTGCCCATCGCGCCTGGCATGGTCATTCTCGACGCGCTCCATTACATTCAGGGGCATCTCGCGCCCGATTTGGCCGTGCGTTGGAATTGCAAAGCCGCGAAGTGCGGTTCGTGCTCCGCCGAAGTTAACGGCCGGCCGCGCCTGACGTGCAAAACCCGCGTAGACTCCCTGCCGATGGATCAGCCCATCACCGTGATGCCGATGAAGTCATTTCCTCGGATTAAGGATCTCGTCACAGACGTTTCATGGAACTACGCCGTCAACAAAAAGATTCCCGCTTTCCGGCCGCAGCAAAACACGGACTGGAAAATTTCGCAAATCGATGTCGATCGCGTCCAGGAATTCCGCAAGTGCATCGAATGTTTCCTGTGCCAGGACGTTTGCCACGTGATTCGCGAGCATGACGAAAAGAAAACTTTTGGCGGCCCGCGCTTTTTCGTGCGCGTCGCTGGGCTTGAGCTCCATCCGCTGGACGCCCTCAATCGCACGGCCCTGCTCAAGGACGATTTGGGCATCGGCCTCTGCAACATCACAAAATGTTGCACCGAGGTATGCCCCGAAGATATTCACATCACCGACAACGCCATCATCCCGCTCAAGGAGCGTGTCGTCGACCAATTCTACGATCCGCTGACCATGTTGTTCCGCAAAATCATGGGGAAGTAGCTTCAGTAGCACAGACTTCAGCCTGTGCTCTTCGCGCTGCTAAGGTGGCCGATACGGAGGCGCTATCTTGGCGGATAATGAATAAAACCCAAGCTACGAATCGCGGGACACGGGCCACGGGACACGAGCCACGCCTTACCAAAACAGGAGGTCCCATGCCGCATCAACTGAAATCCATTTCCAAAGCAGGCATCGCGGAAGCCATCGCCAAAGTTGAGCTCTACCGCTACCTCAACGAACCCGAAGAGGCCGAATCCATCTGCCGCGATATCCTGGTCGTCGATGCCGATCATCAGCTTGCGCGACGCATGCTGGGACTCGCCATCACCGACCAGTTCACAGGCGGCGCTGCCGACCGGCACGCAGAAGCACAATCCATCTTTCAATCTCTCCGCGACCCTTACGAGCGCAATTATTACAGCGGCCTTTTGCACGAGCGCCGCGCCAAAGCGCAACTCCACTCGGGGTGCTCACCGCACATCCTTCTTCCGCTCGTGGAAGAGGCTATGCGCTGCTTCGCCGAAGCCGAAAAAATCCGCCCCGCCGGCAATGACGACAGCATCCTCCGCTGGAACCGCTGCGTTCGCCTGCTGGAGTCGCGCCCCGAGTTTCACGCCCATCAACCCGGCCCAGGGGATTTTGAGAGCGAAGACACTCCGCCCGTGAGCGCTCCCCTTCGACGCACGGGCAGTCACCACTGAACTGAAGGCCGAAGCGTTGCGATGCGACCTCTCCATTTAGTTTTGGCTTGAACTCGGCTTCCACTTGTTCAGAAAGTCCAGAATATCTTCCGGTGCCATGGAACGTGTCGCCTCGAATTCACCGCGTTTTTGGCTGAACAGTAGCTTTCCGTCGTTTCCAAGCACAGCGATGGCCGGCACGCCTCGGTCTAGAGGCACGTCGTACAGTTTGGCGATGTCCAGATTCTTATCCGCCTGGCCGATATCCACGTGGACCACTACGAACGACTTTTCGAACGTCGGTGAAATCTCCGGGCTGTGGAAGGCTTCTTCCAATACGTGGCAGTCGTAGCACCAATTCGCTCCGAAAACGACCAGCACCCGCTTGTGCGCTGCGGCCGCGGCGCGAATTGCTTCTATAATCTCTTCCTTGGCATCCGCGGCAGCGGGATACAGGTCTTTTTGCTCGAGTGGCTGTCTCAATCTGGCCGCATCCTGCCTTTGAACAAAAGCAAGATTCCACGCATCTCCGGTCTCCAGCCAGGCCTGTGCCATCCCCACGTAATAAATTTTAACGGCTCCTTCTGCTTGCACCGATAGCACCACTTCCGCAACCAGTACATGCACGTTGGGCTGCGGGAGCTGTTCTTTGACTATTTCCACTCGGACATTCGTCAAACCCTTCGCTTTCCAACCCGACCAGAATTTCACCTCGCTCTCGAGTGTCGCATCTTTTCCGTCCAAGCCTTTAATCTGGGGCGGCGGCGAGGTCGCGAACATCTTTGTGAGCGCGGCGGCGTCGCCAGCTGCCACCGCTATCCGCCATTGCTCGACAGGCGCAAAGACTGCGGCGTCCGAGGTCTGCCCCGAGGCCGGCTTCAAACAGGTGGCCACCATCCAAAGAAGCGTTGCGGCGGTTAAAAAATGGCGCATGCGAGTCTCCATCACGATGTCGCACTGTACCATGAAGTTCTGCAGAACCCGTGCGCAGCAGGGAGCCGCTCCTTGTGGTTCAGGGGGCCGCTGCCGCGGCCTCACAAAATCCCAATCTATTGCTCTTGCAAACACAAAAGCCTCAGCAGTAACTATCAAGTAGTATGATTAGGTCAATGTACCGGCCCATCGCGACCTCCCTCTTGTTGTTCGCTGCGCTTTCTTCCGCTTGCCGCGCCGGCGATTCCGTCATCGTCAAAATCAAGGAATTTGGACTGGGCGGGCTCTCTCTAAACAATTTCGGCAGTACTTTGGTGGAAGTTGAAGCCCGCAACGTTTCGAATGGCCCGCTCACCTTGAATTTGTCCGTAGCAGAACTAAACCTCGACGCGGAAGCGCTAGCCGCATCCGAGACGATTAGTATTCCCGTTACACTGGCCTCCGGCGAAGCGCGCACGTTCGATGTTCCTCTCCATGTCTTCCCGCTGAATCACGGTGTTATTTTCGTGGAGGCCCGAGACGCCAACGACCGCACGCTGGGTCGGACTGGTCGTCGTGTTGGCGAGAAAACGCAAGGCATGGTGATTGCACTCCTGTGCGCAAACCCTGAGGTATGCCGTTCCGTGCAACAAACCATTTTGCTCAGCGGCACTGCCGAGGAGCAGTCACGAAAATCACAATCGCTCCGGTTCGTCCAGGTATCGGACCCGCCTTCCGTCAACTGGGCCTATTCTCCCGCAGGAATCACAATTGTTGCTCTTCCCATCGCCAGGCTCTCAGCGGCGCAACGCCAGGCAATCGAACTCCACCTCCATGAAGCTGGCACGCTTGTTCTCGTCGAGGATCAGCTGGCCGACGGTCCCGCGCTGCTCTCCGCTTCTTCCGGAGTATCCAAGCAGGCAAGCGCGCCCGACACGGGCAATGACCGTTTCCTGGGGGCATATCGTGGCCACGCCACAGAAGGCCAGGCTGTTTCTGTGGGCAGCGGGAGGCTCATAAACTTTCGTTCCATATCCAGCCAGAGTTTTGCCGATTATTTCCGCCCCATGGGTTTCAGCGGGGACACGCCGCTGGAGCTTCGCCGCCGATGGGCGGATGATTCTCGCAACCAATTGACGGGCCAGCAAGGAGGCGAAATGGATTGGCTGGCGCGGCGCCTGGGCACTTCTTTTCGCTTTCCTTCGTTCCTCGAGTTGCTTCTCTGGATTGTGGGATACCTGATCCTCGTGGGAGTCGTGAATTTTGTCGTTCTGCGCCGCCTCGGGCGGCCGGAATGGGGATGGATTTCCATTCCTTTGCTTGCCATCCTCTTTTCTCTGATTCTGTATTTTGTCAGTTCGCGTAATCATCCGCGCAATTTCGGTCTGGACGAGATTGTCGAATACAGCGTGGACTCCACCAGCCCGCTCGCTTTGCAGTATGCAAGGGTGCGCGTCTCTTCGCCGGAGAGGTCTCTCGTTCATCTGGTGCTGCCATCCGGTTTGAACTACGAATATTCACAGCGGCAATCCGACATTTCCAATGAGGGTCTTATCGCTAAGCCACAAGGGGAAGGCGTCCGGAATATCACGCTTGGCGAAAATTGGGAAACGGAGTTTACTCTTCGCCGATGGTCGTTTCGCGATCTCAGTTTTCAGGGGCATCGAGTTTTCGCCGGCAAAATCTATCGTGACGCAGCCGGCCGTTTTCACAATGATTCTGGCGTCCATTACGAGCAAGCAATCGTGGTCGATCGCGATGATGTTTTTCTTCTTGGGGATTTTCCCACCGGTGCGGCCGTCGATCTCGGCCGCGTGCAGCGACATCCCTATGCTCAAGAAACCGGCCGCTCGCTTTCCAATAATGAAGGATATCCCGGGCCTCCGTTTGCTTTTCGCACCACGGAAAGTGGCTGGCATACTTCCGAAGAGCAGCTCCGCCAGTACGATAAAGAGCGAAAATCTCTAACGGGCCAGCCGTTTTCGCTCCTGGAGCTCATTCGTGGCTGGTCCCCGGTGGGTGAAGATGTTTTTATCGACACCAAGGCGGTCTTTTTGGGCCTCAGCGCGGAAGCTCCTTTGAATGCGACGTTGCGTGGCCGCACGCCGGACCACAAAACGGTTTCCCTGACGGTCGTGACGTTCAAGGTATGGCCATGATCGAAGTCCAATCTCTTCGCAAGATATTCCGGGGTGGGCGCGGGCTCGATGCTTTTTCCCTTCGCCTGGAAAGCAATGAGCTGGTGGGATTGGTTGGTCCCAACGGCGCCGGGAAGACCACGCTGATCAAAATTCTTTCCACGCTACTGCCGCCGGGCTCAGGAGTGGCGCGCGTCGCGGGTCGCGACGTTCGCTCCGACCCGCGACGCGTCCGCGCAGCGGTGGGTTATCTTCCGGATGTGGCCGGCGTGTATCAGGACATGCGCATTCGCGAGTTCCTGGAGTTTTTCGCCGATGCTTTTCGCTTGAAGGAACCCAATCGCAGCGCCGCTATTGGGCGCGCACTGATCCGTTCCGGTCTCGCGGATCGCCCCGAGGATTTCGTCGAGCATCTTTCGCTCGGCTGGAAACAGCGTCTTTTGCTGGCTAAGACATTGCTGCACGATCCCAAGCTGCTTCTTCTGGATGAACCCGCGACAGGACTGGATCCCCTGGCTCGCATCACCCTTCGCGAACAATTGAAACAGCTCCACAACGAAGGTGTCGCCATCCTCATTTCTTCGCACATTCTCAGTGATCTCGAGGATATTTGCACGCGCATCGTTTTTATCGCCGACGGAAAAAACATCGCTGAGGCTCCTTCCGGTGCGGCCGAAGGATCAACGGCTCCGACTATCCGTTGTGAGATGGAATTTGATGGCCCCGCCGGCGTATTGGATCAGTTTCTGAAGGGCGCACCGGGCGTCCGCATTCTGGAAAGGCGCGAGCGGCTGCTCATTATCGAGTTGTCCGGTGGATCCAGGGAAGCGTCGACATTTCTTCAGAAGCTGCTCGCCGCCGGCATTGTAATTACGCACTTCGATGCGCGCGGCCTCAACCTCGAGGACAGATACCGCCGCGCTTTTGGGGGGCAACCTCGATGATGCGCCTTGTCACCAATCCCATGATCCTCAAGGAGCTGCGGCAGCGTTTGCGCGAGGGCCGCGCCTGGCTTCTCCCAACACTGTATCTGCTCGTCCTCGCCGGTACGGTCTTGTTCGCTTATTACGCCGCGATGGACCCGGAGATGGGCGGCGGACAGCGTGAAGTGCAAGGCGCGGATATCGGCGAAGTTATTTTTCTGACGGTCGTCATCACTCAGCTGGTCGTGTTGCTTTTAATGGCGCCAGTTTTTAGCGCGGGCTCTCTGACGATTGAAAAGGAGCAGCGCACCTTCGCCGGTTTGCTTACCAGTTTGCTTACCGCTCCGCAGATCTGGTGGGGAAAATTTGTTGCTGCTCTCATGTACCTTCTGCTGCTCCTTTTCAGCGCGTTGCCATTGCTCACGCTCGCGATTGCTTTCGGCGGCGTGGACCCGATGCAGCTTTTTAAGGCTGTAGGCTCGACCATCCTGGTCCTCGCCAGCATCTGCACGCTTGGCCTTTGGTCTTCTTCCACTTTCCGCCGCAGCGTTCATTCCACCGCTGCGTGTTACGGCTTCGTGCTCGTTCTCTCGATTGTAACCGCGGTGGTCTTTGGCATTATGGTTTCGCACTGGGAGAGTCACAACGCCATGGCCAGAGCCGAGGGGCCGCCCGCCTACGTCCAGGCCCCACTCTTCCTCAATCCTTTCTATCCTTTGCTGTCCATGCTGGGGGGAGGATCCTTCGGTCAATTTTCTTACCCCGTTTCCTCGTGGCTCTTGTTCACAGCGATTGGCTGCCTTGCGGCGGCTTTTGCGATGCGGAGCATCCAGCGTTCCGGCGAGCAGATCTGAACCTGTGCTGACAAAGGCTCTTCCTGATAGCCGCTTTCTTATCAGTTGAGAAGAACAACGCCTTGGAGAAGATCAGTCGTATGAACAGTCAATTCTTTCTTGCGCTGCGGCCAGCATAGATCGCTAGTGGGCGAGGAGGGTCGGAAGGATTTGTCTTCGAAGGCGCTGCGCCGTCGCTGGATTTGGAAGCGGGAGTGCCTGTCTCGATAGCGCGGCGAATCGCGGCGAGTGGTGCATCGTCGTGCAGGATAACCGTCGCGCCGTTGGCCTCTATGCCGAGTTGTTTCCACATCGCGGCGAGGTCCACCTGGACCGGCTTGTCGTTCCACTCGGTGTACATTTTTTGCAGAATCTCGACGCCCGCGGCTTGATCGCCGACCTTTAGAGCATTTACTATTGGCCAATCTTCGCGAATGTCGCCGCCTGCGTTGAGGATTCCGCGAAGCGCGTCCTCCAGGCCTTTCTTGTTTTTGGTTTGCTTGCGGATTTCGACGTCGGCGACAAAGCTAAAAAGCGCCCCGCCCCAATACGTCCTGCCCCATGTATGAGTGTGGTCCAATCCGGCATCGCCTTCTTTCGGAAGACCCTTGGGCATATCGCGGACGAGGTCGCCCCACATTTGCACGGCGGTCCAATGTCCAGCGCGAATCCGCGCAATGGGCTCGACATAGACGGAGAGGCCTTCTTCGATCCAGTGATGCTCGTCGGCCATTGAGGGAAATGCGAGATGAATCATTTCGTGGGTCAGCATCCAGTCTTCGGCAAAGTCCGCAGGCGTGGTTTTGCTTCCCGCATGAATGACGATTAGGCCTCCGTCCTTGCCCCAGGTCGTGCCGTGCCGCACGCCCGTTCCGTCAAACGAAACGATGCGCAGCGTAAGATGCGGAACAGGGAAGCGGCCGTAGTAAGCGGCGACGGACTCCGCGGCGGATTGCACCCACTTCATGACGTCTGGTTGTGAGAGAGGCGCGTCGCCGGTTTCGATGCTCACGTCAATGCGAGAGCCGCCGATCATCAGCGTTGACGTCACATCAGCCGCCTTCGCGCCACGGAAGGGAAAAAGTAGAAACAGGAAAATGAGACAAGCGATTTTGCCGAGGCCAAGGGTAGATTCCATGCGGATCATAAGTGCCCAGAATCCATCCTACGCCAATTGTAAGAATCGAGTGTGAGCGAATCGGTGGACGGGTCTAAACGGAATTCTTCGCTTGTGGTTCCGTTTTCCAGAGGAATCGACTCGCAAGAGCGTCCACGGAAAAAACTCCCGGACCAAATAAGAACACGATGAGCGACGCAATCAGAAAAACGTACGGCGCAGCCGCGGTGAATTTGTCTGGATCGGAAAAAATGGAATGGAGAGCTTCTTTGTCGGCAGTGATGTAAGCCGCAAGCATATTGATGGTCAGCACAAACGAAATCAGACGGGAAAACAAGCCGATAGCCAGCAAGAATCCACCAAAAAACTCGAGGCACGAGATCGCAGTTGCCATAAAGCCGGGAGCAGGCAGGCCGAGGCTGGTGAAAAAATCGGTCACTTTATCGAGGTTGTGCAGCTTGCCCCAGCCGCTCTGCATTAGTTGGATGCCCCAGTACAGCCGCACAAAGAGTAAAAACGGATGCTGGAGATAATCAACGTAATGGCAAAACTTGTCGTGCCAGGATTTTGTGATTGTCAGCAGTTTGTTCATGGAAAGTTGGTCGTCAGCACTTTATTTCAAGGGGCATTTGGATGCGTCAATGTACAACAAGATTTAACTGACTGCGCATTTTCTTTCCGGACGGCAGAACCAGCCCAGTGCGGACCACGTCGCGAACCAAGCTTGAACTTTCGCGGGCCGCTCTTCGGGAGCTACAGCGCTTTTGCGAAAGGAAGACTCAACCGCCGCACCAAGTGTTTTTCCTTGCCGAAGTGCAGTGAGAATAGAAAATTCCTCCTGTTCGATCCGGCGAAAATAAACGGAGTAGTCGACGCGATGCACAGCCAGGAAAATCTGTGCTGGTTTCAGCTTCGCGACAGCGCGGACGCGTTTGCGCTTTTTGTGCTCGGTAAAAGTATTGCTGGCGAAATCGGTGTCTTCGTCTGCCTTGCGCACTTCGAGGAGGAGATCGTCAACGGGATAGCGAAAACTCAGCAGCCGCACATACGGCTGGATAGTTAGTTTCAGCCGCGGACCCGCTGTGCTCGCAAGATCCTCAGGACGCAGAGCGGGCTCGGCTTTTCCATCGAAGGCCTCGATATCGGCCCACTCAAGCCGCACGATATCCAAGGCGAGGTCTTGGTTTGCGCCGGCCCACTTTGGATTTTTTCGCAGCCACGATTCCATGCGCGCGCTGAGATTGCGCAGCGTGAACGACCGCGAAGGATTTGCGATCAAATACGCCTTGGCCATGGCGTCGAAGCGGCGCTCGCCTAGAACGGCGCGCAAGCCAGGGAAATCCTCGCTGAGCGCGGAGAGCACGCGAAACCAGTATTGCCGGTTGTAAATTTCGAGGCGTTCGAAGGAAGTGAGGCGATCATTCGGCTTGATGAAGCGTGAAGCGTACCGCTTCATTGGGCCGCCATCGGGGGCGCGGCGTTGCATGCGTTCAGACGAAGTGAGCGGCTGCATCACGGCGCGAGCCATGGTGCGCTGAAGCTGCATCAGCTTCATACAGCTTCCGCCAGGGCGGTGGCGCGCAGGAATTTATTGGCTTTCAGCGCTTCATCATGAACTTCCTGGAAAGTGGGAATGCTGTCGTCCCATTCGAGGAGCGTCGCGGTGTGGCCCGCGCGCTGGATGGCGCGCTCATAGAGTTTCCAGACCGGATCGATCACCGGGTGATCGTGCGTGTCGAGGATGTACTTGCGATATTTCGAATGTCCGGCGATGTGAACCTGCGCGACGCGGTGCGCGGGAACGCTGTTCACGTAGTCGAAGGGGTTGAAACTGTGATTTTGCGAAGAAACATAAATATTGTTCACATCGAGCAGAATGCCGCAGTCCGCGCGCTCGACCACTTCATTCAAAAATTCCCACTCCGTCATTTCCGAATCGTGATATTCCGCATAGCTGCTCACGTTCTCGACCGCGATGGGGGTTTCCAGAAAATCCTGCACTTCGCGCACTTTTTGCGCTGTAATCCGCGCCGCCTCAAAGGTGTAAGGCATGGGCAATAAATCGTGCGTGTACCGGCCATCGACGCTCCCCCAGCAAAGATGATCGGAGAGCCACGGTGTTTTCGTGCGTTGGACGAGATCTTTCAAGCGGCGAAGGTGCTCGCGATTCAGTTTCTCCGCGGAGCCGAAATACATCGAGACGCCGTGCTGAACGACTTTGTATTGCTCAAGAATTTGATCCAGTATATGCAGCGGACGCCCGCCGTCGATCATGAAATTCTCAGAAATAATCTCGAACCAATCGACGACTGGTTTGCGCGTGAGAATGTGATTGTAATGCGGGGCGCGCAGCCCGATGCCGATGTCGTAATCCGTAAATCCATTGAAACGATTCGCTGACATTCAATTCTCCGGGAAGGGGAAGGACGAAAGGGCCGGTGAAGAACACCGGCCCCCATCATTGGTTATGCCCAAGCGAGAAGCTTATCTAACGAGGGCTTCTTGCGATTAGAGGATTGCCGTCAGGACGGTTTCTCGTCCATCGGCTTGCCATCGGTCCTGCAGCCGCCCTTGCCCTTGCAAGAGTTCTTGGCTTTGCATCCGTTGTCGCTGGACTTGCAGCCGCCCTTGCCCTTGCAAGAGTTCTTGCCCTTACAGGTATGCTTGTCCTTGTCTGCGGTGTCTGCCTTCTTGTCTGTGTCCTGGGCTGTGGCCGAAGCCTTTCCCCCGTTGAGCAGATTCGAAGCCTGAATGCTGGCGCCGGTTCCCGCGAGCAAGCCCGCAATCGCCGCACCAGTGATGAGGAACTTATTCGACTTTGTCATTTCTCTCTCCGACCTCCTGTGATTTTCAATTCTACTGCTGCCCTTCCGGCAGATTGCCCGCCGTGAAGATCAAAAGTTTTAGCAGGAAGCGATGTTTGCTACCTTCCAACATCCTCGCGTTTTTTCGTGCTCCCCGCCCCGCCACTGCACTATTGCCCGGTTAGTTTCAGCGGACGCTTCCCGTCAGGTTTAGACGGCGGATTGGACCAAACGCTTCAGTCGGCCACCAAGCAAGTCCGCGCCGCGAAAATCCAAAAGTGTTCGTTTCGTTTTCCCCGAGCCGTGTCCCAGCGGTGTCCACACACAACCTCGATCGAGCATAGGGACCTGCGTGCACCCGAATTTATTCCCTGACCGGTAAATCGAGTACGTATTGATTCTGCTCCAAGGACTTCGGGAGGGCAGGGCCGCACACGCATACCCAGACTCGAAACCCCGTCCCTCAATCCGGGGCTGTGGTACATCTGGTATCCTCCCATTGCGAGCCGCCGTCAAGAGAAAAAAACTTTTGCCCTAGTGGGCAGCTGCCACCTGTCCTTTGCTACCTGAGGACCAAACATTGTTTCGACCCCGTCTTTATGTACGGAGTTTCTCATGAACTGGATGTAGCCCGAGTCAACTGGACTTGGTTTTGAAGTAAGCGATCACGAAGAGAAGTCCCAGCAGGGAATCGGTACCGGCGAAGAGCAGGTCCCGTGGGTTCGTCCTGCCTTGCAACACCAGCGTTACGATAGCAATGGCGTAGGTTGCTTTTTCAAGGATGGAAGGGATCATCAATGGCCGATAGCGGACGGGGTCGGTGGCCATGAAGCAAAAGGCGACTTGCCAAGCTAGTGCGCAGCCCACGAATCCATAGTAGAAGCCGGGATGCGTGATTGCCGGTGGATCTTTCTGGGCGATGATGTTGAACAGGAAATAAAGCGGTGTGATGACCAGCAAGCCCCAGATGCCCGCAATCCAAGAGACAATTTTCGCAAATTTCATTGCTGCCTCCGGTCGCCCACGCGTCGCTTGAACTTTATAAGAGGAACTGCTCCTAGTAAATTTCGTCGATGAACAGGCGCGTCACGGAAGTGGCTTTTTTAACGCCTCTGCGATTCCAGCCTCCGCCAAGGGCGCCATGAGGTCGTATCCAGCTTTGTTGGGGTGGACGCCATCCGGGCTCAACTCCGCTTTGAGGCCGCCTTCGCTGTTGACCATCGGTGAGTAATAGTCTACGTAGACGAAACCATTTTTCGCGGCGTAATTCTTCATCCATGCGTTGAGTGCCTTAATCTTGGGAGCCGGCTCCAGCCCTTTGTGCCAATGAAAATCGCTCGCCGGCAAAACCGAGCACAGCACAACGCGAATCCCATTGGCATGGGCAATCTCGCTCATCGAGGCGATGTTGTTGCCAATCTCCTCGATAGTTTCCTTTCCCGTGTTCTCGGCGATGTCATTGGTGCCGGCCAGCAAGACCACTACTTTGGGTTTCAAGAGAATGACATCCTGGCGAAACCGGACCAGCATCTGCGGCGTGGTCTGCCCGGAGATACCGCGATTGATATACGGCTTCCCCGGAAAAAATTCGCCGCGGGCTGGAGAAGTTGCGGTAGCTTTCATCCCCCAGCCTTCCGTGATGGAATCGCCCATGAACACAACTCGGATTTCGCCCGGCGACGCTGGCGGCAACACTGCATCGGCCTCTCGGAACTTTGCCAGGAACGCCCAGTCATTGTAGGTCCGTTCCAATTGCGATTTCTGGTATGGGGTCAACTGTTCCCAGGCGGCAATCTGGTCTGCAGGTATTTGGTTTTGCGCCGGAGCCGGCTTCGGGGTGGCCTGCGCGAACGTCAACGGGCCGCAAACAAGTAGCGTCGCACTCAGAAACAAACCACAGAGGACATAAGAAAGCTTTCCTTTTCTAGGCACCAAAGACGCCTCCTGCCAGCTTGAGTGACGAGATTCTACCGCAGGATTCCGACAAATTCTCAATCCCCCGAAAAATCGCGCATCTTTCCGACAGCTTTGTTCATAAATTCCACATTTCCGGTTGCGGCATCAACCAGGAGTTGATGCAGGCCAACGTTCTGGAAATTTCTTGAAACGTGCTCGCACGGACCACCCCAGCCCATGTCAATTGTAAATTCGGTTTTTGCTGCCAAGCTTTCTTCAGGCAATATAAGAGTCGCTTCCTCTCCATTGCGACAAAATGTTAATAGACGGTTCGATTGATGGCTCTCTACGGACAAGGGTTTCCAGTTTAGGCGTCCAAACTCTTCTTTGTACCATCGCTCAATGTCAGCTGACGACTCGCCTTGAACAACATAGGTTGCCGCGAGGTCGCCTATTTCCGGTTTGACTGAATGATTCTTCGACATCAAGAGTGCGTTCGGAAACGGCCTAAGTTCTCCGAGTTCTCCTTCAATCTTGCTTAGATGGCGCATGGCTTCGGGGCCGCGGATTTTCCAGTCCAACTTCATTATGCCAATCAAGACCGACATGAAGATGACGCCTTGAATTAACCTCTTTAGCCGGTGCCTTGTTTTGGGGTCGATTCTCTTCATAACGCTCTCCGTATCCTCACCTAGTTCGCCACGACTCGTTTTTTTCCTGAAGTTGTCGCATCGTTGCGCCAAGAGTCAGCACGATGAAGAAGGGAAATTCCCAATTGAAGAGTCGGAGTTGCTGCTCATTCTCCGCATGAGTTCCATAATGACCGTGAGTCCAGCGCAGCGGCTCCATCCAACCCCGTTCCGGCACCGGTTCTATTGGGCGCTTGGAGGAATAATAGCCAATCAAAATGAATGACCAGAGGAAAACGGCCATAAAACCTCCCCCGCCAACGGTTAGGAGGACTCTAGACCAGATTTTCCACGGCTTTCGGCTTGACGGGGGCATGAGGAAATCATAGCGCAAGCTGCCGGAAGCGAAACGGCTGGTAAACGCTGTGATCTACACTCAGTCAATGGGAAAATCGGCGCTGCCCAAAACCTGAATTTTCCTACCACTGGGTCTAACTCCTGTGTAGTCGCATAATCGGAAATTGGGGTTGCGAGCCAGGTAATCAGACGACTGGCCCCACAATCGACTGCTGCTTTTGGTTGTCCTCCTCGAAATCCGAAAGTGATATCCTCCGCTCTGCACCTAGGAGATGTGGCCACATGGCAATCCTTAACAGAGCTGGGAGATTTATCAATCACATCGCGACGTGTTTAGCCGTCTTGACGTGCTTAACAGGAGCCATTCGCGCGGGGGCTCAAACGCCTTCACCGGCGCTGCTTGTACTCGAAAAGAGCGACGAGAAGCTCGCAATTGTCGATCTGGCTACCTTGAAAGTTGTGGCCCGGGTGCCATCCGGCGGCGCGCCTCACGAGGTGATCGCCTCTGACGACGCAAAGTTCGCCTATATTTCCAACTATGCGAGCGAGCGCGGCCAGCTGAAAACGCTTTCTGTGATTGATTTGACGGCCCAGAGGGCCTTGGCACCCGTCGATCTCGGCGCCTTGCGAGCTCCGCACGGGCTCGCGTTCGCCGATGGCAAGGTGTATTTCACTGCCGAGGCCAACAAAGTGATCGGGCGCTACGATCCTGCCGCCAATCAGGTGGATTGGATCCTCGGCACAGGGCAAAACGTGACCCACATGATTGCCCTCTCGAAAGATTCCAAAACGATATTCACTTCGAACATCGGTTCCGACAGTATTTGTGTGATCGAACCGGGTGGCGGCCGCAATGGCTGGAATGTGACGGCCATTCCCGTCGGCAAAGGGCCGGAAGGATTTGATCTTTCTCCCGACGGTAAAGAAGTGTGGGCCGCGAATTCCGGTGACGGAACCGTTTCCGTGATCGATGTACCTTCGAAAAAAGTCGTAGCAACGCTGGACTTCAAAACGAAGCGGACCAATCGGCTCAAGTTCACTCCGGACGGGAAGTTGGTGCTGCTTTCAGACGATGAGGGCGGCGAATTGGTGATCGTTGACACGGTCACAAGAAAAGAGCGCAAGCGATTGAAAGTCGGCCAAGGGCCGGAAGGGACTCTGGTTCAGCCCGACGGTGCGAGAGCCTTTGTGGCGCTAAGCCGAGACAATGCCGTCGCTGTAATTGACCTCAAAACGCTCGAAGTGACCGGTAAAATCCCGACGGGAAATGGTCCGGATGGCCTGGCGTGGGCGCAGCGTAAGTAAACTTCAAGAGATGGCGGCCGCCAAAGGCGCACTTCCGCGGGTTCAGTCCTTCTTACCAAATTTCGCGCTAGCGGCGGTGATCAGCCACTGCCTCAGCACGGTTAAATAGTGCGGGTTTACATTGTGAAAGCCAACGCCTATGCCCTGGCTCGGTTGAGAGTACAGCACCGTGCCTTGCGACTCAAAATACCGGCCCTCCGAGTAAATTTTGAGGATGGCCTGCGTTCCCTTTGCGAGGGGATTCGGAATTTCCACATAACAACCGAAAAGACTTAGCTCGGTCACGCGCCCCGGCGCGCTTCCGGACGCGCCCTTTTCCGTGACTTCGGCCGTCCCAGTGAATGGAAACCTTGGAGTCCGGCGTCGCTCGTCTTCCACGAAGTCACCCCGAATGGCAGTTGCGGGATTCTATCGTTAGTTGGACAGGTAGGGGGCGAAAATAATGGCCAAAATGAGGCGAAAGTAGGGGAGAAAGTGATGAGCCGGCCCGGCGGGGTTGGCGCCTACGCGACCTCTGCTGTAATAAAAGGACTTACGTACTATTAGACATTTCCGCTTTTCTGCCGATGATACGCGAGTATGCCAAACCTCTACTTCTGCCAGCCACACGCAAAGAATCAAGGGATGCTGCGAGCGGTGCTCTCCGTAAACGAATGCGATCGAGTGGTCAGCAAACATCCGGTCACATTCTTTGGCGAGAATTTTCCCAGCCTTTCCGACGGCCCGACCGGCAAGGGTGATTTTGCCGTTCTCAAATTCGCGGCGGAAGAGACCGTCGGAAACTGGCGCACCGGCTTTTACCGGCTTGATTCGGACCTGGTGGAATTGAACGATGCTCTGCGAGATCTGCAAAGATAGCTTCGCACCCTCTTTACTTCTCCACCCTTATTTGTAATCCACGTTTCGCGCCCGAACGTGTTTTTCTAACATTTCCTGAATGACGCAAAACGAGAGCTAGGCTTGATTTTCGCGTTAACTGCTCGCGGAGAGTGATGACCAACTCCGGACCTGCGCTGCCTCGAAGATGATTTTAGTGTAAGCGGCCGCGTGGTCATGACGGTGGAACGATCCACGAACCGCGAAATTGTTTCTTCTTTGGTGTCCAATTCCTTACAGATTTACGTCGCCCATACAGGAAAAATGGTATTGTTATGTCTGCCTTGCACGTTCGGCACACCAGGCATTCATACATTCAACCAAGCAGGTAGTCGGAGACATCATGGAATTAGTCGCCACACAAGAAGCGCGGCCGTGGGAACGTCCCTTCTGGAAACCCGTACGCGGCAAAGAGGGCGTCTTCGCATACCTGGTCCTGATACACGCGCTCGCGCTTGTTGGACTGATTCTTTTCCCGCTGCCCAGCCTGAAAGTGGTTGGTTTGGCGCTCTTGTTTGTCGCGTTCGGCGGGCTCGGCACTACGGTTTGCTATCACCGGCTGCTGGCGCACAAGACGCTCAAGGTCAATAAGTTTGTCGAGCAGATACTTATCTTTTGGGCGGTCTTCAATGGGTCCGGCCATCCTGCAAGCTGGGTCGCGTACCATCGCCTTCACCATTCCGTCACGGACACTCCGGACGATATTTCCAGCCCCAAGCAAGGTGGTTTCTGGTGGGCGCACTTGCGTTGGCTCTACCAAACGCAACCCGCAGACAAGCAACGCTGGGCTCCCGAACTGACCCGCGGCATGTACACGGCGTGGGGCAAGCTCGAAACCCCCGTAATCATTCTCTCGATCTTCTCCGGATTTCTGCTCGGGTTTGGTTGGATGGGTTTCTTTTGGATCGGGGCGATCCGCCTGGTCTATACGCTGCACATGCAATGCCTGGTAAATAGCCTCACGCACCTCGGCCATGCCAAAGAAGGCGTCGAGGATTCCAGCATGAACGTGTGGTGGCTCGGCCCCTTCCAAATCACCGCCTGGGGCGAAAACTGGCATGCCAACCATCATTCGCACGCTGGCTCTGCGCGCCTCGGCTTACGTTGGTGGCAACCGGATATCGGCTGGTACTTTATTTGGACGCTTGAGCGCGTAGGACTCGCGCACGGCGTTAAGCGCCCGCGCATTTCGTAGTTAACCGCTGGTTTCTTCTCACCAAAAACGCGCTCGCCGCGATGTTATGATGGCGAAGTGTACGCACAAAAATTCAAAGTAGATGTCGTCATTCGCGGCCAGAGCCGCTCCTGCCCGCTCGATTGGCTCGACCAATTCTGCATGCGCAATTTCACGAATTCCGCGGATTTCGACGACACGCTTCCTGTGGCGGACGGCCAAGTCGAAGCTAGCTTCCGCCTCACGCCCGAGCGCTTTGCCGAAGGGCTAGGCGCTTGGCTTACGCAGCGCGGCAAAGGCGAGGGCGAGCCCGTCGTCGTGCAGGTCACGCCGGAATCGTCTACAGCACGCGCATGAACTGGAATTGAATAAGGCTTGTAGTCAGATCTATGCAGCGGAATCGCGCTTCTCGCTGCTGATGGCCGTGCGAATGTCCGGCAGAGCCGCCAGAGCGGCCGCCGCCCCCGCCGCCACCAAATCCGGCGTTTTGGTGAAGTCATCCCATACAAAAGGTTTTACGTCAGGCTCAATAATCACGTCAGCTTGCTGGCGCCAGGTAAGGTCAGTGTGCCGCTGGATGATGTTGAAGGAACGGCTAAGCACGTCGGTGAAGGTGCGAGGCTGTTCGAGATTGCCCGCTTCCAGATAAACCGCGATCACGACGTCCGCTCCGAGAAGCAGCGCGCCTTCCACAGGAACCGGCGAGGTCAGAAATCCATCCACCAAAGTGCGACCCTCATATTGAATCGGCACAAAAAGCCCCGGATAGGCGCAGGACGCGCGCAGCGGCAGACCCACCGGACCTCGCGTATAGTAAACCGATACACCCGCGTTGATATCTGTCGTGGCAATCGCTAGCGGAATAGCCATCTCTTCGAAGGTCTTCACCGGAGTGAACCGGGCCAGATATTTTTCGAGCCGCTGATTGGTGGCCAGACCAAGCCAGGAAGGCGTCCAGCGCCCGAAGTCGGTGAAGCTCGTAGTCGCTCCGATGCGCTCCATCTCATCCAGCGAAGTGCCAGCGCAAAAGGCCGCGCCGATCAGTGCGCCAACGCTTGTGCCCGCGACAAAGTCGATAGGAATGCCAGCCTCGCGCAGGATGCGCAACACGCCAATATGCGCGATTCCGCGCGCGAATCCTCCTGCAAGCGCAAGTCCCACGCGGGGGCGCTCGGTCGTTTTCCGCTCTTCGGGCTCGTCCAGAGAAAGCAGCCTGTCTTTGGCGGACTGGAGCCAGCCGATGGCGTCTGTCACTTTGCCGGGGCTCATTCTCACAATACTGTAACGCGCGCTCTGCGCCGGGGCCATAGTTCGTTTGACCAGGGGATGGCGGTTTTGTAACCTGTCCACTCGTTCCAATACACAAAAAGGGCTCCGGAAAAGGCTAGCCATGAAACGTCGAATTGAGAAGGCAGTAGTGCTGGGCGCGGGCACCATGGGTTCGCGGATCGCCGCGCATTTAGCCAACGCCGGGCTCCCCTGCATTTTGTTGGATATTGTTCCCCCGGATTTAAAGCCCGGTGCGTCAGCTGCAGACCGCAACAAAATAGTGCGTGCGGGCTTGGAGGCCGCGAAAAAATCGAAGCCTGCGGCATTTTTCACGCCGTCGCTGGTGGAGAAAGTCTCCATCGGAAATTTTGAAGACGACCTGGCGCGCTGCGCCGAAGCCGATTGGATCATCGAAGTTGTGGCCGAAAACCTCGAAATTAAGAGGAATTTGTTATCGCGCGTAGCGCAATTCCGCAAGCCGGGCGCGATTGTCACGACAAACACCTCGGGATTGCCCGTGCATCTGATCGCGGAAGCCATGAGCGAAGAGTTTCAACAGCACTGGGCGGGCACGCATTTTTTCAATCCGCCGCGCTACATGAAGCTGGTGGAGGTGATTCCTGGGCCGAAAACATCCGGCGAAGTGATCGAAACCCTCCGCGATTTCTGCGACCGCAGGCTCGGCAAGGGCGTGGTGATTGCCAAAGATATGCCAAACTTCATCGCCAATCGCATCGGAACATATTCCATGTTGAACGCGATCCGGCTGATGACAACTCTTGAAATGACCGTAGAAGAAGTGGACGCTTGCACCGGTCCGGCAGTCGGCTGGCCAAAATCCGCGACGTTTCGCACCGCCGATCTAGTTGGACTGGATGTGCTTGTGCACGTGATCAAAAACATCTACGAAACCGCGCCAAACGACGAGTCGCACGAAATGTACAGAGTCCCGGCGCTGATCGAAGAAATGGTGCGACGCGGGTGGCTAGGCGACAAAACGGGGCAGGGCTTTTACAAGAAGGTGAAAGGCGATGGCGAAAAGGAAATTCTGACGCTAGACATCAGCACCATGGAGTACCGTCCACGCCAGAAAGCGAAATTCGCTTCGCTCGAAATGGGAAAAGCCATTGAGGACACGCGAGAGCGCCTGCGCGCGTTGGTAGGCCCGATACTAGAAGGACAAAAAGGCGACAAAGCGCAGCAATTCATCTGGGGCGGACTCTCGGAAATGTGTCTCTACGCGGCGCGCCGCGTGCCGGAAATTTCGGAGAGCGTTGTCGACGTGGACCACGCGCTGCAGTGGGGATTCGCGTGGGAGATGGGCCCATTCGAAATGATGGATGCGATCGGCGTCCCCGCCTTCGCCGCGCAAGTCCAAAAAGAATGCCGCGCGCTCCCACCCGCGATCGAAAAAGTTCTCGCAAGCGGCAGAAAAGGATTTTACGAGTCGGAGAAGGGCAAGACGACGGTCTTTGATATCACAATGGGCACGGCAAAGCCTCTCGGAACGCCGCCAGGCATCATCATTCTGAAGTCGCAAAAAGAAGCCGGCCGCGAAATCGAGCGCAACTCAGGCGCGAGCCTCATCGATCTTGGCGATGGCGTAGTCTGCTGCGAATTCCACGCCAAGATGAACGCCATCGGCGCGGACCTCATGTCCATGCTGCACAAGGGGTTGAAGCGGTTGGACACGGATTTCGACGCCATGGTCATTGCCAACCAATCCGTGAATTTTTCCGTTGGCGCAAACGTAATGCTCATGCTCGTCGCTGCCCAGGAACAGGAGTGGGACGAACTGCACATGGCCGTGAAGCAATTTCAAAACGTAAATCTGGGCCTGAAGTACGCGCCGAAGCCGGTCGTCGCCGCGCCGCAAGGCATGGCGCTCGGCGGAGGATGCGAAATCGGCTTGCACGCTGCAAAAATCCAAGCGGCCGCAGAAGCCTACATCGGTCTGGTGGAAGTGGGTGTCGGTTTGATCCCCGGCGGCGGCGGAACAAAGGAGATGCTCATCCGCGCGAATGAGCACGCCGCAGGCGGCGAAGATTTGGATTTATTTCACGCGATGAAGCCGGTATTCGAAACGATTGCCACCGCCAAAGTCGGAACAAGCGCGGAAGACAGTCGCGCGCTTGGTTTCTTGCGCCGCGAAGATGGCGTCTCCATGAACCGCGATCGCCTCGTCGGAGACGCCAAAGAAGCCGCACTGGCTTTGGTCCGCGCAGGGTATAAGCCTCTCGCCGCAAGCTGGCAAGAAGGCGCTCAGAGCACGCAAATCAGAGTACTCGGCGAACAATTCCTGGCCAGCGCGAAGCTGGTGATTCACATGATGCAGCGCGGCGGCTACATCTCCGATTACGACGCGCACGTTGGGCGTAAACTTGCAAACATCCTTGCCGGCGGCCCGCTGACCTCGCCGCAACTCGTCAGCGAACAATATGTGCTGGACCTCGAGCGTGAAGCCTTCGTGTCCCTGTGCGGCGAAAAGAAAACGCAAGAACGCATGGCCTTCACGCTAAAAACCGGCAAACCACTCAGGAATTAGGCCAACGCGGGCCCAGGAGGCTCCGCTATCGCGCCTCATTCGCCAAAGGCACAGAAAAATGTTCGTGCACGATGCGTAGTTTGCCGGAGGCGTCTCGATGCATGACGTGCGTCGCCCGGACGGTCTCCAGTTTCTCCGCCATGCGTTTGCCTCCAACGTCGCGGCCGCTCGCCTGAAACTGAAAAGTGTAGCTGGCGACACCCGCATCGTTTCCGCACAAAACAATGTCGATCGGGCTCAGCTTCAGCTCCATGCGAGTGTCCGGGTTGAAATATTCGCGCGAACGCCGCATCGCGCCCAATCGTCCAGGTTCGCTGCGGCCCATGGCCACCTGAAAGACGGTACTGCCCGGTGCGTAAAAGTTGTTCAGTTCTTCTTCTGATTTAGCTAGGAACGTTGTCCAGAAGAGTTCGACGGCCTTACGGATCTCATCGGCGGTCAGTTTGGTGGTGACGACGGACATGAGTGGCCCCCAAGGCGGATTCCGGCACTCTTTCTTTTGTTACTCTACGCGATGCCGGAGGCCTTCAGAGCGGTAATTCGGGGATGGTTGCCGAAGCCATAAACGGTGAAGTGCAAGTGCTCGGAGAAAAATAACGCATAGAAACGCATAGAATCATACTACAATAGCGGTTTCCTTTTAGGCAAAACGCAACGCCGCGATTGAGGAGACCCTGATGCGCCGAGCCGCACTTCTGCCGCCGAGAGAAGCGTCCAGGATTCTGGGCATCAGCTACCCCACGCTGAAGCAGTGGATCTACCACGGGAAAATCAAAACCGTAAAGACTCCTGGCGGACATCACCGCATCCCGGAAAGCGAAATTGACCGCATGATTCCGAAAAAGCTCGATCGCGGAGACATCGCCACGCGCCGCGGCAATTTCAGGAAAATCAGCGGACGCAACCAGCTGCATGGCCGTGTGATCGACATCAAGTACAGCGGCTTGCTGGCGCAGGTGACCATGGCCATTGGCGAGCAGCACATCACGGCGATCATCACGGCGGATGCTGCCAGAGAGATGCGCCTGAAACCCGGAGAGCGAGCCGCAGCGCTGATTAAGTCCACGGAAGTAATGATTTTGCGCGCTTGAGGATGGGATAACTTATCGCCGTTGGAGAACAAAAATGCTAAGGCGTCGAGCGTTCTTGATGATCGTAGTGATAGCGCTGTCCCTGGCGAGCGCCGTGCGCGCACAGGAAATCCGCGTTGCCGCTGCCGCGGACTTGAAATTCGCGATGCAGGATGTTGCCGCTCAATTCGAAAAGCAGACCGGAACGAAAGTAGACGTAACCTACGGCTCGAGCGGAAACTTCTTCTCCCAGCTCCAAAATGGCGCACCGTTCGATCTGTTTTTCTCCGCGGACATCGACTATCCAAGAAAACTGGATGCTGCTGGCATCGCCGAGCCGGGAACTCTTTACGAGTATGCAATTGGGCGCATCGCGATCTGGATGCCCGCCGACTCCAAAGTGGATGTCGCCAGCCTCGGATGGAAGGCATTGCTGGATGCCGGCGTGCAAAAGATCGCCATCGCCAACCCGGAGCACGCTCCCTACGGCCGCGCGGCAGTCGCCGCGCTTCAAAAAGCCGGCATTTATGACCAAGTGAAACCCAAGCTCGTCTACGGCGAAAATATTTCGCAAGCCGCACAGTTTGCGCAATCTGGAAACGCCCAAGCAGGCATCGTCGCGATGTCGCTTGTTGTTTCGCCTGGGATGAAAGACGGCAAACGTTGGGAAATCCCAGCCGATATGCATCCGCCCATCGAACAAGCCGCCATCGTTCTAAAGAGCGCCGCAAACAAAGATGCTGCGCGCGCCCTTCTGGACTTCGTGAAGAGTGAATCCGGGCGCGCGACCCTCGCTAAGTACGGCTTCACGTTTTCCCCAGCCAACGCAGTCACTGCGCCTTCTAGCCCGCAGAACAAATAACTATGGACGCGCTCCTGCTTTCTCTTCGTCTCGCGCTTTGCGTTTCCGCAATTCTTCTGGCGGGTGGACTGCCCCTCGCCTATTGGTTGGCGTATTCGAATTGGCGCGGCAAGTTTTTACTTGAAGCGGTCGTCGCATTGCCACTGGTGCTGCCGCCAACAGTCCTGGGATTTTATGTGCTCGTTGCCATGGGTCCACACGGCCCGTTGGGAAAATTCTGGCAAACATTTTTCGGCCACGGCTTGGCGTTTACATTCGAAGGGCTGGTCCTCGCGTCCGTGCTCTACAGCTTGCCGTTTGCGGTGCAGCCCCTCATCGCCTCCTTCGAATCCGTTGATCGCAAACTCCTAGACGCTTCCGCCGTGCTCGGCGCTGGCAGCCTCAAAACATTCTGGCGAGTGATTCTCCCTCTCTCGATTCCGGGTATCGTGACGGCGGTGGTCCTCAGCTTTGCTCATACCATGGGCGAGTTCGGCGTCGTGCTCATGGTCGGAGGCAATCTTGCTGGCGTCACCCGCACCGTCTCGATCGACATCTACGATCACGTACAATCGCTCGAGTACGCGGATGCGAATCGCATGGCGCTCGTGCTGCTCGCGATCTCGTTTGCAGTGTTGTCTTTCGTATACGCCGTCAATCGGCAAGTAGGCCGCCAAATCGGACGCCGTCTGTGGACACCGTGGGCGGCGAACTAAACGCATCCATGCTGGCCGCGCGCGTACATTTGCAACGAGCCCGCGCGGGCTCTATCCCGTTCCTTCTGGACGTTTCCATCCAGGTTCCCGCTGGCATCACAATTCTTTTTGGTCCTTCCGGCGCGGGAAAATCCACCCTGCTCGATTGCATCGCCGGATTGGCGCGTCCTGACGCGGGACGCATTGTCGCCGGCGAAGAAGCACTGTTTGATTCGCAAGCCGGCGTGAATTGCCCGCCCCAAGCAAGGCGCATAGCTTACGTTTTTCAAACGCTCGCGCTCTTCCCGCACATGAGCGCCGAAGAAAATGTTTACTATGGACTCGATGGTATGCCACCGCGGGAGCGCGCCGCACGCGTGGATGAAATCCTGAAGGCTTTCCGTGTGGAGAAACTGCGCGCGCGCAAGCCGGCGGAAATTTCCGGCGGCGAACGTCAGCGCATTGCCCTTGCGCGATCTTTGGTCACACAGCCCCGCGTGTTGCTGCTCGATGAGCCGCTGTCGGGCCTGGACGCGGAACTGAAGGCTGCCATCGTCGATGACCTACGAGCATGGAACACGGCGCGGCGTATCCCGATTTTGTACGTAACCCACACCCGCGAAGAAGTGGACGCCCTCGGCGAGCGCGTGATCGCCATGGATCGCGGTCGCGTAATCAGCACTGGAACGCCCATGGAAGTATTGGAAGCGCCGAGGCACAAGCGGCTGGCGCAAGCAGCCGGTTTTGAAAATCTTCTAAGTGGAACGGTAGTCGATTTGCGCGAAGCCGACGGTGTGATGCGTGTACGTCTCAACGAAAGCCATTGCGAAATCGAAGTGCCACTCGGCTATGCAGCCGCAGGAGACCGCGTGCACGTGGCTATTCGCGCGGGCGATATATTGCTCGCAACCTCACAACCCCACGATCTAAGTGCCCGCAACATCATCGAAGGCAAAATTGTCGCCCTGGAAACGCGCGGAACGCTTGTTCGAGCTCGTGTCAACTGCGGCGTGGAATTCATCGTGCACCTCACGCCCGGAGCCGTAAGGTCGCTCGATCTAGCGGAAGGATTCCGCGCCTGGCTGGTGTTGAAAACACATTCCTGCCATCTGGTCGAGGAATGATCGCGGACTAAGGAACAAGCGCGCGCCAAGCGAGTCTTTCAGGATTTTGGTTTGCTCGTTGCGGCAGGTGCAGCTCCGGGCGCGGAAAATCTCACTTCCGCCGCCTCCAGCGTATCGCCTTTTGGCGTCGCGTGAATCAGCACGCGATCGCCGACCACGAGATCGGAAAGCTTCGCGGGCTTATCCGGAATTGTGTTGGCGGGCGTACCCGCAGGGCTCGCAACATGAAGAACATAGACGGTCGACGACACGAGCTTCACCTCGACGGCCGTTCCGTCAGCAGTTTTTACAAAGACAGAGTCCGCGGTGATTTTTTGCACCGTCCCGCTAACGTGTTTCTTGTCACCGTGCCCGAAAGAAGCCACGCCAATCAGCGCAACCGCCAAAAAAAATGCCCCGAACCTAAGTTTCATAGCCATCTCTCCTAGGGCTCGGCCCTTTCCTGACATTATTCCACGATACCGCGAAACGCAATCGCCTTGTGTAGCACAGGCACTCCTGCCTGCGCGGTTTTGAATTTCCCGTGATCCAGCCCACAACTAATGATGATGCGCACCCGCAGGCGCCGGCGCCGCCCCATTCAAAAAATCATTTTCCTGCTGCTCTTCCAGCCGATCCGCGGGGCTCTTCGGATTATTCCGCTCCATCTCGAGTCGCTCCTCCGCCGTGAGTTGCGGCAAGTGGCGGATGAAGTGGACAAGCTTCCAGCTATCTTCCGGCGAGCTGTGGGGACTCGAAAACGCGGGCATCCCCGTGAACCGCACGCCATTTTCGATAATCCAAAAAAGCTCGCCATCGGAGAGCTTTTGCGTTTCCGCGAGCCGCAGGTCCGGTGGCTTGGGATAAAGTCCGCTACCCATCATCGTGTCGCAACTGCCATCGTTGCCGTGGCAGATTGCGCAGTGGTCTGCAAAGTGCAGCCGCGCGTCGCGCAAGGTTTCCTCGGAAGCGGCTACGGGATTGGTCAACGCACGCGCTGCGCCCGGAAGCGCCATGTGCCTGGCTTTGCGCGCCATCACCACCTCGAGCGCCGTCGGTGTCGCTTTTGCGCTCACGCCGTCATGCAGGAATGAAAACGCCACGCCGCCAATCGCAAGCACCACGGCAACCAGCAAAATCACAATGAGAGTTCCGCGTTTCATCGCCCTGCTTCCATGTTAGACGACGCGAGCCGCGCGATGCTAGCCCGGATTTATTGGCCCGCTTGGTCCGTCACACTCGCACCTGCAGACTTGCATCGCCTCTGATAGGATACGCCAAGTCATGAAAGACAAAATTTATCCGAGCCTGGATTTCGCCGTGGCCGATATTCGAGACGGTGCGCGAATCATGTTTGGGGGGTTCGGTGGCGCGGGCTTTCCCAATAATTTGATCCAGGCGCTAGCCGCCAAAGGCACCAAAGACATCACGGCCATCAGCAACAATTGCGGAACGCGCGATGGCGAACTGGGGTTGATGTTTAGAAACGGCCAGGTACAGCATGTCATCGCCTCGTTTCCCGGTCCGCATTCCAATTATTTTCAAGAGCAGCTCACCGCGAAAAAAGTGACGCTCGAACTCGTGCCGCAAGGAATTCTCTGCGAACGCATGCGTGCCGCAGCAGCGGGTCTTTGCGCATTTTACACAACTGTCGGCGTGGGCACTGAAGTCGCGGCCGGCAAAGAAGAGCGCGTCATCGATGGAAAACGCTGCATCCTCGAAATGCCCATCCACGCGGACTACGCGCTCATCAAGGCTGAGACAGCCGACGAGTTGGGCAATCTGACATACCGTCTCGCAGCGCGGAATTTCAATCCGATTATGGCCATGGCTGCGACGACCACCATCGTCGAAGTCGACGAAATTGTGCCTGTCGGTTCGATCAAACCCGAACACGTCGTGACGCCGGCGATTTTCGTCCACCGCATCGTGCAAGCGAAAGGAATTCGCTATGCCGGATAAACCGCGGCTCACACGCGAACAGATCGCCCAACGCGCCGCGCTGGAGCTGCCCAATGGCGCGTATGTGAATCTCGGCTGGGGCATTCCCAATCTCATCGCGGATTATTTGCCGAAAAACGTCGAAGTTTATTTTCACAGCGAGAACGGAATTCTCGGCATGGGCCGTCGCGCCAGACCCGGCGAAGAAGACTACGACTTGGTGGACGCCATGAAAGTTCCGGTGACTTTGACCCCCGGCGCGTCTTTTTTTCATCAGGCCGATGCTCATCTCATGACGCGCGGCGGCCACCTTGACGTCGCCGTGCTCGGCGGATTTCAGGTCTCGGAAAAAGGCGACCTAGCCAACTGGAAAATCCCCGGTGCGAAAGGCTCCGGCGGCATCGGCGGCGCGATGGACATCGCGGCCGGCGCAAAAAAGCTGATCGTCTGCATGGAGCACACTACCAAGGAAGGCGCGCCGAAAGTTGTGCGCCAGTGCACCTATCCGCTCACAGGGCTCGTGTGTGTCGATACGATCGTCACCGATCTGGCAGTCATCGACGTCACACCAAACGGACTGATCCTTCGCGAGATCGCACCGGGATGGAGCGTCGAAGAATTGCAGAAGCTCACTGGAGCGCCGCTCGCTTCGCCGGGCCGCGCGCCGGAAATAAAGTTTGTGTGAACGCTCGCGCGATGCGTTGCCTTTCAGGAACACGCGCCAAGGCTGCGCGGCACACCCCCCACGTGCTAAAGTCTGAGTGTTTAGCGCCACAGAACAGAATCGTTAGGAGGCAGCCATGGCAGAAAACATTCCAGAAAAATACGCGGACTTACTCGAAAAGCCGGCGTTCGGCAATCTCGGCACGCTCATGAAGGACGGCAGCCCGCAAGTCACGCCCGTCTGGGTCGATTATGACGGCAAACACGTTCGCATTAACTCCGCTCTCGGCCGCGTGAAGGACAAAAACATTCGCCGCGATCCGCGCGTTTCCATCTCGCTGCAGGACCCCGCCAACCCGTATCGCTACCTCGAAATTCGCGGCCGCGTCGTCGAGATTACGCAGAACGGCGCGGACGCCCACATCGACAAGCTCTCGCAAAAATATCTCGGCAAGCCCGTCTATCCGTTTCGCCAGCCAGGCGAAGTGCGCGTCCTCTACAAGATCGAGCCCGAAAAAGTCAGTTCCATGGGCTGAAGAAAAACCTGATTTCTTTTTCTTCGCGGCGCGCAGAATTCAGCAGGACCACGCTACAAACAAATCGCACGAGCTACAACCGCGCGGCCAGTCGCGCGGCGATATGCCCGTCCGGTGTCCGGAAAATCAGCACGAGGCTGTCCGTGAGCGGCACTCCCGCGCCGGGTATCCCCAATTCGTAGGACCACAGATAGCGCTTCGGCAATTCCGCCGCCAGCTCCGTCGCGTACGGCTGAATGGGATCGACGGAAAAGCGCACCATGGCTACTTTGCCTGCCGGACGCAGCTCCACGCCGTGTTTCCAATACAGCGAAAGTTTCAACGTACCCATGGCTTCCGGCGTGAGATAGACGCCCGTGCCCACCGGCTGCAGTCCGAAGGAGCACGGCTGATCGCGGATGGTCAGCGAGAGCAGGACTTTTTCGGGGAACTGCGTGACTTCGTTTGTGCCGAGGCGAAAGACGGTTCCGTCATCGCTGTCATAGGATTTCAGCTCGTTGAAGAATCCCGCGGAGGTGACGCGGCCATTGATGCGGAAGCACGGGCCGTTGGGAATGCCGCCATCGCCGACGAGAAAGACACCGCCGTAATAAATCTCAACCTTGGGCTCAGGAGTTTTTGCGTGCTTGGACTTTTTTTGCGATGGAGCGTTTTGCGATTGAGCCGTTTGTGATTGAGAAGGGGCGGGTTGGCAGAAGAATATTCCGGCGAGAGCCAGGCAACAGATTCGTGTGATGGTCGTACTCATGGCTTGCGTTCAACGCCGTTATTTTACTCCCGCAGGCGGGGCCTGGAGAAGAAAGGTTATGCCATCGGTCGTGTAGGTAGCTTTGCCGCCTTCCAGGGGCTTGGCTTCGATCTTTCCGGCGCGGACGGCTTCAATGGAGGTGACCAGCCTGGGCAAAACGCTCGGATCGGCGACCGGAATGTTGTGCGCGCCAAGGACGAGTTTTACTTGCGGCGCGAGACCGGCGAGCTGCTTCACGGACGCGACGTAGGCATCGAGATTTGTTTCCGGGCGATACAGCCAAATGGGCGCGGGATAGTACGTGTCGCCGGTGAAGAGCAGGCCGTTGGCGCGGTCGATGAGGCAAATGGCATCGGGCGTGTGGCCGGGAGTCGAAATGATTTCGAGGACGCGTCCGCCGAGATTGATTTTGAAGCCGTTTTTCACAAAGAGCGAGACGTGCCAGGGTTTGGTGGCGTAAGTCTTCGGGTCAAAGCCTTTTGGCAGATCGCCGCAGACCATGCCGGGGGCGAGTTCTTCTTGCGCGTCGTCGCGAGAGCCTTTCGCGTTTTGGCGGGTGAAGTCCGTGTCCATGCCGAAAATGAATGTGAAAAGGGAATTGCCGCCGACGTGGTCGTTGTGTGTGTGCGAGTTCAGCACGACGACGGGGCGGCTCGTTAATTGCGTGACGACTTTGCGGATGTTGGCGATACCCATGCCTGTGTCAAATAGCAGCGCCTGCTTGGTGCCGACAATGAGATAGGAGATGACTTCTTCGGCTTGGTGTGGCTCGTAAATCGCGAAAACTCCTGGCGCCACTTTGTAGACTTCAAACCACGGATCGTTCGGCAGCACACGTTCGAGCGATTTGTATTCTGGGCGGGGGAGAGCTTTGCACCAGTCCGGGCTGATGGTTTGCGGCACGAGAGAAAGAGAAGAGGAAGACGAGGAAGGAAAATGATTTAACACAGAGGGCGACAGAGACACAGAGTTCACAGAGAAGAAGGCGGCGAGCAGGAGAGAGACGACCTTCATTTCGAGGCCCCTGAAACGAAGATGGATTTGGGAATCATCATGTGGACGCCTTTGTTGCCGTCGACTAGTTCGGTGATGTGGAGGTCGGCGGCGACGCTGGCGAGCATGTAGGCGTCGTCGCGCGAGAGATGTTTTTCGGTGACTAGGAAATCGATCATCTCGCGGACGGCTAGCGTGGCGCAGGCGTTAAGGTCGTCGTTGAGGCCCATGGTGATGTAATGCGTGGGCGTTTCGGCGCGCGGCCACTTCAGGTGCATGTCCTTGCGCACGATAAATTGAAACGTGCCGACGAGCGAAGTTTCGAGCGCGGTGATGTCCACTTCGCCGTCGCCCTGTCCGGCGTGGCCGTCGCCCACTTCAAAGAGCGCGCCAGGCGCGTGTACGGGAATGTAGAGCGTGGTGCCGGCGACGAGATCCTTGTTATCCAGATTGCCGGCCATGATCCATGGCGGAGCGCTGTTGAAGCGGCCCGCGCTTTCCGGCGGCGCGTCGCCCATGCTGCCGAAAAAAGGATGCAGCGGAATCTCGATGCCCGGCGCGAATTTCGCGATCATGCGCTTCTCATCCAGCGGAATGATTTTCATTTTCGCGTAAGGATAATCGTCTGGGATGTAGCCGCGGCCCGGCCCGAACGCGTTGTACGCGTACGGAATCGCCAGTCTGATGGCCAGAATTTTCACTTCGAGCACGTCGCCCGGCTGCGCGCCCTCAATATAAATCGGCCCCGTCAAAATGTGCCCGCCCGGCCCCTTGTCTTTCACTTGGTCCGTAATATCGCGCAGCGACTGCTCCACCTGCTCCGGCGGCAACCCCGCATCCTCCAACCGCTTCGGGCTATTCGTAATCAGCGTATCAATCTGCACCGTGTCGCCCGACTTGATGCGCAACACCGGCGCCGCCTTCGCATCGTAATAACCCCACGCCACAGTCTTCGGCGTCGCCTTGAGCGTGTACGTCGCCGTTGACGGCAGGTTCTGGGCACTCAACGAGCTTGCGAAAACTAAGACCCCGAGACTAAAAAGTTTTAAGCGCAATTCAGTGGCTCCCCTTGGTATTGGTTGACGTAGTTTCCGGTTCGACAGGAATCGGTCCCGCAGACATCGTCACCTCGTCTGGCAAATCCATCACTAGCCTAATGGCTCTGTCAGGCAAATGACTGTCTTGGACGTACTTAAACCTAATGGTGTGCTGGAAAGGAGCGTTGGGTGGACAGCCCGCGCAGCCAAAGGTCCACGTTTTGATATTTGCTTCTGCCGACTCTTTCAGCATCATCAACAACTTTTGTGCTGGTCCGGGCCCGAAGTTGGCGGACTCGACGGAAAGCACTCTGCCATCGGTTCCGATCTTCAGCTTCATCTCGATAGTTCCACCAACGCGCGTCATACGAGGAAGCGGCGGGTAATATGGCGGCTCCAAGTGCTTCACATAAACGATCGGCTGCATATCCTCCGGAGCCAGTGCCGAGACAGCCGGCGTCTGGACCTCCACCGTGTCGCCCGACTTTACGCGTCGCACTGGCGTTGCCTCGGCGTCGTAGTAACCCCATGCCACCGTCTTCGGTGTTGCCTTTAGCGTGTAGTTTCCCTGCACGTTGGTTTGTTGAGCGACCAAGGATGATGCGGTGGCGCAAAGCGCAGAGATAAGAACGAACGCGCGACAAGTCATATTCTTTCAGCACTCCTCTTGGCTCTAAGCTTAAATAGGTAATCCATACCCGAGACCAGGAAATAGTAATAGGCCCATAAAATAAGAAGCCCAGGATTGCCCGATCGAAACGGATTGAGACTGTCATTGTGTGAGAAAACAGGAACGAACTGCATGACAAGGATCGGCCAAGACAAAAGATAGGCTAGAAATATTCGCAGCGGTGAATACGCTTCACAATCGTTTCCCGCGGCCCAACAGTGGCTGAAAGAGTAGAGCAGTGGCCCACCAAGTAAACCCAGAAGGAAGGCGGGTGCCAGAGACAGGCAGATCACCAGCCATCTTCGCTTCAACCATTCGATGAATTTCATAAGCAAGCATTCGCTCTGGTCATGGGTGCGTCATGTCCTCGGGTTTGACGAGGGCGTCGAATTCTTCGGCGGTTACGTAGCCGAGGTTGATGGCGGCTTCGCGGAGGCTTAGGTGGGAGTGATGGGCGGCTTTGGCGACTTGGGCTGCGGCGTCGTAGCCGATTTTGGGGGCGAGGGCAGTGACGAGCATCAGGGAATTGTGGACGTAATGTTCGATTTGCGTGGTGTTGACTTCGATTCCCTGGACGCAGTGGGCTACGAAGCTGTTCATGGCATCGGCGAGAAGTTCGACGCTATGGAGATAGTTGAAGATGATGACGGGCTTGAAAACGTTTAGCTCGAAATTGCCTTGCGAGCCGGCGAAGCCGATGGCGGCGTCGTCGCCCATCACTTGCACTGCGACCATGGTGAGCGCTTCGGCCTGCGTGGGATTTACTTTGCCGGGCATTATGCTGGAGCCGGGCTCGTTTTCGGGGAGAATGAGCTCGCCGAGGCCGCAGCGCGGGCCGGAAGCGAGCCAGCGAATGTCGTTGGCGATTTTCATGAGCGAGGCGGCGAGCGTTTTTAGGGCGCCGCTCGCGAAGACGAGTTCATCGTGAGCGCTGAGCGCGGCGAATTTATTAGGATGCGAGCGGAAGGGCAGGCCGGTGAGCTCGGCGATTTTTTTTGCGGCGCGTTCGGCAAATTCAGGATGCGCGTTGAGGCCGGTGCCGACAGCGGTGCCGCCGATGGCGAGATCGTAGAGGCCGTCGAGAGCCATGGCGATGCGGCCACCGTCGCGGTCGAGAAGATTGACGTAGCCGGAAAATTCCTGGCCGACGGTGAGCGGCGTGGCGTCCTGCAAATGCGTGCGGCCGATTTTCACGATGCCGGCGAATTCTTTGCCCTTAGCGTCGAGTGCGTCGCGAAGTTTTTTCACGGCGGGAAGAAGTTTCTGGCGCGTTTCCGTGGCGGCGGCGATGTGCATGGCGGCGGGAAACGTGTCATTCGAGGATTGCGACATATTTACGTCGTCATTCGGATGGATGGGCTTTTTGCTGCCCATTACGCCGCCCGCGATTTCAATCGCGCGATTCGAGATGACTTCATTCACATTCATGTTCGTTTGCGTGCCGCTGCCGGTTTGCCAGATGCGCAGAGGGAAATGCGCGTGGAGCTGTCCGGCGATGACTTCGTCGGCGGCTTGCGTGATCAGCGCGGTTTTGTCGGCGGGGAGCTTGCCGAGGTCTTGATTCACCAGCGCGGCGGCTTTTTTGAGGATGCCGAAGGCGCGGATCAGCTCGGGCGGCATGGTGTCCTGGCCAATGGCGAAGTGAATGAGCGAGCGGGCGGTCTGCGCGCCGTAGTAGCGGTCGGCGGGGACGTCGATCTTGCCCATGGAGTCGGACTCGGTCCGGGACCGGATAGAAGCGGTATCTATGGTTTCAGACATTGTGGCTCCTGTGGAATTGGCGGCACTGATTTTAGCAGGGGGACGAGGTAAAGAAGTAATGAAGTAAAGAGAGGAGTGAGTAGTGGGTGGTGAGTAGTGAGTAGCGGAAGAGGGGAGGCGGAGATCGGTTTGCGTGTGCGGGCTGAGGTCGCGGCTGGGTGGGATGGGGATCTTAACGCAGAGATCGCAGAGGTCGCAGAGAACGGAGAGACCCCACCCCCCGGGGTATCCAGAGAACCGTGAAGTAAATGTATGAGGGGATTGGGGTTGCGGGTGTTCGTGTGCGCGCGCAGATGCGGCGCGTGGCGGATAACTAGCTTGCAAACTCCGGGGTCGGCAGAGGGACGCCTCCCCCGTGGTTTCTTGTAAACATTGCTGCTAAAGGAGTTGAAGTGGCGTGGAATCAACAGTTGTGGAAGTGTTGATTGTGAAGGACTTGGGAGAGAACGGCTTTTATGAAGTGGTAACCTGGGTGGGACTGAAGATTTTGCGGAAATTTGAAGGACCGCGCGGCGGAGGCGCATGGCTTGCAGGGCACAGACAGGAGAGGTGCCCGAATCGACTCAACAAGTGTAACATATTACTACTATTTGTCAAGAATAAACTATAAGTTGTTTGGATGGAGGAGGTTAGGTGGTGCCAATTCGAACTGACACCTGGAGGTCGTGATGGAGTTTGGTGCTAAACGATTGGAAGGAAAAGAGAAAGGATAACGCAGAGGCACAGAGGACGCAGAGACGCGCAGAGGAGGGAAGAAGCAGAGGAAAGAGGGCACGATGAATCGTGTCCCTACAGCGGACGGGTCTTACGCGCTACTCGTAGCGGAGGGCTTCCATGGGGTCCGTCGAGGAGGCGCGGCGGGCTGGGACGAAGCAGGCTAGGGCTGCGGTGGCGACCAGTAAAAGGGTGACGGCGCCGAGGATGAGCGGGTCGCGGGAGCTTTCGTTGACCCACTTGGTGGCCAGTTTGTTGAACGCGAAACACAAGAAAATGCCAGCGGCGATACCGGCTCCGACGTTGAGCGCTGTCGAAGAAAGAACCAGGCGGAAGACGTCGCCAGCTTTCGCGCCGAGGGCCATACGGATGCCAAACTCGTTGGTGCGAGTGGCGACGCCGTAGGAAACGACGCTGTAAAGCCCAACCGCGGCGAGCAAAAGCGCAAGAACCGAGAAGATGCCGAATAGGATAGCCACGAGACGCTGCTGGCCATACTCGGGGAGGTTCGTGATCCAGCCTTCGAGGTCGCGCACGTCGCTGATGACCTGCTGGTCGGGGTCCACCTGAACGATCTGGGCTCGGATGTCGCGAAGGACCGAGAGAGGCGGGATGTGCGTCCGCACCAGGACCTGGGTAAACATCCACATTTTGAGGGTGTAGGGAATATAAACGGCGGGCTTGATCGGATTACGCAGGCCATCGTCGCGTACGTCCGCAACGACGCCGATGATTTGCAGCCAATCATCGCTGCCCGGAGCGGCCGGCGCATAAATAGGATCGGCTTTCAGACCGGAAGTACGCAACCGCTGCCCGAGGGCGTTGCCGTTTGGCCAGTATTGGCGCGCCATGGTTTGGTTGATGACGGCGACGGTGGCTCCGCGCATCGTTTCGGCATGATCCCAGAGGCGGCCCTGAGCGAGAGGAATGCGAAGCAGAGGAAAGTATTCGGGACTGACCAGGTTCAGCCGCGCTTCGTGCTTTTCTCCATCGTTGATCCCCATGATTTCGAAGCGGTTGTCGTTGCCGTTGAGAGGCGGTGTGGCGTTTGTGGAAATAGCGGCCATGGCGACTTCCGGCATGGAAGCGAGGCGAGCGCGAAGCTGATCGAAATATTCGGAACGTTCCTTCCAGGAATTGTGCGTGTTTTCGTGGATGGGAATCGGGACCGACATGGCGAAGTGCGGGTCGTAGCCGAGATCGGCTTTCACCAGTTTTAGAAAGCCCTTGCCGGCCGCGCTTGCCGCCGTGAGCATGAGCAGCGTAAGGGCGACCTGCGCGCCGACCATCAAGCTATGAGTGCGGCGAGCACGGGCGCTGCCGCTGATGCGCCGCGTGCTGCTCTGCATCAGGCGGGCCAGATCAGGGCGTGAAAGCTGAAGAGCGGGCCATAGGCCGAAAACGATTGTCGTGGCGAAGGCCAAGGCGATGCTGAACAGCAGAACGGGAACGTTCATCTTGATCACGGATTCGGCGGCGAAGGCGTGCTGCGGCAGCCATGCAGTGATGAAGGCGAGGCTCTTCCATGCCAGGAGCACGCCGAGCAGAGTTCCCGCGACCGCGATGGAGAGCGACTCGGTGAGCAACTGGCGAATCATCTGCCAGCGGCTCGCGCCGACGGCTGCGCGTACAGCCAACTCGTGTTGGCGTTCCGTGCCTCGCGCCAGCAAAAGGATTGAGACGTTGGCGCAGCCGATCAGCAAGAGTGAACCCACCGCGCCGAGCAGCAAATAGAGGGTGGGTCCGAGCGGCCTCGCATAAATCTCCACGATACTGCGCAGATTTACGCGGAATGAATCGGGATAACGCTTGGGCGATTCTTTGGCGAACTGCTCGAGGAGCGGCTGAAGCTCTGCGTTTGCCTGGGCGACCGTAACGCCCGACTTCAGCTTGAGCGAGCCTCCGTAGTATTTGTCGGGGTCGTTGGTGAGCTTGAGCGGGAGGTAGACGTCGCCTTCTCCCCAGCGAAAACGCGGCCCCATAACTCCAACGATTTTGTAGGGTTTGTGAACCAGCTGGAGGGTACGGCCCACAACGTTTGGATCGCCAACGTAATAGCGCTGCCAAAATGGATAACTGAGTACGACGACAGCTTGCGAATCTTGACCAAAGGGGGCGTCGGAGGGAATCAGCCAACGACCCATGATAGCGGCGCTGCCCCAATGATTGGGAGCTTCCGGGGAAATGTCCATGCCGCGGACATCTTCGGGGAGGTCGCCATCGGTTGTGGTGAGGTTCCAGCCCCCCATGCCGGCGAGGCTTTCGAGCGACTTGGTTCGGCGAAGCAGTTCGATTTCGGGGCCGTTGAGACCCGAGAAACGGTCTTGGCCGGACTTGTCCGTGAGGCGAATTTCCATCATGCGGTCGGCGCCGGGATAGGGGAAGGGGTCGAGCAGAACCGCGTAGATGACACTGAACACAGCACTTGTAGCTGCGATGCCGAGGGCGAGGGAGAGTACTGCGGTCAGCGTAAAGCCCGGGCGGTTGCGGGCCTCTCGTGCGGCGTAGCGTAAATCAGAGAGCAGCGAGTTCATGGATACCTCAAAACGAGAACTCCCGACAAAGGCGACGCAAAGCGCCAGGCCTCGGAAGTGGCGCAGCTCGAGAGTTCACAAGCATAGACGATGTCTAGGTGCTCCCGGTTAGTAGACGTCACAACGATGATTTTGTTCCCTGCGTGTGGGAAGCTCGGGCGGAAGTGATGGTTCCATGGGGTCGAGAGCGGCCATCGAGGAAACCGAGAGGCGACACTACCTCTGCTTTCTAGTGGCTGAGATTTTTGGTGAAGAAATTGGACATGATGTTCAGAGCTTCTGTGGTTTCGGGGAGTTGGAAGTGGTACCAGAACGCGTG
>Ga0210405_10000715_pt1 | contig 41838 bp, 43 predicted proteins | sample IncBWH11MmetaG_FD_155492 | JGI IMG/M metagenome (GOLD analysis project Ga0210405, IMG submission 155492) | Forest soil microbial communities from Barre Woods Harvard Forest LTER site, Petersham, Massachusetts, United States - Inc-BW-H-11-M | ecosystem: Environmental > Terrestrial > Soil >... | reverse complement strand
CGATGTCGGCTCATCGCATCCTGGAGCTGTAGAAGGTTCCAAGGGTTAGGCTGTTCGCCTATTAAAGCGGTACGTGAGCTGGGTTCAGAACGTCGCGAGACAGTTCGGTCCCTATCTGTTGTGGGCGTAGGAGATTTGCGAGGACCTGTCCTTAGTACGAGAGGACCGGGATGGACGAACCTCTTGTGTTCGAGCTGTCATGCCAATGGCACCGCTCGGTAGCGAAGTTCGGTTGTGATAACCGCTGAATGCATATAAGCGGGAAGCACTCCTCAAGATGAGATCTCCCAACCCGTAAGGGATAAGAAGGGCCCAGGTAGACTACCTGGTTGATAGGCTGGAGGTGGAAGCGCAGTAATGCGTGTAGCTTACCAGTACTAATCGCCCGTTCGGCTTGACCATAAAATTTACTCGGTGCAGAAACAGTTATCAGTTCTCAGTTGCCAGTTGCCAGTTCGAAACTGAACTGGAATTAGCAATGTTGTTTGGAAGTCGTTAGAAACTGAATGACTGAGAAGCAAGACTGATGACTGTGCGCCGACGAAAAGCCGATGTAAGACACGTGGTTGAAATCGGAAGTAAACAAGATGAGAGTAAGCCACACCCAATCTATTCAGTTGTGAGAGATCGTTCTCAAGATCTTTTACAAGCTTGCAGTGAACGCTGAGAGCTGTTGGCTCATTGCTCACAGCTCATCGCTCGCTGCTACGATTTGTCGGTAATCATACCGCGGGGGATCCACCCGTTCCCATCCCGAACACGGAAGTTAAGCCCCGCAGGGCCGATTGTACTGCACGCGAAAGTGTGTGGGAGAGTAGGTCGTTGCCGGCATAAATAATGGCCGTTGAGAGAAATCTCGACGGCCTTTTCCTTTTGCATTCATTACTGCGATCTGAAACCACAAATCACCCGCGTGCCTCTTCGGCTCGCGGGTTTTTCTTTTGGAGGAAATCATGACTGCGTTCAAAGGCAATCGCGTCGTCCACGACTTCACGCAAACCAACCCTGCCGCGCCTGAGAAAGTATTCCCGCTGCTTTGCCCGGTGCGCGAAGCTGACTGGCTTCCGGGCTGGAGTTATCGCCTGATCTATTCCGACTCCGGCGTCGCCGAACTGGGATGCGTGTTCACCACACCCAATCCGCCGGGCTCTGCCACGCCAGACCGGGCGTCCGCAGAGACCACCTGGATTGTGACCGATTACGATCCCGCGGCTTTCCGAATCAGCTATCTCTGGATCGATCCAGGACACATCATCACGGAGCTTCGCATCCAACTATCTCGGTCTGGCGCGGAAGGGACACGTACCCATATTCACTACCGGTATACGGGACTCTCCCCGGAAGGTAACAGCGATCTGGAACACTACGGCCAAAGCTGGTTCGAGAGCAAAATGCAGAATTGGGAAACGACGATCAATCACTACTTGCGCACAGGAAAGAAAATGACCGCCTAGGCGGGAGGACCGATTGTTGGCGGCATGAATAAAAGCCGACCATGGAAAACATGGTCGGCCTTTTCCTTCTGGTACTGCTCTCGAAAGTGTGTGGGAGGAGGTCGTTGCCGACATAAATAAAGGCCATTGAGAGAAATCTCGACGGCCGTTTCCTTTTGCTCAGGATTCAAAGTTGCAAGGTTTCAGAGTTTCAAAGTTGCCCATATTTAGGCGTGGAACTGGTGCGGGCGAGTCTTCTTGCGCCCCGTCGGGGCTTGCTCTTTCGTGATATCCGCTACCCACGACTTGTGTCGTGCGCTGTATCCTTTCGCCGCTTCGCGGCTAACGCGCGAAAGTGCGCAGGAGATAGGCGTTGCCGGCACAAATAAAGGCTATCAACAGAAATGTTGGTAGCCTCTTCCCTTTCCGCAAGTTTCCAGTTTCAGGGTCTCACACCTTTACGGATTCGGTAGCAGGTCGCAGCGCTCGACGCACTTTACGGTCTCGACTTCGACGTTTGCCTTTTTGTGGCCGGAGAAGCTGATGTCCGGCAGGATGAACAGTGTCTGCGAGCCATTGGCGACATTGAAGGTGCAGTTGAAGCTCATCGACTGGACGCCGCGCTCCTTACAACCCGTTTGGTCGAGCGCATCGGTGAGACTGACACTCTTGTCGTAGACCTGGTCGGCCAGGTGCGACGGCAGCAGAGCCACGGTCAGTGGAATGGGAGACTTGATCTTCACGCTGAGTTCCTGGCCGTCGTGATCGGGCGTCATCAGGCTGTAGACCTTGGGCGCCGGCGTCATATCGTATTTTTCGTTCAGGATGCGGCGCCAGTGGAATTCGGGGAGGATGCAATTGTCCACGCAATTCCAGCTGTAGTACTGGATGTGGAGATCGTTGGGCGAAATGAATTGCCGCACGCCGGGCCCGAGGATCGCGCCGATGGTCGAGACGACCGGCTTCTCCGGCTTGCGCTCGTCGCGGAAGGTGATGATCATGGGGCGCTCGGAGGGTAGATGGCACTCGTACACCGTGCTGGTGACGTGCTCCTTGAGGCAGAGGAAGTTGAAATTCACTGGCGCGTCGGGATGCTGCATCGCGGTGTTCCATTCGTCGGCCCAAGTCATGGCGATGGTGACGGGATATCGGGCCTCGATGCCGACGTGCATGTTGCCGCCCCCGGCTGCCGGATAGTAGACACGGCCGCCGCGCCAGCTGGCGGGCTCCATGGGGATGGTCTCCGTGTTGGCAGGAGTCCAGTTGAAAACGCGATTGTCTTGCGCGCTCGCGATAACGGCGAAGGCGCAGAGCAGCGGTGCAGCGAAAAGAGAGAATTTGCGCATACTACAAGTATTTGCGGCGTGAACGAGCAGACCTAGCCAATTCAGTAGGAAGGGATTACGGAAGTACTGAAGGGAGAGTGGGTCGTTGCCGGGATGAATAAGGCCGTTGAGAGAAATTTCGACGGCCTTTTCCTTTGCATTGCGAGAGATCGCTCGCCAACGACGATGACGATTTCGGCAGAAGGCTCGACGCTTTCGGTACTTTCGGTGTTCCCGTCAGCTGTACATGCGCAATCAAGCGCCGTACGGTCCCTCGCGCCGGCTGCGCAGCCGCTCAGGACGACATCAGACACTGAGAAAATTTCTGGCTTAGCGGCAACGAGGTAAGTCCCTGCGGCGTCATTCCGACCTATATTCCGGCGTAATGCCCGAGTGGACGATTCGCATGCACAGCAAGGGACGTTCGCTTCCTCGAATAAAATCATATTGCCGGAGGCACATTTGCCAGGGGCGCTCGCTTCGCTCGCGGGGCGGACGAAGGCGTCCGCCCCTGCACGTGCAGGAGCGATACTAAGCCGCACCAGGCTGATGGAGGGTCGCGCGGCGTGTGGCCGGGGAGAATACGACTCACGTATTCATTGAGAGAGGGTAAGGAGGGCTGGCGTGCTTACCGCCCGGCCGATGGTTTGAGAGAAATTACGAAAGTGGAACAAGTAGCACAAAGAGCTTGCGGGTTCAGTCGCGCTGTGCGACATAGATAAGCATGATACGAAGCAGAACCCTGATCCTCATCGCTGGTCTGATCCTCGCTGCGAACGCCAGTTCGTTTGGCCAGGGAAAATCAGAAGGCGATACCGTTCGTGCGCTTGAGTTGAAGTGGACCGAGTCCTACAAGCAGCGCAGCATCGATATACTTTCGTCGCTCTTAGCGGACGAGTTCGTCATCACGGTCGAGGACGGCAATGTCTACAGTAAGGCGGGATACATCAGTCACACGGCCGACTCGAAGGTACGGGTGGACGTTGCGGAAATATCCGATCTTAAGGTCCGAATCCATGGCACTACGGCGATCGTGACGGGGGCCTATCACGAGAAGGGCGTGTCAGAGGGCAAGGTCTACGAGTATCACGATCGCCTGACGGATGCGTGGATCAAATCTGCCGGTAAGTGGCAGGTTGTAGCGTCGCATTACAGCGTTCCGTATAAGTAGTGAGGAGATTGAAGCAGGGCCACAGGGTGCGAGTCTTAATTACCCTGCGATCTTGTCAGGGATACTTTTGCGTTCCTGCTGTCGTTCACGCTCTGTAACTTCAATGTGCCACTGAGCGCGTCGGGCGCAGTCTGCTTCAGATCGTATGCGAACTTCCATTCGCCGGTGGTCAACTCAAAACGGGCCTCGTCGCCATCGATTTTGCCATTCTCGATGGGATATTGCTCGCTTGCATTGGGGCCACCGCTGCCGCTGAGAGTCTTCCCTTGCTGCTTCAGAATGAATAACTGCGGGACGGTGTGGTCGCCGCCATCCACCTTGAACGTGCCGAACCACTTGCCGGTCAGGTCACTTGCTGTCGCGCTCGCGACCAGCAATGTTACGACTGCGATTGTCCTGTTCATGGGTGCAACTCCGCCGCTGATTTTAGCCGCGCCGGAGGATGTTTGTCCGGCGGATCCATATCAGTAGGCCGCTGACTACTTGAAGGGGTAAAAGGATGCTTGCTAGCGCCGCAAGAATCCTGGTTGGCATGCCGAGGATGTTTCCCGTGTGGATTGCCTCGTTTGTGGCCATGAAGCGCTCGCGGGGTGTAAGGCCGGCCGACTGATTGATCGCAACGATTCGGCCGTTCCGTGGATCGAGGGAAATCGAGTTGCGCTCGGCAGCGATCCGGTTGTCGGAATAGGTCAAGGACACAACGTAGAGGCCGCCATAACGCGGCATCTGCAGGCGACAAGGTAAAGCGCCGGGCAGTTGCGCGCTGGCAATCGCGATCGCTTGATCCGGTGTTAATTCGGTGCTCCCTTGGCTGGGTTCGGATTGCTCCGGGGTTTGACTGGAATGGACCGGATTCGTCCCATACATTTTGTCGAGCAGGGACGACACTTCGTCTTCGAAGCCGATAACAATGCCGGTCGCGGTAAGCAACAGCAAAGGCACGAGAGAGAAAATACCGAACGAGTTGTGCTGGTCGGACCAGAATAATCGGCTCCACCAGGGTCCGCGAATTCGTATCCTTTTGCGGGGCCACCAGAGGTATAGTCCGGAAGCCAGCGAGATCAACATCAGGACAGTAGACCAGCGCAGAATGTTTCGCCCGATATCCCCAGTTGCGAGGCGCACGTGAAGGGCGCGCATGAAGCCCAGCACGGTCTGCCCTCGAGTTCGGAGGCCAAGGACCTCTCCGGTGTATTGATTGACCGAGACCACGCCCGACAGGATTACTTCGGTGGGGACATCCGGTGACGAGGAAGGCAGGTACGCGACTACCGGTTCGCCGCCATATTTCTTCGAGGCGGCTTCCCCGATGTCGACAAGAGAAAGTGTCCGGCCGCCCGGTTTTAGGCGGGAGAGGTGAGGATGGAGCAGGCGATCCAGTTCTGGTTCAAACGCCAGGATGGCTCCAGTGATCCCGAGAACCAGCAGGAAGGCTCCTGCGATCATCGCCAGCCAAAGATGAAGTTTTAAAATCAGACGCCGCACGGGAGCATCTTAACGTGCATAACGGGCGACTCCTACTCCCTTCCAACCCCCAGCGCGTCGGCCACTCGATTGATGTAGTTGAACCAGGAAGCGATCAATGTGATCTGCAAAATGGCGCGATCGTCGAAGCCCACGGCACGCAGTCGATCGATATCGTCCTTCCAAACCTTGGTCGCGTCTTTCGTGAGCTTCACGACGTGATCCAGCATCACGCGATCCTGCGGGGAGATTGGCGCGGTTGTGTAGTCCTTTTCCAGCGCCTCGACCAGGCCCTTATCCAGCGTGACCCTACGCAGAAACTCTGCGTGCGACTCGATTCAATACACGCACCGGTTGGTCACCGAAACCATGGTGGCGATCATCTCGTGCTGCGCCCGGCTCAACGGCAGATCGGGCGACATCAGCGCGCCAAACGTGCTGAAGGCGTGATAGAGGGCGTCGGGAATCAGCGTGTGCGATCCTACGATGGACGAGGCGCCCGAGGGATCGGGATGCACCGGCTCGGCATATTCCTTCGGATAAAGCAGTTTCTCGCCCTCGATTGCCTTGCGCAGCTTTTCGTCGGCTTCAGCGAGGGATACGGTGCGAATCCAAGTCATAGTCGATATTGTCCTTGCTCCAGAATACCCACAGGTTTTCGAACATTACACTGTATGGGCATCGGCACCACATAGCACATTCATATTAGCCGGCGTTATACCATGAGGAAATGGAGCTTCCTGTAAACCCGCCGCTGTTGCCCATGCTGGCGAAGCGTGTCGATGAACTGCCGCCGGGCGAAGACTGGATCTTTGAGCCCAAGTGGGACGGATTCCGAGCGCTGATCTTTCGCGACAAGGACGAGATCCTGATTCAGAGCCGCGACGAAAAGCCGCTGAATCGCTACTTCCCGGAATTGTTGGAACCGTTGCGTTCCACATTGCCGGCGCGCTGCGTATTGGATGGAGAAGTTGTGATTGTGCGTGATGGCGAACTGGACTTCGATGCATTGCAACTGCGCCTTCACCCGGCGGCATCAAGAGTCATTCTCCTGGCGAAGCAAACACCCTCATCGGTTGTATTCTTCGACCTGCTTTGCGAGGGGGAGCGCGATCTGCGGAACGAGCCCTTCCAAAGCCGGAGGCAGCGGCTGGAATCGCTGATGGCTTCAGCGACTCCGCCGATCCATCTAACACCCGCCACACAGGACCGTGATCTGGCCGCCGACTGGTTTCGACGCTTCGAGGGGGCAGGGCTTGACGGAGTCGTGGCAAAACAAATTTCCGGGACCTATGAACCCAACAAACGCGTGATGCTGAAGGTCAAGCACGAACGCGAGTGCGACTGTGTGGTGGCTGGCTTCCGCTGGCACAAGAAGGGCGATCGCACCCTTGTCGGTTCCTTGCTCCTCGGGCTCTACGATGATGCCGGCGCCTTACAGCACGTTGGGGTATGTGCAAGCTTCAGTACTGCCAAGCGCAAAGAACTTGTGGACTTCCTCGCGCCCTACCGCAAAGATGCGCTGGTTTCTCATCCCTGGAAGCATTGGGCGGATCATGGAGGCGACGAAGAGGTCAAACGCATGCCTGGCGGACAAAGCCGCTGGAGCCAGGGGAAAGATCTTTCGTGGGAGCCGCTGCGCCCCGAGTTGGTGGTGGAGGTGGCGTACGACCACATGCAGGGAGACCGTTTCCGCCATACGGCGCAATTCCGCCGATGGCGTCCCGACAAGAAGCCAACCGACTGCACCTATGCGCAACTCGAAGTCGTGCCTCCGCAGGAATTGGCCGCCATTTTCCCGAGCGGACGGTGATGCGCGGGAGACGTGAGCGGTGAGCAATGAGCAATGAGCAATCAGCAAACCGTGGTGCTTGCTTTTGATTCTCGCTCATAGCTCATAGCTCATGGCTCACCCGGTTATTCCTTCTTCTTTTTCTTTCTGCTCAACTCGCGCCATTCGCGGGTAGGATCGTCATCCGGATCGGGAGTCTCTTGTTGCGGACGAACGTCCTCGGGCACGTGGCGCAGATTCACTCGGATGCGCGTCCAGGTCGAGGAGCGGCCGCGCATGGAGTCGACGAGCACGTCATCTGCGGCCAGTAACGGCGCAACCTGAGGGTATTTCGTCTTCCATCGTTCAAGCCCTGCTAGCGCGGCTGCTTTGTCGGGCGAGTTCGCCACCACGATCAGCGGCATTTTCACCCGTGGCTTCTTCGGGGCAGACTTTGCACGCGAGGGCGCGACTCGCGGACCCTCCGATTCCATCTTGCGGAAATGCGGCGGCCAGGGTGCGTCTCCGAGTCCGGCAGCTTCATCTTTGCCGGCAAGGTCGAGCAACTGCTCCAGGGATCCGGGTGCGGAATTCATGTCCGCATGGGGATCGCCGATTTTGGCGAAGCGCTCCGGCATGGTGAAGATCGTGAAGTCGGCCGGGTCGCACGCAGGTACCTCGTTCCAATGCAACGGGGCCGACACGCGTGCGTCCGGCAGCGGGCGCACGGAGTATGCGGAACATGTCGTCCGATCCTTGGCATTCTGGTTGTAATCGAGGAACACGCCGTGGCGCTCTTCCTTCCACCACTTCGATGTAGCCAGATTGGGCGCGCGGCGCTCCACGGCGCGGGAGAACGCAACTGCGGCGCGGCGTACCTCTTGAAACGTCCAGCGCGGCTGGATGCGAATGTTCACGTGCATGCCGCGAGATCCGCTGGTCTTGGGCCAGCCGCGAAGGCCGAGTTCTTCGAGCAGCGCCTGCACCTCAAGAGCCACCCGGCGGACGTCGTCCCAGCCAATCCCGGGAACAGGGTCGAGGTCGATTCTCAGTTCGTCCGGATGATCGAGATCCCCAGAGCGGACCGGGTGCGGGTGCAATTCGATGCAGCCAAGATTCACAATCCAGGCGAGCCCGGCGGCGTCATCGACCACGACCTCTTCGGCTGTGCGACCGGACGGGAACGACAAGGTCACTGTTCGCAGCCACGCCGGCCGCTGATCCGGTGCCCGCTTCTGAAAAAATGCCTCTCCCTCGGCGCCGTTCACGAATCTTTTGAGGACGATCGGGCGATCGTGAATGCCCGCCAAGGCTCCGGGCGCAACGGACAGATAATAACGGACGAGATCAAGTTTCGAGACTTTGACCTGCGAAGAGAAGTAGAGCTTGTCGGGATGCGTGATTTGAACTTCGCGTCCCTCAAGCGACAGCACTTCTTTGGAAGCTTCCTTCCCCACTACAAAAGGCTAACACGCACGGGGTTCAGTGATTCTTGACTGCGCACAGTCTAATCCCCTGAAGCTTCTGCGATCTCCGGCTCCCCATAGGCGGGTTCTGGCGCCGCAGGCCTTGGGCGCTTCTTGCGGCCGAAGACGGCCTCCTTCACCAGGACGAAAATCGTCTTGCGGTTTTGGGCAATGACTTTCAGCCACGCCAACTTGCCCAACATGGGGAAATAGATGCCGCGGAAGCAGAGCCGCGCAAGAAAGATGTTGACGCGATATCCGAGAGGCTGGTCATCGAGCGATTGGACAGCCAACGCGAGAGCGTCGGGACTGTAGCAGTGTGCCCAACCGTACTTCACTTCTTCGTGGGCTTCTTCAATGGTCATCTTCAGAGGAGTGTGCGCCATGGCGAACGGAATGAACTCCTGCCAGTGTTTCGGGCGCGTCAGCCGATCCGAGGTCTGCAATCGTTTGTAGAGCGGAGTTCCAGGCAACGGAGTGAGCAGGCCAAAAATGGGCAGGCCCGGAGGCCAGGTGCGGACTTGTTCAAGGGTGCGTTCCGCTACTCCGGTGGTGTCATTGTCCATGCCAAAAATAAATGACGTGATGGCGTAGACGTTGCGCTTAGCCAGCCGTTCCAGCACCGCAGCGTACTCTCCGGGCTTGTTGAATCCCTTGTTCATATCTTTGAGATTGGCTGGGTCAACTGACTCCATGCCGATGAAAATCCACTTGCCGCCTGACGCGGCGATCAGATCGATCAGTTCTTCGTCGCGCAACAGGTTCGCGCTGATCTGCGCCACCCAATGCACCTGGGCTCCGGCTGCAATGATGTCGCGCAGTAGCGACTTGGTGCGCTTCACGTTGATGGCGAAGTTGTCGTCGATGAAGAAGACCGCCATCTGCCCCTTCTCAGTGCGCGCGCGGGCTTTCAATGCCAGTAATTCATTCACCACGCTCTCGTTGGTGCGGAAGCGGATGGAGTCCCCGAAAAATCCGGTCACCGTGCAGAACTCGCAGCCATAAGGGCAGCCTCGTCCTGATTCGACCGGGACGATGCGAAAGGTTCCCCAGCCCTCCCCGATTTTCTGAAGCATGCCGCGGGCTGCGCCCGGTATCAGATTGAATTGATCGAGATCGATCGACTGCCAGGGGATCGCGGGATAGTCCTGGAGCGACGGCTTGCGTTCCTGGCCGAAGACATCGACCGGAGCATAGACCTCTTTGAGCTTGCCTTCCGCCGCGTCGTTCACGATGTGCGGCCAAGTCTCGTCGGCCTCTCCCAGAGCCACAGCGTCGGCGTGGCGGGGGCCACCATCGCGCCCGAGCGCCTCGTCGGCCATCTCGGTGACGTGGGGCCCGCCCATCACGACGGGGACTCCGGTGGCGCGTATCGCATCGGCCATGCGGTAGGCCTTGGCAATCATTCGAGTCATCGCGCCAATGCCGACGAGCCCTATCTTCTGGACGCGGACATACTCTGCGATCTGGGCTTCATCCATGGGCTGAGCATTGCCATCGATCAGCAATACTTCATGGCCCGCTGGCGTCAGTGCCTGAAGAAGAAACATCCATAGGTGTGGCATGAAATTGCGCGTGACCCCGTTGTCGGGGTTGTAGAGGAGGATCTTCATAAGTTTTTTGGGGAGCGGGTACTTCCTTCGCGGGTCGAACTTCGCGGGAGGTGTAGCAGCCGGCAATCTGAGCTAGCTACGCTTTGGATGCGCCTGATACCGAGGGTCCCTAATCAGCATTGATTGTACTCTATCGTACAAATGTGAGTGCCTTCGAGGGCAAAAGGTTGGCTATGATTCTCGCAATTGATTCGATTCTTGGTTTTTGAGGAATTAACCAGCGGCGCCGCCTCGCAAGCCGGAGGCACCGTCTTCGCGTTGTTCCCTTGGTAACCCTTCAGTACACTCCCTTTCGGTAACCCTTGGTAACCATGCCTTCTATGACTTCCAGACGTACAATTGGCCTTGTCCGGTCGGGCATCTGCCGATATGGAAGATGACCTTCCGCGACCTGTACCCGGGGACAGCCCCCAGCGTTCAGCGGGTTCGTTCGCGACTTAGTTTTTAGAACACCAGGGTCTGGAGTTCGACGCTCTTATGGCATTGTTCGGCTTCAATAAGCAGAAGGTTCTGGCCAATGCGGAGAAGTATGTCCAGCAGGGCAAGCTACAAAATGCCATCTCCGAATACGAAAAAGTCCTGAAGAACGACTCTAAAGACCTGACGGTTAACAACACCGTCGGCGACCTCTACTCGCGCATCGGCGAGAGCGACAAGGCCACAGAGTGCTTTAAGAGTGTGGGCGATGCCTATGCCAGCCAGGGTTTCACGGTCAAGGCCATCGCGATGTACAAGAAGATCTGCAAGCTCAAACCATCGCTGGAGAGCTTGCTGAAGCTGGCCGAACTCTACACCCAGCAAGGCCTGTTCAACGATGCCCGCGCGCAGTACCTGCAGGTCGCAGAAGAATTCCTGAAAGCCGGCGAACTCGAGAACGCCGTCCGCATCTTCCAGAAGATTCTGGAAATGGATCCGGAAAACAGCCAGATGCGCGTGAAGCTTGCGGAAGTCTATGTGCGTCTCGGCAAGAAGACCGATGCCTGGCAGATTTTTTCCGCTGCCGCCGAGAGCATGCGCTCGAAGGGATCGCTGAGCGGCGCTGAGGAAATCCTGCAGCGCATGCTGACGCTCGATCCGGGCAATACCTATGCGCTGCTGATGCAGGGCAAGAACATGCTCGAGTCCGGAGACGGCGCCGGGGCCGTTGCCGCCCTGCATAAGATTTCTGACATCGATTCGAATCCTGAGGGACTGCGCGACCTGCTCAAGGCTTATCTCCTGACCGGCCAACTGTCGGAGGCCGGGACGGTCGCCAACAAGCTGCTCACGGTGCACAACGATCTCCCGGCGATTGCCAGCTTTGCCGAAGCGCTCATGCAGGCCGGGCAATACGAGAACGCTCTGCAGGTATACGATCAGCATGCCGAGCGCCTGCTGGCGGAAAACTCCGACAAGGTACTGCAGAGCCTGCACACCATCATCGGCCACGTTCGCGACAATCCCGATTCCCTGCAGAAGCTCCTCGATCTTTTCAATAAAGCTGGAGAGAACACGCACGTCAGTGAGGTCATCGAACTGCTGGCCCATGCCAGCGTTCAATCCGGAGAGCTCACCCGCGCCCGCGATCTGTATCAGAAGCTGGCCCAGGTCGAACCGCAGAACCCCCTGCACATGCAGAATTACCAGCAGGTGGTCAGCCAGCTCGGCGGGACTTCCGGCAGCAAGCTCATCACTCCGGAAGAGGCCGTCGTCCTCATCGACGATCTGGAGGCGACCGCGCCTTCGATTCACCAGCATTATTCCGACGAAGTCGCTCTCGCCGTCCGTTCGGCGCTTACTGATGCGGAGCTCTTCATCTCGTACAACATGCCCGCCAAGGCTATGGGCCCGCTGCTCACCGTCTTGCCGCTGGCTCCGAACGACCTGCGGCTGAACCAGCGGCTGGCCGCGTTACACACCCGCGCGGGACGTTTTGCCGAAGCTGCGCTTTGCTGCCGTACGCTGCAGAATGTTTACTCCGAGGCCGAGCATCCGGATGAAGCCACCCGCTATAGCGAACTGGCGGAACGCTATGAAGAGCGTACTTCGGCTCCGGCTCCACGCGATTCTGCCGAAGAAGCTCCGATTTTCCTCGATGCCACCGCATCTCAGACTTCGGAAGCAGAACCGGAAGTGGCGGAGTTCGCCATAGAAGAAGCTCCGGCCGAAGTCACGATTGACGAGCCTGAGGCGGCCGCGCCTGAGGGAGTGCAGGAACCGGAGGAAGCCGCCGTCGAGCCCGCGTCGCCGTGGCCTACTGCGTCGCCCGCGGTGGAAACGAGCGCGGAACCCGAATTTGCGGTGGTGGATGAATCCGCGCTGGCGGCGCCCGCTGAGGCTGCAGCAGCCGAGGAAATCGATCTATCGTCCGAGTGGGACGACGCTATCACCATAGAGGCCGACGATGCGCCTCCGGCAGCAGTCGAAGAACCTGTTGAGGTTGCGGAGATCGCTCCGAAAACTGCCGAGGTTTCCGATGCTTGCGTGGATGAGACCGTCGAAGAGATTCGCTTCTACGTCGGCCATAGCATGCCCGAGCAGGCTTTAGCGGCTCTGGCGAAACTGCAAACCCTGACGCGCGATAAGGCGAAGATCGACGAACTCCGCGCTGAAATCGATGCTGCCATGCAGCCGGAGGAAGCCGCAGTTGAGGCTGAGCCGGTCATGGAAGAGCTCACCGCCGAGGATGTTCCCTCGATCGAGGTGGTGGCTGAAGAAGCTCCTGTTGCAGTTGAACCAGAGCCAGAGCCCGAGCCCGAACCGGTGGTGGAAGAGATTCCGGTTGTGGCGCAAGCGCCCGTCCAAGCCAAGCCCCGGCGCCAGCCCGTTCCCGAGCCGGCGCCGGTGGTTCATGAACCCGAACCAGAAGCGCAGCCAGCCGTTCTGCAGGAATTCGTAAGCGATCTGGAATCGTCGCTCGGTGACACGTTCCTGCCTGGCGCGGTTCCCCATGAGCCTGCCGCTGCTCCTGTTGCCCACGCTCAAGCGGGCCCCGCTACAGGCCAGCCTGCACCGGTATTGGGAGAATTTGTTGCGGACATCGAAGCCTCACTGGGCGACGATTTCCTGAAGGCAGCTCCGGTCCCTGAACGTCAACCGCCCGCTCCAGTCGCCGTGGCAAAGCCTATACCGGCCCCGGTGGCCCCGGTTGAGACCAAGAGGGTCAGTCCGCTGGCCGCGAGCGCCGCTGCATCGGCCTCTCCGGCCGCGCCCGTTGCTGTGCACGCAATGCAGGCTGCCACAGTTTCTGCTCCTCCGGTAGCTTCCACAAGAACCGTAGCGCCGGTCTCTCCGAGTGCGCCCGTACTGACGCCAACACCTCCCGCTGTTGCGGCCAAGGCTTCTCCGTTCGGTGACGACGCTGGAATTGATCTGGCAGACATGTTCGGCGAGCTGAAGAAAGATCTTGAAGCCGATGTTGCCAATGCCGACGAGGATCCTGAGACGCACTACAACCTCGGTATCGCGTTCCGCGAAATGGGACTGCTCGACGAGGCCATCGGAGAGCTTCAGAAAGCCGTTCAGTCGTTCGATCACGGGCATCCCTTCCCGCAGATCATGCAGACTTACACCTGGCTGGCGCAGTGCTTCCTCGAAAAAGGCGTTCCTGAGGCCGCTGTCCGCTGGTACGACAAGGCTTTGAAAATGCCGACCATCGATGGCGAGACGCGGGTCGCTCTCCATTACGAACTGGCTGCGGCTTATGAGACTGCCGGAGACAAGACTTCCGCTCTCAAACATTTCATGGACGTCTACGGCAGCAACATCGATTACCGCGACGTCGCCGAGCGCATTAGGGCCCTGAAGTCGTAGAATAGCCGGATGGCTTTGACGTCTTTTCTCCTCGGGATCCAGCGCGCCCCCATTCTTTTCACCGGAGCGCGCGCTGAATGAGTGATCCCATGTTCTCCGGCGCGCCCGGCAAGGCGCCTGAGTCCCAGCGACCAACCGACGCCCCGAGCATTCTCCTCGAACCGTCCGAGAATCGGCCTCGGCTGGTCCAGCTTTGGATGCACCGGATTTCCGTCTTTTTATTTGTTTTGATCAGCGCGGTGGCGGGTGTACTGCTTATCATCCTGCCCTGGACACCCGAGTGGACCGACAACTATCTGCTGCTGTCGTTTCCGGCTATTCGTAGCCTGGTGTCCAATGGCTTCTTTCGTGGTTTTTGCAGCGGCCTGGGCCTGCTGGACATCTGGATCGGTTTCTGGGAGGCGCTTCACTACCATGAACATCAGTAGGGTGAGGGCGAAACAAGGGGTCAGGGGTCAGAGATCAGGGGGCAGTGATCCAGAAATGCCGGTTCTTTATCACTGCCCACTGAACCCTGATCGCTGAAGACCGAAAACCGCGGTACAAATCGCAACAAAACCTGGGCCCCGATCTTAATTTCGAGTAAGCAATGACCGACTTTCTCAAATCCGCACCTCTCGCCTACGAAAACGAAGCCTTCTTCCGCAGCCCTGACGGCCGCATCCTGCGCATGCTGGCAGAATACCAGGAACCCCTGGCCCGCTTTCGCCGTGAGCAGATCCAGGACACCGTCGTCTTCTTCGGCTCCGCCCGTTTTCAAGGGCGGAAAATTGCCGCGGAAACCTTGGCCGCAGTCGGCGAGAAGAACACTTCTCCGAAGCAACTTGAACAGGATCTGAAGCGCGCGCAGGCGAACGTCGATATGGCTCGCTACTACGAAGACGCGCGCAAGCTCGCCTACATGCTGACGAAATGGTCGATCACCATCCCGGCCCGCCGTCATCGTTTTGTGGTCACCACCGGTGGAGGCCCCGGCATCATGGAAGCTGCCAACCTTGGCGCCCACGAGGCCGGAGGCAAGAGCATCGGTCTGAACATACAACTCCCGTTTGAGCAGCACCCCAACCAGTTCATCACGCCCTCGCTCAACTTCCAGTTCCACTATTTCTTCATGCGGAAGTTCTGGTTCGCTTATTTGGCTAAGGGACTGGTGATTTTCCCCGGCGGGTTCGGCACCATGGACGAACTCTTCGAGATCCTGACGCTCGCGCAAACCGAGAAATTGGCGAAGAAGATTCTGGTGATCATCTACGGCAGTGAATACTGGAACAAGATCATCAACTTCCAGGCCTTCGTCGACGCCGGCACGGTTTCACCGCAGGATCTTGATCTGTTCAAAATCGCCGATAATCCTGAAGAAGCCTTCGAGTTCCTTCGTGGCGGCCTGACCAGCTACCACCTGGGAGACACTCCAAAGAAGAAAGGCGAGGTCTTGCCCGAGATCGCGAAGACCAGGCCGTAGTCTTCCTTCGTGTCCCTTAGTGGCCTTTGTGGTTCATTGGTGTTGACCGGCGCCAAGGGCAACTGGTGACTACACTGAGTTCCGATGGCTGAAGGCTGCCTTCTCTACTACATCACCGACCGCACTGCCTTCGCTGCAGTCGAACCCACCCGCCGTCGCCGTCTCCTCGACAAAATCGCAGAAGCTGCCCGCGCCGGAGTCGACTACATCCAGCTAAGGGAGAAAGACCTTCCGACACGCGAACTGGAAATGTTGGCGCGGGAAGCGGTCGATATCCTCAGGCAACTGAGAACCGGGAACCGAGAACTGAGAACTGCCTTGCTCATTAACTCGCGCACCGATGTCGCGCTCGCCGCCGGAGCCGACGGTGTCCATCTTCGCTCCGACGACATCACGCCGCGGGAAGTTAGAGCGATATGGAAAAAGTGTGGCGCGGGCGCTTCCGCCCGCGAACTCTCGCCACGCGAACCGCCGATCGGAGTCTCCTGTCACTCGTCAGAAGAAGTGAAGCAAGCCGAGGCCGACGGGGCCACCTTCGCGGTATTCGCCCCGGTATTCGGAAAGAAAGATGTGCCCAAAGCGCACCCGGCAGGACTGGCTCAACTCCGCGAAGCCTGCAAGGTGCAGATTCCGGTCCTGGCCCTGGGCGGGATTACTCTGGAAAATGCGAAATCATGCCTGGAAGCAGGAGCCGCCGGAATCGCCGCGATCCGTATGTTTCAAGGGCACGACATCAAAGACGTGGTGGGCAATCTGGGTCAAAAATCCTGAGGGTGCCCTACCCTTGTCTTCGCGCTTTTTGCGAAGACAGGGTGGGGATTTTGACTCCTATTCGTTCTCTTCGCGGCAACCCAGCTACCCCGTCCACTTTGCCCCAGTTTCCAAAACCTGCATCACCTTCGCGAGCCGCCGCTTCCGAGTCTCCTCCTGCTTCGCGCCAGGGATTGAACTCGCCATCTCTTTCTTGTGCGTAAACGCCAGCGAGTCCCACCGTTCCCGCGCCTTCTTGCTCTTCTTCAATTCCTTTTCCAATTCAGGAGGCGCCTTCACGATCCGCTCTTCCACATCGCGCTCCATCACCACATCCACAATTTCGCCCGGCCGAACGCCCGCACCTTCGCACAATGCCTTGTTCACAGGCATCATGTGGCAGCCTCCCATGGGCATCAGCGACGACCGAAACGGATATCCGTTGATCGTCCCTGTCACCGGCACGCGTCCCCTCGTTTGGAACGTCTCTGGCACATCAATCGGCGGAGTGATCGCCGAAACCACTCCCGCTTCTTCCCCTCGAGCCTTTACCCGAAAACGCAGCTTCTTCTGAGCCATCGAGAACCTCCTCGCCAGCGCTGGTAAACTTTATCTTTGAACTCCACATCCGGCAACCGCATGACGATTTCTGCGCAATCTTCGCCCACATCCGGGACGATCGAGACGTCCCCAAGGGAACCGGCACTTGTCCACATCCCGGGATCCTGGTTCCTGATGGGCTCCGAGAAGGGTCAGGATTGCGAGCGCCCCATCCATCGTGTGTGGGTCGACTGTTTTTTCCTCGCGGCAACCCAGGTAACAAACGAACAGTACGACCGATTCCTGATCTCGAGCGGAAGCACTCCCCCGCCCTTCTGGCGCGAGCCCAACTTCAACCATCCGCAACAGCCAATGGCAGGAGTTTCGTGGCACGAAGCTGGGCGTTATTGCGAATGGCTGAGCCTGCACACCGGCCGCCGATTCCGGCTTCCCACGGAGGCGGAATGGGAGTGCGCTGCCCGCGGTGGCCTCGAGCAGAAGCAATTTCCGTGGGGCGACGATCCCCCGCAATCGCTGCCGAACTACGCCACGCGATGGCAGAGCGGACCCGAACCCGTCGCGCAGTATGCGCCAAATGCCTTCGGACTTTACGACATCGGGGACAACGTCCACGAATGGTGCAGCGACTGGTACGACCCGAATTACTATACGATCTCGCCGGAGCGCAACCCTCAGGGCCCGGACCAAAGCCCGCTGAAGCCGCCGCGCAAGGCTTCCCGTGGAGGTTCGTGGCGCCACCACATCAAAGTCGCCCGCTGTTCTGCACGTTCCAGCATCCCGCCGGAATTCCAGTACGCCGATTACGGTTTCCGGGTTGCGTGCGATGTGCCGTGAATCGACTGAGCCAATCAGGAATCAGTGATTCGCCGTAGCGCGAGGACGCATACCAATCACGTTCGGTACGGGCCATGCCATCTCGTTCTGGTCGTTCTCTTTGAACGATGTTTCGTAGCTGCCAAACATCTCTAATTCTGTTTCGCCCGCGTGCACGTAGAGCTGAGCCTCCGCTCCTCCCTCCATATGCTGCGCCGCAACGACTCCAATTCCAGCCGCCAACAGTTCCTGGTTCAAATCGTGCATCGAGAATGGGGAACGCGAGTAAATAAAAAGCGCACGCCCTTCAGTATCTTCTCCCACTGCCGCCTCGCTCCACTCCCTGGTCTGTTTTCCCCATTGATTGACGCCGGGACGTTTGATGAGCCTCAAGTTCTGCACCGCCGAGCCATAGTCCGCAAGGATTGCCGGCAAACTGCTCTGCGGAGCATCGAGATCGAAAATCCGAAATCTGGGTACGTTCCGTCCATCATGCGGATCGAATGCCATGATCGACTGGTAGTTGTTCGCCCGGCTGTTGACGATGTGATCGCGGCTGCGGAGATAACCCAGATGCGTCTTGTTATCCGATGCGAACATTCCCGCATTAATGACCGCAGCGAATTTCTGCTTCTTGCTCCATTCACGGGCTGTGTGCCCCGCGCTCTCGCCGGTTTGAAGAATTCCGATGGCCTCAAGTTCCCATTGGTTGGGATCGACGCGCAACACGGTAATCTTCGAATCCCCGAACGCGCTCTGTTTGCGTGTATGGACGCGTATGATTTCCATTCCAGGAGCGAGAGTCTGCCACCCTGACGCTGTCTCGGCCGGAAGTCCTCGTTGCACGCAGAAGAGGAGAAAGAGTCCAGCGATGCACAGGTGTCGGGCGAGCGCCCATTCCATATAATTTGTCCTTTCCAAGGGGCTAGCTCACAGGCTACTTCAAAAAGCCGGCGCGACCACAGAAACGGAGACTATGTTCCACAAAGACCTGCTCCAGCACAAGCGCATCCTCATCACTGGTGGCGGCACCGGCCTCGGCAAAGGCATGGCTACCCGCTTCCTTGAACTCGGCGCCACGGTCTACATTTGCGGCCGTCGCGAAGAAGTGTTAACGGCTACTGCCGACGAACTGAAGACCAATGGCCCGATCCACGCGATCGCCTGCGATGTCCGCAGCCTTGAAGCGGTCGAGCAGATGATTGAATCGATCTGGAAGGAAGGCGCGCTCGACATCCTCGTCAATAACGCCGCCGGAAATTTCATCGCCCGGACCGAAGAACTTTCGCCACGCGCCTGGGAGTCTGTGATCAACATCGTGCTCTTGGGAACATTGCACTGCACGATGGCCTGCGGACGCCGCTGGCTGGCAGCCAAACACCCTGGCACGGTGCTCAGCATCTCGGCTACCTACGCGCCCGTGGGTTCTGCTTATGTCGTTCCTTCTGCCGTGTCCAAAGCCGGGGTCGAAGCCTTGATGCGCAGTCTCGCCGTCGAATGGGGCAATCGCAGTATCCGTATGAACGCTATTGCTCCCGGCCCGATCCCAACGCAAGGAGCCTTCTCGCGCTTGCTGCCGCATTCTGGACTCGAAGCCGTCGCTCTAGAGCGCAATCCTCTGCATCGCTTCGGCACCATCGAAGAGTTGGCCAATCTGGCGGCGTTTCTGGTCAGCGATGGTTCTGGCTACATTAATGGCGAAGTCATACGGATGGACGGCGGCGAATTCCTGCAAGGCGCGGGAGAATTCAGTGCTCTGGGAAGGGTTTTGACTGGTAAGGATTGGGAGTCGCTAAGAGCGCGCAAGCGAACTTAAGAACGCATCAGGAACGCGAAACGCAGTCGATGACTAATCACTATCCTTCTTCGGCATGACGATCCCCTTGAGCAGCATGTTGACCAGGCTCAGCACGATCGCACCCAAAAACGCCGCCAAAAATCCATGCACCTGGAATCCGGGTGACAGCAGTGCCGACGCCAGTTCCAGCATCAGCGCATTGATTACCAGCCAGAACAATCCCAGCGTGACCAGCGTCAGGGGAAACGTGATCACCTTAAGAACCAGTCCGATGGTGGCATTGATGAAGCCAATGACCAGAGCCGCGATCAGAGCGCTCTTCCATCCACTGACATAGACTCCTCTGACGATCTGCGCCACAACCCAAACCGCCACCGCGCTCAAAATCCAGTTCAAAAGTAGACGCATAGCTTTGCACTCACAATCAAACTATAGGCGCGAGATCACAGTTTTGTCATTTCCATATCGGAGGGTGGGATTTTGACTTATCGTCCGCACCCATCTGTCCCCAGGTCACAACAAAATTAACAACTTCGTGCACAGTTTGCGGCGGCGCATACGGTACACTACGCAATTCGATTGCAAGGAGGAAAATGCATGGCAGACCCCGCACTCAGCGGATCAGAATTCAAGAAACAACTGCGCGCCGGACAGCCCAAGATGGGCCTGTTTCTGAACGCGCATAGTCCGACCGTCGCCGAGCAACTGGCGCACTCCGGATACGACTGGCTGCTGGTCGACACGCAGCACGGCCCCATGGGTTACGAGCGTCTCTCGGCGATGCTCAGCGGAATCGCCAACGGCGGCGCCAAGAGCCTGGTCCGCGTTGGCGGATACGACGACCGCCCCGGTATCCAGCAGGCCCTCGACATGGGCGCCGACGGAGTCCTCGTGCCCTACATCAATACCGCCGATGAGGCGCGGCAGGCCGTGAGCTGCACGAAGTATCCGACCGTCGGCACGCGCTCCGTCTACTTTCCGCAACGCAGCATGAACCGCGCTGGACTCCTCGGCTATGCCGGCAACTGGAACAACGAGAGCATCGTCGCACTGCAAGTCGAAACGGCCTCGTGCATCGAGAACATCGCCGAGATCGCAGCCGTCCCCGGCGTTGACATCCTCTTCCTCGGCCAGAACGATCTCTGCATGTCGATGGGCCTGTACAACAAATACGAGTTTCCGCACATGTACACGTCGCCGGAGCTTGATGCCGCGACGAAGAAGCTGGTCGAGCACGCGCGAAAGAACAACGTCATCCTCGGCCTGTTCCTGTTCGGCACGAGCCGCGTCGGCGAATTCCTCGAGAAAGGATTCACCTTCATCAGCATCGGCAACGATCTGCACCACGTCTTAACGCAGGCCGGCGCCTACGTGGGAGACATGGAGCAGATCGCCCAGGAAAAAGGCAAGTCCTGGAAGCGCCGCTCCACCGCCCTCTTCTAGAACGAGTTCGAAGGTAAAGGGAACTCTAGGGTGCCCTACCCTTGTCGCGAATTTTGCGACAGGGTGGGGATTTTGACATCCTCGGTGTTCCTCAGTGACCTCTGTGGTGAGTTCACCCTTTTCAAGTAAAATCAAACCTCCGCCATGCACGTTCTTACTGAAATCGAAACCCGCGTCCTGGGCTCATTGATCGAAAAGGACATCACCACGCCCGATTACTATCCGCTGTCGCTCAATGCTCTGGTCAACGCTTGCAACCAGAAGAACAACCGCGACCCGGTGATGACCCTGAACGAAAGCGCTGTCCGCGATGCGCTAATGACCCTGCAGGAGAAGCGCATGGCCGGCCCCGCCGGCGGCGCCGACAGCCGTGTCACGAAATACGAGCACCGCCTGCAGGAGGTCTTCAACTTCGACCGCCGCGAAATCGCCATCGTGTGCGTGCTGCTGCTCCGCGGGCCACAAACTCCGGGCGAGCTCCGCGGCCGCACCGAGCGCATGTACCACTTCGACGTGCTCGAAGACGTCGTCTCGACGCTCGACCGGCTGGCGCAACGTGAGGCTCCGCTGGTGTGCATACTCGCCCGACAGCCAGGCACCAAGGAATATCGTTATATGCATCTGTTCTCGGGGGAGCCGCTGGAGCCCACGGTTTCGCGCGCGGCCATGGAGCGAGAGTCATCCGCTTCCGCGACAACCGAGGCATCTCCCTACGCAGCTCCGCCGCCCGCACAGCGACTCGCTGTTCTGGAAGAAGAAGTTTCCCGCCTGCGCGCCGATCTGACGGAGGTCCAGCAGCAACTGGCAACTTTCCGCAAGCAGTTTGAATGAGCACACCGATCGTCATTGAGGACTACGACCCGCATTGGCAAGAACAGTTCGAGGTGCTGCGGGCGCAAATTGCCGCGGTACTCCGCCCGCTGGCTGCTGCGATCGAGCACGTCGGAAGCACCGCAGTCCCCGGTATCGCGGCCAAGCCGATCATCGACGTAGACGTCCTGTTGCGCTCCGCAGCCGATCTTCCGGAAGCCATCACTCGTCTAGCGACCCTTGGATATCAGCATCGAGGCGACCTCGAGGTCCCCGGGCGCGAGGCGTTTCGACCGCCCCCCAATGATGTGGCGCATCACCTTTATGTCTGCGTGCCCGAATGTCTCGAATACGCTCGCCACATCACGTTCCGAAACCACCTTCGTATGCACCCCGAAGATGCCCGCGCGTACGAACGTCTAAAGCGTGCCCTGGCGGTGGAGTTCCGCAACGACCGCGAGGCTTACAACCAGGCGAAGACCGAATTCGTGGAAAAGGTCCTGCGGCGCGTAGCAACAATGGAACATTCCGTGCCGGCTGGACGTATCATTCCCTAGAGGAGGTCTCGCATGTTCACGTTCCTGCTTTGGTGCATCCTGTTCATTTTGTGCTGGCCTCTGGCCCTGTTGGCCCTGGTCGCCTACCCGTTCATTTGGCTGCTCTTGCTGCCGTTCCGCATCATCGGAGTTGCGGTCCACGGCGTGCTGGAAGTGGTCTTCCTCGCGATCACGCTCCCCTTCCGCTTGCTAGCCGCCCCGTTCCGGATCTGAGCGTATGGACTAGCAGACTGTGGCCCTTTAAGGTCCGCGTAAGGCCCCTGAAATAAGAATGGGCTTTAGCCCCCGTGGTCGTTCCACTTCCCTAACTCCGCCCTCCTGTTGTAGCCTCAAAGAACGCCACCTCTTCAGGAGGACCCATGCGTCGTCGCGAATTCCTCATCCGTTCCGCCACCGCCGCTGGAGCGGTTTGGCTTTCATCGAAATCCATCTTCAAAGCCATCGCCGACCAGGCTCTTCCGCAGAAATTCTCCGCCTCCGACACGGTGACGCTCGGCGGCACCGGCATCAAGACCAGCCGCCTAGCCATGGGCACCGGCACGGTGGGCTCCGGACATCACTCGCACCAGACCGCGCTCGGAGTGAAGGGCCTCTCGGACCTTCTTTTGAACGGATACGATCACGGCTTGCGCTTCTTCGACGCCGCCGACTCTTATGGAAGCCATCCACACGTTGCCGAGGCCCTTAAGCACGTGCAGCGCGACAAAGTCACGGTCCTCACCAAGTCTTGGGCACGCGACGCCGACGGCATGCGCGCGGATCTCGACCGTTTCCGCAAAGAACTCGGAACCGACTATCTCGACGTCTGCCTGATGCATTGCGTCACGGAAGCCGACTGGACCGACCGCTACCACGGCGCCATGGACGTTCTCTCGGAAGCCAAGCAAAAGGGCATCATCCGCGCCCACGGTTGCTCCTGCCATACCATCCAGGCGCTGCGTGCCGCCGCGAAGTCTCCTTGGGTGGAAATCGATTTTGCCCGCATCAACCCTGTCGGCGCAGAAATGGACGCCGACCCCGCCACGGTTGTCAGCGTATTGAAGGAGATGAAGTCAGCCGGAAAGGCAGTCGTAGGAATGAAGATTCTAGGCCAAGGCGCACTGCGCAACCGGCAAGACGAGGGCATCAAGTACGCACTATCGCTGGGTCTGCTCGACGCCTTCACCATCGGCGCCGAAAGCAAGCAGGAGCAGGAAGACCTGATCCGCCGCATCGCCGCCGCGTAATTCAGGAAGGTATCGAGCTAAGCGGGTGCCCCATCCTTGTCGCGCATTTTGCGAGAGGGTGGGGATTTTGACTTTAAGATGTGGGGACAGCCGCCATCGGCTGTCCAGCCGCGAAGCCGCGGAAGACAATTTCCCCGCTACCGAGTCCCGCGGAACTCTCGAATCACCTGGATCGTTCCCTCAATGTTCCGGTTCAACTCCTCCATATCTCCCGCCGGGATCCAGTATTCCCTATGCCTCGAATTCCCGACAACCTGTACGTTGTATAGACTCAAGAAATCCGTTCTTACATCGAACCTCAATACATATCCCTCATAACCGGATGCTACATCCTTAGTGTTCCAGTCACGGGCAATCTGAACGGCATATTCCTCATTGAGTACCGGATAAAAGAATGGCTGCGAAGCCAAGCGAGGAGGGAAAGAACGGAATCCGCTGGCACGAATCAGTTCTAATTCTTTCTGGCCAACTGGGCGATACAAAGTCGTGACAGCGTCTGACATCCCCGACCTAACTCTCCATCACCTTCAACCCCGGACTCACAATCAGCCGCGCCTCAGTGGCCTTCTGCACATCCTCAGAGGTCAACCCTGGCGCAATCTCCTCCAGTATGAGCCCATCCTTGGTCACGCGAATGTAAGCCATCTCCGTGGCGATGGTATCGACCACGCGCACGCCGGTCAGTGGCAATGTGCACTTCTTCAAAATCTTCGGAGCCCCTTCCCGGGTCGTATGCTCCATCGCCACCACCACTCGCCGCGCTCCCGCTACCAAATCCATCGCTCCGCCCATCCCCTTCACCATCTTCCCCGGGATCATCCAATTTGCAATGCTTCCGGTCTCATCGACTTCCATCGCGCCCAGCACGCTTAAATCAATATGCCCGCCGCGAATCATGGCAAACGAATCCGCGCTGGAAAAATAGGAAGTCCCGGGCATCTCGCTTACCGTCTCTTTCCCGGCGTTGATCAGATCCGGATCCTCCGTCCCCTCGATGGGATACGGCCCAATCCCCAACATCCCGTTCTCGGATTGGAGTGTGACCTCCACGCCCGCAGGCACGTGATTGGCGATTAAAGTCGGCATGCCGATGCCAAGGTTCACGTAGAAGCCATCACGCAGTTCGCGCGCGATCCGCTTCACAATGCGTTCACGCTTGTCGACGTCTTTTGCTGGCTTGTTCATAGTTGGTCGTTGGTCGCTGGTCGTTGGTCGTTTGCCCAACTCTCCCCACTGTCATCCTGAGCGAGGATTTTGCTTCGCAGATCAGCGAAGCAAAACCGCAGTCGAAGGATCCCTACCTGCAACTGAGGCGTGGCAGTACTAAGCGCTCGCCTTCCTCACAGTGCGTCGCTCAATCCTCCGCTCATACAACTCACCCTGAAAAACCCTCTTCACATGAATCGACGGCGTATGAATCGCATCTCCGTCCAACTCCCCAACATCCACCAGATGCACCACCTCGGCGATCGTGATCTTCGCCGCCGTCGCCATCATCGGATTGAAATTCCGTGCTGTCTTTCGATAGATCAAGTTGCCCGCGCGATCTCCCTTCCACGCCTTCACGAAAGCAAAATCGGCGGTCAGGCCTCGCTCCAGCACGTACAACCGGCCGTCAAACTCGCGGGTCTCTTTTCCCTCCGCCACGATCGTTCCCACACCTGTCGGAGTATAGAACGCGGGAATCCCTGCTCCTCCCGCGCGAATTCGCTCCGAAAAAGTACCTTGCGGAATCAGGTCCAGCTTGATTGTCCCCTTCAACACCATTTCTTCGAGCAGTCGATTCTCGCCCACATAAGTTCCGATGTGATGAACAATCTGTCCCGCCGCCAGCAGCAACCCATTGCCGACGCCGTCAACTCCCACGTTGTTGCTGATCGTCCGCAAATTCTTCGTGCCCTTGCGCACCAGTGCCCGTATCAGATTCTCCGGCATCCCGCACAAGCCGAAGCCTCCGATCATGATGGTGGCGCCGTCGAACACGTCGCGGACGGCCTCATCCGCATTGGCCACAACTTTGTTCATAGCGTGAGCATTCTATCTGAATTTGCGGGGCAGAGGCGCCGCGCCTCAACATCGAATGGCGAAAGTGATGACCAACCTTTGACATTCCAGAGACAGTTCGGCGCATCCTAATCCACGCCGTAGGCGTCCAATATCGCAAAGATAGGAGAAAGCACGCAAGAGATGTTGTTTGCTCTGATCCTTACCAAGCGGTGACAAACGCAGAGCACACGGAAGCGAACCTGCTCCCGTGCAATGCGGCAGCCCGGTTGCAAGCCCGGCGCAAACGATCAGACCATGTTTTCGATCGCCAAAGTCGATCAGCGACATGAACAACTCGTCCGCGAATTCGCGATGCGCATCGTGCTTCGCCGCTGGGCCGAGTTCGATGTCGTGTGGGAGGCCGCGAACCGACTCTGCGATTCGTATGGGATTGGAAAGCCGAAGATAGAGGACCAGCGAGGCAACGCGACAACACCTTAGCCTCCTATACTTTCTTCCCCGGAGCCTTCCTCAATTCATGCGCTTGCTCAAACTCCCTCGCCAACTCCCGCGTCGTCAGATTCTCCCGAATGTGCGCCAACCGCTGCTCCACTTTCCACAGTGCGTCCTGCAGATTCTTCTTGTTGCTGATGGCCACGTCCCGCCACATCGAATACGGGCTCGCCGAAATCCGCGTCATCTCTTGCAATGCGCGGCCACCCGCGGGAAGCACGGGAGCCTCTGCTCCAAACTCTTCGACCAGCGCAGCCGCCAGCGCCGTCGAGATCATCTGCGGTAGATGGCTGATCCAGGCGCACAGTCGGTCGTGTTCCTCGGCTGGCAGCATCGCGATTCGCGCCCCGATCGCATCGATCCATCCCACCAACTCGGCGAATAACCCTTCGTTCACATTCTGATCGGGCAGCGGTGAAAGAAACCACGCCGCATTCTTGAACAGATCCGCATCCGCATAATCGACGCCGCTCATTTCCTTCCCCGCCATCGGATGCCCCGCCAGAAACCGCTTCCCCGCATTCTTTCCAAACACCTTCACTGCTTGCTCAACGACAGCGACCTTTGTGCTGCCTACATCCGTCAGCAGGGCCTTGGCCGGAAGCACCGGCCCCACGCGCTCAATCAAATCGCAGATCGCCAGCACCGGAGTCGCGAGCACCACAACCTGGCTTCCCCGCACTGCATCTCCCGGATTCACTACCCCGTCATCGATTGCCCGGCGCATCCGGGCCCGTTCCAGCGTCCCCTCGCGATCGCACCCGACGATCCTCCCGGCGAACTTCTTTTTGCGCAAAGCAAGTGCCAGCGATCCGCCGATTAGCCCAGTCCCGATAATCGTGATTTGTCGAATCGCCATAAAGAAAATTGGGTAATTTGGTAATTTTGTAATTGGGTAATTTGTGAGAGCCAATACCCGTGGGATCGTCAATTACAAAATTACTAAATTACCCAATTGCAAAATTGTTAGATCTTTCGCCCCACTGCGGGCGCGATAATCCTCAACTCGTCCATCAACTTCGCGAACTGCTCCGGCGCCAGCGACTGTGCACCATCGGACCATGCCTTGTCTGGCGTGCAGTGGACTTCAATCAGCAGCGCGTCCGCGCCGGCAGCGACCGAAGCACGCGCCATCGGCGGCACTTTGTCGCGCCGACCTGTACCATGCGACGGATCGGCGGTCATGGGCAAATGCGACAGCTTATGAATGATCGGGATCGCGGAAATATCCATCGTGTTGCGCGTATACGTCTCGAACGTCCGAATCCCGCGCTCACATAGAATCACGTCGTAATTCCCGCCCGCCATGATGTACTCGGCCGACAGCAGCAATTCTTCCAATGTCGCTGCAATCCCGCGCTTTAGCAGCACCGGTTTACGCACCTTCCCCAATTCGCGCAGCAGATTGAAATTCTGCATGTTGCGCGCGCCGACCTGGAGAATGTCGACGTAGGGCAGCATCAGCGGAATCTGGGAAATCTCCATGACCTCACTAATAATGAGCAGCCCGAATTTTTCTCCCGCCTCCCGCAGCAACTTCAGCGCCTCTTCGCCATGTCCCTGAAACGAATATGGAGAACTCCGCGGCTTGAACGCCCCGCCCCGCAAGACTTTTGCCCCGGCCTTGGCGACGCCCTCAGCCGTAGAAAAGAGTTGTTCACGGGTTTCCACCGAACAAGGCCCTGCCATGACGAGAACTTCATTCCCGCCGACCCCTATGCCGTTCCGCAGTTGAACGATCGTCCCCTCAGGCCGAAAACTGCGCCCCGCCAGCTTGTACGGAGAACTTATGCGATGGACTTCCTGCACGCCAGGAAGCAATTCGAGATTGCGAATGTCGAAATCAATCCCCGAGCCGACGGCGCCCAGGACAGTCATGCGCGCGCCCGTCGACCGGTGCACCTCGAACCCCAATTTCACGAGGTGCTCGATGACCTGTTGTATCAGCGCCTCGTCGGCGCCTTCCTGCATGGCAACAATCATAGAAATCCTTTTAGCAATGAGCAGTGAGCGCTGAGCGATGAGCAAAGGGCACCTCCGGAAACCGGTTGCTCATAGCTCACAGCTCATTGCTCATCGCTCATCGCTTTCAATCATTCACTTCGGAATCCAACTCCGTCTCGGCCTCCGTCGCTTCAGGCGATCTCGTAATCTGTTCCTTCTGAATATTGCGCATCACGTCGATGATGCGCTCATAAATCCGTACCAGATCGCGCCCCGGCAGCGGCCCGTGATTCGCGCCTTGCACATTTTCGAAAACAATGCGTTCCCGGTCGGGCTCGTAGATCGGCAACGACGTTTCCCGCTTCAATTTCCCGATGGCAATCGCCGCCTTCGCGCGTTCGCTCAGCAGAGCGACCAGTTTGCGGTCCATCTCGTCAATTTTCTTTCGCCAGTCTTCGATATCCATGATCTCTCGGCCCATTACCGAGCCCGGGTGCCCCATCCTTGTCGCGGTATGTGCGACAGGGTGGGGACTTTGACTTCCTCTACGGCACAACGGCTCGCATCCCTCGCACTGGTAGCCTGCGAAAAAATGGAGCTGTTCCTGTTGCGTCGAAACTACGTCGCCTTCATCTCGAAACAGCAGACGGATGAAAGTCGTTTCACAAATTCTCCCACCGCCGCTGCCTCACGCCCCCGATTCCTCTCAATCGTCTCCACAATTGCGCTGCCCACAACGACTGCATCAGCAAATTCTCCGACTTCCGCAAACTGCTCAGGCGTGGAAATTCCAAATCCCAACGCGACCGGCAACTTCGTCACGCGGCGCAACCGCTTCACTAGCTTCCGCGCGTCCTCGGCCAACTGCTGCCGCTGCCCGGTAACGCCTGTTCGCGATACCGCATAAACGAATCCCTGTGAAGCCGCCGCGATCCGCCGCAGGCGCTCATCCGGACTCGTCGGCGCCGTCAGAAATATCGGCGACAGGTCATGCTCGCGCATGGCACGCAGATACTCGCCAGCCTCTTCCACGGGCAAGTCGGTGACCAACGCGCCATCCACGCCCGCTGCCCGCGCTACCTTGCAAAACTTCTCCATTCCCATCCGCAGAATCGGATTCAGATACGAAAACACAATCAACCCAGTCGACTGCGCCTGTTCCCGAATCTCCGAAGCCAAAGTCAGCACCTGCGCCAGCGAAGTGCCATGCTTCAACGCCCGCTCGCTCGCCCGCTGAATCACCGGCCCGTCCGCGACCGGATCGCTGAAGGGAACGCCGAGTTCGATCACATCTGCCCCAGCCTCGATGGTAGCGAGCACGATCTCCCGAGTCGTTGCGAGATCCGGATCTCCGCACGTCACGTACGCCACCAGCGCCGGCTTTTTGTAAAAGGTCAGAGGCATGCGAGTCGACTAATAACGCTCCCAAGCGATAGTCCAATGCTCATCCGGCCGCGACGACTTCAAGATCAGTTGCCCATCGGAAAAACGGTAGACGCGCGTCAGGTCCTTGCCAACCAGCGCCCGCACCAGCGATCCCTGAACGTGGTGCGTCACCGTATGCGCTTGCTCATCGACCTCGTAAGTGCCGTAGTACGCCTCGTAGCCACCTTGATCGTACTTGACTGGATTATCCACGTCGCGAGGAGCGTCCGCGTTGGGCAGCATGATCTGCACCGACATGTGTCCATCACGCGTATAGACGATTGTGCCCTCATGGTCGACGATGTGCTTCATCTTTCCGTCGGTACCTTGCTCGTCTTCCCAAGCCCATCTCCAGGCCCCAATCAACTTGTCTTTTACCGAACCGCCATCCGACTTCTCAGCCGACTGCGGGCTAGAAACTCCGGTCAGCGTAAGTACGGTGACCGCTGCCAAGATCCAACCAAAAATTGTTCTCATGCCCCGCCCCCGCAATGCACCCGCGCCCAAGATTCCCTTCGTGTACCTTCGTGTCCTTCGTGGTTGCCGATCTTGCCTTTCAATCCAGATTGAGACTCTCCCGCAAAATGCCAACATCTTTATCGCCGCGCCCCGACACATTCACAATCACAATTTCCGATTTCTTCATCTTCGGTGCCCGCTTGATCACCTCGGCCACAGCGTGTGCGGATTCTAAAGCAGGAATAATCCCTTCAGTCCGCGCCAGCAACGTCGTGGCCTCGAGAGCCTCGGCGTCCGAAGCCGGCAAATATTCCGCCCGCCCGGCGTCGCGCAAAGCCGCATGCTCCGGGCCGATCGATGGATAGTCCAGCCCCGCTGACACCGAATGCGTCAAGGCAATCTGCCCGGCAGAATCCTGAAGCACGTAAGAATAGGTTCCCTGCAGCACTCCGGGAGATCCTCCGCGGAACCGGGCCGCATGATCTCCCAAAGCCTCGCCGCGCCCGCCAGCCTCCACGCCGATCAATCGCACCTTCTTGTCTTTAATAAAGTCATAGAAAATCCCAATCGAATTCGATCCGCCGCCCACACACGCGATAATCACCGCGGGCAGTTTCCCTTCCGCCTTCAGAATCTGCGCCCGCGCCTCGCGCCCAATCACCCGATGAAAGTCCCGCACCATCGTCGGATACGGATGTGCCCCCAGCACGCTCCCTAACAAATAATGCGTGGTCCGCACATGGGTGACCCAGTCGCGCATGGCCTCATTGATCGCGTCTTTCAGCGTTCGGGATCCGGACGACACCCCGCGCACTTCCGCTCCGAGCAGCCGCATGCGGAATACATTCAACTCCTGCCGACGCATGTCTTCGGTGCCCATGTACACGACGCACTCGAATCCGAGCAGCGCACAGACCGTGGCAGTAGCCACGCCGTGCTGTCCCGCCCCAGTCTCGGCGATCACGCGATGCTTCCCCATCCGCTCAACCAGCAAGCCTTGCCCCAGGCAGTTGTTGATCTTGTGCGCGCCCGTATGCAATAGGTCTTCGCGCTTTAAGTAAATCTTCGCCCCGCCCAGCTTCTCCGTAAGCCTCCGCGCAAAGAACAGAGGCGTCGGCCGCCCCGCATAGGTCTTCAGCAGCAAATCCAGCCGCGCCTGGAATTTCTTATCGCGCTTCGCCTTTTCATACTCGCGCTCAAGCTCCTCCAGCGCCGCCATCAAAGTCTCCGGCACGTACCGCCCGCCGTAAACTCCAAAACGCCCCGGCTGGTGTGGCGCGGGCACTCTTGCCCGCGCGCCGTTGGACGCGTCAGCTACCCGAGGGTGCCCCATCCTTGTCTCGCGTTCTTGGCGAGACAGGGTGGGTGTTTTGACCTTCGCACCTCGTAGAACCATATCCATTGGCAAACTCTTATCATTCCGAACCGGCAAAGCCGGTGAGGAATCTGCTGTCCTTTCCTTCTAAAGATCTGCTTGCATCAAGAGGTCTTCCGATCCGTCTCCCGCACCGCACGCACAAACGCCCGCACTTTCTCCGGATCTTTTTTCCCCGGCGAAGCCTCAACGCCGGAAACCACATCTACTCCCCAAGGTCGCAGAGTCTCAATCGCCTCGCCGACATTCTCTCGCGTCAGTCCCCCAGCCACTACCAACTTCAAACCGTTGTTCCGCATTGCATCCGAAACACCACGCACTTTTACCCAATCGAATGTCTTTCCCGTCCCTCCCGGCTGGCGCAAGTTCCCCGAATCCAGTAAGAACGTGTCAAAGAGCCCATCTGGTATTGATCTAATACTTGGAGTCTTCCTCCTCGATTCCGCGAAGCTCGCTGCCATGCGTTCAACTTGGCTTACATCCTTGCCGAAAAGACTCATAGGAAACGCCATCAGAAACCTGGCTCGTGGAGGAAGGCACTCCACACCAATTGCCTTGGTGCCAGAGTTACTTCCAGCGACACCCTCAGCCGAAAAATATGACTGAGTTCCCGTCAACCCTGCGTCCAGCAAAACATGGATTGGATCCGAGTCCGGATCAACAAACACTCCGATCTTCTCAACTTCCTTCGGCAACTTCCCCACGATCTCCCGGGCCGTCTCCACCGTTACGCACCGCGGACTCTTGTCATAAAAGACAAACCCCACCGCATCTGCGCCCGCGTCAACAGCCACAAGCGCGTCCTCCAGATTTGTCATCCCGCAAATCTTGACCCAAGTCATAAAAATGTGGCTGACAGCAGCGAATCGAGTTAGCTTTTGCTGGGAACTGAGTACTGAGTACTGGATACTCCCATCAATTCACGCAGAGCCTCTCCCGGCCGTTCCGCCCGCATCAGCGATTCCCCCACCAGAAACGCGTGATATCCCGCCGCTCGCAACCGCGTGACGTCGTCGGCAGAATGAATCCCACTCTCGGCCACGCGCACCACACCAGCGGGAAATTTTTGCGCCAGATCGAAGGCCGTCTGCAAATCGACTTTAAAGGTTCGCAGGTCCCGCGTATTCACTCCAATTAAATCGCACCCAGCATCCAGCGCCCGTTGCAACTCGTCCGCATCATGCACTTCGCACAGAACGTCGAGCCCTCTCGACCGCGCAGCCGCAGCCAGTCGATTCAATTCGTCCTCGGTCAATGCCGCCACAATCAGCAAAACCGCATCCGCGGAATTCGCCCGCGCTTCCAGCAGTTGAAACTCATCGACGATAAAGTCCTTCCGCAAACAGGGAATCGCCACTCTCGCCGAAGCTTTCCGCAAATTCTCGAGCGATCCCTGAAAGAACTCCTCATCGGTCAGCACCGACAAAGCCGCCGCTCCCGCCCCCTCCAACTCCCGCGCCAAGTCCACGGGATCGAACGACGCCCGAATTAACCCCTTCGACGGCGACGCCTTCTTCAACTCCGCAATCACGGCGACGCCGTCGCGGCCCTTAGAATCTAGTGCCTTCCGAAATCCGCGCGGCACGTGCTGGTCGGCCCGCCGTTCCAGTTCGCGCAAATCCGCCGTGCGCCTGGACTCCGCCACCCGCGCCCGCGTTGCCGCCACAATCCTGTCGAGAACCGCAGCCATAGACAATCTTTTGATTATAAGGGAGTGGAAGGCTTATCCAAGGAATGGTAAGAACTTTGACTTTGTAAATGTCATCAAAATCTGACGATTTTGACGTCCTGAACCACGCCCGCGCTATTTGCATATCTCCTGCAACTGCTTGTAGGGCTTCTCCATCACCGGTGGAAACTTGATCTTCTTCGCCTCCATCCACAACTCCAGCAAGGTCCCGCCGTACTTCGACCCAACATCCGGATCCCCCTCATACACCGGATCACTCTCCGACTCCTCGAGGGTCACGAAGGTGAATCTTTTTTTCTGCATCAGGTCGAGCGCATCCGGCAAAATCGTCCCGCTGAACGCCCCCAGATGCAGGAGCAGCACATGATTGATATCGTGTCCGTACACCGCCTTCGCGAGATCCCTCCCCAAGTCCAGGTACGCCGACTCAATCGACAAGTAACTCGATTTGAGCCAGGCAACCGACTGTGCATCATTCTTCGCCGCGCACCGCGCATATGCGCTATTCCAAAGATAGTCTTCCCAATCCAGCGTCACTTGCGCCACGCGGTAGCCATGCGCCTGCAAGTAAGCCCGCACTGCCCGCCGTTTCTCGACGGTCTCACCCTCGCGTAGAAATGGATATCGCAGCCAATGCCAGTTCCTATCTTTCCCCGCGAGCAACTCGAGCGACGGTTCGTTCTCCTCGATCTCGCGCTCAAACGCCTCCGCGGGATTCGTGTTCAAATCCATGTGCCCATACGTATGATTTCCAAACGGCTCCGCCGCCGCCCAGATCTTCAAGGCCTCCGCCGCATCCGAATTTCCTTCCAGTTTCTTCGCGTTGATGAATCCATACGCCGCAGGGGCATGCCGCCCATTTAAAATGGCAATCGCGTCCCGGGCAACCTGCACACGCGCAACACCCGGCGGCAAATCTCCATTCAGCGGCAAGTCATCAAAAGTGATCGCCACCTTCTGGGCAGCGCATACGTTCACGATCAGAAGCACCGAGATAACCAACGGTAGTTTCATGGTGAGAGTCTACAGGAGGGTATGCGCCAGAAAGATTCACAATGCTGTGGCTCTTAATCCGAAGTTGCGAGCCACCGCGTACTGAGTACAGAACTGATCTCAGAAATCGGCTTGCGAACCTAAGGTGGTTCCCTCAGGGGCAGAAGCCCGCTTCTTTTCTGGCTTTCTACGGCGCGGCTGAAAGCCGCACCCTTTCAAAACGCTTTATGAGACTCGTTCTGAGAACTGCGAACAGAAAACTACGAGCAGAGAACTGTGAACAAAGAACTGTGAACAGAGAACTGCGAACTTCGAACTGCGAACTGCGAACTGCTTCTCCTACTCCATCCCCAACGAACTCTTCACAGACTCCCCATACTCCCGGGCCTTCTCGAGCACCTTGCGCTCATCCACGGTCAACAATAGATGGTCCTGCATCACAATTTTTCCGCCGATGATCACCGTCGCCACATCGCTCCCCTTCAGTGAATACGCGATTTGCGCATAGATCTCATACATGGGCACCGCGTTTGGCTGGTCGAGACTGATCAATATCAAGTCGGCCTTCTTTCCCGCTTCTAGCGATCCAATCTCTTTCTCCATGTGCAGAGCCCGCGCCCCATCAATCGTCGCCATCTCGACGACGGACTTCGCATTCAGCGCGAGCGGGTCCATCTTCGAGATCTTCGCCAGCTTGGCCGCCAGATCGATCTCCTCCATAAGATCAAGATCGTTGTTACTCCCCGCGGGACCATCCGTCCCCAACCCGACTGCCACACCCGCCGCACGCATCTCTGGCACCGGAGACACGCCGCTCGCAATCATCATGTTGCTCGACGGATTGTGCACGCACCCCACGCCGCGGTGCGCCAACAGCATGCGGTCAGCCTCATCGACAAAGATGCAGTGCGCCGCAACGACATCCGGGCCCAGCACGCCGATCTTGTCCAAATACTGCACTGGGGACATCCCGTTCGCCTTCTCCGAGTCCTCCCACTCCTTCTTCATCTCAGCCACGTGGATCAAAATTGGCGCGTGATATCTTCGCGCCAATGCTGCCACATCCTGCAGCGTTTTCTTCGAGCAGGTATAAATCGAGTGCGGTGCCGGAGCCGCATGAATCAGCGGATCCCCCTGCCATCGCTTCAAAAATCTCTCGGTGTATGCGAGCATCTCTACTTCTGACTTGTTATCCGGAGCCGGGAAGTCGATGAACGTCTCTCCGAGCACACCACGCATCCCGGCAGCCTTCGTCTCCTCGGCGATTGCATCCTCGAAGTAATACATATCCGCGAAGGTCGTCACCCCGGCTCGAATCTGCTCAGCCGCCGCCAGTCGCGTCCCCCAGCGCACAAATTCCTCATTCACATTCTTCGCTTCTGCCGGGAAAATGTATTTGTACAGCCAGTCGTTCAGCGTCACGTCATCATGCAGCCCGCGAAACAACGTCATCGGCACGTGGGTATGCCCATTGATCAATCCCGGCAGCACCAGGTGTCCTCGAGCATCGATCACCTGCGCACTCTGATATCGCGCCTCGATCTCCGCCCTCGGCCCCACCGCAACGATCGAATCCCCCCGGACAGCCACGCTCCCATCCTGATAAATCGCCCGCGCCGAATCCATCGTCACCACCATCCCGCCGCTGACAATCAGATCGACATTCTGCTTCTCCTGCGCGACGGCGACGGAGATCAGCATGACCACGGCTGCGATCAGGATGAGCGCGCCTCTAGCCGTTTTTGTTCTGTTCATGATTGCATAAGTCCCTGAGAATGCCCCATCCTTGTCGCGGTGTGTTTGCGACAGGGTGGGGATTTTGAATTCTTCATTTCCCGATCAGATTTCCTTTTTCTCCGCCATCGCAATTTCAGTATCCAGCACCGGCTTGCTCCGAAACACACTGAACTCTTTCACCTGATTCAACACAAACGTCGGCACTCCCGCGGTCACCGGCACCTTCATTCGTCCGAATGTCGCGTCCTGCACATCCTCCAGCACAAACACAGGCCTCGCATCCCCATTCGAGCACTCGATCTTCACCGCCTGCATCTCCAGTCCCCGCACGTGCCTGACGAAAAATCCATGCGCCGGAGTCGTCCCAAACATATTCGGCTCCGGATACTGCTTCTCCTTCTCCGGCACCTGCGCCTCGGCATCGCTCTTCGTGCCGCCACCCCGATTCACAACAATCACGTCGGTGATCTTCACATCCTCAATGGCATGTCCCGGAATTCCCGCCAGGATGCATGCAATCTTCGGCGAGCCCTCCGCCTGCATGCAGCTGATCCCGCTCAAAATGATGCGCCGGATCGCTCCCTCTGGCACGCGCGCGGGCGCCCGCATCCGCGCTCCAAGCCTTATGAAAATCGGCGCCTCAAACACGTCGCGCATCGTGATGTTCGTGCAGGTCACATCTTCGATCACCGCGCCGTCCACGCTCTCAATGGCCAGTCCGCGACATCCGTCAAACACGCAATTCGATACCGTGATGTTTTTGAATCCCCCATTCGACTCCGTGCCAAACTTGATCCGTCCCGTTCGCGGGACTTTCTCCCCGGCTGGAAACTTCTTCCAGGTCCCATCGAGCATCGCGCCCTCCTGGTAGCTTCCCGACAGCAGGCAATTGCTGATGGTCACCATCTCTGTTGCGCGCGTATTTCCGAGCGCAAACGAACTCTTCAAACAGATCCCGTCGTCCCACGGAGAATTCACGCTGCAATTCGAGATACGCACATTCCGACAGCAATCGATATCCATGCCGTCACGGTTCGTATCAATCTTCAAATTGTCGATTGTGAGATTGTCGACACCGGTCGCCAGAATTCCGAAGTGCCCGCCGTGCAAAATGGAAAAGTCGCGAAGCAGCACGTTCCTGCACTTCTTCAGTGCAATCGCCTTGTTCGCGACCCCAGCGTTTTCGGCCACAGGCCCGGCACCCCAACCGCGGCTCAACCCCTTACCCCAGATCAGGCCGGGCCCTAGAATCGAAACGTCGTTCAGCCCCTCACCCCAAATCAAGCTGTTGTGCCAGTGATTGTGCCCGTAATCCTGATAGTCCTCCCAGGGCTTGTTCGATTCCGCCGGATCGTAACTTTGCGCGGGAGCTGCCGGATCCGCCGCCACGATCGTCGCCCCCTGATCCAGGAAAAGTGCCACGTTACTTTTCAAATGAATCGAGTAGCAAAGATACTTTCCGGATCGAAGGTAGACGGTTCCACCGCCCGAGGCAGCCGCCGCCTCAATCGTGCGATTGATCGCGGGTGTGTCAAGCGCCTTGCCGTCGCCCACGGCCCCAAACGCCCGCACGTCAAAGAAGAGCTGTGAAGGATTGTTTTTTTCAGGCGAGTTCTGCACGGCAGACGAGGGAATACTTGCGCCGATAGCAACGCCCGTAACCCCAGCAATCCCCGTACCCGCGCTCTTAAGAAATCTCCGCCGCCCACTGTCTTTCATTTTCATATCACCGGGTGCCCCATCCTTGTCGCGTCTTGTGCGACAGGGTGGGGACTTTGACTTTTGATGGCAAACGAACCTAATGATGAACGACCAACGAGCTTTTCTACCACCCCACTCTTTTCAAATAGAACTGAAAAAAATCCTCAGGATTCGATTGCAAACAAACCTGCGCATTCGGAGTTCCCGGCTCCTCTCGCGTGAATCCCTTCTCGTCCACGCGAAGATGCAGCGCGGTCACCGGACACAATTCCGGCTTTAACGCGAATGCCACCGCCATCGGATCAAACAGCGTCGGCGTTTCCAGCGCCCAAAGGTGATACAAAATCGTGAGCTGATCCGTCACCGCCGTCCCACGCGTAAATAGGAAGTCACGCTTCACCTCATCCAGCTTCAGTTGCGTCGAATCCAGCGGCATCACAAATAGCGGCACGCCCGACGCGAACAACTTCTGCGCTGACGCCACATCATTCAAAATGTTCCACTCCGGCGCAGGTGGAACATGCTCGTTATATCCAAAGTCCCCGTATCCCTTGCGAATCGCGCCGCCCATGATAACCACGCGTTTCAGCTTTCGAAACGTCACCGCATCCTTATCAATCGCCGCGCCCACATTCATCAATGGGCCAATCGCGATCAGCGTAATTTGCCCTGGATATTTCCGAATCTGGCCCAGCAGGAAGTCCGTCGCATCTCCATGCGAGTCCTTCGCAAAATGCCCACTGTCGGCATAGCGTCGCTGCGACATCGGTGCGGCCGCAGTGGGCTTCCCCGCCATCACGGGAATTTCGGTCTTCCCCAGTTCTCCCAGGAAGCGGTCGACGATCTTGGCCCGCAACTCGGTGTCGCGAAAGGTCGTCGTCACTCCCAGAATCTCAAACTCGGGGCTCTTCACCGCCAGCGCCAGCGCAAAGGCATCATCGACGTCGTCGCCAATATCGGTATCAATGATGACCTTGTCGCGCGCCGCTTGTGCCCAACTGGCAAGCGATCCCAGACACAAAAGCAGACTCAAAACGCCGAGCCACACACCCCGATTCATAGGCCCATTCCTCTCCGAGCCGATAACGATATCTGAATCGCCACGCCAGCGAAAGCGCCTGTCGATTTCCTCTGTGCCCCTCTCTGTCCTCTGTGGTGAGGACCGTGTCCCCACTCACACATCGTGTCCTGAAAGTCACGCCCAGTAAGCCTTTTGACTCAGGTAAGCCTTGCAGAATCAATGCCAGCACTCGAGGCACCTCTCGTGCATTCGGTCAGTGTGCCGCTTGTCGGCAGGAGGCAACCACAATGACCCGCATCAACGTAGCTAGCAACACAAAGAATCGTTTTCTGACCTGGGGCAAGAACGCCAGCGCCCTGGTCTTCGCTGCCGTACTGATCATCTGCTCAGTAACGGTTGGATGTTCCAGCGACAAACCAAAACCCGTAAGCTCCAACAACCAGATTCCGGTCACGCAACCGCAGGCACAGGCGCAACCGATGCCCGCACCCATGGTGCAGGCCGAGAACAAACCGACTCCCAGGAAGCCGGTGGTTCACAAGAAGCCCGCAACCGTGAATTACACCGATAAGACGTACGGCGTGACGTTTGAGTACCCGCGCCGCTACGCCATCGAGACCGGAGACGCTGCGTCGGAACTGATCCAGACGAATCCTGTCCCGATGAACTTCGTCCAGTCCGGCGGAGTCGCGCTGGCCGCCGTCGAACTCCCCGAGACCGGTTACATCAACACCGACTTCTCGTCCGCATTCTTCAACGTGAGCGTCCACAAGACACTCACTGCCGATCAATGCAGCGAGTTCGCAGTGCCCCAGTCGAAGCCAGTAGCGACGTCTGAGACCGCCGCAGCCTCGACCGAAGTGCCGAAGACGGAAGTTGCGAAGACCGAAGTGGCGAAAACGGAAGCCCCGAAGCCGGATTCGGCGCCCGCAACGAAGTCTGACGCGCAGCCGACAGCAAACACCGACCAGCCGAAGTCTTCAACGCCGGCGTCGGATGCTTCGTCGAACTCCAAGCTGATGCTCGGAGACATGGAACTCCGCGCCACGGAAGCCGTCACCGGCGAAGGCACGCGGCAGAGCGACTCCAAGTACTTCCATATCTACCAAAATGGATCGTGCTACGAGTTCACCCTGAACGTTACGACCGATGCCTCGGCCGAAGGCCTAGTCAAGCACGTCGATCGCGACAGAGTCTTCAACCGTCTGGAACAGATTCTCTCCACGGTGAAGATCAACCCAATCACCCCGGAAGTGACCGCCGAAGCTCCAACCCCGGCTGCTCCGCAAACGCCCGCGCAGTAATTTGAAAGAAGGGTGCCCCGTCCTTGTCTCGCCGGTCTTAGGCGAGACAGGGCGGGGATTTTGACATTCTCTGTGGTCCTCTGTGTCCTCCGTGGCGAGTCCGAAAACGTGCGTCTCCAGCCGTATCAACAGATAAGTTAATGAAAAGACAGGCTATGGATCCGGATTCCCCAACCGGACAATGGCCGCTTGACCGCTGTCCTTCGGTCATACAAAGGCCCGCAAATCCAGGCTTATTCTTGATGCACTGACGGTGTGAGGGCCTTTCGCAGAGTATGCAATGTCCGCATTGCCACAGCCATATAAGTTCGCACTCAAAGCACTGCAAGCGTTGCGGCGGGGCTATCCCTTCCGGCCAGCATCTTCTGGAAGAGTGCGGATTGACCGAGCCCGCAACCGCCGTCTCCCGGACCACCACCACTGCTGCTTCTGCCCGCGCCCCGGCTGTCCGGTACCGTTTCGCCAGACTCGGGGATCGATTCATCGCCTTCGCGCTCGACATGGCTCTGCTCTTCGGACTGTTCGCCATCGTAGATGCATGGGCTTTTATGCGCTGGGGCACGTTCGACGCGGCTGAGCTGCAGCTCACCACCGCTTCGCTGGTAATTGCTGTAACGCTCAACAGCGCCATACTTTTCCTCTATGGCTGCCTGATGGAGGCGGCGTGTGGCGCCACACTCGGCAAGATTTTGGTGGGAATTCGAGTCGTGCGAACAACGCAAAGCGGCGCCTTGGCAGCCTGCGCCCTGCGGAATCTTTTGCGCATCGTCGACGGCTTGGCCTTCTATCTGGTGGGAACTGCCGTGGCAGCATGCTCCGAGGCTCGGCAGCGAATCGGGGACATTTGCGGGCGTACGGCCGTCATCGAAGAATCATTCGGCATCGCCGCCAGACTGACCGCAATCGTGCTATGGATCGTGACCCTGTCCGGAGCCGCCTGGGCTGTCCCGCGGATATGTTCCACCACCAACCCGGCACACACGCGCTACCTAAGTCAGGTGGTTGTCCGAATCGGCACAACGGGAAGTTCTGCTTATTTCCGCATCGGTGGTTTTACGTTGGACGTTCGGTGACGCGAGTCACTGACTCGCTCCTCAGCCAACTCCTTATTCCAGAAGATTTTGCATGTAACTTATTTGTTCGCTAGATTTTGCACGGAGTGCTGCCGGTCAATCGCCCGTAACCACTGCGAATGAATATTTTGGTGGGCTTGACCGAAAAATCTGCAATCCTGGCGAACCGCTGCCAATCCGACTGTGACCGACCGCTGAGAGACCCAATCCACGGGTGGCCCAGCCTCAGTTTTAGTTTTCCTCTCATGAACACAACTGAGGATGGGGCAGCCTCTTGAGGAATCGTGTCAGCAGAAATCAAAACCAACTAGCGTTGGCCATCCCCAGTGATTCAGGAGGAATCGAGCCACCGTCAGAAATATCTTGTAACGGTGGCCCAAAAAACCAGAACTATTCGTGCTCCTTGCCCTCCTCCATCCCTTTGTGTTTCTGCATCTGCTCTTGCCTCATTTGCTTAAACTTAGCCTGCTGCTCGGGTGTGAGGACGGCGTTGATCTGGTCATGCAAGGATTCGTGAACCGATTTCATCTTAGCCCGCTTTTGCTCCTCGGAAAGAGAAGTGTCTTCGTGGACTGCTTTCATCTGCCGCATCTGATCCTGCAAGATAGGTTTTATTTTTGCTTTCTGGTCGTCGGTAAGGTTGAGCTTCTCGGAGAGCATCTGCAGATGCTGATCCGCGCTCTCTTCGTGGTGCATTCCAGCATGCTTGTCTGGAGTTGGCGCTTGCGATTCCTGGGAAGGCTGCGCAAACGTCAGAGCTGCAGCCAGGAACACTAGGATGGTGAGAATTGACCAACGAGAGTTCGACATCTTGCCTCCTAGAAAATGATTTCTCGAAGTGGTCGAACACGCCCTGCAGATAACGATCATGCTACTCCTTCACCAGACTTCGTTCCAGTTCGCAAAATGTGGTGCAGTCCTCAGTCGGCGACTTAACAACAAATCAGGAACCCGCTGCCTTCCCTCAGGGGCTAGAGCCCGCAACGTTCCGGGCCCTTACGGCACGGCTAAAAGCCGTGCCCTTCCACAAACCTTCCCCCCCCGACCCGATATTGGCGTCAGGCCGGGGCCAGCACCCGCTCGCCCTGTTTTTTCAAGTACCAGAATCCCACCAGTGCGAGCAGCGTGAAAAGAATCGCCTGCATCGCATGCACCCAAAACC
>Ga0210405_10000714_pt1 | contig 41882 bp, 38 predicted proteins | sample IncBWH11MmetaG_FD_155492 | JGI IMG/M metagenome (GOLD analysis project Ga0210405, IMG submission 155492) | Forest soil microbial communities from Barre Woods Harvard Forest LTER site, Petersham, Massachusetts, United States - Inc-BW-H-11-M | ecosystem: Environmental > Terrestrial > Soil >... | reverse complement strand
ACGTTTTGGGTACCGAGAAGGTCGGTATGCACACGGCGTACGTGGTGGAGTTCACTCCGCAGAAGAAGCTTACATCGAAGATTTATTTCGACACGGAAAGCGGATTCCCCCTTCGTACCGACGATACACTGCGCCTCGAGGGCAGCGACTACCGAGTGGAAAACTATTTGGACGACTATCGCGCCGTCGACGGGGCTTATTTCGCGTTTCGCATTCGCCACGTCGAAAAAGGAAACGTGTTTACACTGCGGCTGACGCAGATCAAGAACAATGTTCCGGTAGATGATTCCATGTTCTTGAAGCCGGCGTCCGCGCCTAAATAAGGCCCGCGCGCGAATTCGCGGATTTTTCTCGAAAGCAATGCAAAAGGAAACGGGGCGCGATCTTTCGCGCCCCGTTTCCTTTTTGGTGAGTCCGTTTTCGGAAAAAAATTTCTAAGCGAGCAGGCGGGCGTTATTTCGCGGCCGCAGCTGAGATTTCCTTCTCGATGGGAGCGCCAATCAAATTGCCCCACTCGGTCCATGAGCCATCGTAGTTGCGCACGTCCTTGATGCCCAGGAGGTACTTGAGGACGAACCAGGTGTGCGAGCTGCGTTCACCGATGCGGCAGTATGCGATGACTTCGCGATCGCCACTGATGCCTTTCGCCCCGTAGAGCTGCTTCAGTGCTTCGCCGCTCTTGAACGTGCCGTCTTCGTTGACGGCCTGCGCCCAGGGAATATTTGCCGCGCCGGGGATGTGCCCGCCGCGCTGCGCCGTTTCGGTCATGCCGGGAGGCGCGATAATCTTTCCCGTGAATTCATCTACCGAGCGCACATCCACGAGTTGCGCGCCGGATTTCTTCTCGACTGCTGCGAAAACGTCGTCTCTCTTCGCGCGAATCGCGGCGTTCGCCGCCTTCACTTTGTAGGACGCCGGGGCCACCGCGGGCTTATCCGTAGTGAGCGCCCGCTTTTCTTCGAGCCACTTTTTGCGGCCGCCGTTCATGATGAGAACTTTTTCGTGACCGTAGTATTTCAGTTGCCAGAAAGCCCACGCCGCGAACCAGTTGTTGTTGTCGCCGTAGAGGACGATGGTCGTTTCCGGAGAGATGCCCGCTTTGCCGAGCAAATCCTCGAAGGCGGTTGGCAACGCAAGGTCGCGGCGAATGGCGTCTTGCAGTTCGGTCTGCCAATTCCAGGAGATGGCGCCGTCCACGTGGCCTTGATCGTAGGCGGTGGTGTCGACGTCGACTTCTACGACGCGGAGGCCGGCGTCTTTCGAATGAGCGGCCACCCATTCGGTGGGTACGAGAACTTCTGGATGCGCATAGTCAGACATGGTGTTTCTCCTTCAGGTTAGACGTAGGCACAGAAGATTAGCGCAGATGGGGCCGTAAATCACCCTCTTTTTTATCGACATTCAACGAGGCAATCTGTTCCCGCGTATCTGTTACATAAGACATTTACTTACAGCTACTTACGAGATACTAGCCGGCAATCTCTAGTTTGCCCCCATGCGTCTCCCATTCGATTCGGACGACCCAGTCGTAGTGCATTCCTTCTGCTTTCAGCCATGCTTCGAGAGTTTCGCGGGAATCAGAACGAAACTCGGCAAACATCTTTCCTTCGAGCATGTTGACCAGAACGCGTTCGGCGCAAGCGGGTCCGCCGCCTTGCATGCGTTGGGCGAGCGTCTCCGCGCCCTGGCGCGTGAGGCAAGCAAGTGTGTGTTGCGAGAGGTAGCGTGGCATGAGAACTCCTGAGAATGAGTTGGCGCCTAAGTATTTCATAGAAGGCGACACGGATGCCCGCTCCAGTGAAAGAAAAAATTGCTGCGTGGATTTGCTAGAGCCGCAGAGGTGGACAGCAACCACAGCGACGACGAGCGATCTCGGGATCGATTCCGTAACACGGAATGTCTCCGGCCCACTTGTGTCTCTTCATTTGTTTGAGAAGAATATCAGTTTGTGGTCAAGTTCATCCATCGTAGAATCCCATATTGCTGGCGCTAGTCATATGGTTGGCAGGCGCCCAGTTTGACCCTCACAAGAGTGCCGCCTCCTGAGGTAGCACGGCAGAAGAGAATTCGTTTCGTTAGAGGAAACTTGAAGCCACCCCCTTACGATGCGTCCTACTACGTCTCTGAGGGGTCCGCCTCAAGTCTGAATTCGGCAAGAATTGTCGTTCCTGCTCTTATTTCCCTTCTACAACCTCGCAGCGTCATTGACGTCGGTTGCGGTTCAGGCGCGTGGTTATCGGCGTTTAGTGAAAACGGGGTAGAGCGGATCTTAGGGCTGGATGGAGACCACGTCGATCCATCCTGGCTTATTATCCCCAAAGACTGTTTTCGCGCTGTGGATCTCGCCAAACCATTCGATGTAGTCGGAAAGTTCGACCTGGCGATGAGTTTGGAAGTCGCGGAACACTTGCCCAAGAAGCATGCACCGGAGTTCGTTCGGAACCTTGTCAATCTTGCGCCGTTCGTCGTTTTTTCCGCAGCGGTCCCATTCCAGGGCGGCGTACATCACGTCAATGAGCAGTGGCCGGAGTTCTGGCAAGAACTCTTTGCAGGTTGTGGCTACAGATCGCTTGATTTGATTCGGAAACAATTCTGGAAGAACGCGGGAGTAAAGTATTGGTATCGCCAGAACATGTTTCTTTTCGCTCGCGAGGACGTGATTCCCGCCAATCCCGCCTTGCTCGAGGCAATAAACGATGCCGATGATTTGATGCTAGTGCAGAGCCCTATCTTGCACTACCAAATGGGGGTTCGCTCAATTCTGAAGCAATTGCCGAGGAGTATTTGGAGTGCTGTGTCGCGGCGGCTCATTAGAATTCAGAAGTAAGCCAGGCAGTTCTTCTGGGGATGCATGGGCTGACACGTTTGTTTACTTTTCAAAGTGAGGCTCTGAGCCAATGCGACGTAAAGATCGACGTCGGTTCACTTCGCGTCTGGGCGTGCTCTCGGGAAACGCAGCGTCCGAAAAGTGGCTGTCCATAATGCAGAAGCCCAGATTGCGATATCAACGGGAAGAAAACAGATTCGACCCTTCACGAGGTTTCTGGCCGCTCTGACGAGAGTCCATTTGCTCAAATGAAAACAGAGAGGAATCAGCGAGCTTTCCGCCGGAGAGTACCAGTAACTTTCCCGGAGTTCTTTGGCGGCGAGTTGTTCCAAAGTGTCTTTTTGTATGGAGACGCAAAAGCTGTTTGCGACGTAGTACGTATCCCAACCGAATTTCCGCATCCTGTGACAAATGTCCGAGTCTTCGTGATGCAGCCGAAGACGCACGTCATAGCCGCCGACCGCGTCGAGTGCTTCCTTGCGAAAAAGGACGGCGTGCCCGGGAGCGAACTCGGAGGAGCCAGATTCCTCTCCGAACTTTGTTTCGAGGAACCGCATGCGCCAACGTGTGAGGAGGCGATGTGGAGTGGCGGAAACCATGCGCGTGTAGCAGGCGCCGACGCCTGGGTGGCCCAAAAGATTGCTGACACAGGCGGCGAGCCAACCGGGTTCAGGGAGAACTTCTGTGTTGATGCAGGCAATAAGCGACGCGTCTGAGAGGGCGATGCCTGCGTTTCGAGCGCCGGAAATCCCCTCGTTCTGGGGAAGACGAAGAAGACGAATCTGAGCAGAGGACTGGGCCCAATCGGGAAGAAAAACGGGTTCGGGAGAGCCATCATCTACAACTAGAATTCGGTTAACAGGGTATGTTTGCTTCACGCAGGCCGACAGGGTTGCGGCGAGTGCTTCTGAACGCTCGCCAAAGACTGGAATGACCACGTCTACGGCGGGTTGGATGTTGGTGATCGGATCGGCCATTCACAACACCGTCGTCCTTCCAGACCTTCGTGGATCCCTAAATTCTGTCCGTTCGGCGAGGGATCCTAACTAACGATGTATCCGCCCGCGCAAGGTGAACTTAGGCGCAAGTATAGGGCTAGAACCGAGGGAGCGACAACAAACCAGAAATTGGCGTTGGGTGGACGCATGGCGCAATGCCCCTTTCGGAATGCCCCAACCTCAGCAATAATCAGAGCATCCGGCATAAAGCCACACTATGAGAATTTCAGCAGCTCTCGATTCAGTCCAGTTCGGAAGACGTCCACTCCTCTTGTTCGGCACTCTCGTTGTGGGGGCGTACGCCGCCTACGAACTTGCACAATATGTGATCAACGACGACATGAACGGCTTGGCTTACGCAGCCATGTGCCTTGTGGGTGGAGTGGGCGTAGTCGCGATCCTCAACAACTGGCGCAACGGCGTGTACCTATTTCTAGGCTGGCTCCTGTTCGAAGATTTCGCGCGGAAGTTTCTCGGCAATAACATGGCGATTTATTTTGCCAAGGATTTCTTGTTCCTGGTGGTTCTCATCTCCTTTTTTGCTGCCTTCCGGCGAAAGGAAGTGACGATTTTCAGGCCGCCTTTCCTCTTGCCGCTGTTGATCTTCATTTGGTTCGGCGGTATGCAGGTATTCAACCCGGCCTCGACCAGCATTTGGTATGGACTGATGGGCTTTAAAATATTCTTCTATTACGTCCCGCTGATTATTTTGGGTTATGCACTGCTGAATTCGGAAGCGGAGCTGCGCCGGTTTTTCACCGTGAACCTGGTTCTGGCGCTGGTCATCATTTCTCTCGGCATCGCTCAATCCATCATTGGCCCTGGATTTCTGAACCCCGCGGTCCAAGCCGAGGATCTTCGTTTGTTGAGTGGTCTTTACCGCGTTTCTCCCATCACCGGCCAGATTGCCTACCGGCCGACCTCGGTGTTCGTTAGTGCCGGCCGCTACTCGGATTTCATCATGGTAGCTTGGCTTCTGGTCTTGGGATTCAGTGGTTACCTGCTGCTGCGCCATAAGAAAGGCAGAGTTCTCGCGTTCGTCGCCATTCCGGTAGCGGCGGCAGGAGCATTTTTGACTTCGTCCAGAGGCTCGTTCCTGTGGGGGATAATCAACGTACTGGCCACCAGCGCCGCATTTGTCTGGGGCGCTCCATGGCGGCAGGGGGAAGTGTTGCGAGTCTTTCGTTCGATGCAGCGCGCTGCAATCGGCATAGGACTTGGGATAATTCTGCTGTTCTATGCCTATCCGGATGCAGTCCTGTCGCGACTTGCGGTTTACCAAGAAACGCTAATGCCCGACAGCCCGACAAGCGAGCTCACGCATCGGGGCTGGACCTATCCGGTGGACAACTTTCTCGGCGCTTTTAATTACGGGCGCTGGCCCTACGGTTATGGCATTGGAACAACGGCCCTCGGCGGGCAATATGTCGCGCGATTTTTTAATGTGAAGCCGCCGGTGGTCGGTGTGGAGAGTGGCTACGGCACCCTCGTCGTGGAAATGGGGATCATGGGGCTGATCCTGTGGCTCATTATGAGCGTGGCGATTCTGTTCTCAGCCTGGAGGGTGGTCAAGAAGCTGAAGGGTTCGCCGTGGTTTCCGCTGGGATTCGTGATTTTCTGGTATGCGTTCTTCTTGCTTTTTCCTGCCACGTATGGCGGGATTCAGGCTTACGAAGATTTCCTTTTGAATGCGTACTTCTGGTTGCTGCTCGGTTTGCTTTTCCGGCTTCCCACCATTGCACTTTCGGCGCAGTTCGCAGTCAATGCTCCTGTAACTCAGCCTGCGCGCCGCTGGATGCGCTGACTTGCGGCTCGCGGTTGTTTCGCCGTTTGTCGACCGCCGCCATGGCACCGAGCGCGCGATTGCGGAATTGCTCGAGCGGCTCGCCGGGGATTACGGTTGCGAGATCCACCTTTACGCGCAGCGCGTCGAAAATCTTCGTGTAAGCGATCCAAAGTTGCCGAGGGCGGCGCACTCCACGGAATCGGGCGCCATCTTCTGGCACAAAGTTCCTGCCATTCCGGGTCCGCATGCCGCGCAATTTCTCGCGTGGATATTTCTAAATGGATTTCTGCGCTGGTGGCACACAGCATTCCGCGGTGCTTCCTACGATCTTGTTTTGTCGCCGGGAATCAACTGTCTGCATCCCGACGTCGTTATCGTTCATGCGCTGTTTCATCGATTGAAGGAACTCGCGTGTGAAGAGGAAAAGTATTCCAGCGCGCGCGCAGGCTTTTTCCGCAGGACGCATCGCCGCATATATTACGGGCTTGTCACCGCGCTGGAACGCCGGACTTACAATGACCCCCGAGTCACGCTTGCCGCCGTTTCAAAGCGCACGGCGGGCCTTTTGAAGGAGTACTTTCACCGTGAAAATGTTTGCGTCGTCCCGAATGGCGTGGACACAAAACATTTTTCCATGTTGGCCAGGCTCGCGCGGCGAGTGGAAGCCCGGCAACGGCGAAGTTTTCGCGAGGAAGACTTCGTTCTCCTCCTAATCGGCAATGATTGGCGCAACAAGGGCTTACTAACCATTTTGGAAGCAATGGCGGTTTCTTCACTGTTGCCAGTGCGGTTGCTGGTGGTCGGCAACGACAATGCGGAGCCTTTCCGCGCGCGCGCCGTTCAACTTGGATTGCAAGACCGCTGCTGCTGGGAGCTTTCAAGCCCCGATGTGCTCGATTTTTACGCCGCGGCGGATGTTTACGTCAGCCCAAGCAGGGAAGACTCCTTCGGGCTACCCGTGGCCGAAGCCATGGCCTGCGGCTTGCCGGCGATAACATCCGTTTGCGCGGGCGTCGCTGATTATATTCACGACGGTGTCGATGGTTTTGTTCTTCGCGAGCCGCGCGACGCGCAAGCTCTGAGCCAACTCGTTGAGCTGCTTCAGGGAGATCCAGACCTGCGGCGCAAGATTGGCGAGGCCGCTGTAGGTGCGATTCTCGAATGGGACTGGAATCGCAATGCCGCCGCGATTTGGGAGCTCCTCAAACAGGCCAAGACGAGAAGTCGTCCTCCCAGTTAGGGACGACTCCTGCCGCAGGCTTACTCTTCGACTTTTGGCAGGACGGCCTTTCGCGTGGCTTCCAGCGTAAAAACAAGCGTTTCCTTGGGGATACTTGTGACGAACGGACCGATCAGCCAGCCCAGTCCTGTAGGAATATCGCGCGTGAGTGACGCTGCCTCGCTCTGCACGTAAACGCCGCCGTCGCGTTCTTCCATTCGCCACCAGGTTTCCATGCGCCACAAGAAACCGCCATCGTCGCCGAGCTGCTTTTCGCGTTCGTCGCGGGTGCCGGGATTTTCGACTTCGGCGATGCGCACCGCGGAGCTGCGACTATGGGCGCGCCCGGGAGCGTCGTGAAAGTAGCGCACATCGTGCTCGGTGTTCAGCACTACAGTGATGACTTTGTGGCGCCGGAAGCGCAGGAACACGCGGAAGTGGTCGCCGTCGCGAGATTCGAGCTTTGAACGTTCTACGTCGGGAGAGTAGTAGGTGGACTGATGATCGTAGTCTTCGAGGACACCGAGCACGTCGTCCAGCTTCGCGCCGGGGATAAATACCACGCCAACCCAGTGATGAATCATCCCTCCCGGGCAAACGATGGGCTTGCCTTTGTCGAGAGTGGCGAGCTGTTGGACCTCCACCTCGCCGCGCTTGAGGGCTGCGTACGCCGCCGTGCGTTGAGCGGAGGAAAAGGAATCGATCCACAAGAGCGCGGAGCCGCGCTTCAGTTCAGCTTCATTGCGCTCATCGGTCAGGTGCACGTAGCGGTCAAATGCCGCGACCGTTTCGCTATGGAGTTTGGCTGGGGCCGGATTGGCAGACGGGACGGATTGCGCGGTTGGAGCGGGCCCCGCGAGCGGGACTAATAGGAGGAAGCTCGCGGCAAGGAGAGTGTCCGCGAGTCGCGCCACGTGTCGCCGAAACCTTTCACTCAAAGCCAAAGACCCTCCGCAAGTCTATGATGGCGCAGCGCTTCTAGATGGCAAGCAAGAACCGGAGGTACGCAGATGCACGAAGCAACCCATCTAGGTTCAATATTCAAAGATGATTAGGGAGCGCCCGGAGGGCTGAATTTGGCTCTTGAAAAAGAGGTCGCCAAGAGATTGAAAAAGAGTGGCGGGTTGGGTAGCTCGCACACGGCCCCTTGCGGAGCCGCTGTCCCCGCGCGGCCCCCAACCCGTTCTTAGAAGCCTACGCGCCTCATGTGGAGCCCTCAATGGGCCGCTAGAGCCACTAGGAAGGGTACCGTGGTCGTGGTACTAGGACAAAATCTCTCCAGTGAGGCCATTTTAGGGATAAATCGTTTATTTACAGACTTTTGCAGCAGAAGTTGACATCTCCCATGCCCTAAAAAAGTACTAGCTGGGCCCGTTAACTCCGCTTAGAAACCCGCCAAGATGCCCCGTCAGACCGACGATAGCCACGGCCAGTGTTTCCAGTCCGAGGCGAAAGACTGGGTAAGTTCCTGGGGATTTGCTTCTCAACCGCGCGTGCAAACCCCACGCGACCCAGATGAGTATCGCCGAGGTGCAACCCAGAACCAAATGCATGAGCAGTATGCCTTTGAGCTTTTGCCCCTCAAGCTGATACTGCCAGGCGAGCAGTCCCGTGACGACCACGGGTACCACAGAAACCGCAGCGCCCAACAAATTGTAATACGCCACCACCGCAAGAGCGCGCCATTTGGGCCTCTGCGCGAGGAAATCAAAGATCACGCCGGCTATGAACAGTGCGATAGGGAAGTGGATCAGCACAACGTGTTGCGCGTGCTTCGCAAGCAATGCCGCTCTGATGTCAAAAGGGTTCAAGTGTCAGGCTCCTCTTGGTGGCGATCACTGGACGACAACTTTTCCGGTCATCTTTGGGTGGATGGAGCAGAAGTAGGGATACTCGCCTGGCTTCGTGAAGGTGTAAGAAAACTTCTCATCGGTGTCGAGCACTTTGGACTTGAACACTTTCTCCGTGCTCACGACGGTGTGCGGGATGTCGTCGCGATTAATCCACGTAACCGTGGTTCCCACAGACACCGTGATGGCCGTGGGACCGAACGAAAAATTATCGATTTTCACTTCGGCCGTTGAGGCGAGCTTTTCCTGTGCGCTCGCCGTGAAACTCCCACGCCGGGCAACAACCCCGCCGAGGCTCAGCACTCCCGTCGCTATCAAACTTGCAATGAACACACTTCTCCTCATGATTTATCTCCCTCTCTTTTTATTTTGAAATCTACTTCCTGGTTGATTTTTGCGGCCTTTTCGCGATCACGCTAACGTCGAGTCCACTACCGCCAGCGCATGCTGGCCAGCCACATAGCTCACATCCGTAATGCCAAGGACGCTGCGCAACTGTTCGGCGGGCACTTTCATAGGCCCCGGCGAAGGCGCCTCGCCCGGCTTAGGCTGAGGAAACGCCGTCGAGCAGGCAGTGTGAAACGTAACGTTTCCCTCGACTTTTTGCATTGTCTGATGAATGTGGCCGTTGAGAACGGTGACGGAGCCAAACTTCTTCAGGTACGAGAGCGCCTGCGCACTATCCTCAGTGCCCCATCCCCATTCCGGATACACCGTCCAGAGCGGAATGTGCGCGAAGACGATAATCGGCGTGCTGGACTTCAGATGCTTTACGTCCTTTTCCAGCCATTCGAGTTGCTCGTGCCCCAGGGTGCCCAGCCCGCCGGCTTTCAAGTTCATCACGTTGACCAAACCCACGAAGTGCACGCCTTTCTTCTCGAAGCTGTACCAGCCGCCCTCCTGAGCCGCCTTGCCGAAGCGCTCGTGATATTGTTTGCCGTCGTCATTCAAGACATCGTGCTCGCCGGGGACATAGAAGACATCCTTCGCCGAGGCGCTCTTCAGAATCTGCTCGACACTATCGAATTCCTCTGGCTTCGAAAGGTGGCTGACGTCCCCCGTGTGCAGTAAGAATTCCGGCGGTGCAGACAGCGCGTTGATCTTATCGACTGCGGCCTGCAAGGTCGCCGCGACATCCGGATTCGCCGGCTTGTTAAAGCCCATGTGGCTGTCGCTGATCTGTACAAAGCTCAACTCACCTTTCATGTCGCGCGGGTTCATCTCCGCGAGACGGCTCATGCTGTAGGATTTCAAAACGCCGCCCTGCATGACACAGAAAGCGCCCGTTCCCGCCCAGGCCATGCACTTCAAAAAGCCGCGGCGATCGATTCCATCGTGATTGTGATCGTGCAAGATTTCGTCTTTTATGTTACCAGCCATTTTGCTTCCTCCGTTGACACGTCTAGCCACTGCATACGCATGTATGCAGCTCCCTCTGCTGCGCTTATTTGGCAGGAGCGGCGCGGGTTAGAGAGAGCCAGTGTTCCCGCGCCGCCGTGGGACGTGTTTCATTTGTGCAGACCGTGAAGGGCCGCGCGTTATTCCAAATTTCAGTTCTCGCTCGGCCAAAATTATTTCGTCATAAGAATCGGACAATCGGGAATAAAATCAGCTGTGGGGTGGTTTTCATCCATGAGTACGACGGGCCAGGGGAAAGGTTGGGACGTGTTGGATTCGCAGGACCGGGCTCGCTTCGAGCAGCTCGTGTTGCCGCATCTGGATGCTGCATTCAATCTTTCGCGTTGGCTGCTGAGAAATCGCTCCGATGCGCAAGACGTCGCGCAGGAAGCAATGCTTCGCGCGTTTCGTTTTTTCCGCGGCTTCCATGGCGGAGACGCCCGGGCATGGCTTCTGCAGATCGTCCGCAATACGTGTTATACGTGGCTAGAGAAAAACCGCCAAGTGGAGCTCATGACTGAATTCGACGAGGACCTGCACCAGCAGTCTGCCGTGACGCCGGAAGCACTGGCCATCGCAGGCGACAATCGCGAGCGGTTGGCCCGCGCTCTGGAAACACTTCCCGTGCGCTTCCGGGAAGTGATCATATTGCGCGAGCTCGAAGGCTGCTCGTATAAGGAGATCGCCTCCATCACCAGCGTCCCGATCGGCACTGTCATGTCGGCGCTCGCCCGTGCCCGTCAACGCCTGCAGCGTGCGCTCACGCAACCTGCTCAGCAGGAGACGCCCCATGAGCTGTGATTTCTCTGGGACGCTACTGCACGCTTATCTAGACGGGGAACTGGACGCCGTGCGCGCCGCCGAATTTGAGCGCCATCTCGAAAATTGCCGCGAATGCACAGCAACACTCGGCGCCGCGGAGTCGCTGCGCTCTTCGCTTCAGCGCGCACAACTTTACGAGACGGCCCCTGCGGAGTTGCGCAAGAAAATCCGCTCCGAGCTCAAAATCTCCGCGGGCGGCGCGAGCAGCTCGAAAGTTGCCGCGTGGCGCTGGCTCGCCGCAGCCGCCGCAATCCTACTGGTGACCGGTGTGGCCTGGTTCGCCGTGCCCCACTTCCGTTCGATGGGGCCAGAATCGGCTAGTTCTGTGACTTCCGCGGAAGTCATCGATGCACATATCCGCTCGCTGCAAGCAGGGCATCTCACGGACGTAGCTTCGACTGACCAGCACACCGTCAAACCGTGGTTCGATGGAAAACTGGATTTCATTCCGCCCGTTAGCGATTACATGGATGAGGGTTTTCCGCTGATTGGCGGCAGGTTGGATGTTCTTGGCGAGCGCAACGTCGCGGCACTCATCTACGGACGCCGCAAACATTTCATCAATGTCTTTGTCTGGCCGACAAAGGAGTCGGACACGCCGATTCATCCGCCAGGTTCACGGCAGGGCTATCAATGGGTTCACTGGCGGCATAAGGGTATGGAGTTCTGCGCCATCTCGGATGTGTCTGCGCAAGACTTGAACGAGCTTGCACGCCTTTTCACGCAATAGCTGCAGCCGTTTCCTCCGCTTCTCTATGAGCGGATAGCAGAGTGCATCGCAAGATTGATACGGCCACCAAGTCGGGATGCGCTGTGGGCGGACTTATTGTTTCGGTTTTGTGCTCGACACAGACTTGGGCATTTCCTTCGCGTAGATCAAGTGCAACTCCACGGACCGGGCTTGCCCTTTGCGCAAAGGGATGTTCTTTTGCCAATCAGAAAAAATACCCTTCGCTGAAGCGCGAATGTCGTAGCTATCGGCCTTGAGCTGCGAAATCGTGAATCGGCCGTGTGCGTCCGCGTATACGGCATGCGGCGCGCTTCCATCGGACGATTGATAAGAGACGCTAGCATGCGGAGCGGGCTTGTCGTTAGGACCAATCACGACGCCACTGATAGTGGAAGTGCCTTTGGATTGCGGCGGCGCGGCCACAACACGGTGTGCCGTTATCAGCACAAGCCCAAAAACCGTTAGGAAAATGAGTGCGCGCTTCATGATCTCCGTCTCCCGCCACGAGTGGATCTCAATCCCAGGATGAAAGCGACAAGCGGCTCTCTCCGAGTCGTGTTCCGTTCTTTTAGTTTAGACCCACGCACATCTAGCCTTAACGGAGTTTCCTTCTTTGTGACGCCTTGCGTACCTGTCTTTTCGGACAGGTTAGGAGCGAAGCTCTGCCGGCTTTTTTCGCGTGATCAAGACGTTTCGGTACACGTTGGCGTGTTCCGTGACCATTCGTTCCCGGAAGAAAAGTGTCTGGGCTCTCTCGCGCGCGCTTTTGCCAAACGAATCTATCAGCGCGGGCTGCAAAATTACTTTTCTCATAGCGTCAACCAGAGCCACAGCATCGCCCGGTGAGAATTTCAAACCTGTGTCGCCCACGATTTCTCCGAGTCCGCCAATGTCCGAGGCAATCACTAGTCTTCCGCGCGTCATTTGTTCCATCGCCGCCAAGCCTGCGGTCTCTTCCCAGACCGACGGCATGACCACCACGCGTACGTCGCGCAAGCTCTCCGCGAAGGCAGTTCCCGTCAAGAAACCGGTAACCTGGACGAAAGGTTCGAGGTGATCACGCGCTATGATAGCCTCCAAGCGCGAGCGCTCGGGCCCATCGCCGATCAGACGCACAATGAAAGTGTGGCCTTCCTCGCGTAACAGTCGGCTGGCCTCGAGAAGGACGTCAATCCCTTTTTCCGAAACCAGGCGGCCCACATACGCAAAGCAAATCTTGCTAGCAGCGGGAGACGATGAGTCAACCAGCGACCCGCTTTCAAGCGCGCTCTCAATTCCATGGTAGACAACCGTCGAGTGCGGCAGCCCGCAGCGTTTCAAAGAATGATCGGAAATGGCAAGATTCGCTGCCACGTGCCGCACCAAAAAGTTGCGCGGAAACTCCAGCAGCAGCGTCGCTAAGCTCCGCCAGCTTGTAGAATCCTGCTTCAGGCAGCGCAGGCATTCCCCGTAATTGCGCGCCAGGAAATGTCCCGGACATATGCGGTTGTCCGGCCGGTGGATTAGCAAACCATTGGGACAGATCGATTGATAGCCATGGTGCTCGATGACTACGGGCCTTCTCGCCAGAAAGGCCAGCGAAAGGGGCGCCAGCGCTGGACCTGCCACATGAACGACCTCGGAAGCGCGGATCAAATCCCACAAATGAATGAGGTTGGGCTGCCGAACGACGCGAAACGGGAGCGACGCGTCGTCAAATTTGTCCGCAGGAGTTTGCGTCGCAAGCGTGATTTCGAATTCTGGATCGCCGCCGGGTGAGCGGAGCCCTGCGAGGCCGCGGGCCAGCGACAAAACCAGCGTCTCCACGCCGCCAACACTCGGCGCGAAAAAGTGAGAGTAGATAAGCAGCTTCATTCGCGAGGTTTTTGCGGAGCGGCTGGGGCGGTGTGTGAAGCCGAGGCTTCGGGAAGCGTCGCGCCAGCACGCCGGCCTTTCCGCGCAACGGCAATTTCAATTGCTTCGAACGTAGCCGCGATGTTTCTCTCCGGCGACCACCTTTGCATTTGTGCAACGGCGGCTCGTCGCAACGAAGTGAGAAGCCCGCGATCCGCGACCGCATGCCTCAACAGGGCGGCCAGCGCGGCGATATCGCTAGCGGGATAAACAAATTCCTGCCGAACTGGCGCAACGAGATCACGCGCGGCCCCGACATGGTCGCTAGCCGCCACAGGACAGCCGCAACACATCGCTTCGTTCACAACCACGGCGAATGGCTCGTATTCGGAAGGAAGAACCATCAGGTCGGCTGCGGTATACACGGCCGGAAGGTGCGACTGATTCACGAATCCGAGAAACCGTACTCGCGCTGCAATGCCAAGAGCAGCGGCTTGCGACTCGAGTTCCGCGCGAAGCGGACCTTCGCCCGCGATTACGAGCAGTGCATCCGAAAGTTTCGCTTCGGCAAAAGCACGGAGCAGATCGCCCGGGCGCTTCCAAGGCTGAAGCTTGGCACAGAAGAGAATCGCGGCGTCTGAAGCCGTAGCTCCCCAAGCAGCACGAACGGCGGACCGGTCCACAGCTGCGGATTGCTTCATCCACCAATCGTTATCCACGCTGTAGGGCGTTAGCGTTACGCGTTCGGCGGGCAAACCGAGAGACATCATCAAGTCGCGCGCGCCCGAGGAAGGAACAATCACCTGATCCGCAAGACGAAATAACCGTGGCCATAGAATTTTCTTCACCGTGCTCTTCCACGCGCGGCCGTCGCGCGGCGCAAGCGTGGTTGTGTCTGTGCCAAAGAGAAACGCAGTTTTGGAAGACTTCGCCGCACGCCACGCAATCCAAAACGTTGCTCGAACGTAGCCCACAAAACAAAGTACGGCGTCGTACTTACCATCGCGAATCAGCTTTGAGAGTCCTGGATTGCGCAGCCCGAAGAACGATTCCTCTCCCGAGCCGCGATTGGGAACGTGAGACCACGAGTAGCCTTCGAGCAATGGAACATCCCATTGAACTGTAGCTCCAAACTCAGGGTCATGCCCGGCCTCGGCACCGCGAAGACTGCAATACGCGACATGCAAATCGAAGCCAGGATGAGCGGCCATGCGCCGAAAGATCGGCGCCATATATTGGACAGGGTGGGCAGCGACAGCCAGAACGCGGTAGCGGCGGTCAGCCATGGCAGGACCGCGCGATTTGGATGCAAAAATCGCCGAAAATAGGGAAACGTAGCAAGCGCAAACAGGTGCCCCGGCAGCGAGTATACCCGGTTTCGCAGGCGCGGCGGCTGTGCTAAACTGGCGCAGTTCCGCAGGGGTTTGCGGTTTACCCTAAGTCTCCGCACAGTTAAGCCCCGCCTTGCGGGGTCAAGTCGACTAACCGCCACTCACGTGGCGCGCGGCCGCACGAAATTTCACCCAACGTGAATCCCGCCTGGCCGGGAGCACGCAAAAAAGAGGATCTGTTATGTCTGGGCACTCAAAATGGGCCACGATTAAACACAAGAAGGGCGCGACTGACGCCAAACGTGGCCGCGTGTTCACGCGTATCATTCGCGAAATCACCATCGCTGCGCGCATCGGCGGAGGCGAACCGAATTCCAATCCCCGTCTTCGGACCGCGATTCTGGCGGCCAAGGGCGCAAACATGCCGAACGAAAACGTCGAGCGCGCCATCTTGCGGGGCACGGGGCAGCTCGAAGGCGAACAGTATGAAGAAGTCACCTTTGAAGGCTATGGCCCCGGCGGCGTCGGGTTGCTCATCGCAGCCGTCACTACGAACCGCAATCGCATCGTCGGCGAATTTCGACACCTGCTAGGCAAGAACGGCGGAAACCTCGCCGAGACCGGCGCGGTCGGCTGGATGTTCCACCGCAAGGGCGAAATCGTGGTTCCTAAGGAAGCCGCCAGCGAAGACAAAATGATGGACATCGTCCTGGAAGCGGGCGCGGATGATTTGAAGGATGATGGCTCCGACTGGTATGTAGTTACGCCGCCCGAAGCGCTCGAAAAAGTAAAGGAAGCATTGGCTAAAGCGGGGATTACTCCAACGTCCGCGGAAATCAGCATGGTGCCGCAGAACTACGTAAAATTGACCGGCGCCCAGGCTACGCAGATGGTAAGGCTGATCGAAGCACTGGAAGAGCATGACGACGTGCAGCACGTCTATGCAAACTTCGACATCGACGAGTCCGAGATCCAGGCAGCTGTCGGCGCGAACTAATTTGTAGGACGGACATTCATGTCTTTCCTTTTTTTGGACGGTCATCCGGAAGCCCCAGGATGGCCGTTTCTCTTTTGCCCAGAAAAGTGACAGACAAAGCTCTGGCAGGGACGCTGGGAACGCCGTAGACTTGAGTCGATGAAAGCTGTAGACCCAGCCTCGATTTCCCCCTACAGGAACGGTTGTTTCCGCGTCTTGGGAGTAGACCCGGCCTCCGCTGGGCCCACCGGCTACGGGATTATAGAGAGCGATGGCCTCCGCTGCCGCATGCTGCATTATGGTGCATTGAAGGTGGCACCGAAGCGGCAAAAGGAATGCCTCGGCGCTGTGCTGCACGATGTCCACGCTCTGCTTTGCCGACTAATGGATGAGTATTCGCCCAACGCACTCGCTGTGGAATCCATATTTAGCGCGCTCAATGTGAGAACGGCATTGCGGCTTGCCGAAGTGCGAGGCGTGGTGCTTTTGGCCGCGGCGCAGCGCGGCGTCGCGGTGCACAGCTATTCGCCGCGCGAAGTAAAAGCTTCGGTAGCCGGTTATGGCCACGCCGACAAAAAGCAAATGCAATTGATGGTCCGCGCGCTCCTGGAAATGAACGAAACGCCCGAGCCTTCCGATGCCGCGGATGCTCTAGCCGTGGCCCTCTGCCATTTGCAGGCAGAACAAGCGCGCCGGCGCTTTGGGCTTCCACACAAAGCCACTCCGGCGAAGCTGCAATCTCGATCTCTTGCCGCAAGGGCAGCAGCTGCCCGCGCTGGCGCAACTCAGAATATCGTTCCGCGCATCGTAATCTCACGATGAAGACTTTTCTTCTGCGCTTCGGTTTATTGGCCTGCATGGCGAGCGCCCTCCTGAGCTCGCCCGCAAGCGCAGCCGCGTCTGCAGCAGCGGCCGCTCCTGCACCCGCCCACGCAAAACTCAGCTATCGGCGCATTTTTAAATCCAGCTCGCCGGAATTTATCGAGATCATCGTTCACGACGATACCGACGGCGCCACCTTCGAGATCCGCCAGTTTGATGAAGACCCCGGTGCCACTCCTTTCGAAGTGAGCGCGCCATTACGCGAGAAGATGTTCGGTTTGGCAGCGGAATTGAAGAATTTCCAGGGACAGGACCTGGATGTCCACCGCAGAATCGCCAATCTAGGCGAAAAAACTTTCCGCTGGGAAAAAGGCGCGGAGATCCACGAAACAAAATTCAACTACACGCTGAATACGGCGGCGACCCAATTGATGCAGATCTTTGAAGGCTTGGCACGTCAACAGGAATTGGTGACTCTGCTCGAGCGACGCATGAAGTACGACCGACTCGGCATCAACGACGCTCTCCTGCAATTCGAAACCGACCTGAACCACAAACTCCTGCCCGAGCCTCAGCGCGCTTTGCCAACACTCGATCAAATCGCCAGTGATTCCCGCTTCGTCGAAATTGGCCGCCAGCGAGCCCGCGCTCTTGCCGAGCGTATCCGCCACCCAAGTTAGCTCTTCAAAGTCATTTGCCAAGGTTCCACTGCCGCGGCCCGCGAAGCGCATTCAGCTCTGGGGATTCCACAAGTAGTTTCAACGCCAGCAGCGCCGTCTTCCCATAATGCTCGCCCTCCAGGATTCGGGCCTGGCAGCGCGATTGGCTCAGCTCCACTTCGAGTATCCTCAATGGGGTTCCGTCAGCCACCATCAGCAATTTCTGCGACGCAATCAAGAGTGACAGCCCGACATCATCATTCGCCGTGTCCAGCTTGTGTCTCTCCGCTGCCGTTGGCGCATCACTTGCAAGCAAAGCGAACGGATGCCCGTCCTCACACGAAAGTTTCGCCACCCGTCCCACCCAGGTAGACGCAGCACCATCTTTCGCAGCGGCGGGCGCGGCAATCTGCTTTTCCGCGACCGCGGAACTCATCGCCGGCTTTTTCACGTTAACCAGAAATCTGTAACCGCGCTTAGGCAACGTCTCCACGAATCGCGGCTTCTTCTGGTCGTCGCCCAGCGCCTGCCGCAGCTTCTTGATCGCCGTGTTGAGGCTGTGATCGAAATCCACAAACGTGTCCGCTGGCCACAACCGTTTTTGCATCTCCTCCCGCGTGACGACCTCGCCCGGCTGCTCCAACAGCATCGCAAGCACTTGAAATGGCTGGACTTGCAGCTTTACCTTGCGCCCAGCCCTGTACACTTCCTGCGCGCGCAGGTCCACCTCAAACACATCAAACCGCACAACATTCGCGGAGCGAGCACGCGTAGGCATCTGAAGAACTCCCCGTGACCACGAAACTATACCACTTCTTTTAAGAATCGCGACCTGTCCGGTACCGCCTTAACTCCCCTGTTTCCTGGCACATACGTGTTCACCAAAAGTCGCCCTGCGGTTCATCTCCGGTGCATTGTGCCCCGTGGAGGAATGCGCGAAAGTGCTCACCATGATGAAGCGCTGAGCAATGAAGCGAACCAAGCAAATGGCACACGGGCTTGGACGCCGCCAGCGAGAAAAAAGGAGTTTCCCATGAAAACGAGAGCTTTGGTGATGGCAGGTGTGATGGCCCTGACAGCAATGGCATCGACGCAAATCGCGCAAGCGCAGGAAACGGTGGTTGTGAACATCCCCTTCGATTTCGCGGCCGGGAAGACGATGCTTCCGGCGGGCGAGTATTCGGTCAAAGTTTCGGAGTCAACCCACACGCTTATTTTGATTTCCCGCAAAGACTCTACTGCCTCGGCTTTCATAAATACGAACAACGTTGTCGCACTCAACGTGCAGACCGAGTCAAAACTGGTTTTCAATCGCTACGGCGACCGTTATTTCCTCTCGCAGGTCTGGAGCGAAGGCAACTCCGAGGGTCGCCAACTCGTGAAGACCGCTCGCGAGAAGGAAATTGCGCTGAGCGCGAAGATTGAGACCGAGGGCCAAGTCACCCTGGTCGCAGAGCTCTCCCACACCACCCGCTGACCACCCCACCTTAACCCTGCAACGTCCCCGGGAATCCGGACCCCCGCTCCGGATTCCCGGACCCTTTTTTGTGCACCCTTTCTTTACGCCTTCCAGCGAAGCCCCGCCCGATACTTAACCGGCCCTCCGCACGTATACTTAGGCAAGACCCTTTCATGGCTCAGGCATCCACAATGAACTTCAAAGAGGCCGTGGCTATTGCCACCAGCAGCCTCTGGGCGCACAAGCTGCGCAGCGTCCTGACCCTCATCGGCGTGGTCATAGGCGTAGCCGCAGTCATCGCTGTCGTCAGTCTGATTAACGGCGCAAACCAATATGTGGCCACGAGAGTCTTCCGCCTCGGCGCGGACGTCTTCGGCGTGGCCAAGACGCCTTCCATCATCACCAATGTCGACGACTACCTCGAATTTCAAAAGCGCAAGCGCATCACCTACGACGACTATCAATCGGTCCGCGAACTCTGCAAATCCTGCAAGGAAATCGGCGCCTCGATCGGCGGCCGCCTCGAAGTAAAGAGCGGCTTGAACTCACTGAAAGACACCAACCTTCGCGCCTGGACGCCCGCGATGGCCGAACTCTACGACGTTGACCTCGTCGCTGGCCGCCACATGACCGAAACAGACCTGCAACAGGCTGCTCCGGTTTGTGTCATCGGAAACGACATTGTTGATAATCTGCTTCCCGGCGTGGACCCCATCGGAAAAGAAGTTCGTTGGCGCAATATCCCCTGCCAAGTGATTGGCGTCGGCAAGAAAGAAGGCTCCGCTCTCGGAACCTCTCTCGATAATTGGATCATCCTTCCGCTCAGCACCTACAAAAAAGAATACGGCACGCAGGACGATTCTCTCCGCATCACCGCCCGCGCGGGCTCCGCCGCGACCATTCAGGAAACCGTCGACGAGGTCCGCCAGATCATGCGCGGCCGCCGCCACCTTTCTTACGGCAAAAAGGACGATTTCTCCATCGAAACCAGCGACTCTTTCTTATCTCTTTGGAAGGACATCAGCGGCAGCTTCTTCTTCGTAACCATCGCCATTGCCTCCATCTCGCTGCTCGTCGGCGGAATCGTCATCATGAACATCATGCTGGTCTCCGTCACCGAGCGCACCCGCGAAATCGGCCTGCGCAAAGCCCTGGGCGCGCGCAGCGGGGACATTCTCCGTCAATTCCTGATCGAGTCCTCAACGATCTCGCTTTTCGGCGGCGCGCTAGGCGTAATCTGCGGCGTGCTCCTAGCACAACTCGTCTCGATCGTCTCGCCGCTGCCGAGCGCCGTGCAGCTCTGGTCCGTAATCGGCGGACTACTAGTGGCACTGAGCGTCGGCTTATTTTTCGGCACGTATCCAGCGTCGAAAGCCGCGCGCCTGGATCCGGTAGTGGCGCTACGTTCGGAATGATTTGGAGTGCGGCAGCTCTGCTGCCGCTTTTCTCAGCGACTAGCAGGAGGCTGTACTTGGCGAAGCTCAATATTGTGTAACGCAGGTAGACTAGACACGTGGAATAGAAACAATGGCAACTCTAGGCAAAGCACTCCCGCAAACGCAAACGACGGTCCTCCCAGTCCGCCTGCTAGCCGGCAAAACTACCGCGCTCAAATTCCGTGACGAAGTCCTCCTGGCTCTCGACACTCTCCGCAAAAATTCTCTCCGTTCCGCGTTGACCATCCTCGGCATCGTCATCGGCATCACCACGGTAATCACCGTCACCGCGGTCATCAACGGCCTTAACGACAACGTCCTCGGCGGCATCCGCGAACTTGGTTCCGACACCATCATCGCCTACCGTTTCCCCTGGGCCTCGCTCTCCCGCCCCCCAAGCGATTGGTTCACCCGCAAAGAACTTCAGCCGGAATGGGCCGACGATATCGCCAAGCTCCCCCACATCAAGGCCGCATCCGCATCCATGCGCATTTTTCAGCCGATGTTCGGCTCCGGCACCGAAGACGTCCGTCGCGGCCAGTACCGCGCGAAAAGCGTTATCCTGCAAGGCAATCAACCATCCATCGGCGAAATTTTCGATCTCAAAATCGAAACCGGCCGCTTCTTCAACGAAACCGACGCCGAACACCGCGCTCCGGTCGTACTCCTCGGCTACGACACCACCCGCACTCTCTTTCCCGAATCACCCAGCAGCGCCGTCGGCCACGAAGTCACCATCGACGGCCAGCTCTTCACCGTGATCGGCACGCTGCTAAAACAGCGCCAAGGCATCTCCGGCGGCTCCAACCCCGAAGACAATTCCGCCTACATGCCCGTCACCACGCTCCGCAAGCTCTACCCAAATCAAAAAGACTACGTCATCTTCGCCAAAGCCAGCGATCCCGAGAATGTCAACGAATCCGTCGACGAAATGCGCGACCTTCTCCGCCGCAAACGCCGCCTCCCCAACGACAAGCCCGACGACTTCGCCATTTTCACTCCCGACTATTTCCTCGAGCTCTGGCAAAAAATAAGCGGCCTAATCTTCATCCTGATGTTCGCAGTAGCATCGGTAGGCCTAATCGTCGGCGGTATCGGCGTGATGAACATCATGCTTGTCTCCGTCACTGAGCGCACCCGCGAAATCGGCGTGCGCAAAGCCATCGGCGCCAAGCGCAACAACATCCTCGTCCAATTCCTGATCGAGGCCGTCACCCTCAGCGCCATCGGCGGCGTCATCGGCGTCACCTTCGGCTCCGGCATCACTATCCTCCTAAAATACGCCGCCCACTTTCCCGCAGCCCTCTCCGTCTTCTGGATCGTCACCGCCCTAGTCCTCTGCGCCCTGATCGGCATAGTCTTCGGCGTCTACCCCGCATGGAAAGCCGCCCGCCTGGACCCAGTCGAAGCCCTCCGCTACGAGTGAGTAGCACAGACACTCCTGTCTGTGCGGTTTTTATGCGCAGCCTTCAGCCTGTGCTCTTTCCCTTCGACGACATAATACTGGAGCTTGATTCCCTCGCTTGCCTAGCGTATTTGTTGTCTGTAGCCGTGAATTACGAAATCCAGGAGCGATTCCCATGGGAACTCTCTGGCAAACTCTCCGCTACACCCTCCGTACGCTCGCCAAATCACCCGTCTTCACCACCGTCGCCATCCTCTCCCTAGCCCTAGGCATTGGCGCCAACACCGCCATCTTCACCCTGATCAACGCGCTCATCCTTCGCGACGTTCCCGTGCGCCAACCGGAGCGCCTCGTCTATCTTTCTGCTATCCGCCAAGGGAGCAAGATCAATCTTTCCTATCCCATGTTCCGCGAAGTCGAACGCAGCCAAAGCGTTTTCTCCGGAATGATCGGATGGGGTGGCAACTGGATGCCTAATGTGGAAGTGAACGGTGTACTTTCAAAGGATCGCGTACTCTCCGTTACAGCCAATTGCTATTCCGAACTCGGTGCCTCTCCTCTCCTGGGTCGGTTGCTCACTTCCGAAGATGAAAATGTCAGCGGCGGCGCTAACTCGCAAGTCGCCGTTATCGGCTATGAATTCTGGCAGCGCCGGTTCGGTGCTGCGCCCGATGTTGTCGGAGAGGAGATTCGCATCGAAGGCCATTCGTTCACCATTATCGGCGTCACTCGCAAGTGGTTCACGGGGCTGACGACGGGCGAACCCCCAGATATTACTGTTCCGCTCACGGCCATGCCCTTCATTCAGAGCGAAGAATTTGATCCTGAGAGCCGCTCGCTTCTCTGGCTCCATCCCGTCGGCCGCCTCAAGGACGGCGTCACCATTGAGCAAGCTCGCGCACAACTCCAATCCTTCTGGCCAAATGTTCTTCTCGCGACGGCCTCCACGCAAACTCCCGGACTGCGTCGGCAGACGTTTCTCTCGATGGGCCTGGACGTCTCCTCGGCCGCGAGAGGCATGTCCACGGATTTGCGTGACCAATTCACCCGGCCGCTTTACGTTCTAGCTGGCATAGTCGGACTGATCCTGCTCGTGGCCTGCGTGAACCTCGCGAACCTCATGCTCGCCCGCGCCGCGGCGCGCAGCCATGAGATGAGTGTCCGCGTTGCCATCGGTGCGAGCCGCTGGTCGCTGTCTCGCCAGGTCTTGGCCGAGAGCCTAGCGATCTCTTTCACCGGAGCAATCCTAGGACTCACCTTCGCCTATTGGGGAAGCCGTCTTCTCGTTCTCCTCATGACGGAAGGAAACGCAGCGCCCGTCTCGCTTAATCTGAGCCCTGATCTGCGCGTCCTCTCTCTCACCATCTGTGTTGCCCTCCTTACAGGAATTCTCTTTGGCCTCGCACCCGCCTGGCGATCTTCGCGAGAAGATCCGGCCACGGTGTTGCAGCAAAATGCGCGCAGCCTGAGCGGTGGGGCCGGCAAATTGAGCAAGGTTCTTATCATCACGCAGGTGGCGCTATCGCTGGTTTTACTGCTCGGCGCGGGCCTTTTTGTGGGCAGCATCGCGCGACTGCGTTCCCTCGACCTCGGCTTCCATAAGGAGAGCGTGCTCGAAATCACCCTGAATCCTAGGCCGGGCGGCTACAAGAACCTCGACCTGAACAGCTACCACAAGCAACTTTTGGCGCGCGTCTCCAGCTTGCCTGGCGTTGATTCGGTTAGCTTTGGGGACGCAACAATCCCTAGCCCGGAAGGTTGGCACGACACAGTTTCTGCAATGACCGCCGATTCGAGCTCTGGCATCCATTTAACGGCAAATGCTGCGTCCGTCTCTCCAGGTTTTTTCAGAACGCTCGGAATTCCCCTGCTTCGTGGCCGCGATTTCACTGAAACGGATGACCAGCATCATCCCCACATCGCCATCGTAAACAGCAACCTCGCGAATCTCCTCTTCCCGAACGGCGATGCCATCGGAAAGCGGATTCGTTTTGGCTTCATGCCTGACTATGAAAACATCGAAATCGTGGGGATCGCGCGCAACGCTCGCATCTTCGATATCCGCGATGCGACCACCCCTGTTCTCTTTTTCTCGACGCTTCAATATCCATCGGATTGGGGCAGCCTTATCGTGCGCACAAAGGGATCTCCTGAAGCTCTCGAAAAAACAATAGGCCAAGAGGTCGAGTCCCTCGGCCACGAATACGTGCTCCGGACAAGAACGGTTGCGCAAACAATCGACGCAGAGCTTGTCGAAGAACGCGTGACCGCCATGCTCTCCGGTTTCTTTGCCGCACTCGCACTGCTTCTCGCCTCTATCGGCCTCTATGGCCTCATGTCTTACGCCGTCACGCGCCGTACTCGCGAACTCGGCATTCGCGTCGCTCTCGGCGCTCAACGCGAAAATGTTCTCTGGATCGTTCTGCGAGATACGCTTGCGCTGGCCATCGTCGGCCTCGCCATCGGCATTCCCTGCGCAATCGCCGCGTGCCGCCTCATCTCCAGCATGCTCTTTGGCCTCTCCCCCAACGATCTCCCCACGATCATCGTCGTCTCCCTGCTTCTTCTCCTCGTCGCGTTGTTCGCCGGCTATCTCCCAGCTCGCCGCGCCTCCACCATCGACCCCATCGTCGCCCTCCGCACCGATTGAGTAGCACAGGCACTCCTGCCTGTGCTCTTTCGCGCGAGACTTCCCGCTGTAAACTCTATCTTCTCGTTGTCACAAACTATCTCGACCGGTGTACTATGGCCCCGCTTTCAAAACTAAAAGGATTCTTCTTCCCGCCATGAATAAACGCACTTTCCTCAAACTCTCCTCCGCCACCATTGCCATCCCCGCCGTCTCCCGCCTGCTGGCCTGGGCCGGCGCCGACAAACTCACCAACTGGGCCGGCAACCTCGAATACGGCACCGAAAATCTCTTCGCTGCCAAATCCCAAGAACAGGTGCAGGACTTCGTCAAGAAGCACGATAAATTCAAAGTTCTCGGCTCCCGCCACTGCTTCAACAACATCGCCGATAGCAAAGACGCATTCCTCTCTCTCAAGCCGCTGGACGAAATCATCTCTCTCGATCCCAAAGCCCGCACCGTCACCGTCGACGCCGGCATCACCTACGGCCAACTCGCTCCGCTGCTCGACGCCAAAGGCTTCGCTCTCCACAATCTCGCCTCGCTCCCGCACATCTCCGTCGCCGGAGCCTGCACAACAGCCACCCACGGCTCCGGCGAAAAGAACGGCAACCTCGCCACCGTCGTCTCAGCGATGGAAATCGTCACCGCATCCGGCGACGTAGTGAAACTCTCGCGCAAGCAAGACGCCAACTTTTTCCAAGGCGCCGTTGTCGGCCTCGGCGCGCTAGGCGTCATCACCAAAATCACCCTCGACATCCAGCCCAGCTACCAGATGCGCCAATACGTCTACGAAAATCTCTCCTTCGCCGCCATGAAAGACCACTTCGACGCCATCCAGGCCAGCGCTTATAGCGTCAGCCTCTTCACAGACTGGCAAAATCACAATTTCAGCGAAGTCTGGCTGAAAAGCCGCACTGAAAAAGGCCAAGCCTTCGACGCCAAGCCCGAATTCTTCGGCGCCAAACTCGCCACAAAAAATCTCCACCCCATCGCCGCACTCTCTGCCGAAAACTGCACCGAGCAAATGGGCGTCCCCGGCCCTTGGTATGAACGCCTCCCCCACTTCCGCATGGGCTTCACTCCCAGCGCCGGCAAAGAACTGCAATCCGAATATTTCGTCCCGCGCCAGCACGCCGTTGAAGCCATGCTCGCCGTCGAGCGCCTCCGCGACCAGATCACGCCGCATCTCCTCATCACCGAAATCCGCGCCATCGCCGCCGACGATCTCTGGATGAGCCCCTGCTACCAGCAACCTTGCGTCACCATCCATTTCACCTGGAAGCAAGACTGGCCCGCCGTCCGCCAACTCCTCCCCGTAATCGAAAAGGAGCTCGCCCCGTTTCAAGCGAGGCCCCACTGGGGCAAGCTCTTCACCATGCCGCCGCAACAACTCCACTCCCACTACAAAAAACTCCTCGAGTTCATCGCCCTAGCCAAAAAGTTCGATCCCGACGGCAAATTCCGCAACGAATTCCTCAACACCAACATCTTCACCACATGACCGAAGACAAGAAATGACCGACGAAAAATCCCATCAGGGCGGCGACCGCTTCCCGCTGACGCGATGGTCGGTGATCGACGCGGCGCGCAGCGGCGACGAAGCCGAGCGCATCCTCGCGATGGATACGCTCTGCGCCGCTTACTGGAAACCCGTCTACAAATACGTTCGTCTGCGCTGGAATCGCGCGACGCAGGACGCTCAGGACTTAACGCAGGGATTTTTTGTGCAGCTCATCGAACGTGGCCTACTGGAAACTTTCGATCCGGCCAAAAGCCGTCTGCGGACCTACCTGCGCCTTTGCGTGGATAGCTTTGTGATGAACGAAGAGAAAGCCGCGAAGCGTCTCAAGCGCGGCGGCAACGTTTCCCATATCGCTCTCGATTTCGCCGGAGCCGAAGAAGAATTGGGTGGCGCCACGATGGATCCCGCTTTGATTCCTTCACCAGAATCCCTCGAAGAATATTTCGAGAAAGAATGGGTGCGCGGCCTCTTCGAGCTGGCCGTCGAGGATCTGCGCAAACATTGCGAAGCAAACGAACGCGAAAGAACCTTTCACCTCTTCGAGGAGTACGACCTCGCGGGCAACGAAACCATTTCCTACGACAAGCTCGCAGCCGAATACGGTATTCCGGTCACTGACGTAACCAACGCCCTGTCTTGGGCGCGTCGCGAATTTCGCCGCGGCGCCCTCGAGCGTCTGCGCGAAATCTGCGGCAGCGAAGAAGAATTTCAGCGTGAGGCTCGCGCAGTCTTCGGCTTGGACGCAAAATGAAATCTCTCTCGGACAAAGCCATCGAGCGCCTTCGCGCCGGCGCCGACGAACCCGATCTGGCCGGCACCAGATACCGGCTGCTCGAACGCATCGCCCGCGGCGGCATGGGGGTCGTCTACTCGGCGGAAGACGAAAAACTGGAACGCCGCGTCGCGCTGAAAGTGCTCGACGTTCCGGGCGCGGGAGGCGATTTGGCCAATCGCCTGATGCGCGAAGCCCGCGTCCTCGCGCGCCTCGAACATCCCGGCATCGTCCCAGTACATGACGTCGGCACGCTCGCCGATGGCCGCGTTTTCTACACCATGAAATTTGTCGAAGGCCAGCGCCTCGATAAATTCATCGAAGGCATCGAATCAGTGCAGGACCGTTTGCGCCTCTTTTTGCGGATTTGTGAGGCTGTCGCCTTCGCCCACGCACGTGGCGTCCTTCATCGCGACTTGAAACCTGCAAATATCATGGTCGGCCCGTTCGGCGAAGTCTTAGTGATGGATTGGGGCCTGGCAAAAATTTTGCCCGGAGAAACACCAAGCGCTAATCGCACCATCGATCCCGAAGCAACAATTCTTGAAATCCCAAAACCGCTCGAAAAAACCAACGATTCGACAAAAAGCTCCGTCATCACCGGCCACGGCACAGTAATGGGCACGCCCGGCTACATGTCTCCCGAACAAGCCCGCGGCGAAGTCGAAGTACTGGACGCGCGCAGCGACATTTTCTCACTCGGCGCCCTTCTGCGTTTCATTCTCACGCAAAATACTCCCACCGGGTCTACACCGCGCCTCGACCGCTCGCTCGATGCCATTTGCGCGAAAGCCACCGCGGAACAGCGCGGATCCCGCTATTCCGCAGTTCAAGAACTCGGCCAGGATGTTTCCCGTTACCTGGACGGCCTGGCAGTCGGAGCGCATCGCGAAAGCATCTTCGAAAAAACAGCGCGCTTTTACCGCCGCTATCGCTTCTTCATTCTGCTGATTTTGGCCTATTTAGCGATGCGCGTGATTCTGTTGCTCGTTTTGAAGAGATAGTCTTAAAGGAAATCCAGGTTCCGTTGTATAGAAGTTCAGAGAACGAAAAGGAGAGGCGGACAAATGAACAAGATCCTGATCGGATTGCTCTTGGGGACTCTGCTGGGTGCCATCGACGGAGGCACCGCGTGGTTCACCCCGGCCGTGCGCGCTCAGATCGTAGGCATCGTTATCGGTTCTACCTTCAAGGGCCTCATCGCTGGGGTTGCTGCGGGAATATTTGCCCGCAAAGTGAATTCGGTTCCGCTCGGGATTTTGTTTGGACTGGCCGTCGGCGCTCTTCTGGCGTTCATCGTTGCTTACATGCAAAAGGGCTACTATCTCGAGATCATGCTGCCGGGCAGCATCGTCGGCATGATCGTGGGTTTCGCAACACAGCGCTTCGGAGCAACTCCGGCAACAACGCCAGCCACGCGTTAGAAAAAGCAGAAGGAAGTGTCGAAAGTTTCGCTCGTAAATCCTAGGAGGTAGAACTATGTCTCGAGTCATTCATTTTGAAATACCCGCAGCGGAGCCGGAACGCGCCGCCGCATTCTACGGAAAGGTATTCGGCTGGAAAATTGACAAGTGGCCCGGTCCGATGGAGTACTGGATGGTAGTGACGGGCAAAGAAGGCGAACCGGGCATCAACGGCGGCATGATGAAAAAGCCCGGCGGCATCACTTCGACCACGAACACGATTGGCGTGGACTCGGTGGATAATGCCATCTCTGCAGTCGTAAAGGCTGGCGGAAAAAACATCATGCCGAAAACGCCGATTCCGACCGTGGGCTACTTCGCGTATTGCGAAGACACAGAAGGCAATGTTTTCGGCGTAATGCAAGCCGATCCAAATGCGAAGTGAAGGCGCAGCGCATGGCCTCGCGTCGAAAGAAATTGCCTTGGACGGCGTTGCGCCGAAAGAAGCCGCGCCGAAACCAACGGCGCGAGCACACGGAGACGCGATGAGCCTGACGAAACCGATGCTGGGACTTGCCGTGGGAGGTACGCTGGGGCTGCTCGACGGCCTCAGCGGTTTCCTCGAGCCATCCCTCGCTCCGGTGATGAGCAGCGTGATTACGTTCTCTCTGCTGAAAGGTTTGGTTGCAGGCATCGCCATAGGATTCGTATCACAGCGATTCCATTCGATGCTGGTGGGAATCCTGACAGGAATCGGAATCGCGGGGGCGCTTAGTCTTCTGGTGATCTTGCGCGCTGGAATGACTTTGTTCTGGGACATCATGCTGCCTGGAATGTTGTTAGGAGTCGTCGTTGGATTTACGACACAGAAATTCGGGAAGTAATCAGAAGTACCGCGCATAGCGCGATGAATGTCGGGTTCTATGTCTCGAGTGGTTGAGTCAATCGATCAATTAAGGAGGACGGAGCCATGAACGTAAGAGAACAAATGAAGGTTTTGACAGCGGTTGCAGCGGCAGTGTTGGTGTTCGCGATAGCCCCGGCCAGGGCAGGCGGAAACGGAACAGCGGCGTTCGAGCAGCTGAAATCACTGGCCGGCCACTGGGAGACAGAAACGACAAATCGGGAGAAAGCGACGCTGGACCTTGAGCTGACCGCTGGCGGAACGGCGGTGATCGAGAAAGCCCGCGTGTCAGATGCAGGCAAAACCGTAGAGATGATTACGCTCTACTACCTGGACGGCGACCAGCTGAAGCTGACGCATTACTGCATGGCTGGCAACCAGCCCACGATGCGCGCGACGTATGCGCCAGACACGAAAACTCTGACGTTTGACTTCGACAGCGCGACAAACTTGAAGAGTCCGAACGACGGTCACATGCATCACGCAGTGTACACATTCATCGACAACGATCATTTTAAGACGACGTGGACTTTCCAGAAAAATCAGAAAGATGCTTTCACGGAAGACGTGATCTACGTCCGCACAAAATAGGCTGTGAAGGAAGGCATTGTGAATCCGCAAGAGGGCCGGCTGGAGGCGATCCTGCCCCTTCGGCTTCTGCTCCAGGCACCCAGAGAGACAGACAGGAATGTCTGTCCCACTTTTTGTACCGCATGTAAGATGGCGAGCATCGAATCCACAGGAAATCTACGGGGGCGACGCCATGGGATTTGTGGAGTTTCGCGATCACAAATATATCAGTCTCGAGACGTTCAAAAAGAGCGGCGAGGGTATAAAAACTCCAGTGTGGTTCGCTGCCGATCCAGCCAGCGACCTCGCCACTGAGGGAGCGCTGCTTTACATTTACACGATCGGAAACACGGGAAAGGTAAAACGCATTCGCAACGACGGCCACGTAAAAATTGCTCCCTGCACGATTAAGGGCGTTCCCCTGGGTGAATTCGTCGATGCTAAAGCCGAAATCGTGACTGGGGAAGTAGCCTCGCAGGGCATGAAACTACTGAACAAGAAATACTTCCCGTTGAAGCAGATTTTGGGATTCTTCGCGCTTTTCAGCCGGCGCGAAAGAGTCGTCATGTCGATTCGGCCGGCGTGATGGATTCAAAGCGTGGCTGCTGCTGGCGCGACAACGGGGAATCACAGTTCTACCGCTCTCCTTCAAGCACATAAACGACGCGGCGTCGAAACTAGCCCAGAGTACAGCACGTCTCTTATTTAGAGAGCAGCCAAGCCGTTGCCGCACCGGAGGAAGCCATGTGGAACTTAAACCGAACGCGTTTTTTTCAGTTTCTCTGCGCCGCGTTATTATTCGCAGCCGCGGCAAACGCTCAAGCACCGCCGCCTCCCGCCGCAGTGCTAGCGCCAGTGCCACCGGCGCTTCTGAACGCAAAGACAGTTTTCATCTCGAATGCCGGGGCTGATAGCGGACTTTTTCCGCATCCCTTCAGCGGCGACCCGGACCGTCCGTACAATCAATTTTATGCGGCGATGCAGAGTTGGGGCCGCTACGAGATTGTTGGCGATCCCTCGCAAGCAGACATTGTCATCGAGCTGCAACTGATCGCGCCGCCTGGCCCCACCAGCGGAAACAAAGTGAATGGCGCGTCGGATCCGGTACCCATGTTCCGGCTCGTCATCTACGACCGGAAAACGCATTATGTGCTCTGGGCGCTAACGGAATCGATCATGGTGGCATACATACAGAAGACCCATGACAATAATTTCGACTTGGCGCTAACAGCTCTTGCAGCAGATTTGAAGAGGCTTACGAGCGCGCCTGCGTCTACAGCTTCAAATCACTGACCTGGAAAAATCGGCGTTTCCATTTTTTCGCGACACGTTGCTACTCGGCCGTCTTCGTGGCTGGAAGTGTGTGGCCACGCGGTCATTCAAAGGGGATGCCCGTTTGTTTGGAGATGGCGCGCAAGTCTTCGACGATGGGTATTATGAGTGGCACGCCGCTTTTGCGCCTTTCGCGTTCTGCAATGCGCTCGGGATCGCCTGGGATTAACGGGCCGTTGGTGCCAGGCGCTGGTTTAGTGGCGCGGAAAGTGCGAACATAGTCATCGATCTGGCGCTTGAACTCGTCGGCTTCGATGAAGCCATCAATGCGCATGGCGCCGAAGAAATGGCCGATGCCTTTGCCGACGCTGCGCTTTGGCATCTCCTGACGGAGCGCAAAGGGCGGAGCGAATGGGCCCCAGTTCGCACCGCTGAGCACACCGCACAACACATCCACCATGACGGCCAAGCCGTAGCCTTTATGTCCGCCGCGTTCGCGGTCGGAACCGAGTGGCAGCAGACAGCCGCCGTTCACGGGGTCGTCAGGATTGGTGGTGTTGCGGCCCTGATTGTCGATGCCCCAGCCGAGGGGAATCGGATCACCTTTTCGGCGAGCCATTTCAATTTTCCCGTAGGCCGCTGCGCATGTTGCCATGTCAATCACGATCGCCGGCTCTTCTTTTCCAGGAAAAGCGATGGCGATGGGATTGGTGCCGAGCATGCGCTCCATGCCCCAGAGCGGCGTAACTAGACTGGTGGAATTGGTCATCGCCCAGCCGATCATGTCGCGCTGGAGAGCCTGGAGAACGTAGTAGCCGGCAATGCCGAAATGGTTAGTGTTGCAGACACTGACCCAGCCGGAGCCGGCTTTATCCGCCATGTCCATGGCGATGCGATTCGAATGGGGACCGACGACTAGGCCCAGACCGTTGTCACCGTCGATTGTTGCAGTGGTCATCGTAGAGCGGACCGTTGTGATTTTTGGATTGGGATTGATGTGGCCTTCGCTGAGCATGCCGACATAGCTATAAAGACGTGCTACGCCGTGCGAATCGATGCCGCGGAGATCAGCGGAGGCGAGAACGTCGGCCGCTTGGGCCGCATCCTCCTTGGGAATGCCAAAATGCAGGAAAATGCGCGTGCTGAATTCGTGCAGGGTTTCGATGGGAAATACTTTGGCCTCGACGGCGGGCATTGGAGACCTTTCCTCAAACAAACGTCCTTGCGCAAATAACTTTGTGCAAATCCAACGTTTTCGCAGAATTTGCGATTTCCATTCTAGCTGCGCGCAAGACCTTAGGCTAGGCGCCTTCCGGCGTCAAGCATAGATGCTGGTGCTTGGGAGCGGGCCGGACAAGCCCGGCCCCTACAATGTTCGCGTTTACCATTTTTCGACGCGGGACGTTATACTCGCGCGATGGAAAACCTCGTTCGCGGCGTTCATGGCTTTGCTTTTGTGCTTCTTGGCGTGCTGGCATCAACCCTTTTTGGACAGGATTCGCGCCAAACGGTGCAGCTGCCGAACGGTAAATTGTTGGGTGAAGTGCCGGGCTCGCCGCGGTCCATTAACAATCTTCCAACCGCGATCGCCATATCTCCCGACGGGCGCTTCGCCGTGCTTTTGCACAGCGGGTTTGGGGCTTACACGTCAGGAGAGAAGCAGTCCCTCTCGGTGCTGAATCTCGAGACGAACGAACTCACCGATTTTCCGGATGACCGGCTCGGCAGCGAAACCAAACAAACCTATTTTCTGGGACTGGTTTTCAGCCTGGACGGAAAACATGTTTTTGCAAGCATGGCCTCGCTCACCGATCCGCTCGGGAAGCAGAAGGGAAGCACTGGCAACGGGATCGCGGTTTACAGCTTTGAAAACGGTCGCGTTGCGCCGGAGCGTTTTATGCCGTTGGCGCCGCGGTCGAAAATTCCCTCGGAAAAAAAACGCCGGTCTGAGTTCAAGGACGTTACCTATCCCGCGGGACTGAGCGTTGGATCAAGCGGGGGCGAAGAGAGATTGCTGGTTGCCAACAACAACTCCGACGAAGCTGTGCTTCTCAACACAAGCGACGGAAAGATCGTTTACCGATTTGATCTTTCGACGATGAAGCGAATTCCGGCTTCGCTGCCGTATACGACCGCAATAACAAAGGATGGAAAGCGGGGGTTCGTTTCCCTGTGGAATGCATCCGCGGTTGCGGAGCTCGATTTGCTGAGCGGGCGCGTCGTCCGGATAATTCCTCTGCGTAAGCCAGAGTCGCCGCTCGCAGGAGGTTCGCATCCGACGGCGCTACTTCTGAATCGAGACAGCTCCCGGCTTTATGTGGCGCTGACAAATCGGGATGAAATCGCGGTGCTGAATACTGGCACCGGAAAAGTGATTTCGTATCTTTCCACGAAGCTTCCGGAACAAAAATACGGCGGCAGCGACCCGGAATACCTGGCACTTTCACCGGACGAGCAGACACTTTTTTCAGCGGACTCCATATCAGATTCCGTGGCCGTGTTTGACGTTGCGGATGTGACTGCCGGCAAACGCCCAGCGGGCGAAGATACGCTAGCCGTTGGATTCATCCCCACGGAGTGGTATCCCACTGTAGTGGCGGCGACTGGAAGGGATTTGCTAATTGCGAGCGCAAAGGGAAAAGGTTCCGGACCTAATCCTAAGCTCATTGGAGAAAAAAAAGACGGCCGACCGCAGTATCCGTACGGACCGGCGATGATCCGCGGTTCTCTGGCGCGCATTCCACTCGAGGATGTGAAGGCAAATCTACCGGCGTTTACAAAACAAGTGGTTGAGACCAACGCTTTGCGCGGAAATGGCGACCGCGTGCCATTTGCCGGTGGTGAAAATAAAATCCGCCATGTGATTTATATCATCAAGGAAAACCGGACTTACGATCAGGTGTTTGGCGACATTGCGGAGGCCAACGGAGATCCTTCCTTGACGATGTACGGCGAGGACATTACGCCGAATCAGCACAGACTCGCGCGGCAATTCGGGATCCTCGACAATTTTTACGACAGTGGAGAAGTTTCGGGAAACGGGCATGTGTGGTCGACTTCCGGTTCGGTCTCCGACTATATCGAGAAGACATGGCCGATCGGCTATCGCGGCGGTGAGCACACTTACGATGCCGAAGGAACTTTGCTGAGCGGCGTGTCGCTGGAAGACGAGGTTCCGGACGCGGGAGAGCCAACCGGCGGCTATCTCTGGAAGAATTTTGCGAGTCACGGAGTTTCCTACCGTCATTACGGGGAGTACATCGTGAGTCGCTGGTGCAATGAGGAGAAAGGAACCACAAAACCTCAGACAGGACCACCTAAATCGGAAGGGGAAGCCTGTCCGCGCACGGTGATCAATAAGGGTGAACTACTCGAGAAGAATGTTGGACAGCCGCCAGGCGGGCCAAGTCCTTATCCGTGGGCGATTCCCGTACTGGCGAGCAATATGGCGAGCGAAGCGGAATTGCGCGGACACTTCGATCCGCTCTTTCCGGATTTTGAAGTGGCGTATCCGGATCAACTGCGCGCGGACGAATTCCTGAATGAGTTCCATCACTTTGTGGAGGCGCGCGAGACGGGGAAGGACACGATGCCACAATTCATTCTTTTGCGTCTTCCAGACGACCATACGGCGGGTCTCTCGAAAAATAAACCGCGGCCAGCGGCGTCGGTTGCGGACAATGATCTCGCCATTGGGCGCGTGGTTGACGCCGTGTCGCACAGCGTCTATTGGGACGATACGGCGTTTTTAATTTTAGAGGACGACGCGCAGGATGGGCCGGATCACGTGGATTCGCACCGCAGCCTGTGCCTTGTGATCAGCAAGTACTCGCCGATGCCGGAAGGCGTTTCTCACGGCTTGGTGTCGTTCGTGGATCATTCCTTTTACACCACCATCAACGTGGTGCATACGATTGAATCGCTGCTTGGCGTGCCACCGATGAACGCGAACGATTCGCGCGCGGCGGTGATGGCGCCGCTTTTTAGCGGGACGGGAGAACAGCCCGCTTTCGCTGCTGATTTTCGCAATCGCGACAACGGATTGATCTACAAGATGAATACCGCGGAGTGGAAAGAGGGGAAAAAACTGGATTTCAGCCACGCAGATGCCGTGGATACGGCAGTGCTGAACAAGATTCTTTGGAAGGATCGCATGGGCGATCTGCCGATGCCGCCGCCGCAGCACACTGTTTTTCCAGCAACCGCGGCGAGCAAGGCTTCCAAAAAGGATTTGGACTAGCTGCGCCACGCAAAACTTGCGGCCAGGCTCGGCTATCACGGGGCTTCCGACGCAGTCCGCTTAAGACGCAACGCGATTCCATTCTGGAAGGCAGGCGATGTCAGTATTTTCTTGCCACCTTCGTGCGTAAAACCTTCCATCTGTTCAATGGTTCCTGTTTTTATATTCACCCATTCGCACGAATATTGCCCGCGCGGCAGTTCGAGCGTCAAATCGACAGGGCCATCACCGTCGAGGTAGATGGCGTACTGTTTTCCCGGATTGGAGAGTACGTGAGCCGTTGCTCCCGCAGCGTGATTGACGACGCGAGCGTCGGGTCGAAGATCAATCAGAGAGAACAACTGCAGGAATTGGCCGAGGATTTGAAGTTGATGGCGAAGAGCGGGGCTTCCTCCGCCGGGACCGTTTGGCCCTGCGAAGGAACCGTCTTCGTGGCCGGTTGTAAAAGAATAGTCGAGCGCGCCGAACGTACTTCCGCCAGACAGCATGAAATTCCACGCTTGCCGGCGGTAGACATCGTCGTCGCGGCCGAGAAAGCCTGTTTCGTCATACGAGATTGCTTTGCCGAGGCCATAGTTGAGTGACACAGCCTCGGGATAGGCGTAGTGGAAGTTGACGACATCGACGTTTGGCAAGAGTTTGCGTACCGGCAAACGAAAATTAGAATAATTCTGTGCGATAAGATGGCGGTTCGGGAGTGAGGATTCCTCTTGCGAGATCCACTCGGCAACGCGCGCTTGCCACGCCATGGAAAGTTCATCGGGGAGATCCACCGAGTTCGGATAAGTGTCGCGCGCCGGCGGGCGGAGGTAGGGGTTGATCACGTCGGTGAGAACGGTCCTATCTGACCACGGTTCATTCTGGATCTCGAAGATGACATTGTCGAAGGCATTGGCTTCGCGGACCAGCTTCCGTGCGTATTTTTCCTGGTACGCAAGGATGTTTCCATTTTCGAGAGTGTTGAGTTTCTTCCAGTCGATGGCGTCGGTGCTGTTGATATTGTTGGCGGAATTCAGCGCGCTCATTTGCCATTGCGCTTCGGCGTAATGAGCTGAGAAGAGAGTCACTTCGACGACGATTCCGCGCTTTGCAGCTTCGGCGAGAAAATCGCGATAACGCGCGAAGAATTCGGCGTCCCACTTTTCCAGATCGAATTTGTTTCCGCCGCCAGCGTAGTCGGGCGAATCGCTACGCGCCCACGGCGCGAGGAAGCGGCCGGGCTCGGGAGCAAGATCGTTATGCAGAATACCGAAGGATTTCGCAGGGACTTCCACATAGGAGCCGCCGAAGAGGCGCGTGTAGTTCAGTCCGTCGGCTTCCAACGTGGCGAGGTAGCGTTGATAGTCAAAATCCCGGTTCAACACGGCGCCGTAGTGTTCGCCGCTGCTGATCAGCGCAACGGCTTTCCCCCGGAACAGAAAGTAGTGTGGATTTGCAGGATGTAGACTGATGGGTTTTGGGTTGGCTGAATGCGGCGTACGTGCTTGCGTGTTTGCTTGCGGCTTGGCCTGAGCCGTTAGAATCGTCGGGAGTAGAAGCGCGATGAGCGCTGCCGCGCGGATTGTTTTTTCGATTGCAGAGATCATTCGATTGTGTGCGAGCAGTTAGCGCGCGGCGGGAGCGGCGGCGAGTTGCGCCGAGTGAGCCAGCGCGCGCAGAGACTCGGTGTAGGGAGCGCGAGCAACGCCGCGTTCTGTGAAAATAGCCGCGATGTAGCGAGCGGGCGTGACGTCAAATGCAGGATGCGCGGCGTGAACGTCTGGCGCGATGCGAACGCCCTGGAGATGCGTGACTTCGGCAGCGGAGCGTTCCTCGATGGGGATGTGATCGCCATCGGGAAGCGAGAGATCAAAAGTGGAGACAGGCGCAGCAATGTAAAAGGGCACGCTATTTTCTTTAGCGAGCACAGCGATCTGGTATGTGCCGATCTTGTTGGCGGTGTCGCCGTTTGCGGCTATGCGGTCGGCTCCGGTGACGATCGCGCCGACTTTGCCGGTCTTCAGAAAATGGCCGACCATGTTGTCGGTAATGAGTGTGAGCGGGATGCCGCCTTTGTGAAGCTCCCAGGCGGTGAGGCGCGCGCCCTGCAAATAGGGACGCGTTTCGGGCACGAGGACGTGCAGCTTTTTACCTTGTTGGAAGGCGACGCGGATGACGCCTAGCGCAGTGCCGATGCCGCCGGTCGCAAGGGCACCCGCGTTGCACTGCGTCATGACCTGGCCTTCGGCGGGCATTAATTCCGCGCCAAAGCCGCCGATAGCTTCATCGGTGGCTTTCTTTTCGAGATGAACCAGACGGGCTTCTTCGACCATTCCCTGGCGGATTTTAGAGAGGTCAGAAGATTGGACAGCGAGTTCTTCGAAGCGGCGCTTCATGCGCTCAATGGCCCAGAACAAATCAACCGCAGTGGGGCGGGTTTTGGCTAGCGTGTCGCAGATTTCCGAAAATTCGGTGCGCAAGTTTTCGACCGAATTTGCTGAGGAATGAAGAACGCCCAGCGCGGCTCCCATGGCTGCGGCCACGCCGATCGCCGGCGCGCCTCGAATCACCATATCGCGGATGGCTTTGGCGACTTCGCGATAGTTTGTATAGGTGTAGCTGACTTCTTCGCCGGGAAGCAGGCGCTGGTCCAGCATGACCACGCCGCGGTCGGTCCATTCGATGGGTTGGGCTACGTACATTTTTTGTGAGTCCTATATAACTGTGAACCAAGAATTAAATCTGCAGGCAAGAGCGGGCACAGCGTGCTGTGCCCCTGCGAACATTCTAGCGAACGCTGGGGCGGAAGACGAGTCGGTCAGTGCGGAGGCGTCGTTTTTTCGATGCCGCCCGGGCCCAGGATAGTCAGGGCGGCAATCATGGAATTATAGCCGAGGTGTAGCAAGAAGCTGGCATAGACGGAGCCAGTGCGGGCGCGCACAAGCGTGAAGATGACGCCGACGGCGACGAGCACTAAAACGAGGCCCCAGGTCCAGCCGAGTTGGGCGCCGTGCATCAATCCGAAAAGAATCCCGGTGAGGATAACGCTAGAGGCTACGCCGAAGGTTCTTGCAAATAGCGGATAGAGATAGCCCCGAAAAACGGTTTCTTCGACCAGCGGCGCAACCAAAACGGCCATGGCCATGAATAAGATGGCCGTGTTCTTGTAGTGGAAGAGCTCTTCGATCGGCACATCCTCGGGCGGCTGCATCTTGTAGGTAACGATGAGTACGGCAAGAGAAAGACCGCACCCTGCAAGGAAGAAAAGCAAGGGGCTTCGCGGGCGGCCGCCGCCGGGCCGCGTAATTTTTCTCCAGCCCAGAGTTCGCCAGAAGGGTGAGTCCGGAAAGACCGATAGGCTGACGTAGAGAAACACCATGGCCAAGGCATACAAAAGAACCATGCTGCCAACGGCGAATATCGGCTTGGACAGGGCAAACTGCTCGAAGTCTTTTTTGGTTGATAAGTGGCTGAGAGGGGCCGCGTAATAAACCAGAAAGCTTACCTGCACGATGAAAAAAGTGACCACCACGAAGGAGAGAAATACGACGAAATGCAGCCAGGACCAGGTGATGCGCAAGTCCTCAGGGAGAGAAGCATCATAGGAAGGGACGGCCCCGGAAACAGTGGCCGCCGGGTGGATAGGACCGCCGTCCGGCGGAAGTTCGGCAGGAGTTTGTGGCGATTGAGCGTCACCAGGGCCAGGTTGTACGGAGGGTTCCGAAGAGGATGGCTGATCCGGCGACGGAAAAGAGTTTTCGTCGAAGAGACTCATCGTTTGCGTTTGCCTTGGCGCGAACTCTTTGGCCAGCCGGCGGCCAGTGCGGCGGCGACCAGAGGCATGAGCAGTTCATGATGGCCCGTGATGGCGTAGCCGCGCGATTCCGATTTGCGGCCTCCGCGTTCGGATACGGTGGGACGCTTCACAACATTCTGCAACGGACGGTAGTGCTGGATAAAGTCGAAGTTGGCTGTAGTGATGGGATGCAAGGGTACGCCGAGATTGCGCACGACGCTCACGGCTTTCAGGAAAACTTCCGGGAGAAGCACGGCGGAACCCCAGTTCAAGTAGACACCGCCGGGGTGCATTTGTTTCACGAGAGCGCAGAAGAGGCGGAAATCGAGAAACGTGGCGGCACCGAGGCAGGGGCCGTCAGCGGCCGGATGCATGTGGGGGATATCCGTGCCGATGGCGAGATGAATCGTGACGGGGATGCGTTGTTTATAGGCGGCAACCAGGACGCTGGAGGCGGCGTGCTTTACGTTCAGAATGCCGCTGTTGAGGAATTGGCCAGCGGCTTCGCCGTAGCCGATGTGGAGGCGGGCGGCAAGTTTTGAGAATTCGTTGATGTACTCTCCAGTTTCGCTGGCCATGCCGAACTGGCCAGCGCCGAGGCTGGCTTCGACGTCTTCGGAAGTGTTGCCGGCTAGAGCGATTTCGAAATCGTGGATGAGTGCAGCACCGTTCATAGCGATGCTGGAGACGAAACCGCGGCGCATGAGATCGATCAGGACTGGACCGAGACCAACTTTAATTACATGGCCGCCAATGCCCCAGAGGATGGGGGCGTGTTGCTTGCGCGCGCAGTGGATGGCCGCGAGGAGTTGGCGCAGATCTTCAGCGGCGAGAATGTTCGGGAGAGAGCTTAGAAATTTTGTGAGCGAAGCGTTTCCTGTCGCAGGCTTGGCGAAGTCGCGGACGTTTACTTTGCTTTTGCGAGAGGAGAGCGGGTAGGTATGAACTGCACCAAAGGTGAGAGGCGGCGTGGTGTAGATGCTCATTGAGGTTTACATACTTTAGCGCGCGATTGGCTTGATACCAAGCACGGATGAGCCTTGCCGAGATGGGGCGCAGCCCTTCGAAGCTCAGGGTAAACGTGCCGCGCCCCCACAGAGGCGGAGGAGGGTCGGATCATTTGGGCGGCGGGGAGTTGCCATTGGAGTGGCCGTTGTTGAAAATGCCCAGGACGCGTGCGAGAGCCTGGCCAGTATAGGACTTTTTGGTCCGGGCGACGAGTTCGGGCGGGCCTTGGGCGACGATGCGGCCGCCGCCTTCGCCACCTTCGGGCCCGAGGTCGATGATCCAGTCGGCTTGTTTGATGACATCGAGATGGTGCTCGATGATGAGGACGGTGTTGCCGAGAGAGACGAGGCGCTGGAGGACGTCGAGAAGTTTACGAACATCGTCGAAATGCAAGCCCGTGGTGGGTTCGTCGAGGATGTAGAGAGTGCGGCCGGTCTGACGCTTGGAAAGTTCGCGCGCTAGTTTGATGCGCTGGGCTTCGCCGCCGGAGAGAGTCGTGGCGGATTGGCCGAGCGTGACGTAGCCGAGGCCGACTTCGACGAGTGTCGAGAGCTTCTGCTGAATCTGCGGAATATTTTCGAGCAGCTTCAATGCGTCGGAAGAAGGAAGGTTCAGGACGTCGCTGATGGTATGGCCTTTGTAGCGGACAGCCAGTGTTTCGGAATTGTAGCGCTTGCCGCGGCATACTTCGCACATCACGTAGACATCGGGCAAGAAATTCATTTCGATGCGGCGGAGCCCATCGCCTTGGCAGGCTTCGCAGCGGCCGCCTTTGACGTTAAAACTGAATCGGCCGGGACGATAGCCGCGCTCGCGCGATTCGGGAAGCATGGCGAAAAGCTCCCGGATGGGGCCGAAAACGCCCGTGTATGTGGCAGGATTCGAGCGGGGCGTGCGGCCGATAGGAGCTTGATCGATCTCGATGACCTTATCGATTTGATCCGCGCCGAGTATCTCGCGGTGCGCGCCGGGCGGCTCCATGGAACGGTAGAGTTTTTGCGCGAGGGCACGATAGAGAATGTCGTTGACGAGCGTGGATTTGCCGGAGCCGGAAACGCCGGTGACGACGGTTAGCAAGCCGAGCGGAAGAGTTACGTCGACGTCTTTCAAATTATTTGCGCTGGCGCCGAGAATTTGGATGGCTTTGCCATTGGGGCTGCGGCGTTTTTCAGGAACGGCGATTTTTGCGGCGCCGCTGAGATAGCGGCCCGTAAGCGATTCGGCGGTTGCGGCGATTTGCTCGGGCTTACCCTGAGCGACGAGATAGCCCCCGGCGTTGCCTGCGCCGGGTCCGAGGTCGACGACAAAATCCGCGCGGCGAATGGTGTCTTCGTCATGCTCGACGACGAGGACGGTGTTGCCAAGATTGCGGAGCTGCTCGAGAGAACCGAGCAGACGATCGTTATCGCGCGCGTGGAGGCCGATAGAAGGCTCATCCAGAACGTACAGAACGCCGCGGAGGCGCGAGCCAATCTGAGTGGCGAGGCGGATACGCTGAGCTTCGCCGCCGGAAAGCGTGGCAGCGGAACGATCCAGGCTGAGATAGCCAAGGCCCACGGCCAGGAGAAAATCTATCCGTTCAGCGACTTCCTCGAGTGGACGGCCGGCAATCTCGCGCTGGCGAGAAGTGAGCTGCGCGAGGATTTTGTCCACGGCGGGGCGCGAGGCGGCGAGCGATAGGGCCGTGAAATCGGCGATGGAGTAGCCGGCCAGCTTTACGGCGAGCGATTCCGGGCGGAGACGCTTGCCATGGCAAACGTTACAAAGCGTGGCCGACATGTATTGTGTCATCCACTCGCGATAAGAATCGGAATTGGACTCCGTAAAGTTACGATCGAGAAATTTCAGGATGCCGGGAAAACGAAAGGCCTTTTCGCCCTGAGACTTCTTTCCGGCGGGGTCTTTTTGTTCCGGACCACTGCGCCCATTCGAAGGCGGATAGCCATAGAGAAGCAGATTCTGGATGCGCGGAGGGAATTTTTCGAATGGCGTCTCCAAATCAATGTGATAGGCGTAGGCGGCCAGCTCGAGAGTGCGTTTGAGAATCGCCGAGCTTGAACCTGGACCGAGCCCACCGTCGAAGAGCGGACGAGTCCAGTCCGTGATGATTCGGGCAGGATCGAAATCGTATTTGGAGCCCAAACCATTACAGGCCGGGCACGCGCCGTACGGAGAATTGAAACTGAAGGAGCGTGGCTCGAGCTGCGGAACGGAAATGCCACAGTCAGGGCAA
>Ga0210405_10000712_pt1 | contig 41950 bp, 34 predicted proteins | sample IncBWH11MmetaG_FD_155492 | JGI IMG/M metagenome (GOLD analysis project Ga0210405, IMG submission 155492) | Forest soil microbial communities from Barre Woods Harvard Forest LTER site, Petersham, Massachusetts, United States - Inc-BW-H-11-M | ecosystem: Environmental > Terrestrial > Soil >... | reverse complement strand
GGACATGCTGGACGGGCAGGTGGCGCGGCGGCAAAACCGCGTGACCGCGTTCGGCGCATTTTACGATTCGACGCTGGACCGTTACGCGGACATGGCGCTGTACATGGGGCTGCTGGTGTATTACTCGGTGAGCGGGCGGACGCCCTACGTGGTGCTGGCGGCGGTGGCGACGGCGGGCTCGGTGATGGTGAGCTACGCGCGGGCACGGGCGGAATCGCTGATACCGCTGTGCAAGGTGGGATTCATGGAGCGGCCGGAGCGGCTGGTGCTGCTGATCATCGGCGGGATGTTCAACCGGATGGCGCAGGTGCTGTGGGTGATCGCAGTGATTTCGACGATCACGGTGATCCACCGGATTTTTTATACCTGGCAGGAGACGCGGGCCGGGCGCGTGTTGCCGGGGCTTAAGGGCGCTTGAGGCGTGCTCGTGTTCCGTGGCCGGTGAAGAAAAGAGCGTGAGTGCGATCGAATGGTTCTTTGCAGAGCGATTCGAGTGATTCCCTGCTTTAGTTAACTTTGAGCAGACATCTTACGTTGAGGTCCTTCGGACATCTCCGGTAAAGAGCACCGGAGTCCTAACACCGGACCTTGTCGGATGTCCTCAGGATGGCAAGCGGAGGTGGCTGTTGGTGTGGGGAGAGGAATTGGGTTGGTGATTGGGTTGAATTCGCAAAAGCGGTGGCAGAGCCACCGCACTCCAAAGTAAGAGCGGCCCGCCTGAGAAGGCGGGCCCTACTTTTTTTGGAGGGATTCTTCGACCGGCGGGGCGATGGCGTTGCGGACTCGTGTTTTCAGGGCGGGGATGTCTTCTTTGGTCAGGCCGGTGGTTTCGATAGTGTCGTGAAGGTAGACCGTGATCGTGGTGGGGCGAAGCAGCCAGTGGCCGGTGCGGAGATGATGGAAGGAGCCGACGAGGCTTACGGGGACGATGGGGACGCCCAATTGCTGGGCGAGGCGGAACCCGCCTTCTTCGAAATCGTTGATGTGGCCATCGCGGGTGCGCCTGGCTTCGGGAAAAATGATGAGGCTGACGCCGCTGTTGATGGCTTCCTGCGTGAGCCGCCAGAGGCGCTTCAAATCCTTGGGGCTGCGGATGCTGGGCACAGGCACGTTGCCGAAGCGCTTCATCAGCCAGCCGTAAACCGGAATTCGGAAATGGGATTCGAGTTCCCAGCCTCGGACGAGCTGCGGAATCGCGCAATAAAGGATGAACGGATCGAAGAGATTGACGTGATTCACCATGAAAAACGAGGTTCGGGTACGGTCGAAGCCGGGAGATTCCTTTACGACCACTTTTGCGCCGGAGAAAAAGGCGATGCGGCGGCAGAGCCCGCGCTGAAGATAGTCGTGCTTGCGCGGGTCGAGAACGACCGCGAGCGCGATGAGGACGGGGACGACGATCAAGAAGTGCAGCCAGCTCATGCCCCAGAGAAACGCGCTGCGCAGAATTTCCCAGAAGCGCTTCATACGTAGACATCCATCGCACCGGGAAGGACGTCAATCTCGTGGAGGATCACGGTGACGATTTCGCCGTCAATCATCACGTCCACGGGAGCATCAAGAGCAAACTGCACCTGCTTGACGCGGCGGGTTTCGGAGAGCGGGTGCTGGGTGTGCGTGCCGTCGTAAAGGCGAGGCAGCATTTTCAGCAGGCCGAGCCGGCCGATGGGGCCCCAGCGAACGAATTCGATGTAGCCGCTGCTGGGATCGGCGTTGGGAGCGATCATCATGGTGCCGCCGGTGTATTTGCTGTTGTTGAAGGTGAGGAACAGGCAGCGGCGGTCGTCCCACGAGGTTTCGTCGTCGCAGCGGAGCTTGAAGGCGCGGCGCTTAAGCTGCAGCACGCGCACGAAGACGCCAAGAAGATAGCCCAGATGGCCGAAAGCCTTAAAGCGGCGGTTGGCGAGAGCGCCGACGTCGGCGGTGAAGCCAACGCTGAGGAGATTGAAGGAGTAGATGGTGCCGGTGGCGTGGCGCAGGCGAAGAACATCCACGCGGCGCTTGCGACCGGCGAGAAGCGCCTCGACGGAAGATTCCGCGCCTTTGTCGGTGAAATCGCGCAGGAACGAATTGCCGGTGCCCATGGGGAGGAAACCGAGTTCGACGCGGTCGGCCTGTCTTTCGCGAGAGAAGATGCCGTTGATGATTTCGTGCGCGGTGCCGTCGCCGCCGACGGCGAGAAAGCGACGATAACCCTGGTCGTAGGCTTCGCGGGCGAGTTGCACGGCATGGCCCGGGGCCATGGAGGCGATGGCGTCCACGCGTAGGCCTTTCGCCTTGAGACGCGCGAGTTGCGCCCCGGCGAGCTTTGCGGAGCGTCCGCCGCCCGCCGCCGGATTTACGATGGCTAGAAATTTATCGGTCACGGTTTTGCCGGATTGGGCATTCTACATGTTTCGCGCTTAAATCGGCAGGATGGATTGCTCCCGATCCAAAGTGGCGAGCCGCTGGGCCAGTTCGCTTCGCTTGATTTTCAGCGAGGCGGTCAGCGGAAAATCTTCCTGATAGATGACCAGGCCGTGGACGCGCTTGTAATTCGTGAGGCGGCCGTTGCGCGTGGAGATTTCGGACTTGAGTTCCGGAGTGAAGGCCTGGCCGTGCTCGAGATGGATCACGAGCAGAAGTTTTTCGTTGACCATGGAGCGCTGGGGCCAGATGAAGTTGGCGGCGAAGACGCAGAATTCTTTTACGCGCAGGCCTTCAAAGGCTTGCTCGACATCTTCTGCGTAAACATTTTTTCCCTCTTCGCTGACGATCATGTTTTTCTTGCGGCCGAAGAGCTGCAGGTGGCCGGCGGAATCGAAGCGGCCCATGTCGCCGGTGCGCAGCCAGCCGTCCACGATGGTTTCGGCGGTGAGCGCGGGTTCGTTGAGATAGCCAGCCATAACGGTTTTGCTGCGGACAGCGACTTCGCCGATTCCTTCGCTATCGGAATTGCGGATCTGCACTTCCATGCCGGGAAGCGGCCTGCCGACGGTATCCGCGCGGAACGGTTTTAAATCGTTCACGGTGACCGCGGTGCCGGCTTCGGTGAGACCGTAACCGTTGGCGACCGGAATTCCCAGATCATAGAAAAATTGCAGCGTTTGCGGCTCGGTGAACGCGCCGCCGACGATGATGGCTTCGAGTTTGCCGCCGAACCCTGCATGGACTTCGCCGAGGAGTTTGCGGCTGAGCCAGGGACGCGGGCGGTCTTTCGTGAGAGCCCGATTGATTTTGCGCAGGGCGTCGAGGGCTTTGCGCTTGGATTCTGGAAGCTCGTCGAACCGCGCCTGCAGGCCCTTTTGCAAATTTTTCAGGACGAGAGGTACAAGGCTGACATAAGTGATTTCATACTTTGGAAAAGCTTCGCGGACATATTCGGGCCGCAGGGTGCGGAGATGGACGACCGCGGCGCCGCAGGTGAATGGCCCAAAAAATCCAACCATGAAATCGATGGCGTGATTCGTGGGAAGGATGCTGAGGTAGCGCACACCGGGCCAGAAGGGGTAGAGCGAGGTCAGAGCCACGCACTGCTCGAGATAATTTTCATGCGTCATCATGCAGCCCTTGGGAGTACCGCCGGTGCCGGACGAGTAGACGATGCAGGCGATGTCTTGCCTTTCCTGTGGAACGAAGACAGGTAGGTTTGCGCCCTTGACGTTTTCCCACCGCTCCGCCCCCAACAGGTCGGCGTTCTCGGGGGCTTCGGTGGCGAGAACAGTTTTTGGATTTGCGGCGGTTGCGCGTGCGGGAGAAATGCTGAGCTGGCGCCAGATGCCGTATTCGGTGATCAGAACTTTCGCGCCGGAGTGTTTCAGCAGTTGCCACTGCTCTTCGGGCTTGAGCTTGAAGTCGAGCGGCACAAGCGTGGCGCCGCAGAAAAAAATGGCGTAGGCGGAGATCAGCCACTTGGACTGATTGGTCATGATGATGGCAACGCGGTCGCCGGGGCCGATGGCAATATCCTGCAGGGATTTGGCAAGCGGCAGGGCCTTGTCCTTGAAATTGCGGTAGGTGAGGCGCTGCTTTTCTTCGCCGCGGTCGGATTCGATCAGACAGACTTCGGTGGGCCAGGTCTCCAAAGCGTCGCGGAGCGCTTCGCCGACAGAATTATATTTTTTTAAATCGAGCATCAGAGCCGGGCTTGGATGCGCTGGGCGAGAGTTTTGAAGTCGCTGACGCCCTGAACTTCGTAGTCCGGGAGCTCAATGCGGAAATGATTTTCGAGGCGGGAGAGCATCTCGAGAGCCTGCAGGCTGTCGATGCCGAGTTTCTTGTAGAAATCGTCGTCGGCCACGAGGGAGCCCGCCGGGACTTTGAACTGCTTGGTGGCGAGGTCGAGGATCTCCTGCGTGGTCTGTTCGATGGTGCGCATACATATTCAATTTAACATCCCCAGGGCGGGAAGGAAAACCGGCGGGTGGCCGCCGAATCTACCTGTCGCACCTACGGCGCTGGCGAGTTGCGCATTTCTTTTCCCAGCGCTTACGCGCTGGGCTAACCTCTTTCGCGCCTCCGGCGCTTGGGCTGTTCAGGATTTGGGGGCAACGGGGAGATGCTTCATCGGGTCGTCGGATTCGACGAAGCGGCGGAGACTTTCCATGACGGCTGGGCGGTTGAAGAGTTTGCAGAAGAGTTCGACTTCTTCGCGGAGTTCCTGGTGGGGAATCGGCTTGATGAATTTTTTGGCGGCAACACGGGCTTCGGGGTCGAACTTGGTGATCTGCTGGGCCATGGAGCGGGCGACCTGCAGCGCGTAGCCTTCGCCGGCGAGATGCGTGATGAGGCCGGCCTGGTGCGCGGCTTCAGCTTTTACGGTCCGGCCGGTGAAGAGCAGATCGCGGATGAAGCTGTTGCCAACGTCGCGGCGCAGGCGGGGAATGCCCCCGAAGCCGGGGATAAAGCCGAGGCGGAGTTCGGGGAAGCCGAAGCGCGCCATTTTGTCGGCGACGATGAGGTCGCAGAGGAGAGCGAGTTCTAGGCCGCCGCCCATACAGAGGCCGTGAACGGCGGCGAGCGTGATGAACGGAGCGGCATCGATGGCATTGGCGACGCGGTGGATGCGCTGGATAAAGGTTCGCAGGCCGGCGACACGTTTGCCGGGCGAGAGATTTAACGCGTTGTTGTAAAGCTCCTTCAGATCGCCGCCAACGCTGAAGCCGCCGGGGCGGGCGCTGGTGATAATGCAGGCGCTGGTGATGGGCGCGAGCGTGTCGATGGCCGCGGCGAATTGCTCCAGTTCGCCGAGGAGGAGGGTGCCGATTTCGTTGAGGGGCTCATGGTCGAGAGTGAGTTCGACAACACCATCGCGCCACTCCCAGCGGAGGCCTTTGCCGCGGAATTCTTTGACCGGGAGAAGATTGCGGCGCCTTTTCTTCATACGCTGGTACCGGCAGCAACCGAGTGCTTACGATACATCTGGTCTATCTCTTCCTGGAAACGTCTGTTGATGGTGTCGCGTTTTAATTTTCCATTTGCGGTGAGTAGGGCGTTTTCGGGTGTAAAAACTTCCGAGAGAATCGCGAAATTGCGGATCTGGCGGTAGTGCGGCAATTCGGAGTTCACCACGTCCAGCGCGGATTGGACGGAATCCAGCGTAGCGGCGCCGGTGACCAGGGCGCAGAGATAGCCTCGGCCGTTGCCAACGATGACGACATTTTGGGCGCCCGGAAGCTGCTGGGTGATTTTTTCTTCGATGGGTTCGGGCGCGATGTTGTGGCCGGAATTGAGGATGATCAGATTCTTGATGCGCCCGCTGATGCGCCAGTTGCCGCGGGAGTTCACTTCGCCCTGATCGCCGGTGTGGAACCAGCCGTGTTCGAGGACGCGCGCGGTTTCTTCCGGGCGATTCCAGTAGCCGGGGAAAATATTCGGTCCGCTAACGAGGATTTCTTCGTTCTCGCCGGTTTTCATTTCGATGCCGGGAACCGACTGGCCGACGCGGCCGTGTTCGGAGGCAATGCGCGGGTCGTCCATGGTACAGATGCCGCAGGTTTCCGTGAGGCCGTAAACCTGCCAGATGGGAATGCCAAGCATCGCAAAAAAGTCCTGTGTTTCCGGAGCAAGGGGCGCGGAGCCGCACACCAGGCCGCGAAGATTGGAGCCAAAGCGCTCGCGGATTTTGTCGAAGATGAGTTTTTGCGCGGCGAAGAGCCAAAGACCGCCGCCGGTGGATTCTCCATCATTTTGTTTTTGCCAGGCGGTGCGGCCTTTTTTATAGATCGACTGGATGAGCGAGCCGCGTTTTGACAGGGCCTCTTCGACGCCGCGCTTCACGCGCTCGAGCAGCGTGGGCACGTTGAAAAAATAGTTGGGGGCGGAGATGCGAATCTCGTCGGCGAGCTTGTTGAGGTCGGTGGAGAGGGTGAGCACCGTTTCGCGGGTGAGGCAGGACATCATCACAATCCACGACGCAGCGAAATTGAAAGGGAGATATTGAAAAACGCGTAGCGGCTCGCGGGTGTTTTTATCGAGGCGGTCCATCCACCCGGTGGTGCAGGAAAGCATGTGGTCGACATTTTTTGTGTTGAGGCAAACGCCCTTGGGTTCGCCGGAAGTTCCGGAGGTGTAGATGATGGTGACGAGGTCTTCGCTCTGGCGTGGATTGGGCGTGCCGGCAATTCCCTTCGGCGGCGGAGCTGACTGGAGAATTTCGTCAAATGTGGCGCGGGGCGGAACTTCGGGCCAGACTTGCGCCAGGCTTTCGCTGATGGCGGCGTCGCTCGCGATCAGCAGGCGCGGAGCGCAGTCCTTCATCATGGCGGCGAGTTCGGCGGGCGCCTGGCGCGAATACAAGGGCACGACGACGAGGCCCTCGGCCATTAGAGCGAGATCAATCGCGGCCCAGTGAATGGAATTGGGGCCGAGCAAGGCGCAGCGGTCGCCAGCCTGCAGTCCGGCGCCGCGCAGATAGGCGCGAGCGCGGACGACTTGATCGAGAAGCTCCGCGCCGGAGACGCTGACGAACTCCGTGCCGCGGATTTCGCGCAGAACGACGCGGCCGGAAGCCTGCTGCAATTGCGCGAACGTGTTTTCAAGAAAATTGGCCATCGGCTTCAGCGCCCGGCCGCCAGAACGGCGGGGGAAGAATCGTATTCTTCGACAAGCTTTCGAAGATTGTCGCTGAACGGAGGCAGGTTGTCTTCCCAGCTCAGCACGCCCTTGCGCAGGGGAAATTCGGGATAGGTTTTGCGGAGTTCGTCTTCGAAAAAGATGGCCATGCGTGACATTGCTTTTAGATTGGAGACGACGGTGCGGCCGATGGCGTCGCGGATGGTGTCGGCTTCAACGACGAGTTTTTCCATCACGTCGAGAAGCTTTGGGCCAAGGTCCGGGTCGTCGACATTTAGCAACAGGTCCTGGTGGCCGCGCTCGCGCATCAAATTGCGGATGCGCTCGTCCATGGTGACGCCGGCGGAGACGACGCCCGCGGGCATGCAAGTGACGATGCCGTGATACCGCGAGGAAACCATGTACGTGCATGCGCGGAGGATGGAGACGAGTTCGAACATGTCGTAATCGTCGGAAGTGAAAATCGGCGTCCCTGGAATTTCTTTTTCGATGGCGCGGCAGGCGACGGCGTCCAGGCGCTCCATGGCCACGAGAATCGGAAACACTTTGTGGCGTTGCAGGAAAGCCTTGGCGGCTTGCGCGTAGCCGGCGACATAGTGATTGAACTTGCGATCAACTTCGGCGCCGGACTCGAAGAAATAAACGGTGCGGTACTGGCTGCCTTTGTACGCGCCGGTGGTGGCGCGGGCGATGTACTTGGCGATCGAAGCGCGCACGGGCCAAACGAAAGGATGAATCGGGCAAAGGACGAGGATTGGCGTTTTTTCGTCCCAGCCGGCTTTGCGCAAAGTGTCGCGTGCGAAATCGGGCGGGCGCGGCTCGAACGTCCAGGCGGTGTCGGCGCCGAGTTCGTTGGGGGCGCCAAGGCCGGAGAGGAGTTGCTGTGATTCCAGGCTGCGCGTGATGACCAGCGATTCGCGGGTGTAGCGCGCGCACATCCATTCGATGAGATCGTCCATGTGGCCGGCATCGCCGGCGTAGGCGACGGAAAGTTTGTTTTCCGCGGAGGCGAGGCCGAGCGAGCCGATCATCATGGTGGTCAGCGCGTTTGCAAATTTGCTTTTGAACATCGAGCCTTCGCAAGCGATGACGCCGTGATTGGCGTGGGTTTCGCGGAAAAGGAACGGCGGATACACGTCGGGGAGATGCACCTGGCGCGAGCCTTCGAAATAGCCCTGGGTGCGGTCGAAATTCTGGGTCATCACGCTAAAGTCGACGTTGTCGGCGCCGAGGACGTGGCGGATCTGCCGCAACGTTTCCTGGACGCGAACGTCGCTGCCGGTGTTGCGCGTGCCGTTGTAGCCGGCGAAGAGCAGCTTGAGTTTTTCGCCGGGCGTCCAGCGCTTGCCGATGCCGAACTTCCAGGCGAAGCACCGGAGTTCGATCATGGCGCTGACCCAGGCGACAAGAAGGAAATCGGTCATGCGCCGGCTCCGCTAGCGCTGACGACGACGCTTTTCCCCGCATCGGCGGGCCAGGGTTTTGCGGGATATTTGAATTTGTGGGCGCGGCTGAACTGCAAAAGCGGATGCGCATAGGAAGAAAATTTTGCGGGCGCTTCGCCCATTTCCTGCACGACGCGGGAATTATCGAACACGGTATTCCAGTCGAGATACGGCCAGAAAACTTTCAGCAAGGAAGCTCCATAGCCAACCGGGCCACCCTTGAACGCCAGCCAGTTCACGGTTTTGGAGAACGGCCCTCCGAGCCACGGCTGGTAGCTTGGTTTGGACCACCCGCCAATTTCGGCCAGCGCATCCGTGAGTTCCTTGTAGGTCTGCGCGCTGTTCCCGGAAGATAGATGATAAATGCCGTAATTCGGTTTTTCCATTTGATGGATTTTAACGATGGCCGCGCCAACGTAGTTCGCGGGGACGATGTCAATTTTATCGTTGGGCCGCAGTGGGAGCACTGGGAAGCGCGAGAGCGTGTCGAAGGCCCGCACCATGTCGAATTGCGTGGTTTCCGGGCGGCGGGAGTCGCCGAGCACGATGGCGGGGCGAAAAATCGTGCGAGTGATGTCGGGAAGGAGCTGGCTGACCATGTGCTCGGAGAATTTTTTCGTGCGGGCATAAGGGTCGTAGTCGGAGCGGTTCCAGTCAATGGAGGCGTCTTCGGTGACCACCTCGTTCTGGCGCTTGCCGGCGACGGCGACGGTGGAAACGTGGGAGTAGCGGCGCAGGCCGTGGCGATTTTGCGCGCGGCGGGCGAGCTGGATGACCTCGAGCGACCCGCGGAGATTGACATTGAGGCACTGCTTTTCCGATTTGCGATTCAAAGAGGCGGCGCAGTGAAGGATGGAGTCGGTGGAATCGACCAGCGCGTGATAGTCGTCGTCGCCGAGGCCAAAGCGCTCGCTGGTGAGATCACCGCGGAAGATGCGCACGCGGGAGTTCAGATATTCCTGGAATTCGGGAAACGCGAAGTGGAGTTGCAACGATTGCCAGAGGCGTTCGCGGGCTTCCTGCTCGCTTTTTGCGCGGACGAGGAGATTCAGGCGATCGGCATAGCCGGTGAAAAAACCCGCCACGAGGTAGCTGCCGAGATATCCGGTGGAACCTGTTAGGAATATTGCCATAGACGGTGGACGGCGCTTCAGCGGATCGCCGCCGATGCAGCTTCCTCCGGTGGCGCCGACCAGTTGAGCGCGCGCGGCTCGCGGGCCTCGAGCGGCTTCCCTTCCATCAAGGGGTAGCACCAGCGGCGGAGAGCCGGTATGTGGATGTTAATCCAGTAGTCCCACCAGTCAATGGTTTCCGGCGAAAAGTCGAACATCTTTTTTTCCTCGGGCGAAAGCGCGGCGGAAAGCAAGCGGGCGTTTTCGCATTCGAAGACGTGTTCGTTATGGAGAATGAAGGGTTCGTAGAGTTCGATGAGCTTTTCGGCTCGCACCAGGTCGCGTTCGGCTTTTGCGAGTGGCGGTTTGCTGATGTTGAGCGACGTGGCCACTTTGTTGATGCGGGAGACGACCGCCTTCTGCATGGGGATGGAGAGGCGCTCGTAACGCTGCTTGGAAACGGGAATGGTTTCGAACTTTACCTTGAGCCAGTGCTCAATGCCCTGCTGCGTTTTGTAATGCTTGCGGTGCGCGAGGCCGGTGAGCTCGATGGAACGGGCCATGTTGACGGGATTGATGGCCGAGGTGGCCAACTGGTAGAGGCGCGCGTGCTTACGCTGCACAAGCGCGGCGGCGATGAGCGTCATGCCGCGGGTGACCATGTCCACGGGAATGACGTCGAGGCACTTGCGTTCGTTCGAAGGGAGCTGGCGAAAATTGGTGCCAAGAAGATAGGAAAGCGGGCCGGAAGTGTTGATGCCTTCGTTCCAGCCGGTAAAGGGCGTGCGCTCGGAGCTTTCGACAATCGAGGGACGCACGATGGCGATGGAAAGATCGCGGCCCTGTTGCGCGAGGATCGATTCGCCGAGGCTTTTCGTGAAGGTGTAGGTGTTGGGCCAGCCGAGATGCTGGGCGCGCTTCATGCCGGCGCGGACCAGGCGGTTGCGGACCCAGCGGGCGCGATTGCGCTTGGTGACGGCGTCGAGCTCGCCGGGCGCGACTTTCGTAGGATCGCCGGCGCGGCCGAGGGCCTGGCGGCGCAGGGCCTTCGCGAGTTCCGGGCTTTCGGCGCCCTCTTCGATGCGCTGCACCATTTCGCGGAGCGAGGCGATTTCCTTTTCGGCGTCGAAATCTGGATGGCCGCCGGGATTATAGTTGGCGCGAAGCTCTTCGTTGACGCGGCCATCGCGCATGCCGACAACGTAGCAGGTGGAAAGATGCATCAATCCGGCGTGGTCGCACTTGCGCAGGAAATCGAGCAGGTAGTGCGTGGAATCGACGTTGGAAGAGAGCGCATCGCGCAGGTCGGGATTGAAATCGGTTAGTCCGGCGCTGTTGGCCATCACGTCGAGCGAGCGCTGGAGGCGCGATTGCGTGGCGGCGTCGAGGCCCAGGCCGGGCTGGCTGACGTCGCCTTCGACGACTTCCACTTTTTCGCGAAGGAACGCGGCGAGATTCGCGCCGTGAATTTCCTGCAGGCGGTCGAGCGTGGGAGATTCCTCGACAATTTTCTCAAAGCGCCGCTGCGCGGAAGTAGTGCGATTCCGGCGAATGAGCAACGTGATTTTTGCGATGTTGGGGATTTTTTCGAGCAGGTCCACCAGCCAGACCTTGCCGATGAAGCCGGTGACGCCGATGAGCAGGAGGTGCTTGCCAGCGAGAGAACCGCGGACGGACAAGTGAGGAACTTGCGGCGTGCTGTCCAGGCGTTCGACCGAGGTTCGGGCGGAGAGTTGCGAGCGCAAAGCGGGCTGCACGGCTGTATCGAGAAGCTGCGAGTTCGCTTTCCATCCAAGTTGCGAGAGAAGCTTCTCTCGGGCAACGCGGCCGTCCGCGGAACCGCTGGCCAGCCAGGCGAACGGGCCGCGCGGGCGAATCACAGGTTCGCATAGGCGTCCGGTCGTTTCCCCGTCGCGAAATTCCAGGCGATTGGCGATAAAACCTTCGGCGCCGAAATATTCGGTCATCGGGCGGAGGATGTGTTCGAGCAGTTGGCTGACGAGAATGACGCGATCGCCGCTGCGGACCGCTTCAATCAGCTTGTCCACGGCTTCGCGGCGCATTTTGGGCTTGAGCTCATACTGGAAATACTCTTCACCGAGAAGGTCCAGGCGGTCGCGGGTGATGCCGCTGAGGACGCTGTGGAGCAGGCGAGTGGCAAACGTGCGGCTGGCGAGATACGCGGGCGGACGGAGGACGCCCATGGCAAGCGTTCCGGCGCGGCGCACCCAGCGTTGGAGAAAACTCTGGCTGTTCCAATTGAAGAAGCCGACGCTGCGCAGCGCGCTGATTTCGAGCAGCGAACCTTCGACGCGCCAATATGTTAAGCCGGGCACACGCCCGGATTCACCGCGACTCTGATTGGAAGAAGGTGCTGGCATTTTTCAGATGAACAATGAATTCCGGCCAAACTGGGGGAAGGGCAGCCCTTATCAATGGCGACAAGGCTCCCCTCGGGAGATGCTGTTATAAAAACTTGATTACCCCGGCTGACCTCACGGTTTCAGGCCCCCAACCCTTATGTCCGGGAAACTACGAATCATTAAAATTATCATCCCCTTCCGGTTCCCGCAACCAATGAAGGGTAACCTTCACCGCTTGCCGCTGCGGTACCAGTGTTCGATGGACTGCATGGCGGGTTTGTTCCAGGGAGTGTGGGAGGCGTCGGATGGGCCACCGTAGCCGTTGGTGCCGACTTTCCACCAGTAGACGCCGGCGAACCAGGGCTTTTCGTAGAAGGCGGACAGGAGCGCGTCGTAGCTTTTGGCCTGGATTTCGAGATTGACGGGGCGGGAAGGATCGTCCCAGGGAGCGCGGTTGGCTTCGGCAACGCTGGGGAAGCCGGCTTCGGTGAAGAGCACGGGTTTCTGATAGCGCGACTGCACGGCGGAGATTTTTTCGACAACGGCGGCGGTGGAGAGGTCGTCGGGCAGCGGATAGTATTCGTCGATCCCGATGTAGTCGAGCGCATCCCAGAACTTGATGGATTCGAATTCGGCGCCGAAGTTGGCGGCATAGGCGAGCGGCCCGGGATAGATTTCGCGGGCGCGGGCGATGAGCTTGCGCCAGGCTTGCTCGTTGCCGGACATTTTTTCCAGTTCCACGCCGATGCAGAGGACATCCGCGTGGATCGCGGCGGCGAGTTGCGCGTAGTGCTCGAGGAAGGGTTGGTATTGCGCGAACCACTCGGAATTTTCGGCGGCGCCGGGAAAATCAATATTGGCGGGATTACCACCGTGCATCCAGAGCTGCGGCTTAAGGAGCACCTTCATGCCCAGTGAGTGCGCAATGCGGGCGAGCTGCGTGACGCCGGCGTCGCCTTCCCATCGGGTGTTCCAGCCGCGAACCTTGGGCTCTTTGGTGGAAGCGAAGCCATAAGGCACAAGCGCGATGGAATTGATGCCGTGGGCCGGGAGTTTCTTGAGCATTTCAACGGCGGCATCGTTGCCATAAAAGGCCGGAAATTCCGCGGTGAAATTAACGCCGCGCTGGAAAAAGAATTTCGGATACGGGGTGTTCGCCGCGGGATCAGGAAGCGTTGCCAGGCTCGTTTCCAGTTCGCGCACGTGCTTCCGAGCGACGGCACGAAGCGCGTAAAAAGCACCAACGAGGAAGACGATTGCAAATAGACAGAAGATCCCGAGGAGTCGGAGCCAGCGCATGGATGAACAGAGATTGTGAAGTGGATTGGCGCGAGTGGCAAGTGGGAAGCGAATGCCCCTCATATGGTCCGCTGTGATGGTCAATTCGAATAGGCTGCGCTACCATACGCAGCCGCGATGAGAAAACCTGTACGCAGGGCACGGCGCGAGTTTCTGAAGTTCCTGGCCGCGAGCCCGTATGTTGCCGCGCTGGGCGGAGTTGCGGCTTTTCTCGAAGAACGTGTTTTCGCGCAGAGTGGCATGCAAAGCTCCGACGTCATTGGGAGCCCGACGGAAGCGCTGAGCGTTCTGGACTTTGAGGAAGCGGCTCACCGCAAGGTTGCGCCCGGACACTGGGCGTACATGGCGAGCGGCGTTGACGATGATGGGACGCTTCGAGCCAATACCGAGGGATACAAACAGGTGAAGCTGCGACCCCGCCGCCTTCGCGATGCCACGAACGTGGACACGCGCGTGGAACTGTTCGGCACAACCTACACTAGCCCGATATTTCTTTGCCCAACATCCGGCGACCGGGCCTTCTTCAGTGACGGCGAACTGGCCGTCGCCCGCGCAGCCAAAACCAGGGGCACGCTCTTCTTTCTTTCCACGATGACATCGACCGCGGTGGAAGATGTGAACAAGGACCTGGGCCGCCCGGTCTGGCAGCAGTTTTACGCGCCAACGTCCTGGGATGCATGCGAAAAAATCATGCGGCGGGTGGAAGCCGCGGGATGCTCGGTGCTCGCTTTGACCGTGGATTCCACCACCGGGCGGAATCTGGAAACTTTCCTGCGCACACGCCCGAAGGACGTGAGCCAGTGCTCAACGTGCCATGAAAGCGCCGCGGGGCCCAGTCCTCGGGAGCGTCCCATGTTCGACGGCATTGATATGACCGGCGTGCGCGGTATCAATCCCACCATGGACTGGGAATTTGTGGACCGCGTTCGCAAATTCTGGAAGGGCAAGTTCGTCATCAAGGGCATTGACACTCGCGAGGACGCCCGGCTCTGCGTGGAACATGGCGTCGACGCGATACTCGTCTCGAACCACGGCGGGCGGGCAACAGAAACCTTGCGCGCGTCGATCGAGGCGCTGCCAGAGGTCGTGGCGGAGGTGGGGAGTCGCGTTCCGGTGTTTGTGGATGGCGGCGTGCGGCGCGGCACGGACGTGTTCAAGGCGCTGGCACTGGGCGCGAAAGCCGTGGGGATTGGGCGCCCGTATTTGTGGGGATTGGGCGCCTTCGGCGAAGCCGGTGTGGCGCGGGTGATCGAAATTCTGCAAGGCGAATTAAAACTGGCGATGAGCGAGTGCGGCACGCGGAGTTTGAGGGAGATTAACCGGAGTTACGTTGCTACACCCGATTGGAAAAGCTGAAGAAGCTCTGGATAAAACCAATTCCATGTCTGAAGCGGAGTGAATCGTGGCCAGTCTGAAGACTGGCCACAAAATCTACACGCCCCAGCCGTATTTTTCGGCGTGCTCGAAGGTGCGCTGCATTTCGTCGTGCAGCATGTCGTTAAAGACGGAGCAGGCGACGGTTTTCTTGCCGGGTTCGGCCATGTCGGCGGTGCGCACGCCGGTGTTCAGCACGCGAACGAGGGACTGCTCGGCCCAGTCGGCTTCGAGGCTGAGGCCGAAGGTGTCGCGCAGCATCATGGTGGCGCTGAGGATGGCGCCGATTGGATTCGCCATATCTTTTCCCGCCAGGCTCGGCGCGGAGCCGTGGATGGGCTCGAACATTGGCGCGCTGGTGCCAAAGCTGGCGGATGGAATCAGGCCAATGGAGCCGACGAGCGCAGCAGCAGCGTCGCTCAAGATGTCGCCAAACATGTTGGTGCTGAGGATGACGTCGAATTGCGTGGGCTTCAGCGTGAGCTGCATGGCCGCGTTATCCACGTACATGTGCTCGAGCTTCACGTTGGGATAGACGGTACCCATCGCGGAGACGGTGCGGCGCCAGAGTTGCGAACTGCTCAGGACGTTGGCCTTGTCCACCGAGCACAGGCGGCGCGAACGCGCTTCAGCGCGCGTGAACGCGAAGGCCGCGATGCGTTCGATTTCCGGAGTGGAATAGGATTCAGTGTCAAAAGCTCGCTCAACGCCGTTTTCTTTCACTGTGCCGCGCTCGCCGAAATACATGCCCCCGGCAAGTTCACGGACGATTTCGAGATCCAGATCGCCGAGGCGGTCCTGTTTCAGCGGAGAGATGCCGCGTAGGGGTTCGATGACCTTTACGGGGCGGAGATTGACAAAGAGGCCGAGCCCCTTGCGCAGGTCGAGCAAGCCGTTTTCCGGGCGCTTGCCGACGGAAAGCGAATCCCACTTGGGCCCGCCGACCGCGCCGAGGAAAACGGCGTCGGCCTTCTTGCAAGCGTCCAGAGTTTCGTTGGGAAGAGGAGTGCCGGCCTTGTCGATGGCGGCCCCGCCGACGGGCATCTCCACAAACGTGAACTGGTGCTGAAATTCGCGCGCGCATTCCTGGAGAACGTTGGCGGCGGAACGCGTGACTTCCGGACCGATACCGTCACCGGGAAGAAGGACGATCGTTTTTTTCAACTTCATGGCCTGGGCCCCCGAGATAAATTCTATGCCGGAATCAAGCGGCCGAAGAGGTCTCGTTCGCGACGACAACGGCTTTGCGGCGAATGACCTCGTGCGCGATGGCCATAAGGTCGCGCGCGCGGACATTCTTGGACTCATCCGCCAGCGTAGTGACCCGGCGGTAGCACTCCGCGAGCTCGGCGTCAGAAGCTTCGTAGCCGAGTTCCTTGAGCGACTGCCGCAGGGCGTTGCGCCCCGAGTGCTTTCCGAGGACAAGCGATCGCGACGGCACGCCGACAACTTCCGGAGAAATAATTTCGTAGGTAAGCGGGTTCTTGATGATGCCATCCTGGTGAATGCCCGCTTCATGGGCAAAGGCGTTGGCGCCGACGACGGCTTTGTTGGGAGCGATCACCGCGCCGGTGATTTCGCTAAGCAGGCGGCTGGATTTGTAGAGTTCCTTCAAGTTGAGTTTGGTGGCGACGCCGAAACTATCCTTGCGCACCGCCAGCGCGACGGCGATCTCTTCGAGCGCGGCGTTTCCGGCGCGCTCGCCGATACCGTTTACGGTGCACTCGATCTGGCGCACACCGGCGCGCACCGCGGCCAGCGAGTTGGCGACGGCTAGGCCGAGGTCGTCGTGGCAATGTGCGCTCAGCGTGATGTGCTCGGGGTCGCCTAAATGCTCGCGGACTTTCAGGAACATCGCGCCGTACTCTTCCGGCACGGCATAGCCGACAGTGTCCGGCAAATTGAGAACAGTGGCGCCGTTTTCGACGGCAACCTGGCAAGCCTTGCAGAGAAATTCAATTTCGGTGCGGCCAGCATCTTCGGCGGAAAACTCAATCTCCTCGACGTAATTTCGCGCCAGTTTGATCATGGAGCCGATGGCTTCGAGCGCCTGCTCGCGGGTAAGGTGCAGCTTGGCCTGCAAGTGCAGGTCAGAGGTGGCGAGAAATACGTGCATGCGCGGCGATTTCGCGGGTTTCAGCGCTTCAACGGCGGCAAGAATGTCGTCCTTGCGGGCGCGGGCCAGCGCGGCAATCGGAACATCTCGGACTTCTTTCGCAACGGCTTGCACAGCTTCGAGGTCGCCGCGGGAAGCGATCGGGAACCCGGCTTCGATGACGTCCACGCCCAAAGCCGCAAGCTGCCGGGCCATGCGGATCTTTTCCTCGGTGTTCATGGAAAAGCCCGGCGATTGCTCACCGTCGCGGAGGGTTGTATCAAAGATTCGTACGTGGCTCATAGCTACTCCCAGACCTGTGCTACCAGTAACGCACGGCAGGGGGTTCTAGTCCAATTTATCTTCATTCTGTAATTGATAATTCTATCTTATACTAGGGTTTAGGGTAGCCGCGGCCTGCACCCCCCGCCGGGCACGGCGGTACCCTGAACTCCACCACTTTTGAGGGTATGGCCGCCCCCGCCCTCCGATACGAGGCTTACGCATGGATCTTGGCGAATTACGGGTCTTTTTGACGGTTGCGAAGGAAGGCAGCTTCTCCAGGGCGGCCGAACGCCTCTACCGGACGCAGCCGGCAGTCAGCCTGACCATCCGGAAGCTCGAAGATTCGCTGGAACAACCGCTGTTTGTGCGCGGGGCGCGGCCGGTGCGTCTGACGGATGCGGGGACACTTCTGCGGGAGTACGCCGAGCGGCTGCTGAACCTGCGCGATGAGGTCAAAAAGGGGCTGTTGGAGCTGGAAGGGCTGAAGCGCGGCGAGCTTTCGCTGGGCGTGAATGAGAGCTCAATCCATGCCCTGCTGCCAGCGCTGGCGAGTTTCCGCGAGGCGCACCCAGGTGTGCAGGTTCGCGTACACCGCATGTTTTCGCGCGACATTCCGCACGAGGTGGTGAATTACCGGCTGGACCTGGGAGCGGTTTCCTTTATACCGCGCGACGCACAATTGCAGTCGACGGAAATTTTGAAAGACGAGTTGACGCTGGTGGTGCCGCCCAAACATCCGCTGGCAAAGCGCAAGGAAGTGGACATTGAGGACCTTGGGAAAGAAGCGTTCATCGCGCACATCGTGGAATCGCCGTTCCGCCGGAAAGTGATTGAACTGTTTGCGCGGCATCGCACCGCGCTGGATATGCCCATGGAAATGCCGACGATTGAAAGCATAAAGCGTTTCGTGCAGATGGGGATGGGCGTGGCGATTGTGCCGCGGATGTGCGTAACGTGGGAACTGGAGCACGGCTGGCTGAAGGAAGTGCACATCAAGCAGTTGAGCATTCCCCGTCATCTTTATATTATTACGCGGCGCGGGGCGCGGCTGCCGCACACGGCGGCGGAGTTTATGCGTCTGCTTAAGAAAACTTGATCACTATTCGTCAAATCTATTCTTAGAATTATCAGAAGCAGGCGGGGCCACCTGAATGTGGCCGCCACGTGGTGCTCTGCCATGCGATATGAATCACTCGCACGGATTCGCATCCTCCCGTATCCTTGTAACTTGACGGGCGGGGCGGAGATGGCCCCAATTTACCTATGATCAGCGGACTGACCATACTGGCGATTGGTTTCTTTCTGGGGATGCGCCATGCCACAGACCCGGATCACGTGATCGCGGTTTCGACGATCATCAGCCGTGAGCCTTCGCTTGGCCGGGCGGGTTGGATCGGGGCGCTCTGGGGGTTCGGGCATACACTGACAATCCTGCTGGTCGGCGCAGCGATCATTCTTTTCAACGTGGCCATTCCGGTGCGCGTCGGCCTGACGATGGAATTTGCGGTTGGCCTGATGCTCATCCTGCTGGGAATCCTGAATCTCACCGGCGTGACGCGGTGGCTAAGTGAGAAATTCTCTCCCGCGCATCCGCGAGTCATCGGGAAGCATGTGCACATTCATGGGCACGGCTCGCATGTGCACTACCATTGGCATGAGCACCAGCCCGCCGCGGAGCATCATGGCCCAGCGCTGGCGGCGCCCGGCTGGCTTCGCGCCCCGTTCGCAAAACTGGGAATTTTTCATTCACTGCGGCCGCTGTTGATTGGCATCGTCCACGGCCTTGCGGGTTCGGCGGCGGTGGCGCTGCTGGTGCTGACCACGATTCATGACCCGCGCTGGGGTGTTTTCTACCTGCTGATTTTTGGCGTCGGAACGATTGCGGGGATGATGCTGATTACGGTGGCCCTGGCGCTGCCGTTTTCCTACGCGGGGACGCGCTTTGCGTGGGTGAACCGCGGGCTGGTCACCGCGTCGGGATTGCTGAGCCTTTGTTTTGGATTGTTTGTTTCCTACCAGATTGGTTTTGTGGACGGGTTGTTCACCACCCATCCTAATTGGACCCCGCGGTAACGCAGGTTGTAGCTCAGGCCTTCAGGCCTGAGGGTTTTCCATGTCACACCACGATTCTGTCAACGTAATGAAAACCCTCACCCCTGAAGGGGTGAGCTACAGAGCTCATCAGGCTTTCTTGGCGGCGGCGTCTTCAACCGTTTTGTAGATGGGGAGCAGGTTTTGCAGGCCGGCCACGGTTACGACGGCCACGGCTTGGGGTTGCAGCGCGGCAAGGCCGAACTCTTTGCTCTGGTTGCGGCGGCTGACGAAGAGCGAAACCAGCGCGCCGACACCGGCGGAATCGAGAAAGGTTACCCCATTGAGATCGAGGATGACGCGCTGCGCGGCTTCCGCGCGAAGTTTGGGCAGGAATTCGTTGACGGTCTCAATGCTCAATTTCCCGCTGGCAGTATAAATCGTGAGCGCTTCCGTGCTGCTGGGGAGTTTTTCGACGTCGAGTCTAAATGGCGGCATAAGCGTTTGAATCTATCCGAAATTTGGCTGGTCCCGCATTAACATTCATTCACAGACATTACCCCCACCTTTTCTTTTTGAAAAGAGATTCCTTGGCCTGCGCGGCACGTAGCGAGCCATCCGCTGGCGCAGCAGAAGAATCGGGCCTGAGGCGGGCTTGCGGGGGCCAAATGGGTATAAAATCAGGCGCGTCTGCGATTTCAAAGCCAGACACAGTGTCGGATAGTTTGCGTGCACCCATGAACAAAAGAACGTTTCTAAAGATTTGCTCGGCGGCGACCACGAGCCCATTTTTGTCGAAGATGGCGGCCTGGGCGTCGGGGGAGAAACTCCATAATTGGGCGGGCAACGTGGAATATGGCACCGACCGGGTGTATTCGGCCGGCTCGGTGGAAGAAGTGCAGGAGTTTGTGCGCAAGCAAAACAAGCTGAAGGTGCTGGGCACGCGCCACTGCTTCAACCACATTGCCGACAGCCACGATCAGTTCCTTTCCATGAAGGCAATGGACAAGGTGGTGAACCTTGACACAGAGGCGCGAACCGTCACCATCGAGTCCGGAATGAGCTACGGAAAGTTGTGTCCGATTCTGGAGAGCAAAGGCTGGGCGCTGCCCAATCTGGCTTCGTTGCCGCACATTTCCGTCGCGGGTGCCTGCACGACGGCCACGCACGGCTCCGGCATGAAGAACGGCAACCTGTCCACCGCGGTTTCGGGGCTGGAGATCGTCAACGCAGCGGGCGACGTAGTGAAGCTTTCGCGCCAGAAAGACCGCGAGACGTTTCTGGGAGCCGTGGTCGGCCTCGGCGCCTTGGGGGCGGTGACCAAAGTGACGCTGGACCTGCAGCCCAGCTACCAGATGCAGCAATACGTTTACGAAAATCTTCCGCTCAGCGAATTGAAGGAACACTTTGACGCGATCGAGTCGGCGGCGTACAGCGTGAGCCTCTTCACCGACTGGCAGAACAAACGCATCAATGAAGTGTGGCTGAAGCACCGCATGGAAAACGGTAAATCGTTCGACGCGCCGGCGGAATTTTACGGAGCGAAACGCGCCACGAAAAATATGCATCCGATTGCGGAGCTTTCCGCCGAAAATTGCACCGAGCAGATGGGCGTGCCGGGCCCGTGGTACGACCGTCTGCCGCATTTTAAGATGGGGTTCACGCCAAGCGCCGGGCAGGAACTGCAGTCGGAATATTTTGTGCCGCACAAAAATGCCGTCGACGCGATTCTGGCGGTGGAGAAACTGCACGAGAAGGTGGGCCCGCATCTTTTCATCACGGAAATCCGCACGATTGCCGCGGACCATTTCTGGATGAGCCCCTGCCACAACCAGGACTCGGTGACGATTCATTTCACACTGAAGCCGGACTGGCCCGCGGTCAGGCAATTGCTCCCAGTGATTGAGCGGGAACTCGCTCCGTTCGGGGCGCGCCCGCATTGGGGGAAGCTGTTCACGATGGAGCCGGCGAAGTTGGACTCCCTGTATGAAAAGCTGCCGGAGTTTTTGGCTCTGGCCAAGAAGTACGATCCGCAGGGCAAGTTCCGCAATGAGTTCTTGAATGCGAATGTGTTCGGCACGGCTTCGTAAGTAGCGACAATTCAAGGCAGTTCAAAGAAGCAGGAAAATGAGTGCGGGGGCCGTTCCATTTTGGAACAGCTTGCAGGGCAGACCCATGGTGAACTGTTCCATAATGGGATATAGCCACACTGTTATTTACTATCCTTTTTATACACTTTTGGTTGACGCTCCATTCGCACCAAGCTAGTCTCCCTGCAGGTTTCCCTCTTATCTCGTTTACAAGCTGAAACGCCCATTCAGCACAAGGAAGTTTCGAATGGTCCCACGCCCTTCCGGCGGTAGTCGCCGTCGTTTTGTTGCGTTTTGCTTTGTAGCCATGCTCAGTTCCCTCTCGGGAATTTTCTGCGCGTCCGCACAGACACCGCAGCCCCGGTTGTTTGTGGAGACGATCGCGAACAACAAACCCACCGGCACCGTGACATTTTTGCGCGACGACTCAAGCGGCGCGTTAACACAGTTGGCAAATTCGCAGACCACATTCACGAATCCGTGCGGTCCTTCCACGATCGATCCGAAGGGACGTTTCCTCTACGGATATTGCGCGGACGGGCTTTCGATGTACACGCTGGACGCGAGCACGGGCGCAGTCAGCGAAGTCGCGACGTCTCCCTACCAGGCCTCGACAGGACAGTTCGGCGTGCTGGTGATCGCGGAAAGTTCCGGGCAATTCGTATACCTGTTGAAGTCGGACCTGCTGGCGGCTCCGGCCACGAGCACGCTGACCCTGGATACATTTCACATAGACGCGACCGCGCCGGCGCTGGTGCCCGTAACCAGCCAGTTGCTGCCCGTGCAAGGCGTGTGGGTGGATGGCGGCGCCGTGGGAGATCCGAGCGGGCATGGCATCGCAATTCTCATCAACCAGTTCCCTAACCCGCCCGCACAGTTTCCGAACGCGCTGCTCTATCTGATCACCTTCGATCCGGTGACTGGCGTGGCCACGTTGGACCCGACGGGCGGAACGGTGATTGGCAGCCGCGGCCTGGGGATTCGAATCAGCGCGCGAGGAAATTTCCTGGCGCTCGGATACGGCTCGGGCCAGGCGTCGCTTTCCATTTACCAGATCAATTCCACCAATTTCGCCCTGACGTCATTGGGAACCGAAAACCTGGGGGCTGAACAGAGTCCGAACGGCACCGATCAAATGTATCCGAGTTCGATTTTTTTCGATCCCACGGGACAGGTGACGTATGTGCAGGTGCCGCTGGCGGGCGCATCGAATTGCGTCGAGTGTTTCGAACTGCTGGATACCAGTACATTTCTTGTGCTACCGTCGTCGCCAATGGGCGTCAACAACGCGAATTTTCTTAGTGGGCTGCAGAATCCGCAAGCTCCCTTCACGTATGGCGCGAGTTCGGCTAACGGCGTTTTCGGAATCAATGTGTACGAGGTGGATCCCGGAACCGGACTGCCGACCCAGCCGGCTGCGATCAGCCAGCCTTTCTTCCAGCAGTCCACCCAGATTTTGCCGGTGGTCGCGTCCCTCGGGCCCTCGGGCGGGCAAAATTCGGTGGGACCTGTGCTGACACCGAGCGCATTGAGCCTAACTTTTGCGGACACCGTTACTGGACAAAAGAGCGTGTCGCAATCGATTACGCTGACCAGCAGCGGCGATCAGTCGGTAAGTTTTCAATCCATTTCTATCACCGGGGCAAACGTGGGGGATTTTCAGGAAAGCGACAACTGCGTTTCGACGGTCGTGCTGCAGCCAAGCCATTCCTGTTCCATCTTTGTGGTTTACGCACCGACGAGTGTCGGCTCGAGCTTGGCGACGCTGAATGTGATGGATAGCGCGGTGGGCAATCCGCAGCAGTACGGGTTGAGCGGAACAGGCGTTGCGCCGCCAACGCCGGCGCCCGCGGTTACCCTGAATCCAGCCGGCACATTTAATCTCGCGGGGACTACGACGCAGGGTACCACCGCCCCGCCTCAAAATCTGACCGTTTCGAATTCCGGAACAGGGCCACTGCATGTGACCGCGATTAGCGTGAGCGGTTTGAACGCCGGCGATTTTTCCGTGGCGGGGTCGAACTGCCTGGGAACAGCAGTGGCGGCGGGCGCGAGCTGCAGCATCCCGGTGACGTTTGCGCCGCTGGCGGCGGGGATTCGCACGACGACGCTGACGATCACCGATGACGCGGCGAATTCGCCGCAACTCGTGACGATCAACGGCACGGCAGTCACCGCGGTGACGATTGTCGCCGCCGCCGGGGCCACGCTGAGCGCTTCCGTGAGCGCCGGCCAGACCGCACAGTTCAACCTGCAAGCCATGCCGGGCGCGGGATTCAGCGGCTCACTATCGTTTACGTGTTCGGGAACTCCAACGGCAGCGAACTGCAGCGCGCCGAGTGTGACGTTGACGGGTGGAGCCCCCGCAAATTTCACGGTGACGGTGACGACCAGCGGCAGCGCGGGGGTTGCGCCAACGGCTCGCCGTACGATCCGTTCGAGGCCGTCTGACTATTCGACGGCGGCGATGTTGCTGCTGATGTTGCTGGCTTTTTGGTTTTGCTTACGGCAGCGCGAGCGAGGAAAAGTTTCCCGGGCAGTGCTCGATTGGAAAAGAATACTCGCGCTCGCGTGCCTTGCCCTGGCTGTGAACGGTTGCGGTGGCGGCGGCAGCAGCGGAAATTCGGTTCAGCAACAACAGCCACCGCCGCCCGTAACCACACCCGCCGGGACGTACACGATAACAGTTACGCCGTCCGCTACGCCCGCGGGTTCAACGAAAAGTTTCCCGCTCTCGCCGATTTCACTCACGCTGGTCGTGAAATAAGCCGCGAACTTTCAGCCGCCGGGCAATCACTTGCTGTAACTGATGCGGTAAATCACGTTGGCGCCGTCGTCGCTGACGAGCAATGCGCCGTCGGAGGCGACGGTGACTCCGACGGGGCGGCCGTTCACGTCTCGCCCGCCCGGATTGGGCACGAAACCCTTGAGGAACGGCACGGGATCCGCCGCGGCTTTTCCATCCTTAAATCCGACGAAGACCACCTGATAACCAGCCCGTGAAGCGCGATTCCAGGAACCGTGTTCGGCGACGAAAGCGCCGCCGCGATAGGATTCCGGAAATTGTTTGCCGGTGTAAAACGCGAACTGCAGGGGCGCGACGTGAGCGCCAAGCAGGACATCGGGAATGATGGCCTTGGTGACGAGGTCTGGCCTCTGCGGCTGGACGCGGGGATCGACGTTGTCGCCAATATAGCTGTAGGGCCAGCCATAGAAACCGCCGTCTTTCACGGAGGTGAGAAAGTCCGGCGGAAGATCGTCGCCGAGTTCATCGCGCTCGTTGACCGCGGCCCAGACCGCGCCGGTGACTGGCTCGACGGCAAGGCCGACGCTGTTGCGCAAGCCCGAAGCGAAGATGCGCGCATTTTTTCCGTCGGGATCGCAGACCAGAATAGCGGCGCGGCGCTGGTCTTTCTCAATATCCAAATTGCTCGAAGAGCCGACGCTGATATAGAGATGCTGGCCGTCATTGCTGAAAGCGAGTGTACGCGTGGAGTGGCCGCCGTATGGCGGGAGATCGAGGATGTGCTCGGCCTCTCCGATGCGCTTGGAGGTCTGCTTGTCATAGCGGAAGCGGACGACTTCGCCGGTGTTGCCCACGTAAACGTAGTCGTCGTGAAAGGCGATGCCAAAGGGGCGTTTGAGATCTCCGGCAAAAACGTCGCGCTGCGCTGCGCCGCCGGTGTGCTGTGGGTCGCGGAGAACGATTATTTCACCGGCACCGGTGTCGGCTGCGAAGATGTCGCCATTCGGCGCGGTGGCGAGAAAGCGCACGTACTTGAACTCGCGCGCGAAGACATTCACATGGAATCCGGGCGGAACCGTTGGAAGAAACCCGTCTGGCAGCTTTACGCGTGAAGGGCCGTTGCCTGCGGACTTTGTGGCGAAGGGTGCGGGAAGTTGCGGCTTCTTTCCGTAGGTGACCTGGGCCGAAGCGGGCGGCAGGAAAAGTGATGCTGTGACAAGAACGAACGAGAGCGCGGCGCGGAGCGGCATGCGTGTTCTCCAGGAATAGGAATTTGCGAACTCAGCGAGCCGGACCCGGCTGCCCCGAGTAACCCAACGCGCTGAAACAACACAGATTGCCTGCGGGCGAGGCAAGTACCGCCCGAGCTTTTCGAGAGCATAGGTGAAGGCGTTGGACTCAATGGCATTCATGGGCGAGCCGTGGCCAACGAATAGGACCGGCATTTTTGCACGAGGTGTGTGGTTGGACATGGCCATGAAACCGGTGATTCCCGCCGGAATTTAGAGTATAAGATGCAGTGTAACTTCCCCTGGGGCGTCCCACTCTAACCAAGTGGATGCCAGGCACGCGGCCCCGTCCCCGAAATAAAGTGTTGCCGAGAAGCGTAAATCCATTGGGCGGCATCCAACAAGGAATATTGCCGTGGAAGCGGCTTGCCGGGTAAAACGGCAGAGCCTGCCGGGAGCATGATGATGCAGAGCTGGATTCGGTTTATATCCTTCGGAATCATCGCAGCCGTATTGGTAATGTTTGCTGCATTCAATTCGCGAGCCAAAGCGCCCCGCGCGAACACTACCTTCCCGAAGCCGGCGTTGGATCAACCGGTGGCGGCGACAAAAGGCAAGGAAGTAGCCGTAATTTCGGGAGGCTGCTTCTGGGGCATTCAGGCCGTCTATGAGCACACCAAGGGCGTGATTTCCGCGACCTCGGGCTACACAGGCGGAACGGCGGAATCAGCGCAATACGAGACGGTGAGCAGCGGCAAGACCGGCCACGCGGAAAGCGTGAAAATAGTGTTTGACCCTTCGGAGATTACCTACGGCCAGGTCTTGATGATTTTCTTTTCCGTGGCGCACAATCCGACGGAGCTGAACAAGCAGGGGCCGGACTGGGGAACGCAATACCGTTCCTCCATATTTTATGGCAGCCCGGAACAGAAGAAAATCGCCGAAGCCTACATCACTCAACTGAATGCGGCGAAAATTTATTCCAGCAAGATCATGACCCAGGTGGTGCCGCTGAACGGTTTTTATCCCGCTGAAGGCTATCACCAGGACTACCTGAAGCACCACACGGATAATCCGTACATCGTAATCAACGACCTGCCGAAAATTCAAAACCTGAAAAAGCAGTTCCCCGAACTTTACCGCGAATACTAATTTGCGCGGGCAACCCGTTTACTTTGCTGCGGGGCGCTCTGTGATGGGCTTGCCCTGCGCGCCTGGCAATGTCGATTTGTGCGTGCTTGCGGGCAAATCGCGAAGCAATTCATCGAGGCCGGGATAAGCGTAGATGGTTGGCGCGTGCTGCTGCATCAGGCCGCCAGTGTCCGCTGTTGGTCCGTAATTGCTGTGCAGATCGCGGGCCAGCATGCGCAGCATGGCCATCTGCTGGCCGCGGTGGTGCGCTGTGTGCGCGATGCGGCGGGTCATAACCCATGCGACGGAGCGCTTCACGCCAAAAAAAGTGGTCTCGCTTTCCCACCACGATTCGTCCCGCGATTGCATTACGGCGAGGCGCTTCGCGCTGTCTTCCGCATAGCGCCGGATAAACTCGACGCGCGTTTCCTGCGCGGGCAGCGGCGGCGCGGAAACGTCGACGGCGAGCATGGTGCGAAGCCAGAAATCTTCGCTGACGCATTGATGGACCATCTGCTCGTGAACGCTGCGGCCGCGGGAATCACTTGGATTCGGGCGAACCTCCAGATCCGTGTCGCGGAACTCACTCCAAACGCTGAGAACCTTGACGCGTTCCGTGGCATATGTTTCCAGCAGAAAGTCATAGCGCACCTAGCACCTCCGAAAGTTGCACCGCCGATTGGATGCTCGAGAACCACGGGCAGGCCAGAATGTTACTCCATTTTTAATTTTGGATTTCCTTCTTGACTTGCCCGCCACCGCGGAGTATTCAGGAATTCCGCGCGCAGAGTGAACTGTGAAGTTCCCTCCCGTTGCTTCAACCTCCCTGCGCGCCCAACCCGAAAAATCTAAAGGAGGCATTATGTGCGCTGTTAAAGCAATTCCTGAAGGATTTCATTCCATTACTCCGGCAATCGTTTGCAAGGGTGCGGCCCGCGCGATCGAATATTACAAGGAGGTATTCCACGCCAAGGAGAAGGTTCGCATGCCGGGGCCCGGCGGCCTGATCATGCACGCCGAGCTTCAGATTGGCGATTCAAACCTGATGCTCAGCGACGAGTTTCCCGGAATGAGCAGCGCGCCTCCGGCGGACGCTCCGAACTCCAGCAATCTGTTCCTGTACACGGAAGACGTGGACACGGTCTTCAATCGAGCAGTGAAAGCCGGAGCTAAGATCGAAATGCCGCTGGAAAACCAATTCTGGGGCGACCGCTACGGGAAGATTCGCGATCCCTTTGGCCACCGTTGGGGGCTTGCCCAGCACATGGAGGATGTGGCGCCGGAGGAGATGAAGAAGCGCTCCGAGGCGTTCACTTCCAAAATGAGCAAGGCGGCCGGCAAGTAGGTGTAGTAATTTGAGGAGTGGAGGCCGGGTGAGCTGGTCATCTGGCCTCCCAACTCCAGTGGGAGTCACAACCGAGTTTTAGTACCGAGTTCCTAGTGCCTCTAGTACCTCTAACTGCAATATTATGATTACCTTAGCGGAAAAGTCATCCTCTTGCGTCCTTCAATGGGCAACTTTTTTCACGTCCTTCGAAATTCCTTCACCAAGAGCAATCTAACCCCTTTATTTTGAATACGCCTCATCTTGACCGTTCTGGCAGCCGGCTTGCACTCATCCTTATCGCAGGGCCCGCAGCCTTGCTTAAACCATGGGAGACTCGGATGAAATTTGCCAGGCTGCTTGGGCTATTACTGGTTGGAATGTTCCTGGTGCCGTTCGCATACGCGGATGGGCCGGTGCAAATGGTTTTTCAGAACGTGAACGGCGCGAACGACGGCCAGTATTACGTCAGCCCCTACTATGCGACGATGAACGGCCAGCCTGTCGCGCTTTTCTGTGACGACATCATCAACGAAGTAACTTTTGGGCAGCAGTGGTGGGCGAACGTCACCAATCTCGGCACGGCCGTCAACACCACCAATTTTTCTCAGACCCGCTACGGCAGCGTTGCCGGCTCGGCGGTACTGAGCAATCCGGCGCTGGCGTACGAAGAAGCGGCGTGGTTGACGACGCAGTTTGCGTCCAATCCCGGCGATCTGGTGAACCTGCAATACGCGCTGTGGGACATCATGAATCCCGGCGCGCGCGGAAACGGCAACTCGGACGTGCAGTACTGGCTAACGATGGCCGGAAAATATTACGGCACGATCGATCCGAGCCATTTCGAAATCGTCACGAATTGCGGGCCATTGACGCTGACCGGCCAGGTGCAGGAGTTCATTGTGCAGACCCCGGAGCCGGGCACGCTGGTGTTGCTGATTTGCGGGATGCTGGCGCTGTGCGTGCGGTTGATGCGGCGCGGGCAATTAACGACGTAATTTCGGTCACAAATTTTCTTGGAACACCCTCGGCTCTGGCCGGGGGCGTTTTTTCTTGGTTCGAGCTGTAGCTCAGGCCTTTAGGCCGAGGGTTTCCCTTCCCACGGCACAATTCTCCCAGCGCTGCGAAAACCCTCACCCCTGAAGGGGTGAGCTACAGCTATCCGCGCACACCTGGTTCCAGCGGCCAGAGCCAGGCAGCCCCGCGGACACCGCTGGCGTCTCCGTGTTTGGCTACGACGACGGGAGTATCCGCTTCGCGGCCGAACACATATTCCTTTAAGCGGGACGGGACATTGCGATAGAGACGCGGCACCTGGGAAACGCCGCCGCCCAGGACGATGATGTCGGGATCCAGAATATTAATCATTTGCGCAAGGCTCCGCGTCATCCGGTCTTCGTAGCGTTCGAGGCACGCGAGCGCCGCGGCCTCCCCGGCTTCGGAACGCGCGACGATTTCTTTGCCAAGTAACTTTGTTTTTGTGGCCCGCTCGTAGTCGGCTTCGAGGCCGGTGCCCGAAATCCACATTTCCACGCAGCCTTTGTAGCCGCAGTAGCAAGCCGGCCCGGGGTACTCGTCGGGTTTCATCCAGGGCAGCGTGGTGTGGCCCCATTCGCCGGCAACACCGTTGTGTCCATTTTGAACGCGGCCGTCGACGGCGATTCCCCCGCCGCAGCCCGTGCCGAGAATCACGGCGAAGACGATGTGATGGCCGGCGCCGGAACCGTCGGTGGCTTCGGAAACCGCCAGGCAATTGGCGTCATTCGCGCAGCGCACTTCACGGCCCAGCGCAGTGCTCAAGTCCTTATCGAACGGCTTGCCATTCATCCAGGTGGAGTTGGCATTTTTGACGTTGTGCGTGATGCCGGAGATGGTGCCGGGAATGCCGACGCCAACCGTGGCGCTGCGCTGCAATTCCGTTTCGATTTTGAGCGCGCCGTCGCGCACGGCTTTCACGGTGGCATCGTAATCGCCGCGCGGAGTTGGCACACGGAAACGTTGAAGCTCTCGTCCATCGGCTTCGAGCGCGACGAATTCAATCTTCGTTCCGCCGAGATCCACTCCGATCCTTAATTTTTTCCCTGAAACTTCAGACGAGGCGCCGCTCATGAGGTTTTTCCTCTTGCATCGTTAACCGTTGAATTTTTCTGAAGCAGGCAAACACCGGCCCACGGCCGATTCGCTTTCCAACTGCGCACATCGGAAATTCTTGCAATTAGTCGCAGGAGGAGAGGCGGCCTTTTGAAGCGGGCGGCGGTGTGCAGCATGCCTTCGATCTGGACAGGCATCCAGCCATGCGAGCGAAAGAAATCCGGCCCTTCGGCGGGGCCGAATTTGAAAGACGCGCCCACTTTTTCAAGCGCTTTGCCGGTGCGGCGCTGCATCATGGCCAGCAAGCGCGGCGAGTGCATATCCAGAATCCAGCGTTGGAGAGAGGCGACGCCGGATAGATCCTCCCCAAATTGAGCGACCTCTTCCGTGGAGAGGTAGATCAACAGCCCCTCAGTAAGCACGATGCCGCGCTTGCCGCGATTTGCAATCCCGCCGAGAAAGCGCCGCCGCTCGTTGATGTCGGCAAGATTCACGGCGATGCGCTCCAGTTGGCAAGTCGGTTTGTCATTGGCTAGCAGCTCTGTCTTGTACGAAAGCATGTCCGGCAGGTCGGCTTCTATCCACTGGAGCGTCGCAGGAAGCTGCATGCGATAGGGCCGCGCATCCAGGCCCGCGGCGCAATTCACAACCAGGTCTGCGCCATCCCCAATTTCCTTTTGCAGCATCTGGTCGAACAAATAGGTGCGCGCCACCCAGGCCCAGGCATGACTCAGACCCTGCGGCAGAGTGCGCGCCATTTCGCCGCCGCGCCGCGCTCCGAGCTTCTCCGCGTAGGGATCCCGGAAGAGCGCATCGGCGCGCCGCGATTCCTCGGCGCGAAAATGAGCCGCCCACAAGGCCGTATCGGAAACGTTGCGGACCTGCGCGGGTGCATTGTTCATCAGCCGATGACCTCCGGCGGACAGAGTAGCAGATAACGACTGGCGCATGGAATTCGTAAGAGAGAAAAACCCTGCAGGAGAGTGTTGCCAACTCCTGCAGGGTTAGCGGGCGGAATTCTTGACTACTAGAAGTGGAAGCCGAGCTCGACGGTTTCCGAGCGCGGAGTCACATAGTGCGTACCGCTGAAGGTGGACAGGAAATTGTAAACAGCTGTTTTGTTGGCCAGGTTGATGACGGTAAATCGCAGACTCCATTTGTAGCGATCACCGTGGAAGAGATTGTCGTGGCCAACCGCAAGATCAAACAGATTTCGCGACTGCACGCGTGGGGGATTCTTGTCGTCGTTTTCGGTTCCTGCCGCCGGTATCTGTAAGAATTTGGAGCCGTATTGGGAGGCCGGACAAACGTTGGGCATAACCACTCCACCTTGCACCGAACTGATCGGAGTTGTCGGCGTTGCAAAGACATTTCCGCAGAATAGCCCCGCCTGGAACTGTTGGTCGGGAGTCAGCCCGGACACGTCCACGTTCGGATTGATCCCATCTCCAAAGGGAACGGCGCCCGCGACCAGGCCGCTGTCGTAGCGCCAGTTGAAGCCCACCCAAGGTCCCCGCAGCCAGGGTTGATATTGCAGGTGTGTGGTCTGGTTGAACTTTTCGTCGTGATCGATGCGGAAAACGGTGTTCGGTCCGCCGCCCGGCGTTACGCCGATGCCGCTGACCTGTGGCGTGAAGAATCGTGCCGCGACGCTGGACATCACCACGAGCGCGCTGAAACCGTGGAAATTCGGGACGCTGGCACGAATGGCGTAGCCCGGGATGTTGGAATTGTGCCACTCCACGGGAAAGAAGATCGGCGTGGCTCCAAAGATGCTGAAGTCGAAGCCATAGTGGGTGTACTTCCAGATGTAGTCGCCATCAATGACGAGATACTTGCCGAAGGCCTGCTGGAGGCCGGCATGAAATTCGTTGCGCCATCCCGGTGTAAGCGGGACCGTCAAGCAGGATCCCGTCGTGCTGGTGATGACGCCGTTGACGACCGGGTCATTGCACCCCACGCTGGAAAGCACCAGGTTCTCGTTAAACGGTGTCTCCATCGTTCGCGCATACGAAAGCCGCAGGACGGTGCTGGACGGTTTGATGTTGTAAGCGACGCCGAGCCGCGGCTCGAACTCGCCACGTCCGGTTAATCCGTTGTACTTGTCGCCACGAATTCCCAGATTGAAGGCCCAATTCCCTTTCGTGATGGAGTCTTGAACGTAAAGGGAAAGCTCCTTGACGTCCGTGTGTCCGCGGAAGAGATAGGTCGAGCTCGTTGTGAGACCCGCCGGGCAGCCGTCGGATGCCGGAAGTGTTGCGGTCCGGGTCAAGTCATAACAACCAAGCAAAGGATTAAATACCGGAACGGTTGCAAGCGGATTCGTGCCGTTATTTGGCTGAAGGCCCGCTCCAGCGCACGCCGCCGGATCGGTTAGTCCTGGACTGGTAAACGGGCTGCCGTCCGGGTTCAGGCAAACAGCATTGAACGTGGGATCGACAATTCCCAGCCTGTCTTTCTCCGTCAAGAAGGTCTGCTCATAAACAATGCCCGCTTTGATGTTGTGAATGCCCTTCACATGGGAAATGTCGGAGCGTACTCCGGTATTCGTGAGCCGGCGATCCTGGGCAATCGATTGCTGCTGCAGCCCAGGCGTCAAATCGGCAAAAGGGTTGCGGCTGGGATAGTAGTTGTATTGGTCTTGCCGGACGAAGCCGCCAAAATTGAGCACTGTGTTGGAACTGATCAGGCGAGTCCACACGGGCGCAATGTTGAAGGTCCTGATCTGTGAACGCTGATCCTGCGGGCCAACCGGCTGGCCATCGGGTCCCAAGCCGGCACTGTCTACGGTCAAACCATTCCATCCGGTAGCCAATTGAGCGTCGTAGGAGTTCGGATTTTGAAACCACGACCGTGTGAAGGCCAAGTTTAAATGAAGGGTATCCTTCTGGGAAAACTGGTAATCGACACGATCGAAGACGTTTTCCTGATTCCCTTTGTCATGGAAGGTGACCTGTTCGGGAGGATCGAGAAAACGACCCGAGTTGAGGCCGCTGACGGCAATGAAGTTGCCCCACTTGTCGCCACCGTAGGCCATATCAAAGGAAAGGTTGGAGCTGCCGAAACTTCCATAGGAAGCGACCACGCTCCCCACGGGCTTATTTACACCCAGTCCGGAGCGCGTGGTCACCTTGATGACCAGGCTCGTCTTGTCTCCAAATTCCGCGGGCGGAGCGCCTGAGATGACTTCAAGAGACTGAATGGAATCCGCGGGAATCTGGTTCGAAAAAACTTTGCTTTGCTGATCGGTGATCGGCTGGCCATCGACGGAAAACGAGTTCGATGCATGATCGCCGAGGCCGTGGAATAACCCGTTGGAATCCGCGGCAACGCCCGGAGTTGTCAGCGTGACCAACGAACTGACGGAAGACGAGGCGCTTTCCAGGGGCATCTTCTGGAACAGATCGCGGTCCACGTCCGTGTGAAACGTTGGATCGTTCTCGATCAAATCGCCACCGTTTTCGGTTACGTTGACGGTAGTCGCTGCGCTTCCAATTTTCAACGCAATTTCTACGTGGACCGGGACACCCGAACGCACTTCCGCATCCTGCGAAGAGCCGGCAAACTTTTCCGCGCTCACCGTCATGTGGTAGGGGTTGAACGGCACGTTCGTGAAATGGAACGAACCGTTGGCGTCGGTGGTTGTGACACGCGTATAACCGCTGACTGGATTGGCGATCTGCACTGTCGCGCCAGGGACTACAGCGCCAGACGGATCCTTGACGACGCCTTCGATCGAACCGGAATTGCCTACTTGGGCGTTGGCAATGCCTATCAATAATGCCAACTGGGTAACGAGAATAAGACAACTTCGAAAGACAATCCTCATAATTTCTCCTGGCCGCTTCGGGCGATGTTGTGGGTGTAGGGGTAAAGCCGCCGGAATAACGGCGGTGGCGAGAACCCGTGGGGTCTCGCTTCGAAGGCTTACCAGTGCTGGGAATTAAGCGATCAGCGAGGGAGGCGCGCGAGACGGAGAATCCGCGGAAAACGAATCGGTGAAGTGAAGGCTGCGAGGAGCAAGAATTTCACCGAAAATCAGGAGAACCGGGTTCAGCAGTACAGCGGAAACCGCGGGAGCTACACCAATGTGGGCTATCTGGCAAATGCGGCAGGCGGCTTCATCGTGCCCGTCGGCGTGGGAGTGTGGTGCAACTTGTAGGAGGAAGAAAAACGAAAGCAGCGCCAGCGAAACGATGACGGACGTGGCCAGCCGGCGATTTGGCCGGGGCCCTGCTAGCTGCCTTGTGTTTCCTGCTGACAAACACTAACCCCCGTAAGTAAGCTGCAATCAGCGGAGAAGGTACCACCCCATTGTTATCTAGAAGTAGTTACTGCGCAAGAACGGAATCGGGCCCGTGTCCCAGGAATATAGACGCTGCGGGCGGCAAAAAGGATGGATTTTTAATAGGAATTTATTGGGTAAAAGCGTCGGGATTGGCGGCCAAAAGTGCCGTCAAACTGGCGGCAATCTGGGCGCAGATTTTGCGGACATCTTCTTCGGTCGGATTCTTGTCGAGTTCGTACTTCGCCATGGGGATGTAGGTGTTGAGCATGATGATGGGCCCATATTGGCTGCTCGCCGGCTGCTCCGAGGCCAGTTGGTAAAGCGGCTGGTCGGGCCGAGCCAGATTGAAAATACCTACGTAGACAAAAAATCGGGAGTTGGTGGAAGTGCCTCCCCATAGTGAGCGGCGGATGCGATTCTTCGCGTCCGTTTCTGCAAAGACGCCCCGGATCAGCGCTCCGCTGGAAGGATTTTGGCCGCTTGCACGGGCGGCGTTGTAGCCCTTTTTCTGAAGGATCTGCAGCAGTGTCGCGGCAAAAAAATCCGTCAGGCGGCGCGCTTGAACAGACGGCAAATCGGTGTCTCCGGCCACAAGGGCCAGTGGACGCTTTTGTTTGCTCGGCGCAGCCGCAGGAGTGGCCATGGGGGTGGCGGGAGGAGTAGCAATTGCGGTGGCGGGTGGTGTGGAAAGCGGAGTGGCGGCGGGAGTGGAAATTGGAGTCGCGGGAGGCGTGGCAATCGGGGTGGCACTGGGAGTGGCAATCGCACTGGCGGGCGGAGTGGAGAGCGGAGCGGCAGCGGGAGTAGAAATTGGATTCGTGAAGGGCGTGGCAGTCGCAGGAGGAGTGGAGATTGGAGCCGCGGGTGGAGCGCCAGCGGCGGGCACGGAGAATAACTCAAAATCGGTAAGGAGAATCGGAATCGATGGCACGGGCGATTCCGCGGCCTGCGGTTGCGCCAAGCTTGGGGAAATTCCGAAAGCTGAGGACAGGCCAATAATGAGGAAGATTCGAATGGCCCAGAGGAATTTTCCGTGCCGCGCGGGTGAAAAAAACATGAGAGGCTCCCTCGGACAGGTCCGTCTCCAGCATACGCGATGCCCTGGGAGATAAAGAATGAAATCTTACTGCATTCCGTTGATTCTGCTGGGTGGCTGGCGGGTGAGCATGACGACGCCAGAAAAGAAAACGCCCGGTCGGAGCTAAACCTGACTGGGCGTTTTTTGAAAACTGATGATGGTGGATCGTTACTTGTGGTTGTGATTCGCGGCTTCCGCGGCCAGTTTGAGTTCGTTGTTAACCTTGTCGAGAAGTTCCTTGGCCTTGGCCGCGTGGCCATCCATATCCCATTCGTTGGCTTCCTGCGCGGCGGTGATTTTTTCCCAGGCCTCGCGAGAAAGGCGCTGCGCCGCCGCAAGATTCGGATGCTTGTGGGCGCTGACGTTGTCTTTCGGCATTTGGGCCACGGCGACACCGCCGCAAATCATGGCCAGGGTAAGCACCCCACCGAGGGCAACTTTTGCTTTTGTCATATTTCCAGCTCTCCTTTTTCTTTCCAGTTGTAATATCCACCGCCAATCTCATAACCCGGAAGCGGTGGTGCAAGGTGTGTCTCTAGAGTGAAATGGCAAGGCGCGGAACACAACCGAATTGGCACGGATTGACGCCAAAGAGTCAAAGCTGGGAGCAGAGGAAGTACCGGGAAAATTCAGCGAGCCGAGGCGCTCAGCATCTCGTAACGCACGGGCAATTCGATCCCAAATTGTTCCAGCAAGCCCAGGCCATCCCAGATCACCGTGGATTCGATGATTTTCCCGTTGCGGATCTGATTGATGGTGATGCCGCTGAAGGAGACTTTCTTATTCGTCGGCGGCACGCCGAGGAATTCCCCGCAATGCGTTCCGGTGACGGTCCAATAGACGACCAGCTTGTCGCCTTCACTGATGGTCTCGTGCACATCGAACCGCAGGTCCGGCAGGCCCGTCAGAAAACGCTCCACTTGGCGGCGATACGCGGACGGGCCAACGGCTCCTCCAGCCACGGTGGGGTCGCCGAGCGCGTGGGTGTCGGCAATCACCAGGTCGATGAATTCCATCCGCCGCTCATTCCAGATGGAATGGTACAGGCGTCCGAATAACTCTTTGTGAGCTTGGGAGACGGACATTCTACCTTCCTCCCCCCGGGACACAGCTGTTCCGGTTTTCCACTAGCCGTTGCCGCGAGGAACGGGCGCGGTCGGGAGGTCGGCAACGATTGAGGGAGAGACTACTCCCAAACATGGCGTCTGGCAACAACTTGCAACCGCTTAGCCGAGCGCGCTCGTTACGATACTTGCCAGGCGCATACAGCAGAGGAAGGCTTCGCCAATGAAGGAAACCGTTCAAGAATAGATTCAGCGAATCCACCGGAAATTGCAGGGAAAGCCCGTCTGCAAGTGCAGAGCAGATCGCCGGCCACGACCTCATCTACTTCGAACAAGTCAAAGACCCTCTCGCTCGCAAATAGTGCCATCTCGGTGGTCAACACAGAACAAAACACATTAGCGCTCGAGGATATCCTTGTACACGTTAAGCGCCATCTTCTTGGGTTGCCGGTCCATGCTAAAGACCACGGACCGTGTGGTATTTCCGACGATGGGCACTTGGCCAATGCGGCGCATTCCTTCGCCAAAATCGGCATAAACCGGAACAAACATCGCAAAACCCTCGTCCACTTCGCTCTGTGTGATTTCCAGGTGGACCTTGACCCCTTTTCCGTCCCCAGGCTGAACATTGTATTTGAACTGGTAGCGGGGTACCTGCGTCCCGTAGACCCATTCATGGAAATACCAGTCGAGCTTCCCGTTGCCCTGGAGGTCCATCTGTTTCGTCATGTGTTTTTCAACGATGGCTTTGAAGGACTCCGTGGAAGCGGGCGTGTTCTGATGGCTACTGATGAAATCATGCATCATGTCCATGAACTTCTGATCCGGATTGCCACCGGTATGTTGGTCGTCGTGCATCATGGATTTCAGCATCAAGAGCACGTAGGCGCCCTTGGAATAAGTGACGCCCTGGTAGGCCTGGCGAGTCTTCGGTGAAACGAGCCGCAGTCCCAGCCAGAGCGGTCCCGCATCGTTCGAGGCAACTCCGTACGTATTTTTCTCCAGGATGCGCCGCTTCTGCCGGTCCCAATATTCTATATAGTCTTTCTGCCACTTCGGCCCGGTGGCCTCCTCCAGATATAGGCCCGCGGCGAAATCGGCAAATCCTTCCGAGAGCCACTGGTCATGATAGGAGGCCCAGCTTACGCTGTGGCCAAACCACTGGTGGGCGACTTCGTGCGGGGTCACTTCCTGAACAAAGCCGGTGAAGTTGGAATCAATGGTGCCGAACAACCGCCACCGCTGCGTCGAATCGATGTACGCGGAGATGGGCAGATACACCAGACTCGGCCACGATTGCCCAAAATTGAAATTCGGCTGTTCGGTGATGGCCACATTGTTGTAAGGCGCCTGGCCAAAATACAAAGTGCACAATTGCATCTGGGCGCGCGCCTGCCCCAACGCATAGTTTGTCATCGCATGGGGAGCCATCGAAGCCAGCGGACCGCTCCCCCGGGCGTATTGAGCCAGACTGTCCGGCAAATCCGTAAGGTAGTATCCGGAAATGTTGTAATGCGTGATGGGGTCGGCAATGTCCACCTTCTGGTATTTGCCATAATTGAAGCCTGCAACAGCGACCGGAACTGGCGTCACCCAGTGCGAGACGGCGAATCCAGACTCCTCCGATTGGCCCTCCAGTTTCCCGACGCTGATAACCACATTTGACTTGGGAACCTTGAAAGTCAGGTCGTAGAGCGCCTTTTCGCCGAAGCCGTTCAGGTTGGGATACCACGATTCTCTGGCGCCTACGTAGTAGCTGCCTCCGCCCGCGTTGTAGAGCACTTTGTCGCCACTGTATTCGACGATGATGGAATGCTCTTTGCCCATTGCCGGGGCTTCGTCGAGAATCGCGTAGAAAGAACCATCGTGCTTCTTGTCTTCCTGGATGAAGTGCAAGTCCTTGCCGTTTTCATCGATCACCCGAGCGACCCGCAGCGTGGAGAGTAGCCCGAACTTGAGCACGCGATCGCCGGGTATCCGTGGTTCAAACGTAATTTTTGCCTGGCTGGCAAAATGGGCGTTCTTCCCAATGACGGTCTCGATAACGTAGCGGTGCGTGGCAAAAAGCCGGCGGTCTTCCTGCGAGTTCGCCGTCCCTGCCTTCAGCTCGGAGTAAAGATGCTGCGAATACCAGATTCCGTCGTCCATTGCTTCGCCGTTGCAATTGATCAACGCGACCTCTTCCGGTGAATCCAACTGCGGGATGGCTCCGGTGCGCGCGCGAATGAAATAACGCAGGTCCTTATGCGGCGCGCCGGTCATGTAGGCGTTGATAAAACCGGGGTGATTGGGATTGTAGACGGCCGCAAGTACGTCGGCATCCACGTTGTCCATGGTGTCGCTCTGCAGAATCACGTCGGTAAAACCGTCCGGGACTTCGCGGCGATGGCGCACCTTGCTTTTCCACTTCTCAAATACTCCATCTGCGGCGCCCGGCGTCTCCACAGGATTGTTTTTGACCTTGGAAAACTGCGCGGCAAGGGTGCTGCTGAAGCGGAAGACGACTTCGGCGAATTCCTCTTCTGCGATTTCACTGCCAGATCGCCGGATCATCTCTTGGGTGTCCATGGGCATCACCGGCCTTAACGTGAAATGCCCCTGCCCGAGAAACACGGCGCCGGTCTCCATGCCATTCACCGGTGCCAGAAACGTGATCGTGCCGGATTTAAAGACGAAGGTGCCCACGTCGAGGGGCAAGGTGAAATTGTCGCAGCGGTAGGTGGCGCCCAGCTTGATCTCGCGAAGCTGGCGGTAGTAGGAATCGGAGTTGGCGTAGTCCGAGGTTTTTTCGTTGACCGTGACGGTGGTCTGCTGCTGGGCAATAGCGAGCGTCAAGGACAGGTCGGCAGTTCCCCGAAGCTCCGCGGAAGTGTCCAACGGCTGGAAACCCTCTTTGCCGACGTGTACGGAGTACTTTCCGGGCTTTAAGTCGCGTGCGACGAACTTTCCGGCTTCGTCCGAGGTCAGGATGACTGGATGCGGAAGTCCCTCGCCGGTGATTTCAATTCGCGCACCCGCAACGGTCAACCCGGCGGGATCCTTGACCGTGCCGGAAAGGGTGTCGGCACGCAGGCTCGCGCCCCACCCAAGACAAAGCAGGAATAAAGCCGCAAGGCACCGGAATCGACTCAAATGCACGGGTCTTCTTCCGCAGTGATGTGTATCAAGCGGATTGCGCGCGAAAAGCGGTTCTGGAGCCCGGTACACGGTCCCTCTTCGGCATTTGCCTGGCGCCACACGGAGCGCACTGGCCTTCGCAACCAGCGAAGAAAGAGTTGCAACGCCGGCTATGCAGCTAACTTGGCCGGCATAACCATATACCTTACGTACGTTTTTCTCTATCGCGTTTTCCGACCGCGTTGTCGAGGGCCACTCGCTTTCCACCAGTGTCCCGAATGTTGCGGAACTCTCTTCAGACATGTGTATCGGAGAAAAATCCATTAGCCAAGAATTCCTCCGATGCGAGAACTCAGTATTTACCCACTGTCCTAGATGCAAGCGGGGCGCAGCGTAATTGAGAGCTAGTGCGGCCAGAGCCAGCCGAAGGTTCCGGCGGTCAGCAAGGCGTAGACCAGTCCATCGGCCGCTTCCTTGATTACATTGCCCCAGGGCTGGCCTTTCCAAATGCCATTGCTCAAAATGCCCAGGCCGTACGCGAGAAACGCCGCCGTGCCCGCCACGCGGAAAATGTGACGATAGGGCACCCCAGGTGTGACCGTATGCCAGCTGAGATACGCGACAACAATTCCGATAACCAGGCAGTACGCGAACCACAATCCCAAAAATTTCGGCATCACCGGCGGGCCGCTGGGAAATACCGTCAGGATCCCCACCGGGCCCTGCTTGTATTTTTCCTGGATTTCCGGCGACTTCATGTTCTGGTGCGTGCAGAAAGGAAAAACATAGACTCCCCTTTGCAGCCCCGCAGGGCGCAAGGAGGCAAGAATCTTGTCCTCCTCGGGCAGTTGGCGATAGTCCGATTTGTGATACGGCAGCACCATATGCATGATCGAACTGGCAATGAACACAATCACGGCAGACAACAGGATGGGAAGCCAAAGAGCGGCAAGGAATTGCATCGGCAACCTCTTTCCGTCGAACTTGAGTGGAAGAATTGGCTGCGAGGCTATCCTTTTCCGGGGACACGGTCAAGGGAGCGGCGGCCTCCCGCAGTCTCCCCCAGCCTCGTAGCCACCTTCTGGAAACCAACTCGCCGAAATGCTTTGACTGTCCCGGCATGCCTGATTAGATTGCGTTACAAGCTTGCTACGCTCCCTGGTTTTCAATGGAGGAACCTTTCATGAACCTTTCGATGAAGTTCCCTTCCCCTGTGAAATTGGCTGCAATCCTGGCGGTCACTCTTTTATCCGCCAGCGGCGCATTTGCCCAGGATTATCGCTCCCACGCTGCTCCCGCAATGGCCGGTGGAACGTTTATCTTTTTCCTGTTAATCATCGCAGCGGTTTATGTCTATACGGCACTCGCGGTGCAAACCATCGCGGAAAAAACCAATACCGAAAATCCCTGGCTGGCCTGGATTCCCATCGCCAACCTCATCCTGCTGCTGAATATTGCCAAGAAGCCGATCTGGTGGATCGTGCTGTGCCTGATTCCCCTGGTGAACCTCATCGTCTTTATCATTGTCTGGATGGCTGTGGCCGAGGCTCGCGGCAAGCCAGGTTGGGTGGGTGTCCTCCTGATCGTCCCCGTGCTCGGTGCCCTTATGCCGGGCTACTTGGCCTGGGCCGACTAGTCTCGGCGTCGTGTGCAGTCACTGACAACCTCGATGCGGCCAGCGGCTGTTATACAGGTAGGCAAGCCCGGCTAATCAGAGTCGATCTCTGAGAACCTGTTCTACGTCTCGTCGACCATGAAGGATCGCAACGATTTGCGGCGATTTTGTCGCAGGCCGGTAGACGATCAAGTAAGAATAGACTGGAAAGAATTTGACTTCCTCGGCTGTCAGATTCCTTCGGTGGTGCCCCGCTTCGGGACCTTGTGTGAAGAAAACGATTTGTCTCGAATGACGGATTCGACGTGGTCCGCCTCGCAATGCTGCTCTGACTTTTGATGTAGCGCCAAATGCCCCAAATGCCGACGAGATCCTCTGCGGCCTGGGGCGCGAGGACGAAACGCGCCTTCATTCAGGCTTGGCTTTCAACTGGGCCAAATGAGCATCGAGTTTGTCTTCCGGGATGCCTTCTCCCCGGTCAAGTTCTTCGATTCCGCGCTTTATTTTGGCGTTGATCGCATCGCGATTTCCGAAAGCCAGCGATCCTGTTCCTCCTGGGTTTCCAGCAGGCGGAGCAGAACTTCTTCAATGGTGCTGGAGCCGGTCGCCTGAAGCTGCTTCTTGATCCGGGCTTCCAGATTCGCATCTCGAATTTCAATTGTCATGATCTCTACCTCTCGGCGAAGCCGCACGACCCTTTTTCATCGTAGCCGACGGGCAGGCAATATCAAGATTGGAACTTGCCGGATCATGGCAGTGTGAGGCGACAACGATTCTTCGCACTGACCTCAAAAACAAAAAGGGCCGTCTGCCAATGGCGGACGGCCCTTCGTTCGTATTATTCGCTCTCGTGACAACCAAGATCGATCTGCCAGAATCTGTCCGCCCCGACAGCCGAAGCCATCAGGGATGGGTAACTTGAGTCTAGCGAAGCACTAAGCCCGTGAGAGCCGCACTTCGCACTGGAGAACATCTCCCGCACACCAGAGCGGGATAGATCTCTCTTATTTAGAAAGGAGGTGATCCAGCCGCAGGTTCTCCTACGGCTACCTTGTTACGACTTCACCCCAATCATGAGTCATACCTTGGGCGCTTGCCTCCTTGCGGTCGGCGCGGCGAC